>JRHI01000037.1_pt1 | contig 118592 bp, 115 predicted proteins | sample 215371 | NCBI WGS metagenome assembly JRHI01 (sample SAMN02929681, study PRJNA255918) | sediment metagenome | biome: cave system; feature: Ice Cave; material: Sediment; isolation source: sediment from deep within a dark volcanic ice cave with no known source of... ...
AGGCGGGAGGACCGCCGTCTCAACTTCTACAGCGCCTGGGACAACCTCGACGAGATGCGCGTGCGATCGACTGCCCATGCGAACACGACTTCGAGGGTGCCGACGAAGCGGAGCTGTTCCGGCTGTGCCGCGAGCACGTCGACACCGACCACCGCGAGCCGCAGCGACGATCAGCTCCGCGAGCGGATCGCCGCCGACGCCTACGAGGTGGTGAGAGTCGCATGAACGCCGGAGTCTGGATGCGCGAGAACCTCACCACGCAGGGCTACTGCCTCAATGATGCCGAGCGTCGCGAGCTCGCGGTCGCCCTGCGGTTCTCGACCGGGCTGTGCCTGAGCCTCGTCGTCGTCGCGCTTGTGCTCCCGTCCCCGATCATGATCTTCGCGCTGACGGGCATAGGCTTGGTCGCCAGCTTCGCGGCCCGTCATCCGTTCGACCACCTGTGGAACCACGCGGTGCGCCATCTCGTCGGCGGGCCGGTGCTGCCGCCCAACCCGCGTCGGCGTCGTGACGCGTTCAAGCTCGCGACCGTCTGGCTCGCGATCGTCGGGACGCTCTTCGCCGCCGGCGCGGGCGCGGTCGCGCTCATCCTCGGCGGGTTGCTGCTCGCGGCGTGCGTCACCGTGACCACGACCAATTTCTGTCTGCCATCCGAGATGTTCGCGTGGCTCGAGCGCCGGCGGGCGCCCACCAACCCAATCACCAAATGAGGAGAGACACCCGATGAGCACCGAAGTCCTACAGCTCGATTTCAGCGAGCTCAAACAACGCGTCCAGGCCATGTATGAGGAAGTCGCGCTGGAGCCTGAGCGCGAGTTCCACTTCGAGACCGGCCGTGCGCTCGCCGAGCGCCTCGGCTACCCACGCGCCGATCTGGACCGCATCCCCGCCGCGGCGATCGACTCGTTCGCCGGCGTCGGCTGCTTCCTCGACCTCGCCGCGATCGTCCCGGGTGAGACCGTGCTCGACCTCGGCAGCGGCTCCGGGATGGACAGCTTCCTCGCCGCAAACCAGACCGGCGCCGGGTGCGTGATCGGCGTCGACATGACCGCCGCGCAGCTCGCCAAGGCTCACCGCCTGGCCCAGGAGAGCGGCTTCACCGGCGTCGAGTTTCGCGACGGCTACATCGAGACGCCGCCAGTAGACGACGGCAGCGTCGACTGCGTGATCTCGAACGGCGTCATCAACCTCTCCCCGGACAAGCCGGCCGTGTTCGCGGCCGCGGCGCGCGCTCTGCGGCCAGGCGGCCGTCTGGCGCTGGCGGACATCGTCACCGAGCACCAGCTCCCGGAAGGCGTCACCTGCGACGCGGCGCTGTGGGCCGCGTGCATCGGCGGCGCGATGCAACGCGACGCGTACCGCCAGGCGATCGAATCAGCCGGCTTTGAGATCGAGACCTGGCGGCAGAACACCGAGTACCGGTTCGTTTCAGAGCGCGCCGACAACGCCACCCACAAGTACGGCGTCACCAGCATCTCGCTGCTGGCGCGGAAGGGATCGCGACGATGAGCAGCAAGGTCGTCATCAACCTCACCACCGGGCTCGAGGATGCCGAGCGCGTGATGATCGCGTTCCTCGTCGGCGGCGCCGCACTCGGCAAGGGCAGGGAGGTCGCGATGTTCCTGACCAAGGACGCCGTGCATCTCGCCCTTCCCGGCAAGGCCAGGGGAGTGGCATGCGAGGGGTGCCCGCCGATTGAGCGGCTGTTCGAGCAGTACGCCGAAGGCGGCGGCGAGCTGCTCATCTGCCCGATCTGCGTGAGCTCACGCGGCCTGGACGGCAGCGACTTCGCCGCCAACGCGCGCGTCGCCGGCGCCACCGCGCTATGGGAATGGATCGGCGACGACCCAGCGACGGTCTTCAGCTACTAACCACGCTCGCCCGACGCCAGCTAGCCGCGTGGGAAGCTGATCCGTTCCGGGTGCGGCGCGGCGCTCGCAGAACTCGACACAAGCGACGTGCGAGTCCTCGCGTGCTCACGCGCTCTCCGAGCTCATAGGCGTCCCCGCCCAGTCAGCGCGTCGCGGGTCTCCCGAACGATCACCGCTGAGCCCGCCAGCGGATCGAACGCCCGTTTGCCAGACGTGTCCGGCCAGTGCGCGCCCGACGGTTGCGATCGGCGGTCGGCACTTCCCGGCGCTCGGACCGCTGCCGTATTTCGCCCATCTGCTCATCGACACTGCGGTGAGGCCTACCACACAACCTCGCCAGTAACGAGCGGGTCAAAGCAGACGTTTGCGGCGCCCGATCGTGGCTTCCGCGTCGTCGCCGGCGAATGTCCGTCTTGGCGATCATCCGCGTCCTGAATGTGTGGGGCAGATCGTGAAAGCGCAACGACCGGAGCCCCGCCCGGTCCAGCGCTGCCTTGTAACGCCGGCGCAATGCCGACCCGTCGAGAAAGCCGCCGCCCTCGCCGACGAAAACCAGATCGTCGTCCCCCGCCCAGTCAAGCCGGCGACTGAGCGCAGCCAGGGCCGAGGCGACGTCGGGCGCCAGCGGCACCGCCCGCACCTTGCCTGACTTAGGGGTCGTCAGCTGCCCGGCGGCAAATGACGCCCGTACACGGACGACCGAGCCCGCGAAGTCGACGTCCCGCCAATGCAGCGCGAGCAGCTCGCCCATCCGCAGCCCGGTGAACGCTGCCGTCAGGAACAGGGCACCGTCTTGCTCAGAGGCTGCCGCCCGCACGAGGGCCCACACCTCCTCTGGTGAGAACACCTCGATGTCGCCACTGGAGCGCTGGGGGTGCTTCTCGACCCGGGCCAGCGGGTTCACCGACAGCCCGTAGACCGTCTGCGCCCGCCGGAAGATGCCATGCATGACGATCAACAGCTTGTTCTTCGAACGATTCGACAGACCAGCCAGCGACCGGCGCCAAACTTCGATCACCGCCGGCGTCACGTCCTCGAGCGCCATCGCACCGAAGCTCGGTAGCAGCCGGCCGTTGACGATCGAGCGGTAGTCCTGCAGCGTCGTGGGCTTGCGTTCACGATCCTCGGCGACGAACCGCAGCCACTCGGCCGCCGCATCGGCGAACGTCGCGCCGCTCCGCGCCATGCCGCGCGTCCTCCAGCGCCGCCCGCAGCCAGACCTCGGCGAGCCGCTTAGTGAAGGCCGGCGAGCGACCGCGGTCGGTCCACGCCGGCCCGAGCTTCTTCTGGACCTGGCGGGGACATATTCTCCGGGGCGACCGCTCCGCCACGCCAGAAAAATGGCGATACCAGGACTTTCTCAATGCCGCCGGTGGGGATCGAACCCACGACCTTCGGATTAAAAGTCCGCTGCTCTGCCAGCTGAGCTACGGCGGCATGTTGTCATGATCGCGCACGCTCACACCGGGCGCGCGGTGGCCGATCAGCGCACGACCGCCACGGCTTCCATCTCCACGAGCATCCGGGGATCGATCAGGCCGCTGACCTCGACCATGGTCATCACCGGGCGGATATCGGCGAACGCTGCCCCGTGGGCGCGGCCGATGTCCTCCGAACGGGAGATGTCGGTCACGTAGGCGCGGACCTGGACGACGTCGGCCAGGGCCGCGCCGACTCGTCCGAGCTCGTGCTCGATCTTGCGCAGGATCTCGACGGTCTGCTCGTATGGCGTCTCGCCGATCACCGCTCCCGAGGGACCGACGGCCGTGGTGCCCCCCACCAGCACGAAGTCGCCGAAACGGACGATCCGACAGAATCCGAACGGTCCCTCCCAGGGCGAGGGCGGATCTCCGCCCAGGCGCCGGACGCCCGACGATTCCATCAGTGACGGAAATGGCGTCGGCCGGCAAACACCAGGATCCCACCGGCCGCGTCGGCCGCGGCCACGACCTCCGGGTCTCGGATCGACCCGCCCGGCTCGATGATCGCGGTGACCCCGGCTTGCATCGCCAACTCGGGCCCATCCGCGAAGGGAAAGTAGGCATCCGATGCCATCGCCGCGCCGGTCAGCTCCGAGCGCGCCTTCTCGAGCGCCAGGCGCACGGAATCGACGCGGCTCATCTGGCCTGCGCCGATCCCGACCGTGGCCAGCTCACGCGAGAGCACGATCGCGTTGGAGCGGACGTGCTTGCACACTTTCCAGGCGAACAGCATCTCGTTCCACTCGGCCTCGGTCGGATGACGCTCGGAGACCACCTGCATCTCCGTGCGGTCCTCTAGGTCGGCATCGCGGTCCTGCACCAGCATGCCGCCGATCACCTGCCGCAACTGGGGCTCGATCCTCGTCGCGGTGCGCCGCTCGCGATCGTCCAGGACCCGCAGGTTCGGCTTGGTGAACAGCACCTCAAGGGCGTCTTCGTCGTAGCCGGGAGCGAACAGCACCTCGACGAACTGGGCGCTCAGTGCCTCCGCCAGCTCCCGGTCGACGGGGCGGTTGAGACAGATCACGCCGCCGTAGGCGGACATCGGATCGCAAGCGAATGCGCGCTGGTATGCCTCGAGCGAGGTCGCGCCAACCGCTACCCCGCACGGATTGTTGTGCTTGACGATCACGCAGGCGGGAATCTGGAATTCGGCGAGCAGCAGTCGCGCCGAATCGAGATCAAGGAGGTTGTTGAAAGACAGCTGCTTGCCTCCGAGCTGAGACACCATCGAGAGGATGTGCACCCGCGCGCCGACCTGGGTGTAGTAGGCGGCCCGCTGGTGCGGATTCTCGCCGTAGGGCAGCTCGAGCGTCTTCTCAAACGCGCGCACCATCAACGGCGGGAAGTCCGCGCCCTTCTCCTGGAACCACCGCGCGATCGCCGTGTCGTAGCGAGCGGTGTAGGAAAAAGCCTCGGCGGCCAGGCTCTCACGCGTCGCGGGCGAGAGGCGGCGCTCGGACTCCCGCAGTTCATCCAACACGGCGTCGTAGCTCTCCGGGCTGACCACGGGCGCAGCGTAGGCGTGATTCTTGGCCGCCGCACGGATCATCGTCGGGCCGCCGATGTCGATGTTCTCAATCACCTCGGCATCGCCGGCGCCACGGGCCCCGGCGGTTCGCTCGAACGGATACAGGTTCACGCACACGAGGTCGACGATTTCGACACCGTGCTCGCGGACCGCGTGCATGTGCTCCGGGTTCTCACGGACCGCCAGCAAGCCGGCGTAGAGCTTCGGATGGAGTGTCTTGACCCGCCCGTCCATGATCTCCGGAAAGCCCGTGAGATCGGTGATCGAGCGGACGGCGATGCCCGCCTGAGCGAGTTCGCGAGCGGTGCCGCCGGTGGAGACGATCTCGATGCCGAGCTCAGCCAACCCCCGAGCGAACTCCACGATCCCCGTCTTGTCCGAGACGGACAGCAGCGCACGCGCCACCTGGACATCGCTCCCCTCTCTCATGCCCTCTCGACTCTACCGCTCGACGCGCACCCGACGCGGGTTGGCCGGATCGACAAAGACCGCGCCCCGTGCGATCAACCGCACCGCCTCGGGAAGCAGCTCGTGCTCGATCGGACGTAGCTCGGCCATCACCTGTTCTGGCTCCTGGGCGCCGGGCAGCTCGATCGCGCGCTGGAGGATGACGGGACCCGTATCGACGCCGTCATCGACGAAATGAACCGTGACCCCGAAAACCTTCACGCCGTAGGCCAGCGCCTGGGCCACCGCGTCCAGTCCGGGGAACGCCGGCAGCAGCGCGGGGTGCACGTTGATCACGTGACCGGGAAACCGGGCCAGAAACGCGTGGCTGAGCAGCTGCATGTAACCGGCGAGCACGACGAGCTCGACCCCTGAGTGGGCCAGCCACGCACCCATCGCGAGATCTCGCGCCCCCCGGTCGGGGTATTCGTCGCGGGCGAACACCGCACCGGAGACCCGCGATCGCTCCGCCCGCGCCAGCGCGCCGGCGCCGCGCTTATCCGAGGCCACCGCGACGACCTCAACGCCGTCACGGCCGTGGGCCTGGTCCAGCAGCGCCTGCAGGTTCGTGCCGGCGCCGGAGGCGAGCACGCCGACGTTCATGCCGCCCGCGGCGTTTCCCGTGGCGAGGCCCGCAGCTTCGGGAATCGCCCCCCGGTAGAGGAGAGCATTCCGGCGGCCAGCAGCTCATCGACCCGTCCCAGCACGTCGGCGGAACGGAGGTGCCCGAACGATCCGTACCCGTCCAGGTCATCGTAGGCGTACTCAGCGATCACCTTGGAGCGCCCGCCGCGGAGGATCTCCACGGCTCGCGTGCGGCCAACCGGCGGCTGAGCGCTCAGCACGACCTCAAGGATCGCCCCGTCGAGATCGCCGTCGTCGAGATGCCGGGCCGGTGGGCCGCTGGAGGGGAGCTTCGTCCGAGCCCCGAAGCCGCGCTCTTCCCACTGGTGGGTGGGGCCGTCGCAGACATCGCAGCACGCAGCGGTAGAAGCCGGATCGGTGTGGTCGCCGAAGTGCGAGAGCAGCGCCCGGCGCCGGCATCGCGAGCCTTCGACGTACTCCCAGATCGCGCGGTACTGAGTCCAGCGCGCGCGCTCGGCGTCCCGTGCCGATGCTCGACAGGCGCCGAGAGCCCGGGCGTCCCACACATGGGCGATCTGCCCCGCGACCCGGTCCGGAGATGAGGGCTCGGGCCGGAGCATCCGCGCGCGTGCCAGGTGCCCGATGATCGCGCGGACACTCTCGTCCTCGTGGCGGGCTCCGATCAGGCCGGCGAGCTCGGACAACGGCAGGTTGTAACGCCCGTCCAGTCCCGCCCAGCGCAGCCGCTCCGCCACTCGTTCAAACGCAGCGTCATCGACGCGTGCGCGTTCGATGAAGAAGACATGCAGTCCCTTGTCGCGCTGCTCGGCGAACAGGAGGCACTGAGCGCGAGCGCCGTCTCGTCCCGCGCGGCCAGCCTCCTGGTAGTAGGCCTCGAGCGACCCCGGCACCGTGGCGTGGCAGACGGTGCGCACGTTCGCCTTGTCGATCCCCATGCCGAACGCGTTGGTCGCCACGATCACCCGCGCGCGGCCGCTCATGAACTGCTCCTGCGCCTGAGTCCTGGCCTCACGCGCCAGCCCTGCGTGATAGGCGATCACCTCCTCCCCCAGCGTCGCCCGCAGTTGCTGGGCCAGGTCCTCGCTCGCCCGCCGGGTTCCCGCGTAGATGATCGCCGGCAGGGCGTCCGGCTCCGACAGCGCGGCGGCGATTCGCCGCTGCTTGTCCGCGGCGGTCGCGCACGGGATGACCGAGAAGGTCAGATTCGGCCGGTCAAAGCCGGTGGTGACGTGCACCGGGTTGCGCAGCTCGAGCCGGCGCACGATGTCTCCGGCAACCTGCGGCGTCGCAGTGGCGGTGAGGGCGACCATCGTCTGGGCGCCGACGGTGCGAGCGGCGTCGGCGAGGGCAAAGTAGTCGGGTCGGAAGTCGTGACCCCATTGGGACACGCAGTGCGCCTCATCGACGACGAACAGGCCGACCTGGGCGCGCGTGATCGCCTCCACGAACCGTGGCGCGGCGAAGCGTTCCGGGGCGACGTAGAGAAGCTTGATCTCACCGCGCGTCGCGGCCGCCACGGTTTCGACGTTCTGCGCTCCCGCCCGCTGCGCGTTGACCAGTCCAACCGCACCCGGGGCGATCTGCGAGAGCGCCTGGGCCTGATCATGCATCAGCGACACGAGGGGTGAGACGACGAGGGTGAGGTCGTCGCGCATCAGCGCGGGCAGCTGATAGCAGAGCGACTTGCCGGAGCCGGTCGGCATCACCACGAGTGCATCGCGGTCGCTCAGCGCGGCGCTCACCGCAGCCTCCTGACCGGGGCGGAACTGCTCGAACGCGAAGATCCGTTGCAGTGCCTCACGCGCGTCCATCCAAGCGACGATACCGGCGCCGACGGCGGTTGCCCGGGCTCTTGACGCAAGGGCAAGCCGGATTTGACAGGTCCGTGACAAAGAGTGTGTGGAACGTCACAACCCTGGGGGCGTCGAGGTCCCATAGTTCTCCTAAGACCGTGAGCAATGCCATCACGGCACAACCATCGGAGGCGCAATGCACCTCGCCGGCGGAGCAATCTTTTTCGGGGCGTTCCTGGTCATTTACTTCATGGTCGCGGTGCACTCGCTGTACACGCGACGGGGCAGCGCGATCAACCAGCACCCGTACCGCAACCCGTACGGGGACGCGCCAGGCGCGGGGCGCAAGAGCTCGCTATCGCACGACGAGCGGGCCTCTATCCACAGCGCGCGAGGCACCCGCTAGAGGCTTGGGGGCAGAGGCCGGCGCCAGGGGCGGGCGCCGGCCGCAGGAGGGCGGGCGCCGGCCGCAGGAGGGCGGGCGCCGGGCGCAGGAGGGCGGGCGGCGGCAGCCGGCCCTGCGGGGCCGGCCGCCGGGAGGCGTCAACCCGCGTTGACCAGGCACAGCCCGGATGAACCAGCTAGGCGCGGACCAGCGGCGGCGAGGTCTCGAGTGCGAACTTGCCGTTCGCCTCTTCGGTGCCCGACAGCGGATATTCACCGCTGAAGCAGGCGTCGCAGTGCTCGGCCCGGGAGCCGCTGACCGCCTCGTAGACGCCGGCCAGCGACAGGTAGTGCAGCGAGTCGGCGCCGAGCTCTTCGGCGATCTCGGGCACCGTGCGTCCATGCGCGATCATCTCCTCACGCGTTGACATGTCGATGCCGTAGTGGCATGGGTGCTTGATCGGGGGAGCGGAGATCCGCAGGTGGACCTCGGCGGCGCCGGCGTCCCGGAGCATCTGGACGATCTGGCGGGTGGTGTTGCCCCGGACGATCGAGTCGTCGACGACGACCAGCCGCTTGCCGGCCACCACCTCGGGCAGCGGATTGAACTTCAGCCGCAGGCCGTGGCGGCGCAGCTCCTGGCCGGGTTGGATGAACGTCCGGGCGACGTAGCGGTTCTTAATGAAGCCGTCGTCCTGGGGCAGGCCGGCAGCGCGAGCCAGGCCGCGGGCGGCGGGATTTCCCGAGTCAGGCACCGGGATCACGACGTCGGCCTGCACGGGCGCCTCACGCCAGAGGATCTCGCCCATCCGCGAGCGGGCGACCTGCAGCACCGTGCCGTTCATCCGCGAGTCAGGCCGGGCGAAGTAGATGTACTCGAACACGCAGAACGCCTTGCGCTCGCCCTCGGCGACCATCTGCGTCTTGATCCCGCGGTCGGTCAGGGTCACGACCTCGCCGGGCAGAACGTCACGCAGGTAGCGGGCGCCGATCAGATCCAGCGCGCACGACTCCGACGCGACGGCGTACACCGGCATGCCGCCCGCCTCGTCTTCGATCATCCCGAGGCACAGCGGCCGCAGCCCATGAGGGTCCCGGAAGGCGACGACAGCGTCCTCGGTCATGACGACGGTCGAGAACGCTCCCCGCAGCCGTGGCAGGACGTCGGCCACCGCGTCCTCGATCCGCTCCGCGGGATGAGTGGCGAGCAGCGCCGCGATGATCTCCGAGTCCGAGGTCGAGCGGAACGGGACGTCGCGCCCGCGCAGCTCAGCGTGGAGCTCGACTGCGTTGATCAGGTTGCCGTTGTGGGCCAGCGCCAGCGTGCGGCGGTCATCGCGCACGATTGGCTGGGCGTTCTCCCACTCCGAGGAGCCGGTGGTCGAGTAGCGGACGTGACCGATCGCCATGTCGCCGACCAGCGAGCGCAGCGTGTGCTCGTCGAACACCTGAGCCACCAGGCCCTGATCCCGGATGGCCATGATGCTGCCCCCGCGGGGTGCGGTGGCGATCCCGGCCGACTCCTGGCCGCGGTGCTGGAGTGCGAACAGGGCGAAGTAGGCTAGGCGCGCGACATCATGTTCGGGCGCATAGATCCCGAAGACGCCGCACTCGTCGCGTGGTCCATCGCGGTGGTCGTTTACAAGAGGCATGGCATTTGCCAAGCATGGCTCAGCCCTCGGCCGGACTCCTGCCTGCAGCGTAGCAACGGCCCCTACAGAAACGGCTTGAGTCCGTCCTCCCGAGCCCGCCCCAGCTCGGCCACGGGAACACTCATCACCCCGGTGATCTCCAGACTTCCGCCGCCGACCCACCCGATGAGCGCGAACGCAGCCAGCGCCGACTCGGGGCCTGAGACGAGGAATCCCCGCCCGGGCGCCTCCCCGAACAGCTCGAGACCGTCCGGAAGCTCCACCGTCGCGCCGATCCCGCCGGCCACACAGCACTCGGCCAGCGCCACCCCGAATCCGCCCTCAGCGATGTCATGGGCATTGTGGAGCGCCCCGGAGCGCACCCCATCCCGCACCGCTGCATGCGCGTCACGGACAGCTTGCTTGTCCATGGGCGGGAGCGGACCGAGCGGTGCCTGACCCAGGAGCTTGGCCAGCTCGGAGCCCCTCAGCGAAGGCTCGAAGGGCCCGACGAGCGCGATCGCGTCGCCCGCCGCCGCAAAGCCGAGCCGGCCGGCGGCAGCTACGTCCGGCAGCTGGCCGACCACCCCCACCACCGGCGTCGGCAGAATCGGCCCGCCCGGGCCCTCGTTGTAGAGCGAGACGTTGCCGCCAACCACCGGCACACCAAGCGCCTCACAGGCCTGGGCGATGCCCTCGACCACCTCGGTGAGCTGCCAGGCCACGTGCGGCTTCTCGGGATTGCCAAAGTTCAGGCAGTTGGTGAGCCCAAGCGGGACCGCCCCGACGCAGGCAAGGTTCGCCACGCACTCATAGACCGCTTCGACCGCGCCCATGTGCGGGTCGCATGCGACCCGCCGTCCGTTGCCATCGATCGAGACCGCGATCGCCGAGCCGCCCGGAAGCGCCAGCACCGCGGCATCGGCCTCCTCAGGCCGGCGGACGGTGCGCGAGCCGACCACAGGGTCGTACTGCTCGAACACAGGCCTGCGCGAGGCGATGTTGGGCGAGGCCAGCAGCGCCAGCAGCGTCTGGGCCGGCGACTCGTGGCCCGAGAGCAGCGGGGCCGGCGCGGGATACAGCTCGCCCGCGGGCGCAGCCGGGGCGAGGTCGTAGAGGGGGCAGTCGTCCACGAGCAGGTCCACCGGCAGCTCGCCCACGACGTTGCCGCGGTGGAGGATCCTCATCGCGTCGCCGGCGGTGACGCAGCCGATCGGCGTGGCCAGCACCTCCCAGCACTCGCAGACATCGAGCACTCGGCCCACGCGACCAGGCTCGACGACACACAGCATCCGCTCCTGGGACTCGGAGACCATGATCTCGAACGGCTCCATCCCGGCTTCGCGCAGCGGCACCTGGGAGACGTCGATGTCGAGCCCGACGCCGCCCTTGCTGGCCATCTCTGACGCCGACGAGGTCAGCCCGGCGGCGCCGAGATCCTGCAACGAGGCGAGCAGGTCACGGTCGAGCAGCTCCAGGCAGCACTCGAGCAGCTTCTTCTCGGTGAACGGGTCTCCGATCTGCACCGACGGCCGCTTGGCTTCGTCGCCCTCGCCGAGCTCGGCGCTGGCCAGGACCGAAGCGCCGCCGATCCCGTCGCGGCCGGTCAGCGCGCCGAGCAGGATCAGCACGTTGCCCGGGCCGGCCGCGGCGCTGCGGATCAGGCGCTCGTGGGGCAGCAGCCCGAGGCACATCGCGTTGATCAGGCAGTTCTGCTCGTAGCTGCGCTCGAAGTAGATCTCGCCGCCGACCGTTGGCACGCCGATCGAGTTGCCGTAGTGGCCGATCCCGGCCACCGCTTGCTCGAGCAGGTAGCGTGAGCGCTCGGAGTCAGCAGGCTCGCCGAAGCGCAGCGAGTCGAGGATGGCGATCGGCCGCGCGCCGACGGCGAACACGTCCCGGAGAATCCCGCCGACCCCGGTCGCAGCGCCTTGGAAGGGCTCGACCGCGCTCGGGTGGTTGTGCGACTCGACCTTGAACGCGAGCGCCATGCCGTCGCCGACATCGACCACGCCGGCGTTCTCGCCCGGCCCCAGCATCACGTTCGGTCCGTCCTTAGGCAGACGGCGCAAGAGCTTCTTCGAATGCTTGTAGCCGCAGTGCTCTGACCACATCAGCGACAACATCGCCAGCTCGACCTCGTTGGGGTCACGGCCGAGCTTCTGGAGGATCAGCTGGTACTCGTGGTCGGTGAGACCTAGCTGTCGATGCCGGCTAGACGGCGACGCGGTCGGCAACCTGCGCTCGCATCGATTCGAAGATCTTGGCCCCGTCGGTGGATCCGGTCAGCGCGTCAACCGCATGCTCGGGGTGGGGCATCAGGCCGAACACGTTGCCGGTCTCGTTGCAGACGCCGGCGATGTCACGCAGCGAGCCGTTGGGATTGTGGCCCTGTGCGTAGCGGAGCAGCACCTGGCCGGAGGCCTCGAGGTGATCGAGCTCCTCATCGGGGGCGTAGAAGCGCCCGGTGGTGTGCTTGACCGGAATCGACAGGCGCCGTCCGGGCTCACAGCCACGGGTGAAAGCCGTGTCGGCGCGGACCACGTCGAGTTCGACCTGGCGGAAGACGAAGCGCAGGGAAACGTTGCGCAAGAGCGCCCCGGGGAGCAGGCCGGCCTCGCACAGGATCTGAAAGCCGTTGCAGATGCCGAGCACGAGGCCCCCTTCGCGCGCGAACTCGGCCACCTCCTCCATCACCGGGGCAAACCGCGCGATCGCGCCGGCGCGGAGGTAGTCGCCGTAGGAGAAGCCACCGGGCACGATCACCGCATCGACGCCCTGCAGATCGCGATCGGCGTGCCACAGCAGCACCGCTTCGCCCACGCGCTCGGCCGCGAACTGAGCGTCTACGTCGTCGCACGAGCCCGGGAAGCGGACGACCCCGAACTTCATCGCGCGGTCTCGACGATCTCGTACTCCTCGACCAGCGGGTTGGAGAGCAGCTGCTCGCACATCTCCGGCAGCTGGGCCGGGTCCTCGACGTCGAGCTCGATCAGCCGTCCGACATGGACATTGCTGACGCCGGTGAAACCGAGCGCCGGTAGCGCCCGCTCGACCGCCTGACCCTGGGGGTCCAGGATCCCCTGCTTTGGCTTGACCAGAACTCGCGCTCGCACGCGCTAGCGGGCTCCGGTGCGGAGCAGCCACGCGTCGAAGGGCTCGCCGGTGATCAGCTCGTAGGCCTCGATGTACTTCTCGCGCGTGCGCGCGACGACATCGTCAGGAATCGCCGGTGCGGGCGGATTGCGATCCCAGCCGGTGGACGAGGCCCAGTCCCGGACGAACTGCTTGTCGAAGCTTGGCTGGCCCCGCCCGGGCTCGTACCGGTCCACGGGCCAGAAGCGCGAGGAGTCCGGAGTGCAGACCTCGTCGCCCAGCGTCAGCTGCCCGTCGGCGTCGAGGCCGAACTCGAATTTGGTGTCGGCGAGGATGATCCCGCGCTCGCGCGCGTGCTCGGCCGCGTGCTCGTAGACGGCGATCGAGGTGTCCCGCAGGCGCTGCGCCAGCTCACGATCCCCGATCAGCTCCGCCGCGCCCTCGAAGTCGATCGCCTCGTCGTGGCCGACCTCCGCCTTGGTGCTGGGGGTGAAGATCGGCTCGGGCAGGCGATCGGACTCGCGCAGACCGGGCGGCAGTTCGATTCCGGATACCGCGCCGGTGGCCTGGTAGTCCTTCCATCCGGAGCCGGTGATGTAGCCCCGCACCACGCATTCCACCGGCAGCATGCTCAGCCGCTTGACCACCATCGCGCGGCCGCGGGCCTCGTCCGGGACTCCCTCGGCGACCGAGATCAGGTGGTTGGAGACGATCTCGGATGTGCGCTGGAACCACAACGCCGAGAGGCCGGTGAGGACGCTCCCCTTGGCGGGAATCGGCGTCGGGTGGACGACGTCGTAGGTGGAGATCCGGTCGGAGGCGACGAGCAGCAGCGCGTCGCCGAGCTCGTAGATTTCACGGACCTTTCCCGAGGCGATCAGGGGTAGGTCCGCGAGGGCGCTCACCAGTCCGACTCTAGCAACGGGAACGGCGGTCCCAGGTTACCCGAGCGTGTCCAACCGAGCCACGATCTCGTCGGCGTTGCGCACGAACGGGGCGAGGTCGAAGATCGCCTGCAGGTCGAGCTCGGAACCCGCCGCATCGGCGGCCAGCAGCCCCTTCAGCGGCGTTCGCTCATCGAGGGCCCGCTGGGCCAGGCGCTGGACGATCCGGTAGGCCTCGTCGCGGGTCATACGATGCCCGACCAGAGCCAGCAGGACCCGCTGGGAGAAGAGCGCGCCGTAGGTCAGATCGATGTTCTCGCGCATCCTCTGGGCGTCGACCACCATGCCCTCGACAAGCCCGAGGACGCGGCGCTGCAAATGATCGAGCAGGATCGTCGAGTCGGGCACGATCACCCGCTCCACGGACGAGTGTGAGATGTCCCGCTCGTGCCACAGAGCGACGTCCTCGAGCGCCGCCTGCGCGTTGCCCCGGAGGATCCGGGCCAGGCCGACGACCTGCTCTGACTTGATCGGGTTGCGCTTGTGAGGCATCGCGCTCGAGCCCTTCTGGCCGGCGCCGAACGGCTCCCGCACCTCGGAGACCTCGGTCCGGGCCAGGTGGCGCAGCTCTGTGGCGAAGCGCTCGAGCCCTGCCCCGGCCAGCGCGATGGCCTGGAGCAGCTCGGCGAGACGGTCCCGGGGGACGACCTGGGTGGAGACGGATTCGGGCTCTAGCTTCAGGCGCGTAAGGACTCGGCGCTCGAACTCCGGGGAGGTCGCCGAGTACGTGCCGACCGCGCCGGACAGCGCGCCCACCGCTGCCTGGGCAAACGCGCGCTCCAGGCGCCGGGCGTTGCGCTCGGCCTCGAAGGCGTAGCCCGCGAGCTTGATCCCGAACGTCGTCGGTTCCGCGTGGATGCCGTGTGTGCGCCCAACGCACAGCGTGTGGGCATGTTCCCGGGCCTGGGTCACGAACGCCTGGACCAGGCGCCGCGAGTCGGGCAGCACGACCTCCGCCACGCGGCGCAGCTGCAGGGCCAGCCCCGTGTCGAGCACATCGCTGGAGGTCAGTCCGTGGTGAATCCAGCGGCCCGCCGACCCGGCCGAGGCGGCGAGGACGTCGACGAACGCGGCGGTGTCGTGATCGGTGACCCGCTCGCGCTCGTCGATCTCGGCCACGGTGAAGGTGGCGGCGCGGATGGCCTCGAGCTCCTTCGCGGTGGGACCCTCCATCTCCTCGCAGGCCGCGACCTCGACCTCGCGCATGGCCTCAAAACGGGCGTGATCAGACCAGATCTCGGCCAGCTCGGCTCGCGTGTAGCGTGCGATCACCGTTCGATTATGAGCCAGCCCGGCGCCTACCGGACGATCCGCAGCGTTCGCGTTGCGCTCGAACGGGGGTTGCCGGTCAGGATCGCAGTGACCCGCAGACGGATCGATTTCGCCTGGCGCAGCGCGCGGGCGACGTCCGCCCGCAGCGGACGACTGACCCGTTCGGTCGTTCCCGCCGGGATGCTGACGTAGGCGAACAGCACGCGCACCGAACCTGACGGACCTCCAGGCGACGGCCGCAAGCTCTGCACGGTGAGGATCAGGACGTTACCGACGCACACCTGCCCGGCAGGGGCCACGCAGGTGATCGGAACCGACGCGACGCCGGAGCGCGAGACCCTAACCGCGGAGCCGATCACGCTGGGGGCACTGACCACGAGGAAGGTGTGGCTGGCGGTGCGCGCCGTGTGGCCGGCATCGTCTGTCTGAGTCGCGCGGGCGGTGTAGGGCCCGAGTCTGAGCCGGAACGGGAACACGCCTGACCACTGGGAGCCGTGAACGGCTGCGCGCATCGTGCCCAGCAGATGCGCCTTCACCGATGAGCCGCCGTAGAGCTTGACGGTGACGGTCCGGGAGTCGCCGAGCGCCGAGCCCGCCGCGCCGGAGAACCGCGGCTGCGGACTGCCGACATTGCTCCCGGTGGCGGGCAGCGCGAGCGTGAGCGCCGGGGGGTGAACCTTGATTCTCAGCGTTACGGCGTTGCTGAGTCCCGCGGGCGCGGACCCGGCCTGGGCGGCGACGACCGTGTACTGCCCGTCAGGCAAGGCCGGGGTGATCCTGATCGAGAAGTGCCCAGTCGAGTCGGGAGTTCCACTCGAGTAGCGCACCGGGGTCGCGTTTGTGCCGGCTCCGGGATAGGTCACGAGGCCGACGGGGCTGGCGCTCGCCGCGGCCTGGCCGGTGAGCGTCGGTGTCGCGTTGGTGAGCGGCTTGGAGCCCGGGGAATCCAGCCTGATCGTGGCGGGAGCGTTGTGGATCACGAACGTGCTCGGGGCGCTGAAAGCCGCGTTGGCTGGATTGGACAGGTCGTCCTGCTCGGCCTGGGCGGTGTACTGCCCGTCGGCCAGCGCCGCGTCCGGCCCGACGGAGTAGCCGCCGGAGGCAGACCGCGTGGCGGTGAGGGTCTCCACCGGCGTCCCGGCCGGGCTCGCGCCGGCGTAGACGCGGACGGTGACGGTCGGCGCCGCGCCGAGCGCGGTACTGGCCGAGCCTGCGAACGTGGGCTGGCCACCGCTGATTAATGCGCCATTGGCTGGGCTGTCAAGCGTGACCGTGGGCCGAGAGGCGTCGCTCGCGGTGATGTGGAGCGAGACCAGGGCGGTGTCGCACTCGGCGTCGTGCAGAACCGAGGGGCGCACGACGAGGTAGATCGCCCGGCTGGGAGAAACGGTCGGGGAAGCCGAGATCGTGTCGGACGATCCGCCCGATTGAAGCGCCATGCCGTTCTGGTCATCAAGGCTCCAGGTGAACTTGCTGGCGCAGGTGTTCGGATCGGCGGAGGTGATCGAGCCGGTCACGGTGGCGGTCGCCGAGTGGCTGAGCGGTGAGTTCCAACCGACCGCGACCTCACGCCCGGTGCTCGGAGTCATCACCAGCTGACCGACGGGGAAGAAGTCAGTCCCGTCGGTGAGCGTGGTGCTCGCCGGGTTGGCGGCGATCAGCTCGTCGGAGCTGCTCGGATCCCGGCTCCAGCCGGCCAGCCCGCCACGCGTCGGGCTCCGGAATGCGGCCAGCGGCTGAAAGCTGGGAGCGCCAACCAGCGGACCCGCCGCATCGACGTAGCTCCACGGCGTCGCTCCGTAGTTGTCATGGTCGGGGTTGGCCCCGGGCGCCGTGGTGGTGAAGTTCGCCGGAAGATCCCAGCTGTAGGTGCCCGCGAGCGCGACCGCGGGCAGGCACAGGCCGACGAGCACGATGCCCGTGAGGATTACCAGAGACCGCGTGCGTCCCATGGTTCAGGCCGCGAGGATCCGCGCTGCCAGCACCGCGGCGTTGCGCGCGTTGTCGACGCCCACGCACGCCACGGGCACGCCCGGCGGCATCTGAGCGATCGACAGCAGCGCGTCCAGTCCCCCCGCGACCGACGTCCGGCTGGTCAGCGGCACGCCGATCACCGGCAGCTCGCTGTGGGCGGCAACGACGCCGGGCAGCGCGGCCGACAAGCCGGCTCCCGCGATGATCACCCGCAGACCGCGCAGCTTCGCATTGCGCGCATACTCGGTCACCACGTCGGGCTCCCGATGCGCCGACATAACCCGCGTCTCCGAGCGGATGCCGCGTTCGCGCAGCTCCGTTTCAGCCGCTTCCATCACTGCCATGTCGCTCTTTGAGCCCATCACGATGCCGACCACCGGCGCGTCCACGTCGAGCTCCGCGAATTCCGCTGCCGCCTCGGTCACGGTTGCCGGGGTCTCAAGCGATCCGACGCTCACCTGAACCTCCTCGGTCATCGCCCGACCGCCCGGAGGCCGATGTCCCGACGCAGCTGCTGGCCACTGAACTCGATCATGTCTGCCGCAGCATAGGCGCCCGCGCGGGCGGCGGCCACATCCTCGCCCAAGGCGGTCACGCTCAGCACCCGTCCGCCGGCGCTGACCAGCGCACCGTCCGGGCCGCGAGCCGTGGCGCCGTGGGTGGCGTGAATCTCCGGGGGCAGACGCTCGAGGCCCCTGATCACTTCGGCGCTGGAAGCGCTTTCCGGGTAGCCGCGGCTGGCCAGCACGACCGTGACCGCGGTGGCGGGATCCCAGCTGAGCTCGGTCTGCTCGAGGCCGCCTGGTGAGGTGGCGCTCAGGAACAGCTCGAGGAGATCGCTGCGCAACCGGGGCAGGATCGCCTGCGTCTCCGGGTCTCCGAAGCGCACGTTGAATTCCAGCACCTTCGGCCCGGCAGCAGTCAGCATCAGCCCGGCGTAGAGGACGCCACGGAACGTGATCCCGCGCCTCGCCAGTTCCCGTAGGACGGGCTGGTGAACAGTCCGGCAGACCTCATGCGCCCGCTCCTGATCGATCGCCGGAACCGGCGAGTATGAGCCCATCCCGCCGGTGTTGGGGCCTTGGTCACCGTCGAAGATCCGCTTGTAGTCCTGCGCGGAGGCCAGCGGCACGGCGCTGCGCCCGTCGCACACGGCCAGCAGCGAGACCTCCTCGCCCTCGAGATGCTCCTCGACCAAGACCTGCTCGGTGCCGAATCGCCGCTCCACCAGCAGCTGAGCGAGCGCCTCCCGGGCGGCCCGCGGGTCCTCGGCGATGATCACGCCCTTGCCCGCCGCCAGACCGTCGGCCTTGATCACGGTCGGATAACCGGTGATCGCATCGAGGCCCGCCTCGACGCTCATCACCACCTCGTATGCCGCCGTGGGCACCCCGGCGGCGATCATCACTTCCTTGCAGAACGCCTTCGAGCCTTCGAGCGCGGCTGCGGCCGCGCCGGGTCCGAAGCAGCGGATGCCGGCCTCGGCCAGCGCATCCGCTACCCCCGCGACCAGCGGCGCTTCCGGGCCGACGACGACAAGGTCGACCGCCTGCTCAGACGCGGCAGCCACAATCGCGCCGACATCGTCGAGACCGACCTCGAGCAGCCGCGCTTGTGCGGCGATGCCCGGGTTCCCGGGCGCACACAGGATTTCCGGCGCCTGGGGAGAGCGAACCAGCCCGTGGACGATCGCGTGCTCACGGGCACCGGCGCCCAGCACCAGCACCCGGGCCCCCTCGCGGGGCGGCCCCTCGCCCTCAGATGGAGCCAATGAAGTCGTCGATCGGGATCGCGCTCAGGGTTTCGTACTTCCCGGTCCCGCGCGAGCCGAGCTCCAGCGACACCCGAGCGATCGTCTTCTCGTCCGGAGCCTCGACAACGTTGACGAAATCGAATTGGCCGAGCGTCGCCCACTGCGCCTTGACCGTGGCGCCGAGCTGCTCGATCTCGCGATTTACTTCACGGATCCGGCCCGGGTTGTTCTTGATCGTCTGTACGCCGTCCGGGGTCAGCGTGGTCAGCATGATGTACGTCGGCAAGACAGCCTCCTTCTCCACGTGGTGATCTGCGCACTTGTACCATGGCGGGCCTTGTCCGTCCCGCTTCCCCTGAGAAGACGGGCCCCCCAGGCGCTGGCGCTCAGCATCCTGGCCGGCGCCGCCCTTCCGACCGCCGTCCTCGCCGTCGCCTCGGGACCGACTGTCCGCACAGACCGTGGCTGCTATCTGGTGGGTCAGCCGGTGAGGCTGAGCGGAGGCGGATTTGCCGTCAGCCGCCGATTTGACGTGGCGATCGACGGCGTCGACTTCGGCCAGAGCACAACCGACGCCACCGGCGCGTTCTCGGCCCGCCTGATCCCGGGTGGCCTTCCCGCCGGACAAGCCCAGCATGTCGATCATCTCGACGTCACCGACGGAACCGCCTCCGCGCAGTCCAGCTTCACCCTCACCCGCAGCGCCGGAGCGCGGTTTCTCGCCGCCAGTGGCAACCCGCACACCCTCCGGGCGCCGTTCGAGGTCTGGGGCTTCTCGCTCGGCGGCACCCGGAGGAGCGTGTACCTGCACTACGTCTCGCCGACCGGCACGGCCCGGGCCGCCCTGGCCATCGGCCAAGCCTCCGGTCAATGCGGATACCTACGCACCGGCCGGCGACGGTTCTTTCCCTTCTCGCCGGCGCTTGGGACCTGGACGATCCAGGTCGACACGCGCTCGCGCTATGCGAAGGTGCCCGGCGGTCCCGTGGCCCGGATCCGCGTGCAGATCCACCGCGGCTGACCGCGCTCGCGTGGTGCGGGCCCAAAGCGAACCTAGTCCGCTGGGGCCCTTAGACCGCGGCCGCCGCCTCGGCCCGCGCCAGGGTCAACTCGCCCTCGTTCGCGTCGACGGTGACCGAGTCGCCGGAGACGAACCGGCCCTCGAGGATCGCCATCGCCAGCGGATCGACGAGCCGCTTCTGGATCACCCGCTTGAGCGGGCGGGCGCCGTAGGTGGGGTCATACCCAAGGTCCCCGAGCAGCATCCGCGCGGCATCAGTCAGGCTCACCTCGATCCCCCGCTCGCGCACGCGAGTGATCAGCCGGGCAACCTGAAGGTCGACGATTTCGCTCAGCTGCTCACGCGTGAGGGCGTGGAACTCGACGATGTCATCGAGCCGGTTGATGAACTCGGGCTTGAAGAACGCCTCCACCCCCGCGCGGAGAGATTCGCCCGCCCCCCCCAAATTTGAGGTCATGATCAGGACGGTGTTCTTGAACGACACCGTCCGACCTTGGCCGTCCGTCAGCCGTCCGTCGTCCATCACCTGGAGCAGCGTGTTGAACACGTCCGGATGGGCCTTCTCGATCTCGTCGAGCAGCACCACTGAGTACGGACGTCGCCGTACCGCCTCGGTCAGCTGTCCGCCCTCGTCGTAGCCCACATAACCGGGCGGCGCTCCTACCAGGCGTGAGACCGAGTGCTTCTCCATGTACTCGGACATGTCGATCCGGATCATCGCGTCCTGGCTGTCGAACATGAACTCGGCCAGGGCGCGCGCCAGCTCGGTCTTGCCCACCCCGGTCGGGCCGAGGAACAGGAAGGTCCCGATCGGCCGATCCGGGTCCTGCAGTCCCGCCCGCGAGCGCCGCAGCGCGGCCGATACCGCCTCAACGGCCTCGTCCTGGCCGATCACCCGCTGGTGCAGGCGCTCCTCCATGCGCACGAGCTTCTCGATCTCGCCCTCGAGCAGGCGTGAAACGGGGATTCCGGTCCATTTCGCGACCACCTCGGCTACGTCCTCGGCGTCGACGCGATCCTTGAGGAACTGCGGCTCGGTCGGGTCCGAGGACTCCGCGGACTCCGCCGCGGCGAGCTGCTTCTCGAGCTCCGGGATCGTGCCGTACTGCAGTTCGGCCGCCCGGCCAAGATCGGTTTCCCGCTGTGCGCGCTCGAGCTCGGTCCTGGCCTGGTCGAGCGCCGATTGCAGGTCGGCGACCGCGTCCGTGGCTGCCTTCTCACGCTGCCACTCTGCGTGCATCGCGGCAGAGCGTTCCCCCTCCTCCGCCAGCGCGCGCTCGAGTTGCTCGCGCCGCGTGACAGTCCCGGGATCGTCGTCTTCGCCCAGCGACTGAAGCTCGATCTCCAGCTGCATGATGTGACGATCCACCTCGTCGATCTCGGTCGGCTTGGAATCGATTTCCATCCGGATCCGCGAGGCGGCCTCGTCGACGAGGTCGATCGCCTTGTCGGGGAGGAACCGATCGGCGATGTAGCGGTGACTGAGCGTGGCTGCCGCGACCAGCGCGGAGTCGAGGATCTGAACCTTGTGGTGGACCTGGTAGCGCTCCTTGAGACCACGCAGAATCGCGATCGTGTCCTCCGGCGTCGGCTCGCCCACCAGCACGGGCTGGAAGCGGCGCTCGAGCGCCGGGTCCTTCTCGATGTGCTTGCGGTACTCATCGAGCGTCGTGGCACCGATACAGCGCAGCTCGCCGCGGGCCAGCATCGGCTTGAGCATGTTGCCGGCGTCCATCGAGCCCTCGGCCGCCCCGGCCCCGACGATCGTGTGCAGCTCGTCGATGAACACGATGACCTGACCCTGCGCGTCGGTGATCTCCTTGAGCACGGCCTTGAGTCGGTCCTCGAACTCGCCGCGATACTTCGACCCGGCGACCATCGCGCCGATGTCCAATGACATCAGCCGCCGTTCCCTGAGTCCGTCGGGGACATCGCCGGCGACGATCCGCTGGGCCAGGCCCTCGACGATCGCCGTCTTGCCGACTCCGGGCTCGCCGATCAGCACCGGGTTGTTCTTCGTCCGGCGGCTCAGCACCTGGATCACGCGCCGGATCTCGTCATCACGGCCGATCACCGGGTCGAGCTTGCCCTGGGCAGCCGCCTCGGTCAGGTCGCGAGCGAAGCGCTCGACCGCCTGAAACTTGTCCTCCGGGCTCTGGTCGGTGACCCGATGGCTTCCGCGGACGTCATTGAGCGCTTGCAGCAGCTGCTCCTTGGTTGCGCCGTGGCTGCGCAGTGCGTCACCCGCCGGTCCGGGATGCGCGGCGATGGCCAGCATCAGGTGCTCGGTCGAGAGATATTCGTCGCCCAGCTCGCGCATCTCGTTCTCGGCTGCGCGCAGAACCTGGGTGAGCTCAGTCGAGCCCCCTGCCGACTCGGGTGCACCGCTCAGGGTCGGGAGCGCCTCAAGGCCGGGCCCGAGCGCCTGGCGAATCGCTCCCAGTTCAAGACCCAGCTTGCGCAGGATCGGAGCCACAACGCCGACGTCCTGCTCCAGCAGCACGGCCAGCAGATGCTCCGGCGTGGTCTGGGGATTGCGGCGTTGCTCGGCCAGCCGTCCCGCGGCTTGGAGCGCCTCCTGAGACTTGATGGTAAATCTGTCTGGTTGCATCTGGGTGCCTCTGTATCGCAATGTCTAAATCTCAGTCTTGATGACTAAGATTATCACACGCTGACCAAGGGTCCGTTAGCGGCCCGGACACGGAAAGACGGTTTGACGGCTAACCGCGGATGGCAATCGTCCGGCCGGCCGTGACCTTGGCGATCTGGCCTCTGGCGTCGAGCGCCACGGCGAACACCTCAGCCTCGATCCGGCGGCGGCCGAGCGCCGAGCGCAGTCTCCGCAGCTGCGGGCGTGAAAAACCCAACGGCACCGTCCGGCTCGCCTGACGGCCGAGCCGATACCGGCGCGAGCGGATCGTGAAATCGCTGCCCGAGCCGAGCGACACGATGCCGAAGCTGTATGCGGCGCAGACATCCGAGCAGTGCAGTCTCACCTGTAGGGCGCGGTTTCGAATTGGCTGCTGGCCCCGGGGAATTGCCACGGACACGTCGCCGTAGGTGGGGAGCACCCGTTGCGCCACCCCGTCGAGGGCGGCCAGATTGACGCTGCCCCACCCCGACGCCTCGTCGAAGCCAGCCGTGGCGCTGCAGCAGCCCAAGGGCTGTCCGTTACCACCCGGGATGTATGGGCCAACGTCATTGCCGATCGAGGTGACGTCCGAGAACACGCTGGAGCTCAGCGCTGAGCTACCGATCGCGTAGAGCAGAGGATTGACGAAGCCGAGGAACTCGCGCTCCTGGCGATGCAGATCCTGGTTGACAAGGGCTGCCCCGCCGGCGAATAGCGGCGCGGCGGCGCTGGTGCCGCCGACCGTGTGCCACGGACTGGCGCTGGCGCAGTTTGGATCCGCGGCTGCCGTGCAGTACACGGCGTAGCCCGGCGCGACGTCGGCCAGCATCGCGACATCCGGCACCGCGCGGCGATTCACCCAGACCACGGGCGCTTGGTAGGACGGGCGCCCGAACACGTCGCTGAATCCGCCGCCGCCCGCCGCCAGCTGAATCGGTGTGTCGTTCCAGACCGGCTCCTGCGCGATCGTGTTGCTCGGGGAGAGCACCAGGTTGGTACCTCCGACCGAGGTGATCCAGGGCGAGGACGCGGGATAGCTGACCGCCGCTTGGTCGACCAAGTGGCCATGTCCGTCCACGCAGGCGGCCGAGCCGTGGTCGCCGCTGGAGGCCACGAGCGTGATCCCCGTCGCCGCCGCAAGCTCCACGTCGCGCTCGACTGCCCTGATCCCGGAGAGCCCGAACGCCGCGCGCATGTAGGGCTCGCACAGCCCCAGCGAGACCGAGACGATCTGCGGTTTGGCTCCCGGAGCGATCAGCGGCAGAACCAGCGACTTGGTCACGTCGGAGGCATTCCCGGAGTTCTCGTAGATCTCGATCGAGTCCAGCCGCGGAGCGACGGCGTCGAGCACCTCCAGGTCCAGCGTCGTCTCTCCCCCCGGGGGCAGTGCCCGGTTGGAGCCGACATAGAATGTGCTCAGCCGGGGGATGGCGAGGTTGAAGCACTGGGCGAAGGCGGCGATGTCGGAGTACTTGAATCCGTCAATCTCGATCAGGGCCACCCGCTCCCCCTGGCCGGCGAGCCCAGCCTGGCGCAGCCGGGTGAAGTTGTACGCGCTCAGATACTGGTTCGGGGTGAAGCCGCCGCTGGCCAACCCCGCTGCGCAGCCCGAGGGGGTACCGGTCAGCGGAAGGTACCCAGAGGCCGGCGGCCCAGCCGCGGCGCGGGCTCGCGGCGGCTTCGGATAGCGGCCTCGGGCGGGCGGAGGCCGGGCGGCCAGCGGCCGTGTGTCAAGCCCGACGATCCCGCTCGCGACGCCGCGCAGCGCTGACGGCAGTCGTACGCCGGCCGCACTCGCTACTCCGCGCACCTGCGGTGCGATGAACGTCGCGCCACCGGGAGCCCGAAAGCGCCGCAGCGGCGTGGCGAACGCCCGCTCTGCGGCCGCCACTGTGATCGTCGCCTCGGCGAACATCCCGGTCGGGTTGATCCTCGCCGACCACGCCCCCACCGCACGGAGATAGCGGAGGACCCGGGCGCGGACCGACGGCCGGGCTCCGAACCGCCGGGCCAGGACGGAGATCGGCTGATAAGCCCCATAAGCGGGCGACCCGGGCGTCGAGACCTGACGGGCGAAGCGTTCGAGCCCGACGTCGTCGACGAGGAGCGGAACCACGATCTGGAGCGAGGCGGAGCGCGGCGCGGGCGCGGTCGCCGGATGCGATGTCCCGGCAGAAGCCGCACTGGCGCCCGCGGCAGGGACAAGCAATCCGGCCACCACGCCGAGGACAAGCAGGATCGAGCGCATCCGGGACGATCTTCGCACAGCGCGCTCGGACGGAAACCCGCTGAGCGTCAGCCCAGGAGCCGGATCCGCTGGGGCCCGGTCTGCTCTTGGATCGGCGCGCCCGGGGCGCCGGCAGCTGGCGCGTTCAGCTCGCCGGCCGCTCAGCGCGGTGGACGTTCCACCGGAACCAGAAAGCGCTGTGCGTCGGCCCGGCGCACGAGAGCGCCGCCTCGGGTGTAGGGCACGATTTCGGCCCGGAGCTCGCGGCGCAGGGCCTCGAGCCGCTCAACCTCGCCCTTGAGCGCGAGGGCGCGCTTCTCCAGCGCCGCCACCTTGCGTGACATCAACCTGAGCTCTTCCTCGAGCTCGAACACGCGCTCGACGCCGGCCAGATTCATGCCCAGCTCAGCCGTCATCGCCTGGATGCGGCGAAGGCGATCGACGTCCTGGTGTGAGTACAGCCGGGTCCCCTTGGCCGAGCGCTTGGGCTCGATCAGGCCGCGGGCCTCGTACATGCGCAGCGTCTGGGGATGCATCTCGGCCAACTCGGCGGCGACCGAGATCATGAACACGCCGCGCTCAGAGGAAACCTCGACCCGAGTCGTGCTCACCCTCCGTACGGTCGTCCTGATCCGGCGCTCGGACGTCATTTCTGAGCACCCGCCGCGTCCGCCTGCGCGGTGCCGGCGGTGGGGGCAGAGAACAGCCCGGCGCGAGGATCACCATTCATCACCTCGGAGAGCTTGTCAACCGCCTCGGTCTGCTCGGGCGAAAGTGACGAGGGTACGTCGATCACGAAGCGGTAATGGATGTCGCCGCGGCCTTTGCCGCCCAGGCGTGGCGAGCCTTCCCCGCGCAAGCGCTGGACCGTGCCGTGCTTGGTCCCACGCGGAACTCGAAGCCGCTTCGACCCGTTCAGCGTCGGCACCTCGATCACCGCTCCCCGGATCGCCTCCGGAATGGTCAACGGCACCTCGACCTCCAAGTTGTCACCTGAGCGCTTGAACACCGGCGACTCGCTCACCCGCGTGATCACGTACAGATTCCCGGGCGGGGCGCCTCGCAGTCCCGGCTCGCCCTTGCCGGCCAGCCGGATGCGACTGCCGTCGCGCACGCCGGCGGGGATGTTGACCCGCAGGCGCCGGATGCTCCGCTGAGCGCCAGAGCCACTGCAGGTGGGGCACGGATCCTCGATCACGGTTCCCGAGCCGTGACAGTTCGAGCACGGCTGCGAGATGGAGAAGATGCCTTGGCTCTCAGATTCGACGCCCCGTCCGTTGCACACCGGACAGACCTTGGGGCTGGTGCCGGGCCTGGCGCCGCTGCCGTGGCATGTCTCGCACGGCTGCGAGGTCGGAACGGCCAGCGGGACCTGCGTCCCGTTCACGGCCTGGTCAAACGCCAGGGAGACCTCAGTCTCGAGGTCTCGCCCGTGTGCCTCCCTGGCCCGGCCGCCGCGCACTCCGCCGGGGCGGCCGGCTTCTCCCGGGCCGCTCCCGCCTCCGAACAGATTCGAGAGGATGTCGCTGAATCCGCCGCCGAACGCGCCCGGATCGAACCCGCCCGGCATGTTGAACGAGCCGAACGGCCCGGTGCCGCGGTCATACGCCTTGCGCTTCTCGGCATCGGAGAGAACGTCGTGGGCCTGCGAGATCTCCTTGAAACGCGCCTCCGCCTGCTTGTTCCCGGGGTTGCGATCCGGGTGGTACTGGCGCGCAAGCTTGCGGTAGGCCTTCTTGATCTCCGCCTCGGAGGCGTTCTTGCCCACCCCGAGGGTCTTGTAGTAGTCGGGTCGCTCAGCCATCTGTCCTCACCAGGCCTATTGCGCGACGACTACCCGCGCGGGACGCAGCACGGTCTCGCCGAGCCGATAACCACGCTGGTAGACCTCGACGATCGTGCCGGGTTCGGTGCCTTCCACCGGTTGCTGGGCCACGGCCTCGTGATGCTGCGGATCGAAGCGTTCGCCCTCAGGCGAGAACCGCTCGATCCCCACCCGGGCCAGCCCAGCGATCACGTCGGCGTGGACCAGCTTGATGCCCGAAACGAGTTGCGATTCCCGCTCGCCGGCGCCCGCGCCGTTGCCGGCCTGCTCCTGCGCCACGGCGCTCCGCTCGGCGGCCTCGAGCGCCCGGTCGAGGTCGTCGACCCCGGGCAGCAGCTCCTTGGCCAGCTTGGCGATGCCGCGCTCCTGGGCCGCCGCGATTTCCCGCGTCGCCCGCTTGCGGTAGTTCTCGAAGTCAGCCTTGGTGCGCTTGGCCAGCTCCAGATACTCGTCGGCCTTCGCCGCCTTCGCGCTCAGCTGATCCTCCGGACTGGCCGGCGCATCCGGAGCCTCCGGCTCTCCAGCGAGAACGTCCGGTTCGGGCTGCTGAGCCGCCTCGTCCGGCGGCTGCGGCGGCTCCTGCACCTGAGGCGCGGTCTCGGCCTGCGGGTCATCGACGTCTGGCGCCTCTGGGGACGCTGCGGCCGACGAGGCCAATCGCGAAGCGGCCTCGTCCACAGGGGCGGCCCCGGAGCTTCCAGGACCGGCCCCCGCAACCCGAGTCTCGTGTTCAGACCCCATCTACTTCTTACCTTCATCGACAACCTCAGCGTCAACCACGTCCTCCTCGGTGGCACCGTTGCTCGCGGCGCCGCCGGTGGGGGCACCGTCGGTCGAGCCGGCGGCCTGCTGCTCCTGGGCCCGCTGGTACATGGCCTCGGAGACCTTGTGGAAGGACGCCTGCAGCGCCTCGGTCTTGGCGTTGATCTCAGCCGCGTCCTCGGAGCCCAGTGCATCACGCACTTCCTTGATCGCGGCCTCGATCTCCTCCTTGGAGGAGGCGTCGACCGTCTCACCGAGGTCCTTGAGCTGGCGCTCGGCCTGGTAGGCGGCATTCTCGCCGTTATTCCGGGCCTCCGCGAGCTCGCGCAGCCGCTTGTCCTCATCGGCGTGTGACTCGGCGTCGGTGACCATTCGCTTGATCTCGTCCTCCGACAGACCTGAACCGGCGCGGATCTCGATCTTCTGCTCCTTGCCCGTGCCAAGGTCCTTGGCCGAAACGTTGAGGATCCCGTTGGCGTCGATGTCGAACGCGACCTCGATCTGCGGAATGCCGCGGGGCGCCGGCGGAATCCCGGTGAGCTGGAACTTGCCCAGCGACTTGTTGTACATGGCCATCTCGCGCTCGCCCTGGAGGACGTGGATCTCGACGGAGGGCTGGTTGTCCTCCGCGGTCGAGAAGACCTCGCCCTTCCGGGTCGGGATCGTCGTGTTGCGCTCGATCAGCTTGGTCATCACGCCGCCCTTGGTCTCGATTCCGAGCGTCAGCGGGGTGACATCCAGCAGCAGCACGTCCTTGACGTCCCCGGCCAGCACGCCGGCCTGGATCGCGGCGCCAACAGCCACTACCTCATCGGGGTTGACGCCCCGGTGCGGCTCCTTGCCGGTCAGTTCCTTGACCTTCTCCTGGACCGCCGGCATCCGGGTCATGCCGCCGACCATCACGACATGATCGATGTTCGCGGCGCCCTTGTCCTTGGCGTCATCGAGCGCCTGACGGACCGGAGCGATCGTACGATCGAGCAGGGCAGAGGTCAGCTCGTTCAGCTTCGCACGCGTCAGACGCGTGTCGAGGTGCTTGGGTCCACTCGTGTCAGCAGTGATGAACGGCAGGTTGATCTGCGTCTCCTGCGTGGTCGAGAGCTCGATCTTGGCCTTCTCCGCCGCTTCGTAGAGGCGCTGGAGGGCCATCGGATCGGCGGCCAGGTCGATGCCTTGGGACTTCTTGAACTCGCTCACCAGCCAGTCGACGATCGCCTTGTCGAAGTTGTCGCCACCGAGGTGGTTGTCACCGGCGGTCGCCTTGACCTCGAACACACCGTCGCCGATCTCCAGCACGGACACGTCGAACGTGCCGCCGCCGAGGTCAAAGACGAGGATCGTCTGATCTGATTCCTTGTCCAATCCGTAGGCCAGCGAAGCCGCGGTCGGCTCGTTGATGATCCGCTTGACGTCGAGTCCGGCGACCTTGCCGGCGTCCTTGGTCGCCTGGCGCTGATCGTCGTTGAAGTAAGCGGGAACGGTGATCACCGCGCTGTCGACCGCCTCACCGAGATACGCCTCAGCGTCAGCCTTGAGCTTCTGCAGGATCATCGCGCTGATCTCGGGCGGCGAGTACTGCTTGCCGCCGGCCTCGACGCGCGCGTCGCCGCCGGGTCCGGAGACCACCTTATACGGCACGATCGACTCCTCTTCACGCACTTCGGCCTCTTTGCGGCCCATGAAGCGCTTGATCGAGAAGACGGTGTTCTGCGGGTTGGTCACCGCTTGGCGCTTGGCCACGGTGCCGACGAGCCGCTCGCCCGACGCCGCGAATGCCACGACAGAGGGCGTTGTCCGCCCGCCTTCGGCATTCTCGACTACGGTCGGCTCGCCGCCCTCGAGCACGGCCATGCAGCTATTGGTCGTACCCAGGTCAATTCCGATCGTTTTTCCCATGTTCGTTCTGCTCCTCTGCGTTCGTCAAAATCTAAGCGTCAGCGTAGCAGATGTGTGGCGGAGCCCAGACGCTCGCGCGGGTCGAGCGTCCAACCTCCCGCGCCGACGGACCCGCGCCCGGGCTGGGCTCGCCGGCCAGACCGAGGTGTTCCCTCACCCGACCGTGCCGGCGCTGGGGCAGAGGCGGCGCAGGGCGCAGTCGGGGCACGCGGGGCGGCGGGCGTGGCAGGTGCGGCGGCCGTGCCTCAACAGGTTGATGTGGAACTCGAGTTCCTGGCCCGGCGGAGTCAGGGCGAGCATCGTGTCGTGGTTCTCCTCGAAGGACGCACCCGGACGGAACAGGGCCAAGCGCGTGCCCACGCGGGAGACGTGGGTGTCGACGGGAACCTCACGCATGCCCAGCGCGAACAGCAACACGCAGGCTGCGGTCTTGCGTCCCACCCCCGGGAGGGAGGTCAGGTATGCCTGTGCCTCCGTAACCGGCTGGCTAGCCAGCCAATCAAGCGAGAGAGCGCCGCCGGGGTGCTCGGAGTCGCTGATCGCCCTCAGGATCTGCTTGATCCGCGCCGACTTGACCTTCGAGATCCCGCCCGGCCGAATTGCCTGCTCGATCTCGTCGACCGGCGCGTCGCGCACCGCGATCCAGTCGTCGAAGCGCTCCCGCAGGGCCAAGTACGCGACGTCTCGATTGCGGTCGTTGGTCGACTGGGAGAGCACCGTGAGCACAAGCTCTGCGATCGGGTGGCCGTGGGCCTCTTCCCGAGGGATCCCGTAGACCAGCCGCATCCGGTCACGAATCGCCCTGACCCGGCGGGGAGGAGGACGCCGCCACGCCGCACCGCTACTCAAGCGCGCCCCAGCGCTCGCACGCTCGGGCCGAACGGACCACAGCCTCTCCCAGACCGGCCGCGACCGCGGACGGATAGAAGCCCGTCACGGCCAGCCGCCCGAGCAGGAAGCCCATCAGCACGTCACCCGCGCCGATCGTGCTCAGCACGTCCGCGGGACCGCCCGGCGCATCGGCTCCCAGCTCCCCGCGCAGCATCGCCCCGCCGGAGCCGAGGGTGATCACCACCATCCGGGCGCCTGCCTTGGTCAGCGCGAGTGCGGCGCCCTCAGGATCTCCCTCGCCCGTCATCAGCTCGGCCTCGGCCTGGTTGCAGCGCACCAGCAACGCGCCGGGGACGCAGGCGTTGGCGCTGGCGGCCGCGTCGGCATGGGAGCCCCAGCGGTGCAGGCGAAGATTCGGATCGAAGATCACGGGTCGCTCGAGCTCGAGAGCAAGTTCACGTGCGTGCATCGTCACCGCCCTTTCCTCGCCCCCGACCATCGTGTTGGAACTGAAGAACAGCGCCGCGGAAGCTTCGAGCGCGGCCTCGAGTTTGCTTCCGAGGGCGTGCACGATGGTGGCGATCGTCTCGCCGTAGATCTGATAGCGCGCCTCGCCGGCGTCGTTGACGGCCACGACCGCGACGGGCGTCTGGCGACCCTCGATCAGTCCGAACAGGGAAATATCGACTCCCTCATCCTCCAGGCGATCGCGCAGCCAGTGGCCCCAGTCATCCTCACCGGCCCCTCCCGCCAGGGCGACGTGGGCGCCGGCCCGGGCCGCCACGACGGCCGTGTTGGCGACAGCGCCGCCGAAATGCGGGACGAAGGCCGGCGCCTGCGAGAGACCGTCGACCGGCTGCTCGCAGATCAGGTCCACCAGCGCCTCCCCGAGGCACAGGACGCGGGTGGGTGGCGAGGGCGCCTGGCGTTCGCGAGTGGTACTCATGGCGGGGACGTTATCCTCGCCGACGGGTGCGCGTCGACGAGTACACGACTGAACTCGCCGGATCGCCCGTCTTCTACCGAACCGCCACAAGGCCCGACCAGCGCGCCCCGGTGGGGGGAGCCGTCCCGCTCTACCTGCACGGGATTCCCACCAGCTCGGACGACTGGGTCCCAGCGCTGGAGCGCACGGGTGGTGTGGCACCGGACCTTCCCGGCTTCGGACGTACCGGTAAGGGCGGCCAGCTCGACCTCTCGCTCGAGGGTCACGCAGCCTTCGTCGGAGCGCTGCTGACGGCGCTCGAGATCGAACGCGTGCAGCTGGTGGTTCACGACTGGGGGGCAGCGGGTGCGCTGGTGTTCGCCCAGCGCCACCCTCAGCGGGTGGAGCGGATCGTCCTCTGCAACGCCGTGCCCTTGATCAGGGGCTTCCGCTGGCCCGGTCTGGCACGCGTCTGGCGACGGCCGGTGCTGGGCGAGCTCGCCATGGGCAGCGTCAATCGCTGGCTGCTGGCCCGCTATCTGCGGCGCGGGAGCGCACGCGAGGAGAGTTGGCCGGACCTGCGGATCGACGCCGTCTGGGAGCAGTTCGATCAGGGGACGCAGCGGGCGATCCTCCGACTGCATCGCGACGCGGATGAGCACACGATGGCCGCGGCGGGTGCCGGCCTGAGTGGCCTGGCGATGCCCGCTCTGGTGCTGTGGGGTGAGCTCGATCCGTGGCTGCCAAGCTCGTGCGGCCAGGCGTATGCGGGCGCGCTGGCGAACGCCGCGTTCGAACCGATCCCCGCGGCCGGGCATTGGCCGTGGCTCGACCGTCCGGAGCTGCTCGAGCGGATCGCGGCATTCCTGGACGGCGACGCGTGACACTCGGGCCCAAGCGAGTCGTACCGACAGCCGTCGCCGCCGTGCTGGCCCTTGCCTACGTGATCGTCTCCCCTCCGAGCCTCGATCTCGCGGCGCACCTGTTCCGGGCAAAGCTGTTCGGCGCCGAGGGCTTCGGCCTGTGGAACAACTGGTGGTACTCCGGGCATCACGTTCCCGGCTACAGCGTCCTGTTTCCGCCGGCGGCGTGGCTGCTGACGCCCCAGGTGGCGGGTGCTCTTGCCGCGGTCGCCACGGCGGCGCTGTTCGAGTCGCTGGCCTGGCGCCAGTTCGGCGAGCAGGCGTGGCTCGGCGCGCTGTGGTTCGGCGCCGCGACCGCCACCGATCTGTTCACCGGACGCCTGACGTTCGCGTTCGGACTGCTACCCGCGGTGGCCACCGCGGTCGCCCTTCAGCGCCGACGGCCGGTGGTGGGCGCAACCCTCGCGGTGCTGACGGCGCTCGCCAGTCCCGTCGCGGCGCTGTTCGCGGCACTGGCCGGTGCGGCCTACGCCATCGGGCGACTGATCGGCGATCACGACCGGCGCGCGGTGGCTGCGGGGGCCGGCGTGGTGGTGGCGGCGCTGGTCCCGGTGCTGATCCTCGCGGTAGCGTTCCCGGAGGGGGGAACCGAGCCGTTTACGTTCCCGGTACTGTGGCCGATCCTGCTGATCGCCGGGTTCTCGCTGGCCGCGCTGCCGAAGGACGCGCTGGTCCTGCGCACCGGCATCGTGCTGTATGTGCTCGGCTGTCTGGGCTCATACGCCGTGCCCTCCCCGGTCGGTAGCAACGCCTCGCGGCTGGCCCCGCTGCTGGCCGGTCCGCTCGCCGCCCTGCTGTGGTGGCGACGGCGGACTGCGTGGCTGCTGGCGGTAGCGCTGCCGCTCCTCTACATCCAGTGGCAGGCCCCGGTCCGGGACGTTCGCACGTCCGCCAACGATCCCTCGGACAAGGCGGCCTACTGGAAGCCGCTGCTGTCGTTCCTCAGCCGGCAGGGCGGCCCGCCGTTCCGCGTCGAGGTCCCGTTCACCCAGTTCCACTTCGAGGCCTACCACCTGGCCCCACGGTTTCCGATCGCCCGGGGCTGGGAGCGCCAGGTCGACATCGAGGACAACCATCTGTTCTACGACAGCGTGCTGACGGCGGCGCGCTACGAGCAATGGCTGCACCAGGTGGCGGTCCGCTTCGTGGCCGTCGCCGATGTGCATCTCGACTATGCCGGCCGGCAGGAGAACGCTCTGATCGCTCGCGGTCTTCCGTACCTGCGTCCGGTGATGCGCTCAGCCCACTGGCAGGTCTACGCGGTGCGCGCTCCCACTCCGATCGTGAGCGGCGCCGGCACCCTGCGGGCAGTCGGGCCAAATTCGCTCAGCCTCCTGGCGACCCGCCCCGGGCGCGCGCTCGTCCGCGTTCACTTCACGCCCTATTGGGCCCTCGGCCAGGGCTCTGGATGCGTCTCGCCGGCGGGTGAGTTCACCGCGTTGACGCTGCAACACCCCGGGCCGGTGAAGCTGGTGATCTCGTTTGCGCCGGGACGCATCGGGGCACGGTCAGCGCGTTGCAGCTGAGGGCTGCGCTGCCCGCGTCGATAGGATGCCTGGCTGCCATGGGGCCTAGATTTCGAATTATTGAGGCGCGCGTTCTGCCGCGAGGCTGGGGCGACGTGGTGCGCCAACTGCTCCTGGTGTTCGCCGCCTACGCGCTCTACGAGGTGGTTCGCGCACTCGCCTACGGCAGCGCGATCACCCCAGGTTATAAGCCGTTCGGCGACGGCCAACGGATCATCGACCTCGAGCGGACGCTGCACGTGTTCATCGAGCCGAGCATTCAGGCGTGGGTGGTCAGCAAGCACTGGCTGACCGACATCGCGGCCTGGATCTACCTCAACGCCCACGACTTTGTCACGCTCGGCGTGCTGGTGTTCATCTACGTACGCCACAACGAACGCTTCTACTTCGTCCGCAACGTGTTCATCGTCGCGATGGTGATCGCGTTGGTGTGCTACGCCGTCTACCCGACGGCGCCGCCCCGCCTGTTTCAAGAGTGGGGCTTCACCGACACGATCCAGAGGTTCACCGGAATCACCGTCGAGAAGGGGCCCTCGAGCGCGCTCCTGAACCTCTATGCCGCGGTCCCCTCGATGCACGTCTGCTTCGCGATGCTGGTCGGCGGTTCGATGTTCAGGCTGGTGCGCCGGCGCGCGCTGCGGTTCGCCTGGCTGCTGTACCCGCTACTGATCAGCTTCGTGGTGATCGCCACCGGCAACCACTACCTGACCGACGTGTTCCTCGGCGGCCTGACCGCGGCGGGCTCGTGGGTGCTGGCCGATCGCCTGCTCGCCCGAGCCCGACCGGACGCGTGGGCGTTCGGGCAGGCCGCGGCGTAGCCATGCCCGAGCCCTCGCCCATGCCCACCCGGGAGGCGCGCCGCCCTCGGCCGGGACGGGACGGTCCGAGCACCCAGGCTCTCGTCCGCGACCGCCTGATCGAGTCGCGGCTGACGCCCAACGCGATCTCGCTGACCGGCTTCGCGCTCAACCTAGCGGCTGCGGGACTGGTCGTCGGTCGCCTGTTCTTCCTGGCCGGGGTCGCGTTCATCATCGGGTCGATCATGGACACGCTCGACGGCCGCTACTCCCGGATGTCGGGCAAGGGCACGCCGTTCGGCGCCTTTCTCGACTCCACGCTGGACCGGCTCGAGGAAGGGATCGTGCTGACCGCGGTCGGCGCCTACTTCGCCTCTCGCCATGACGAAGTTGCAGTGGCCGCCGTGGTCGCCGCAGTGTTGTTCTCCTTGATGGTCTCCTACACCCGGGCCCGGGCCGAGGCCCTCGGGGTCGCCTGCAAGGTGGGACTCGCCACCCGCCCAGTGCGAGTGGTGATCCTGTCCATCGGGCTGGTGTTCGCCAAAGGCGCCTCGATTGGCCATTTCGAGCTGCTCGCGCCGGCGGTGTACGTGCTCGCCGGGCTGGCCGTGCTGACGACGATGCAGCGGATCGTCCATGTCCGCGGTCAGCTCGACAGCGCGGTCTGAGCGCCGGCGGGTGTAACAAAGCGCCGCGCGAGGAATATCTAAAGCGGCCCCTGTCGCCGCATTTCCCGCGCAGGCACATCTCCCAGAAGGGACGTTTCCTCAGTGAGCAAGACGAACGGTTCGATCAATGGCGCCGGTCCCCATGGACAGGACGAGGTGCGCGTGGCGATCATCGGCGTCGGCAACTGCGCGAGCTCATTCGTGCAGGGTGTCCACTACTACCGCGACGCCAATCAGAACGAGTCCGTGCCCGGCCTGATGCACGTCGACCTCGGCGGCTACCACATCCGCGACATCGAGTTCACGGCTGCCTTCGACATCGACGCCGAGAAGGTCGGCAAGGATCTGTCACAGGCGATCTTCTCCGGACAGAACAACACGCTGAAGTTCTCTGAGGACGTGCCCGACCTCGGTGTCGAGGTTCATCGCGGGATGACTCATGACGGACTGGGCAAGTACCTCAAGGAGAAGATCACCAAGGCGCCCGGACCAACCGCCGACATCGTCGAGATCCTCAAGCAGACGCGCACCGACGTCGTCGTCTCGTATCTGCCCGTCGGCTCCGAGCAGGCCACCAAGTGGTACGTCGAGCAGGTCCTCGAGGCCGGCTGCGGGTTCGTCAACTGCATCCCCGTGTTCATCGCCCGCGAGGACTACTGGAACAAGCGCTTCGAGAAGGCCGGACTGCCGGTCGTCGGCGACGACATCAAGTCGCAGGTCGGCGCGACGATCGTCCACCGCGCACTCGCTCGGCTGTTCCATGACCGCGGCGTCAAGCTCGTGCGCACCTCGCAGCTCAACGTCGGCGGAAACATGGACTTCTACAACATGCTCGAACGTGAGCGCCTGGAGTCCAAGAAGATCTCCAAGACCAACGCCGTCACCTCGATCATGGGGCACACGCTGCCCCCTGGTGATGTCCACGTCGGCCCCTCGGACTATGTGCCGTGGCTGACCGATCGCAAATGGGCCCACATCCGACTCGAGGGCGAGGCGTTCGGTGATGTGCCGTTGATCGCCGAGCTGAAGCTCGAGGTGTGGGACTCGCCTAACTCGGCCGGCATCGTGATCGACGCGGTGCGCTGCTGCAAGCTTGCCCTGAACCACGGCGTGTCCGGACAGCTCGACGGACCCAGCTCGTACCTGATGAAATCACCGATGCATCAGCGCCCGGATGACGAGGCGCGCGAGCTGACGGACAAGTTCATCGCCAAGTATTCGCGCCAGCCGGCCACCGCCGGTGCCGCCAAGGCGCCAGCGACCGCGAAGCCGGCAGCGAAATAGAAACCAAGGGGCCGCGGCGGCCCCCTGTAAATACACTGAACAACGTGCCGTCCACGCGCCTCGCGATCGCGCAGGTGACGCCTTTCGCATGGGAGGCAGCCAATGAGGTAAACGAATACGTCGCGAAGCTCGGGGCCGAACTGGCACAGCGCGGCCACCGCGTCCTGACGATCGCGCCCTCGGAGTCCCGGACACTGGTCCGTGACAGCCGCCGGGCACTGCGTGGCTCCGTGGATGCGCTGCTGCAGCGCGCCGACGGAGCGCCCGTCGTGCTGGGCGTCGGTGAAGTGCTGCCGTTCTCTCCCACCCAGCGTCGCGCCGCCTCGCTGCCGGTCGATGTCGCCCGCACGATCGAAGAGGCGCTGGGCGTCCTGCCGCTCGATGTCGTGCACGTCCACGAGCCATTCGCGCCGAGCGCCTCCAGCGTCGCGCTGCGCCAGTCGCATGCACTGAACGTCGGCAGCTTCCACGTGCCCACCGAGCGGATCCTCTCGACGCAGCTGACCCGGCCGCTGACCCGTCTTCTGTTCAGCCGGCTGGACGCGCGGATCGCCAGCTACCGGGCCACCCGCGAGCTGATGCAGAGCTTCTTCCCCGCCGACTACCAGGTGATCATGCCTGCGTCGGACGAGCAGCGGGAGCCCAGCGTGGGCCCGGACGTCGAGCTGGTGATGATCGCGCGGGAGGAGCGCGCCGCGCTCCGGACCTTCCTGCGTGCCCTGCGCGCGCTGCCTGGCGAGCTGCCCTGGCGCGCGACGGTCTGGTCCTCTCGGCCGCTGGCCGCGCCGACCACGCTCAGCCGCGAGCTGCGCGAGCGAGTCAGCTTCGTCGACCCTAGGGACTGCACCGATGCGCAGGCGGCCAGCGCCGCCGAGGTGATCGTCCTGGCCTCAGAGGGGATCCGCGTGACTCCCGGCACGCTGGTGCGCGGTCTCGCGGCCGGCCTGGTGCCAGTGGCCTCGCGCCTGCCCGCCTATGAGGAGCTGCTGGCCGAGGGGAGCTACGGCCTGGAGTTCGAGCCCGGCGACGTCGAGACGCTGGCCGCCCACCTGACCCGGCTGATCTCCGACGGCGTTCTGCGGGATCGCCTGCGCTCCGGCGCGGATGAACTCCGCGCGACTCTGCGCTGGCCGCGCGTGGCCGACGAGGTGGAGGAGATCTACGCCAGCCTCGTGGCCCGGCGCCACGACGGCCGGGGGGTGAGAGCGGTCCAGCGGCGGCTCTCCTCTCGAGGACTCATCGATGTTGACCTGCACATGCACACCGACCATTCCTACGACTGCGCGACGCCGGTCGAGGTCTTGCTCGCCGAGGCTCAGATGCGTGGGCTGGGGGCGATCGCGATCACCGACCACAACGAGGTCTCGGGGGCGCTGGACGCGCGGGGAAAGGCCCCCGCCGGACTGCAGGTGATAGTCGCCGAGGAGGTGAAGACTGCCGATCAGGGCGAGGTCATCGGACTGTTCATCGAGGAGAAGATCCCGCGCGGGATGACGCTCCAGGAGACGATCGCCGAGATCAAGCGCCAGGGCGGGCTCGTGTACGTGCCGCACCCGTTCGACCGCCTGCACTCGGTGCCGGACTACGAGCACCTGCTCGATGTGCTCGACGAGGTCGACGCGATCGAGGTCTTCAACCCCCGGATCGCGATCAGCGAGTTCAACGAGGAGGCGGTCCGGTTCGCGGCCAAGTACCGGATCCCGGCCGGCGCGGGCTCCGACGCTCATGTCCCGCAGGGACTCGGCTCGGTGCGGATCAGGATGCGGGAGTTCGACGGCCCCGTGGAGTTTCTGGAGTCGCTGCGTGACGCCGATATCGTCCGCAATCCCGCCAGCCTGCTGTATGTCCAAGCGCTGAAGTTCCTGCAAACTAAGGCTCTTCCGGAGGCTGCCCGACGGGCCGCGCGTGACCGTCGGGTGCGGCGCATCACGCGCAAGTCCTGATGCACCGGCAAGGAAGAGCACGCTCGCCGTCCAATTCGGGAAACGTGACCCCGCCGGCAACCGATGACGAGATCCGGGAGAAATACCTGGAGCGTGCGATCCGTGAGCTGAACGCGTTTGCCCGCGAGCTTCAGTCCTGTCCCCACTGCCCACGCGGGCAGCTGATGCCCGTGCTCGGGTCCGGGCATCCCCAGGCCGACATCTTCCTGGTCAAGTACTTCGCTCGGCCCTCTGAGGTCGAGGAGGGCGTTGCGTTCTACGGTCGCACCGGGAACGCGCTGATGAAGTCCCTCAAGCGACTGTCAATCGACCCACTTGCGGTGTACGGGACCCTGTGCGTGAAGTGCCCGGTGGCCGATCCGGTGATGGCCGACCCGGCCTGCATCGCCCGGCTCGCCGAGGAGCTGGCGATCGTGCAACCGAAGATCGTCGTGGTGATGGGGGCAGACGCCCTGGGAGTGGTGAACGAGCTCGAGGTCCCGCTGCGACGCGAGCTAGCCCCAGCGGCCGGAGAGATCCAACGCTTCACTCCGTCGGTGCACGCGCTCTATGTGCCCAACATCGATGACGCGCTGGATGAGGAGGACGCCAAGCGAGAGTTCTGGGGCGCCTTCCGGGTGCTCGGGCAATGGTGGGCGGATCTCCCGCCGTACTAGTAGTAGCTCGCGAGTCGCCAGTTAGACTCGTGGCATGGACCTCGAGGAGAGAACGCTTGATCAGCTCGGCGATCGCTGCGAGGAGTGCGGTGCGAAGCTGACCTCGGAGGAGCTTCAGGCGGCGATGGAGTCCGGCGGGCCGGCGCTGTGCTCGATCCACGCCGCCGAAGACGAGCCGGGGCTGGCTGCCGAGGACGCAATCGGCGACGGCGCGTAGCGCGGGCCCGACCGGCGCCGCTCTACATCTCCAGCAGGATCTTGCCCAGCTTGCCGCCGGCGGCAAAGCCGTCGTAGGCCTCCACTGCCCGCTCGAGCGGGTAGGTCGCGGCGACTGGCACCCGGACCTCTCCGGTGGCGATCAGGGGCAGGACCGAGCGCTCGACCGCACGCGCGGTGAGGGCCTTCTCCTCCAGTGGCCGGGATCGAAGCGTCGAGGAGCGGATCGTTCCGCGCTTCATCATCAGCTCCAGCAGGTTCAACTCGCCCTTCGCGCCCGCGCCGATCCCGATCACGACGATGCGGCCGTTGATGTTCAACGCCTGAACGTTCGCGGGGAGGTTGGGCGCCCCGACCAGCTCGAGGATCACGTCAAACGGGCCGTAGCGCTCGAAACCCTCGGGGTCGATCGGCTCCGCGTCGAACTCGGCTACCTGAGGGCGGGCGTCGGGGTTGCGGACGGTGGCGGTGACCAGCGCTCCCGAAGCCCGCGCGAGCTGGATCGCCGCGGTCCCGACGCCGCCGGCCCCACCGTGAACGAGCAGATGCTCGCCCGGTTTCAGCGCGGCCTGAGTGAACAGCGCGTCGTGGGCGGTGGTGAACACCTCCGGAAGACCGCCGGCCTCGGGCCAGCTGAGGCGGTCAGGGACAGGCATCAGGATCCGCTCGTGGACGACCGCCAATTCAGCCTGACCGCCGCCGGCCACGATGCTCATCACCCGATCTCCCAGCTCGAAGCGCATCACGCCGTCGCCGACTGCGCGCACCTCGCCGGCCAACTCGAGCCCGGGGATGTCCTGCGGCGCGCCCGGCGGCGCGGGATAGAGCCCGCGACGCTGCATCATGTCCGCACCGTTCAGACCCGCCGCCTTGACCCGGACCAGAACCTCGCCCGCGCCGGGAATCGGATCGGGGTGATCCTCGACGCTCAGTTCCGTGTCGCGGATTGTGACGGCGCGCATCGCTGGGGAAGGCTAACGACGCTCGAGCGCGGCCACGCACTCGATGTGCGGCGTCTGCGGGAACATGTCGACCGGGCGTACCCGGGTGAGGGTGTAACCGGCCTCGACCAGCTGGGCCGCGTTCGGCGCCAGCATGGTCGGGTTGCAGGAGACGTAGACGATCCGCTTCGGCGACGCCTCGATGACGCGTCGCATGACCTTCTGGGAGAGTCCGGCTCGCGGCGGATCGAGCACCAGCACGTCGGGTCGGCCTGCCTTCTCCACCAGCTCCCGCATTGCGAGTCGCGCGTCACCGGCGAAGAAGCGGGCGTTGTCGATCTCGTTCAGCCGCGCGTTGGCGATGGCGTTGGCGATCGCGTCCTCGATCAGCTCGAGTCCCCACACCTCCGCCGCCCGCGGGGCCATCAGCAGTCCGATCGTGCCAATTCCGCAGTAGAGGTCGTAGACCCGCTCAAAGCCGCGCAGCTGCGCGTACTCGAGCGCGAGGGCGTATAGCTGCTCGGCCATCTCGGTATTGGTCTGGAAGAACGCCTGGGGGGAGATCTGCACGCGCAGACCGCCGAGCTCCTCGTCGAGACGATCAACGCCGCCGATCAGCTCAGTGGCCCCGCCCTGCGTAGTCTCGGCGACGCTGTCAATCTGAGTCCAGAGCACCCCGTCGCAGTCGGCGGCGGCCTGGGCCAGGCCATCGCGATCGATCGTGCCGATTGAGGTGACAAGCCGGACCTGGATCTGGCCGCTGCGACGACCCTCGCGCACCACGAGGTTGCGAAGCAGGCCCTTGCCGCTGCCGCGGTCGTAGGGCGCGAGACCCTGGGCCCGGCACCAGCCCACCACCGCCTCGCGAGCGCGGTTCCCCGCCTCGGAGGCGAGCAGGCAGTCGCTGATCTCGACGATCTCATGCCAGCGACCGGGAGCGTGGAAGCCGCAGATCAGCCGTCCGGCGGCGTCGGCGCCGAACGAGTACTCGAGCTTGTTGCGGTAGCGCCACTGGGCTAGCGCCGGCACGATCGGCTCAAGCTCGAAGTCCTGCAGCTTCCCGATGCGCGACAGCGCGTCCCGCACCTGATCGGCCTTGACCTCCAGCTGGCGCTCGTAGGGCAGGACCTGCCACGGCGCCCCGGGATGGTCGGCCACCGCAGGCACCCGGTCGGGACTGGGCTGGAGGATTTCGGCTGCGCGGGCTTCCGCATAGGCCCGCTTCGACTTCCCCACCACCGCGCGCACGACGTCCCCGGGGAAGGCGCCCTGGACGAACACCACGTATCCGTCGAGCCGGGCCACGCCAGCTCCCCCGAACGCAAGCGACTCCACGCGGAGCTCAAGTTCGTCCCCGCGAGCAGGCCTGACCCGGGTGGGGTTCTCCGCGGGCACGGTCTTAATCGAGTGCGCTCGCCAGCGCGGCGAGAACCGTCTTGCGGTTGGCGTGGCGGCGCTCGTACTCGCGAACCGTGCGCAGTTGTGGGGGCGACAGCTCGCCGATCCGGTCGACCACCTGCCTGGCGGTCAGCTCGTCGTAGCCCGGGATCGGGAAGCTCGAACCCACGCCGACCGTCCGGCGGGCACGGTCAGCGCTACGGACCAGCCGATCGACCGGTTCCACCCGGCGCGCGCGGCGCGTCGCGGAGCCGATCTGGTCGAGGCCACGACCCAGCAGCTGCTCGATCTCCATGATCAGGTCATCGGTCTGCTGGCGTCCTCGGTTGACCAGCTCGGCCACGAGCGCGTTGGCATCGGTCCTGGTCATCCGGCCGCGTTCGGCGGCCTCGTCGAGCGTCTCCTGAATCCGCTCTCGGGTGAGCATCACCAGATCCAGCTGATTGATCGCCCGTGCCGTCAACTGCTCGGCCGCGTTGGCGAGGCCGTCAGCCGCCGTCCTGGCCGCGGTGGCGGGGGCCATGCGTGGGGCGCCGCTGCGCTTGGCGGCACCAGCTCTCTTCGTGGTGGACCCCGCCGCGCGTGACTCCCCGGGGTTCCGCTTCGCCGCGCTCGATTTGGCGGAGCGGGCCGACCCCTGGGTACCACCTGAAGAACGATCTGGACCGGGCATCGCCTGCCTCCCGTGGGATGAAAACCTCTGCCCGAGCGTATCCGAACTAAAGTGCAGTCGCCGCTGGATCCGCCGGCGGCGCGGTGAGCAGCTCGAGCAGCGCCTTCTGCGCGTGACGCCGATTCTCTGCCTGGTCCCAGATGCGCTGACGCTGGCCGTACAGAACCTCAGCGGTGATCTCCTCGCCGGGATGCGCGGGCAGGCAATGCAGCGCGATCGCCTGCGGTCTGGCGAGGTCCATCAGTCCGTCATCGATCCGATACCCCTGCAGTGCCTCGCGGCGCCGCCGGGCGGACTCGGGATCGTCACTCATACTGACCCAGACGTCCGTGTACAGGGCGTCGGCGCCGGCGGCCGCCTCGCGTGGATCGGTCAGCAACTCGGCCCCGCCGACCGGCTCGAGCTCATATCCGGGCGGTGAGGCAATCCGGACCTTGACCCCGGCGATCGCCCCCACGATGGCCAGCGACCGGGCGACGTTGTTTCCGTCACCCACGTAGGCCAGGGTCAGGCCCTCGAGGCGGCCGAAGGCTTCCGAAAGGGTCAGCAGGTCGGCGAGCGCCTGGACCGGGTGGTGGTCGGCGGTCAGCAGGTTGATGACCGGAACCGTCGCGTGTTGAGCGAGCTCGGCGACGAGCGCGTCCGCTCCGGTGCGGACGCCGATCGCGGCAACGTGGCGTGAGAGCACGTATGCCGTGTCACGCACCGACTCACCGCGGGTCAGCTGGGTGTCATCAACGCGCAGGACCATCGGGTGACCGCCCAGTTCCACGACTCCGGCTTCGAACGACACCCGGGTGCGAGTCGAGGGCTTCTGGAAGATCAGCGCGACCGTCCGACGAGCCAGCACGTCAGAGCTGTGCGGCTCGGCCTTCAACTCGACCGCCCGGGTGATCAGCGCGCGCAGCTCGGCCGAATTCAGCTCCTGGCCGGTAAGGAAGTGGCGGGTCATCTGGGGCGGGGAGTGTACGTTGGGCGCAGTGGCCTTGCGCGTCCTGACCTGGAACCTCCTCCACGGCCGCGCGGTGCCGTCCGCCGGTCACGACCTGATCGAGGAGTTTGCGCGGGCACTCGCGGATTGGTCGTGGGATGTGGCACTGCTCCAGGAGGTGCCTCCGTGGTGGCCGGCGCTGCTGGGGCGATGCCTGGGTGCGGATGCGCGCACCGTCCTCACCTCGCGCAACTCGCTACTGCCGGTGCGGCGCGCGATTGCGGTCCGCTGGCCTGACTTGATCAAGTCGGGCGGTGGGGGCGCCAACGCGATGCTCGCCCGAGGGGATCAGATCGAGGAGCATCGGACGCTCCGGCTGCGAACATGGCCTGAACGTCGTTGGTTGCAGGGCTCGCGGCTGAGCTCCGGCTTGTGGATCGGCAACCTGCACGCCACCGTCCACAACGACGACGCGGCGGTGGCCGAGGCCCGCCGGGCCGCGCAGACACTGAGCGACTGGGCCGGCGCCGGGGCCGCGGTGCTGGGTGGGGATTTCAACACTCGATCGCTGTCGTTGAGCGACGACGGTTTTGAGCTGACCGCCGCGCACGATGTTGATCTCGTGTTCGCTCGCGGGATGTCGGCCATTTCGCCGGCTGAGGTCCTGGAGCGGGGCCGGCTGTCAGATCATGCTCCGGTTGTGGTGACCCTGGGGTCGGAGTCGGAGTCGGAGTCGGAGTCGGAGTCGCGGTCGGGGTCGCGGTCGGGGTCGCGGTCGGAGTCGCGGTCGGCGTCGCGGTCGGCGTCGCGGTCGGGGTCGCGGTCGGGGTCGGCCTGCTAGTCGTAGTGGAGCACTAGACGCTCCTCCGCCCGCCCACCCCGCCCACGTCCGTTCGCCCGAACAAGGAACCAAACTACTTGCCCAGAGACGATCGGGGCGCCTTGTTCGCTCCCAGCGCGAACAACGAACCACGGTGGTCCGTGCGGGCACAGGTTGGTGCTTTGTTCGAGCGCCGGCCCAGGGTTGGTGCTGTGTTCAAGCGCCGGCCGCAAGTTGGTGCTGTGTCAAGCGCCAGCCGAGGCGGCTCCCTGCTAGGCGAGCTGACCGGCGTTCTCCCGCACGAGCTGGATGACCTCCGGTGAGGCGGTGGCGGTGGAACCGCTGCGAAACGGCGGCTGGGGGTCGTACTCGATCCCCAGCTGAATCCCACGGGCCAGCTTCTCTCCGGCGATCCGCGAGGCCAGCGTGAGCGCCATGTCAATCCCGGACGAGACGCCGGCCGCCGTGATCACCTTGCCCTGCTCGACGACGCGGCGACTGACCGGCCGCACGCCATAACGCTCGAGCGCGTCGAGTACGAGCCAATGTGTGGTGGCCTCGAGTCCGTCGAGGATTCCGGCCGCGGCCAACAGCAGCGAGCCGGTGCAGACCGAGGTCGTCCACTGCGAGCTCTCGTGGGCGCGGCGCAGCCAGGCCAGAATCGTCTCGTCCTCCATCAGCGCCCGTGTGCCGTAGCCACCGGGAACCACCAGCACGTCCGGGTCCGGAAGCTCATCGAGCGCCTGATCGGCGACCAGGGCGAGCATCCCGTTCTCGGTCCGCTTGGGACCCGGCTCGACGGCCAGAAAGTGAACCTTGGCCCCCGGCAGGCGCGAGAGCACCTCGTAGGGTCCAACCGCGTCGAGCGCGGTCAGGTCATCGAATATCGGAATGGCGATGTTCATCTTGTTTGGCTCCTGATCGGGATGACGTTTTCGGAGGCTGCGGCGCGGCGGTCGGCTGCGGCGGGGCGGTCGGCGAAGCGGCTACGGTAGTCGCTGGGATTGACGTTCAGGCGCCGGCCGAACGCGCGTCGGAGCGTCTCCACAGTTCCGAACCCGCAGAGGCCGGCGATCTCCTCGAGCTGCGCATCGGTGGTCTCGAGCAACGTACGGGCACGCTCCAGCCGCAGCGCCTCGACGTACGCTGCCGGCGTGACGCCTACCTCGCCGGCGAATACGCGAGAGAAGTTGCGCGGGCTCATGAACGCGCGCTCGGCCAGCGCCGCCACGGACAGGTCAGCATCGAGGTGATCGGCGATCCAGGCTTGCAGGGCGCGGAGGGTCGGGCGCTCGGCGGCCTGTTCGGCGAGGCCGGCGCTGAACTGCGCCTGGCCCCCGGGGCGACGGATGAACAGCACCAGCTCACGGGCCACCTCCAGCGCCGCCCTCGGACCGAGGTCCTCCTCTACGAGAGCGAGGGCGAGATCGATCCCGGCGGTGACGCCCGCCGACGTGTAGACGTTGCCATCGCGGACGAAGATCGGATCGGGCTCGACTTCGACGGCCGGATAGGTGCGCCCCAGTGCCGCGCAGGCCGCCCAGTGCGTGGTCGCGCGGCGGCCGTCGAGGAGGCCCGCCCGTGCGATCAGAAACGCGCCGGTGCAAACCGACCCCACGCGCCGGGATCGCCGTGCCGCCAGCCGGAGCCACGAGATCAGAGGCTCATCGCCGGCGGCCGCCCGCACACCCCGGCCCCCAGCCACCAGCAGCGTGTCGATCGGCCCGCGACACGCGTGGGCGGGGCGATGAGGAGTGAGCAGGAGCCCACTGGAGGTGCGAAACGGCGCGCCAGCGGCGGTCACCAGCTCGATCGTGTACGCGCCGGCGTGGGCGCGCTCGGCGAGCGAGAAGACCTCGGAGGGACCGGTGACGTCGAGCGCCTGGACGTCGGGAAAGGCGACGATCGTGACACGACGAGACGGGTCCATGGGGTCCATCATGGCGAGACTCGGGCATGGCCGCAATGCCAATGACCGGACGATTACGGCCAGATGATGCGTCCCGGAGCGAGGGCCTGGCGCGATCTCTCCCGTAGATAGGTCCAGAGATCCCAGACCCCACCCGGGGCCGGGCGGCAGCTACCTCCCCGCTCGCAACCCGAACCCCCGCAGGACGAGCAGCGCCTTCTCCCCCATCGTCCCCCGGGCCGGCAGGACCCCGAGCTGGGTGGCGGCGTCGTAGAGATCGAAGAACGCTCGCACGCGTAGCAGCCGATCGTGCTCGAGCTCGCAGTAGAAGACGCAGTGGACCACGACGAAGCGGTTGGTCGCTGGGAGGCCCTCCAGCGCGCCCTTGTGCGTCGCCAGCAGCTTGCTGGGGGCCGCGACGAAGCGCCCGTTGCCCAGGCGCGCTCCGGTGCGTTCCATCCGCGCGTCCGGGAACGCCGCCCACAGGCGCTCGGCGTGAGCGCCCAGGTCGTCGAGACCCTCTAGCGGCTCGTCGGTCACGGGGTCCTCGTAGTGCAGCTCGTCCGAGCAGACCTCGGCGAACGCCGCGGCGTCACGTCCGGACCAGGCCGCCTCCCAGCCGTCGATCAGCTCGTCGAGGGTCAAGCCGGGCCAGGTGGGAGACCGAAGACAGGTTGGCCCGCCGTTGGTGTCGAGGCCTCGGCGTACCGGCGGCGAGGGATGCGCCCGGAACCTCGGGCAAGTACGCCCGCCTGTACGGCGAGACGGACCGCGTGGGCCATGGCCGGCGGGTCGTGGGCGCGGGAGATGGCGCTCGCGCAGAGCACGGCGTCGCACCCGAGCTCCATCGCCAGCGCGGCGTCGGACGCCGTGCCCACGCCGGCGTCGAGGATGACGGGGACCTGTGCCTGCTCGACGATGATCGAGATGTTGTACGGATTGCAAATCCCCATTCCGCTACCGATCGGTGACCCCAGCGGCATCACGGCCGCGCAGCCTATGTCCTCCAGGCGGCGAGCGAGCACCGGGTCGTCGGTGGTGTACGGGAGCACCACGAACCCGTCGTCGACGAGGGCCTCGGCGGCGGCGACCAGCTCCACCGCGTCCGGAAGCAGGGTGCGGTCATCTCCGATCACCTCGAGCTTGATCCAGTCGGTCTCGAACGCGTCGCGGGCCAGCTGGGCGGTGAGAATCGCGTCGCGGGCGGTGAAGCATCCCGCTGTGTTGGGGAGCACCTGGACGCCCGCCCCGTCCAGCACCTCGAGGATCGTGCCGCGCGCTCCGGGATCGAGCCTTCGCAGCGCGACAGTGCACAACTCGGCCTCCGAGGCGGCCAGCGCCTGCGCCAGCACCTCGTGGTTGGTGAACCCGCCCGTACCGAGGATCAGGCGCGAGCCCAGCGGACGGCCGGCGATCTGGAGTGTGTCCGTCGCCACCACTAGCCCCCTTGCACCGCGGATACGACCTCTACCGTGGCGCCCTCGTGCAAGCGGGTCTGCGACCAGGCCGTGCGAGGCACGACCTCGCCGGCTACGGCAACCGCGACGCCGCGGCCGTCGGCGATGTCCTGAAGTGCTGCCACCACACCCGCCACTGTGGCATTCGCCGGTACTTCGTGCTGAGTCCCGTTGAGCAGGATGATCATCGCGCGGCCTCGAGGGTGTGAGCGAACCGCGCGGGAGCGAAGCGGGAGAGGTCGAGGTCTGTCCGTCCATCCGGCAGATCGTCGGCGAGGAGCTGGCGCACCACGAGCTCGGCGGTGACCGGGGCCAGCAGAATGCCGTTGCGGTAGTGCCCCGTCGCCCAATGCAGCCCGCTCAGGGGCCCAGCCCCGATGATCGGCGCGTTGTCCGGGGTGCCGGGGCGAAAACCCGCGGACAGCTCATCGACCACGAGCTCGCTCACCCCGGGAAGCAGCTCAGATGCGTCCCTGAGAAGCGCGAACATCGCCCCCGCTGTGACCGTCTGATCAAATCCACGCTCCTCCATGGTCGCGCCGATGACATAACGGCCGTCGTCGCGGGGCACCACATATCCGCCCTCCATCCGCAGGACGTGACTGAGCAGGCCCGGACCAGCAGGGTCGTGCAAGCGCAGGATCTGACCCTTGACGGGACGGACCGGCATCCGCGCATGGACGGGCAGTCCGCCGAGCGCGCCGGACCACACCCCCGCCGCGACGATGACGTGCTCAGTCTCGATCAGCTCGCCGTCGGCCAGTCGGACGCCGCGCGCGCTGTCCTGCGCGCACACGACGTCGCTGACCACGGCTCCCTCGCGGATCGCCGCCCCGGCGCGGCGCGCGGCGTCGGCGAGGGCCGCGCACAGCGCTCGCGGGTCGATTACGTGGTCATCCGGAAACTCGAGCGCCATTCGGAGGGTCGGGGCGAGTGCCGGCTCGAGCCGCCGAGCCTCGCTGGGACGCAACCGCCGAGCCGCCAAGCCGAGCTCGCCGCGCAGCCCGAAGGCTCGTGTGAGTGCCTCCGCCTCGTCGGCGTCCCGCGCGGCGACGATCGTTCCGCAGCGCAGGTACCCGGGATCCAGCGGCGAGGCCTCGGCGAGCGCGGCCACGAAACCCGGATACGCGCGCGCCGCGCTGATTCCGAGCGCCAGCAGCGGCTGCTCAGACGGGTCGGCCTCGGAGATCGGCGCGAGCATGCCCGCGGCCACGCGTGAGGTACCGCCGCCCGGCACGCCTCGCTCGAGCACGGTGACCCGCAGGCCCCGAGCCGCCGCCCGCCAGGCCACAGCCAGGCCGATGACGCCGCCGCCCACAATCACGACGTCCGCTGATGCTCGATGTTCCTGATGCATGACGCTCCTCCCTGCCCGGCATTACCCGGATCAGGTCCAGACGGTCGGCGATCCACATCCGCCCTCTCAGCCCAAAAGTGAGGCTCCCGTTCCGATCCAATGCTAGCGCGGGTTCCTGGCACACTGGAGCTGTGAACACCCGTTCGGAGCGCCTCGCCGACGCACGGCTCTACCTCGTCTGCGATGAACCCGCGGACGCGTTCTTGGACGGCGTGCTCGGCGCGGGCGTGCAAGTCGTGCAGCTCCGCATGAAGGGCGCCTCCGACGAGCGGGTCCTGGAGGCCGCGAGCCGCGTGGCCAGAGCGTGCGATGCCCACGGCGCACTGTTCATCCTCAACGACCGTCCGGACCTGGCGGTGCTGGCGGGCGCCGACGGCGTTCACATAGGCCAGGAGGACGTGTCCGTGGCCGAGGCCCGTTCGCTGGTTGGCGAGCGCGCGATCGTGGGGCTCTCGACCCACAGCCCGGCGCAGGTGCAGGCCGCCGCTGAGCTGGGCGTCGACTACATCGGCGTCGGTCCGGTGCACGAGACCCCGACGAAGCCAGGACGGGCGGCCGTCGGGCTGGAGCTGGTCCGCTACGCCGCCGCGCACGCGCTGATGCCGTTCTTTGCCATCGGCGGGATCTCGCCGGCGACTGTTGCTGAGGTGCGCGCGGCGGGCGCGGGCCGGGTCGCCGTCGTCCGGGCGCTCACGGAGGCCCGCGACGCGCCGGCGCTGGCGCGGCAACTGCGCCGCGCCCTGGCGGTTGCGGAACGTCAGCCCACCGGAGCGGGCGTTGGGCCAGCGTAGCCGCAAGCGGGGGCGCCGCGGGCCACCAGCGTCGCCTCGCGCGGCGACGGCCACGCGGCCCGCGACTCGGGGAGCAGGCCAGGACGGAAGTCACCCCGCCACGCCGGCCAAGAAATCCAGCCGCTCCGAACAGCGAAATCAGGCGGTCCGCGCGTCGCTCACCCCGCTGGGGCAGGACGAGCGGCCGTGGCCGATCATCGTCGCCTCGGTGATCGCCGTGCTGGTCGGCGCAGGTGATCTGATTGACGTGATCGTCGGAGGCCGGATCACCTTCGGCCGGACCCACGCCGGCGTCGGAGGGGTCGTGCTGTTCTCGTTGCTGATGCTGATCTGCGCCGCGGGTATGTGGCGGCTGCGCTACTGGGCGGTGCTCGGCTTCCAGGCCATCCTCGCCGTCGTCGTGCTGCTGTTCTCGCTGTTACTGATCCGGGCCAGCAATCTGCTCGGCCTGCTCGTCGGGCTCGTTGTCGTGGGCGGCGGCGGGACGCTGTTCTACAAACTCGTGCGCGTCCTCAGCCGACTCCAGATGCCGAAGTACCCGGGCCGATAGCGCCGTCCGCGTCGGTTCAGCTAGGCTCAGATTCATGGCTGAATCCGCTTATGACTGCCTGGTGATCGGGTCGGGTCCGGGGGGCTACGTCGCCGCTATCCGCGCCGCTCAGCTCGGGATGAAAACCGCGGTGGTGGAAAAGGATCGCGTCGGCGGTCGGTGCCTGAACTACGCCTGCATCCCCGCCAAGGCGGTGTTGCGGGTAGCCGACATCCTCACCGAGGTGCGCGAAGCGGGCAACTTCGGCATCAAGGTCGGCGAGCCGGAGGTCGACTTCCCCGCGGTCTGCACCCGGCGCGAGAAGGTCGTCACGACGCTGACCGGTGGCGTGTCGGGCCTGTTCAAGAAGAACGGCATCGACGTCATCGAGGGCGAGGGTTCGCTGTCCGGTGAGGGCAAGGTGAGCGTCGGCGGTGACCAGATCAACGCCAAGACCATCGTGCTGGCGACCGGCTCGGTGAAGCGACCGATCCCCGATATGCAATTCGGCGGACGCGTGATCGGCACCGAGGAAGCGTGGGCTCTGGACGAACTGCCGAAGTCGATCGCGATCGTCGGCGCCGGCGCATCAGGCGCGGAGATCGCGTCAGCCTACGCTCGCCTGGGCGTGGAGGTACTACTGCTCGAGGCGCTCGAGCGGGTGCTGCCGACCGAGGATGCCGAGATCTCCAAAGCCGCCGAGCGCGGACTGAAAAAGCAGGGCATGACGATCCACACGGGCACGCTCGTGCAGAACGTTAAGTCCGGCGACGGGAGCGTCAAGTTCACCTATGGCGACGCGCCCGGCGAAGCGGAATGGCTCGTGATCGCCGCCGGTAGAGCGCCGGACGTCGGAGCGCTCGGACTGCAGGCGGCCGGGGTGACGCTGGCGGAGAACGGCTTGATCGAGGTGGATGGCGCAATGCGTACCAGCGTCGCGGGCATTTATGCCATCGGCGATGTCGTGCACGGACCGGCGTTGGCCCACAAGGCCTCGGACGAGGGGGTGATCGCGGTCGAGGACACCGCCGGCCTCGCCACCCACCCGATCGAATACATCGACATCCCTCGCGCCACGTTCTGCACCCCGAACGTCGCCAGCTTCGGCCTCACCGAGGCGCAGGCGCGCGAGCAGGGCTACGACGTAGTGGTGGGGAAGGTCCAATATGGAGCCGTCGGTGCCGGCACGGTTTACGGAGATCGCACCGGCGTGATCAAGATCGTCGGCGAGAAGAAGTACGGCGAGCTGCTCGGTGGGCACATCGCGGGCGCCAAGGCCACCGAGCTGATTCAGGAGCTGGTCAACGCGCGGAGCCTGGAGGGCGGCTATCCCGAAGTCGCGCGCATCATTCACGGCCACCCGACGTTGTCGGAGGGCGTGATGGAGGCGGCTCGGGCCGCCGACGGCTGGCTGATCCACGGCTGAGCGCGAAGGCGTCATGCCAGCGCCGGATCCAGACCAGCCGATCTTCTATTACGACATCGGCAGCCCGGAGTGCTACCTCGCCGCCGAGACGATCCTGGGGGCGTTGCCGGTCGTCCCAGAATGGCAGCCGATCCACGCTGCCGCGGTGGGCGAGGGTCACCCTGAGCCCAACCGAGACGAGATCGAGCGGCGCGCCGCGCAGCTGATGTTGCAACCGCTCCGCTGGCCGGCGGACTGGCCGCCGGATACACATGAGGCCAGCCTCGCCGCGACGTATGCCAAGCGCGTCGGCCGAGCAGTCGTGTTCTCCCTGGCCGCCTTCCGCCAGGAGTTCGCGGGCGGGCGCGACATCGGCGAGCAGAGCACTGTGCTGATCGCCGGAGCGGCGTGCGAGATGCATCCGACGGCGCTGATCAAGGGGATGGGGCTGCGCTCCACGGCTCACGCATTGGAACGCGCCAACCACCGCGCGCGCGGCGCCGGAGTTCGTTCGTTGCCGGCGATCGAGGTACGCGGCAGCGTGTTCGAGGGCGAGCTGGCGATCGAGCGAGCAGCTGCCGCATTGGACTCTCCGCCATGAGGGCCAACCGCCGGTTTCGCCTGCTCGTGTCCCGAGGACGGCTGCAACCCGCGTTTCTGGCCGACCCTGATCGTTTGGACCGGATCGAGATCGTCTCCGTGGACGACGGCGAGATGGTGCTGTTCTGGGAGCTCCCGGCTAAGGACGCCTCGCGGTTGCTGAAGGCGCTCCGGACCGACTTGGCGGGCATGGACGCCGAAGAATTTCTGGGCGTCTGGGAAGGTGCGGACAGCGGCCCGGCTTCGTCCTAGCTATGTTGCGCGCCATGGTCGACCCAGAGGCCGTCACACCCGTTCCGGGGGTCAAGGGTGAGGTTCGTCTGCTCGCGCCTCAGCGCTGGGAGCTGGGGGTCGCTCGGCGCAGCGCCGAGTCCCGGGCGATCGTGCCGGATCTCGAGATGGCGGTCGAAGTCGAAGTCGATCGCCTGCTCGCGCTCGAGTCCGAGCACGGCTGCGGCCTGACCGCGGCCCTGGTGCGGGCGTGCGCGCTCGCGTTGCGCGAGACGCCTCGTGCCAACGCGGCCTACCGTGACGGAAGCTTTGAGCTGTACTCGAGGATCAACATCGGGGTCCTGGTCGCCGACGACGACGCGTACGCGATTCCCACCGTCTTCGACGCTGACAGCAGGGAGCTGTCAGAGCTCGCCGCGGAGATCACGCGGGTTACCGAGCGAGCTCGCGCAGGAGAGGCGTCATCCCCGGACCTGTCGGGATCCACATTCACGCTGTGGGAGCTCGGCGCACTGGGGATCTCCCGCGCAACGCCGCTGGTCGTCCCACCACAGGCCGCCGCCGTCTCAGTCGGCGCGGTCAGGGAGGTGCCGCTGGTCCGAAATGCGGCCGTCGTCCCCGGACGCGCGGTCACGATTACCCTTGCCTGCGACCACAGGATTCTGTACGGCAGCCTGGCGGCGAGATTTCTGAATCGCATCAAGACGCTAATCGAGGAGGGGACGCTGTGACCGATACGCTCGAGCAGACCGCTCGACGGATTGCCGGGAAGGGCCGGGAGGCGCTGCTCGCGTGCCTGCGCCCAGCCTTCCGGGATGCAGCCGCCGCGCACTCCGCCATCCTGCAGCTCGACGACGAGCGGCTCGAGCAGATGGTTCTCCGCGCCGCGGACCGGGCCGACGGTCTGCAGTGGCGCCGGGCGCTGGCCGGCGTCGCCACCGAGGAGCTCGGGATCGGCCTCGGCGAGGCACTCAGCCATCCCGCTGTGGTCCGGGCCCAGGCGATCCTCGGGGCGCCCTCCTACGAGGAGAGCCTCGCCGCGCTCGCATCCGTTGAGGAGCACCCGGCGGCCCCTACGGGCCAAACCGAGCCGGCGGCCAAGGCGGACCAGCCGGACGATCAAGCGCCTGCCGAGGCGCAAGCACCCGGAACGGATGATGAGCAGCCGGCGGGGGATGAGGAAGCACCTCTGCCCGAGGACTCACAACCTGCGCCTGAGGACAAACAACCTCCGCCTGAGGACGACGAGCCATCCGCCGCGGACGAGGGCCCCGGAACCGCGGAGGCTCCAGCGCTCCAGCCGGTTCCCGACGACACCCGGCAGGTGATCCGCCTCGCTGCGGTGCATCTGGGAGGCATTGCCAACCTCGAGCCCGCCGAGCCGGGCGTTGAGCTGCGCTTGAGCGATGACGGGCTGGACATCGCCCGGGGCCCGGATGAGCTCCTCGGGCGCCTGCGCTGGCCGGAGATTCGCTCGCTGGATGTACCCCCGTCCCGAGGCTTACGCCGTCGCCGGCGGGGAGGCGGAGCCCACCTGGTGATCCGAACCCGCCACGGGGACGCGAGCTTTGAGATTCCGGACACAAGCGCGGAAGAACTGCAGGCTCAGCTCGACCCGCTGCGACGGCGGCACGCGGCGGGCTGACCCAAACGCCTACGCGCGCTCACGCTCGAGCACGCGGATGTCATGCGCCAGACCCTCTGGCGTCAGCTGGTCAGCGGCAAAGCCGATCCGCTCGATCCCGCGCTTGTCGATCAAGAGCACAAACGTGGAGTGATCGATCCGGCCGTGGACCGGTTGGATCGCATAGCCCCGCCAGACGCGACGCATGGCGTCGGGGGATCCGTTCAGAAACGCCAGGCGCTGAGTCATCTCGTGCCGGTTGAGGAACCGGCGACGGTTGGCGACGCTGTCCTCCTGCGGCGCCACGCTGATGCCGATCGCCGGGACGGCCGGGGTCGATGGAAGCGTGTTCAGGGCACCCTTGACCTGCTCCACCATAAACGGACAGGCGTCGTGGCAGAGCGAGTGGATGAAGGTCAGGACGACGACGTGGCCGCGATACCCGGACAGGGTGATCCGGTGACCGTTCTGATCGGTGAGGGAGAAATCGGCAGCGCGCAGGCCGGGGGGGAGCGTCGGTCCGTCGAACGCCGAGCGGGCAAGGGACGGACTCGGTCGCGAGCGATCGGCGACCAGGACCACGGCGATCGCGGCGAGCAGCGCGACGAGCACGAGCAGCAACGTCCGCTGCAGGGTCGGGCTCCTCATCGTCATCTCGGCAATTTTGGCATGCGCGGGCGTGGCGCCGACCCGGGGCGAGCGCCCCGCCGGCTCATCGCATCACGCCGGTGTGCCCGAGCGAATACCGGCCGGGCTGGGGATACACGCAGAGTCCATGCGGACCCAGCCCAACGGGAACTCGGCGGATCAGCTTCCCCGTGCGGGTGTTGATCGCATAGACGGCGGCGTCGTAGCGACCGGCCAGCCAGAGCACCCGGCCCGAGGCGGATACTCCTCCCATGTCCGGGCTACCGCCCGGGATCCTCCATGTGTTGCTCACGCGGCCGGTGCTGAAGCTGATCACGGAAATCGTGCCTGCGCCCCGATTGGAGACGTACAGACTGCGAGCATCGCGACTGGGATACAGCCCGTGAGCGCCGGTGCCCGTCTTGATGAATCCCCGTCGCCTGAAGGTGCTCGCGTCGAACGCCCAGACTCCGCCGAAGGTGAGGTCGGCCACGTAGAAGACACTGCCGTCGGGCGAGAGCTTCACATCCTGAGGCGACGAGGCCGCACGGATGGGCACTGTGCGGACGAGCCGCTCGCGGGCGACGTCGACGACGATCATCCGCGCCGCGAACTCGCAGCTCACGAACATGTACCGGCCATCAGCGGTGAAGTCGGCGTGGTTGACCCCAGCGCAGCCTGGAACGGTCAGCGAATGGTGCAGCTCCATCGTGTTGGCGTCTCGAAAATCGATCCGGCGCAGCTGTTCGGCCATCACCATCGCGTACCGGCCGTCGGGGCTGAAGTACATGTTGTACGGGTCGGCCACCGACACCGGACGCCCGGGACGCCCGCTGAGTGGGTTGATCGGAGTGAGGCTGTTGCCGAGGTCGTTGGTCACCCACAGCGTCCGCAGGTCGTAGGACGGTACGACGTGCTGCGGAAGCGTTCCCACGGGGAACTCACGCACGATCCGGTAGGTGGCGGGGTTGATCTCGTCGACCGTGTTGCTGGCGCTGTTGGGCACGTAGATCAGATTGCGGAAGGCCCGTGTGACCGGCGCCAGCGAGCCGGGTCGATCGGCTGCATAGACGTTGTGCCGATCAAGCAGCGGCGGTACCTGATACGCCGCGCTGACGCCGGTGGGCGCCGACAGCACGGGCGCCTGACGGCTGCCGACGGAAACGATCGCCGAGGTATGCGCGGGGCTCCTGGCGGACTTCGTGGCGCCACCGCAGGCACTCAGCGGAGCGACCGCGAGAGCGACCACGGCGCTGACGAGCAGGGCGTTGGCCCTCATCCTTGGCCGCCCGCACGCGCAGCTGACAACAGATAAAGCCGCGATGCTCCGATGAGCCCCGCGGGGCTCACGTCCACTCCCGTTTGCCGGATCCACTGGGCTGCGGGTCCGCAGGCCGCCCAGCCGCGGTTGGCCGGCCCGCAGCGGTAGTGCGCCACGAGCCCGTAGCGCACCTGCCCAGCACGAACCGCTTCGAGCAGCTTGCTGCGGCCGGTCAGCGGAATACCGCCGAAGCTCGTGAGCGGCAGGATCGGGCGGCGATCGTGGATTAACAGCGGGGCCAGCGCCAGCGGCTCATCGACCGCGAGCTCATACCGCAGTCCCACGGTCCGCGACGTGAGGTAGTTCGACAGAGCGCTCGCGCTCGACGCGGGCATCGCGGCGAGACCCAACGAGTCGTTGGCGTTCGTGCGGACGAGCGAGAGCGTCTCGTGGACCGGGAAGATGAGCCCGGCCGCGACGATCAGCCCAGCCAACAGCCATCGTGCGGGCTCGGCGGTTGCACCGCCAGAGTGCGTAATCAGAATCGCGCCCGCTGCCGCCAGCATCAGCGCTGCGACACTCCAGGCCAGCGCAGGAGGGTTGAAATGGAACGTGTAGGCGCAGATCAAAAACAGCGCCACAAACGTGGTCAGGATCGACGGTTGCCGCTTGGTTCCGAGGCCGGCCAACATCGCGGCTCCGTAGCCGATCGCGATGGCCAGCGCCGGGGCCAGCGCTTCCAGGTAGCGCGCGTGAACGGTCTGCATCACGTCGAACACGAGCACGGCGAAGGCAATCCAGGTCACGATCGCCACCGAACACGCCCAGGCCAGATCGCGCGGGGGCCGACCCCCGGCACTGCGGCGGCGCTGCCACGCGGCGAGCGACGCGGCCAGGCCGATCACGACAGCGGCGACGAGGACGCACCCGAACAACATGTCGTAATGCCACCCGGTCGAGACGATCAGGCGGAACGGACCTGGACCGCCCGGCTTCGTGCTGGCCCCGCTCGAGACCTTGCCGAAACCGTTGAACACGAACATCGCGTTCCAGACGCTTCCGTCTGTCGATCCCACCGGCCACGGATGCTTCCCCGGCAGCAGCGAGGCAGGGATCGCCCACGCCAGCCCCACCCCGACGAGCGCCGCGGCTCCCAAGCCCAGGTCTCTGAGCTTCCGCGCCGGCTCGCTCGGTGCGGCCAGCAGATACAGAAGGCCCAGCGCCGGCGCAGCGATCAGCGCTTCGAGCAGCTTGACGTTGAACGCCAGTCCGAGCGCCACGCCGGCGAGCACGATCATCCGGCGCTCGCCGCTGCGCGAGCCGCGAACCACCAGCCACAGAGCAGCGACGACGAGCAGCATCATCACCGAGTCCATCGTGTCGCTGCGGGAGGTCAGAACCGATTCCGGCAGCACGGCCAGCGCGGCCCCGGCGCCGATCGCGGCCGGGCGTCCCACCGCCCGACGCACGGCGTCGTAGAGCAGCGGCACCGCCAAGATCCCGCCCAGTGCCTCGGGCAGCTTCAGCGCGAACCCGTTCCAGCCCAGCAGCTTCACACTGATGACCTGCAGCCAGAGATCCAGGGGCGGCTTGTCGATCGACAGGATTGCCGCCGGGTCAAACGCCCCGAAGAAGAAGTTGTGAACGGAGCCGGACATGCTCCGCACCGCCGAGTCGTAAAACTGATTCGCGGCGACCCCATCGAGCTGCGCCAGCCTCAGGGCGGCAGCGATCACCGTGATCACGCAGATCGGCCATGGCACCGTGCGGACAAATCGCCGCAGCGCGACACCTGCCAGGCTCGCCCGGGGGCCGCTTCGGTCAGAGCCCGGGTAGCTCGACTGCTCCTCGAGCGTCGTCGTCATCGGACTCGATCTTGCCAGAGCCTCGAAAATTGATGACATGAGCGAAGCGCAGGACCTGGCCGGCCGGTTGCGTGCCTCGATTTCCGACGAGCGGGTGCTTGCCGCGATTGGTGCTGTCCCGCGCGAGCGCTTCGTTCCCGGCGCCCAAGTCGCGCGCGCGTACGAAAACACGGCGCTGCCGATCGGGTGCGAGCAAACCATCTCGCAGCCACTGGTGGTCGGACGGATGCTCGAGCTGCTCGAGCTGCGAGGTGACGACCGAGTCCTGGACGTTGGCACCGGGTCCGGCTACCACGCTGCCCTGCTCGCGCGGCTGGCCGGGCACGTGTGGAGCATCGAGCGGCACGCGGAGCTGGCCGACCAGGCCCGCCAGACCCTCGCCGCCCTTGGGATCTCCAACGTCGAGCTGTACGTCGGTGACGGGTGGGAGGGCCTGCCTGAGCACGCTCCCTATGACGCCGTCAACGTCGCCGCGGCAACCGCCGAGCGCATCCCGCAGGCGCTGAGTGATCAACTCGCCCTGGGGGGCCGGCTGATCGCTCCGGTGGGTGGCGAAGAGCAGCACCTCGTCCTAGCCCGACGCACGCGGAAGGGGATCAGGACGACTACCCTCGAGCCGGTCAGATTCGTCCCGCTCGTCCGCGACTCACGGTCCTAACCGCCGCGGTTCCGGCGATCTTCAGGGGTTGGGCACCGTCCAGCCGCATCCGCATCACCTCAATTGCGGTGGGACTGTCGTCGATCAGCACGAACCGGCGGCCGAGCGCTCGGCATACGGCCCCGAGGGTGCCGGAACCGGCGAACGGGTCAAGGCACCACCCACCGGGCCGGGAGGACGCGGCGACCATGCGTCGCAGTACCCCTTCGGGCTTCTGCGACGGGTAGCCGGTCTTCTCACGCCCGTTGGTGGGGACGATGGTGTGGAACCAGACATCGGTCGGACGCTTGCCGCGAGCGGCCTTCTCGGCGCCGACCAGTCCGGGTGCCATGTACGGCTCTCGCTCGACCGCGTCGGCATCGAAATGGTGCCCCCCCGGGGTGCGCACGTAGACGAGGATCGTGTCGTGCTTGGCCGGCCATCGCCGTCGGGGCTTGGCGCCGTAGTCGTAGGTCCAGATCAGCTCATTGAGGAAGGCGTCCCGACCGAACACCTCGTCAAGCAGCAGCTTGCAGTAGTGCGCCTCGCGATAGTCGATGTGGAAGTACAGCGTTCCGTGGGGCGCGAGCAGCGCCCGGGCCCGGACCAGCCTCGGGTGCAGAAACCCGAGGTAATCCGCGAATGAGTCCTCGTAGCTGAGCTGGCTGAGCAACCTCGAGCTGTAGGTGCGCCCGCCGAACCCCCGGCGGGTTGCGTGCGAGTCGGCGACGGTGGCCAGCGTCTGCCGAGTCTGGACCCGGCCAGTGTTGAAGGGAGGATCCATATACACGAGATCGAATCTCCCGTCGGGTAGCCGCTCCAGCACTCCGTGATTGTCGGCGCAGACGAGGAGATCGTCATCGAGGGTCAACTGGTCTTCTGCCGATTGGATTCGCACCAAGCGAGACCGTACCGCTGCCCTCGGCTGATGTCCGAGCCGCTAGGATTGACGATTCGTGCTGTCTGATCGCCTTCAGCGGCTGCGTAGCCTCGTCCTGAAACGACGGCTCGCCCGCTTTGCTATTTCCTCCGCGGTGGCTGCCACCACCAGCGCGGTCGTGTTCCCGATCCTCTACGTGCTGGGAGCATCGACGACGGCTTGCTCGGTGGCGGCGTTCGCGGCCGGTGCCATCCCGAACTGGACACTGAACCGCCGCTGGACGTGGAAGGTCGAGGGCCGAGTGGCCTTTGGCCGCGAGATCCTGGCCTACGTCACGGTATCGGTCAGCACTCTGCTGGCGCTGTCACTGGTGACCGGCTGGACTCACCAGCAAGTCCAGGGCATCCCGGCAGGGCACGGCGTCCGCGTGCTCCTGGTGACCGCTTCCTACTTCGGCGTGCTGGCCGCCCTCTACGGCCTGCGGTACTTCCTCTACGAATTCTGGATCTTCTCAGGCGAGAGCCGAGTGCGCGCCGCTTTGCGGTCACGACGCCAGGTGTGGATGGCCGCCCGGGCGAACCGGACCCCGTAACCGAAGTTCCCGCCCTTCTTGGTTGTGGTCGCGTGCTCGCCGCGATCGCGCATGGTGGTGGGCACCTCGGCCAGACGGTAGCCGTGGAGCGCGGCGCTGATCATCAGCTCGGAAGCCTGGTACTGCGGCTGTTCGAGCACCACGGCGGCGGTCACGTCTGAGCGCATCGCGCGGATTCCGCAGGCCGGATCGGTGATCCGGTGACGAACCAGCACGCTGATCAGCGCTCCGAACACGAGCACACCCAGATGGCGGACCTTGTCGGTGGTCAGCTCCGCGCCCAGACGCCGCGAGCCGGACACGAACTCGGCGCGCCCGTCCAGAATCGGCTGAACGACCCGGCCGAGCTCCTCCGGCTCATACTGCCCGTCCGCGTCGATCGTGGCGATCACCTGAGCCCCACGCGCCCGCGCCAGCCAGTACCCGAGCGCCAGCGCGGCGCCCTGCCCGCGATTGACCGGCACATCGCAGACGAGCGCACCCGCTGACGAGGCCTGGGCCGCGGTGGCGTCCTTGGCTCCATCGACGACGACTATCACCTCGGTCTGAAGACCGGCCGCTTCGGCGGGAATCTCTGCGACAACCTCGGCGACGGTCGGCTCCTCGTTGTAGGCCGGAATCACGATCGCCAGCGGCGCACCCGCGCCGGCCGGATGGGTGGCGAGGAAGGCGGCAGCAGCACCCCGCTCGTCAGGCTTGAGCTGGGCGAGCGCCTCCTCGGCTTCGAACGGCTGCTGCACGAGCAGGCTCACGCGTTGCCGCCCGCGATGACTGGCGCCGCAGGAGCCCCGCCCGCAATCGCGTCCAGGTCAGCCTTCGACCACTCGCGCCAGACGGCGGCGAGACCTTGCTCGAAGGTGAACCGCGGCGCCCAGCCGGCGGCGTGAGCCCTGGCCGGGTCGACGATCACGGCGGGCATTTCGCCGGGCTTGGCGGGACCGTGCTGGACCTCGAACTGGGCGCCGGTTGCATCCCGCACCGCGTCGAGGACCTCCAGCACTGACAATGACGCGCCGGAGCCGATGACCACGGGACCCTGCCAGCTGTCGCTCGACAGCGCCAGCCGAAACGCCGTGACAACGTCGGCGGCATTGACGTAATCCCGCACCTGGGTTCCGTCTCCGTAGACCTCGAACGTACCGCCCATCCTGATCACGCGCATCAGCCGGGCCACGATGCTGTCCTTGGCCTGCATGCCCAGCCCGTAGACGTTGGTCAGGCGCAGACATGCGCACCGCATTCCGTACGAAGCGGTGTAGGCGGACATCAGCATCTCGCCGGCGGCTTTGGTCGAGCCGTAGGGCGTCATCGGCCTCAGGGTCGCCTGCTCGGTGATCGCGGGAGCCTCCATCGGGCCCGTTACGGCGTTGGTCGACGCGAATGCCAGCGCCCTCACGCCGGCCTTGCGGGCGCCCTCGAGCAGACCGTGGGTAGCCGCGACATTGGTGCTGAAGGTCAGCTCGGGTTGTTCCAGCGAGCGCAGTACGGACGTGACGGCGGCGAGATGGACGACGGCGTCAAAGCCGCCTTCCAGGGCCGCCGCGACGACATGCGGGTCGACCAGATCGCCTTGGACGATCTCGACGGCTGGATCCGGATGGGGCTTCAGATCGATGACGCGAACCTGCGCGCCATCAGCGGTCAGCTCAGCGACCATATGCCGGCCGATGAAGCCGGAACCTCCGGTGACGAGAACGCGCCGCCCGCTGAGGGCCCCCGTCGCGCCGCTGCTCACGTCTGCGCCAGCGCGCTCGCGGTCTGAGGCAGCTCGCTCGTGGTCGTGTCCCAGCGCACGGTCGGCATCACCGCGGCGAGGTCGACGCGATCCTTGTGACGCTCGACGACGTCGAATAGGTGGTCGATCAGCGTCGTCGAAAGCAGCGTCGGCTGGAGGCCGAGACCCTCGAGCGCCGTGTGGACGACGTTGTAGTAATGGTCGTAGATTTCCACCCGCGGATTCTCAACGTGGTCGATCGTGGCGGCGCCGGGGAATTCGTTGGCGATCGTCTCGGCGATCTGGTTGATCGAGAGCGACTCGGTCATCTGGTTGAACACACGGAACTCCCCGCGCTCAGCCGGCGTCTCGGACGCGAGACGGATGCACTCGACCGTGTCGACGATGTTGATCAGACCGCGCGTCTGCGAGCCGTTCCCATAGACGGTGAGCGGATGCCCGAGTACCGCCTGAATTACCAGGCGGTTGAGCACGGTGCCGAACACGCCGTCGTAGTCGAAGCGGGTGGCCAGCCGCGGATCGAGCTTCGTCTGCTCGGTGTCGGCGCCGTAGACGACGCCCTGGTTGAGGTCGGTGGCGCGCAGACCCCAGATCCGGCAGCCGAACTCGATGTTGTGGCTATCGTGGACCTTCGAGCAGTGGTAGAACGAGCCCGGCTTCTTCGGATAGATCATCCGGTCCTTGCGGCCCTTGTGCTCGATCTCGATCCAGCCCTCTTCGATGTCGATGTTGGGCTGGCCGTACTCGCCCATCGTGCCGAGCTTGACCAGATGGATGTCGCGGTCGATGTCGGCGATCGCGTACATCACGTTGAGGTTGCCGACGACGTTGTTGGTCTGCGTGTAGACCGCGTGGGCCTGCGAGATCATCGAATACGGGGCGGCGCGCTGCTCGCCGAAATGGACGATCGTGTCCGGATGGAAGTCGCGCACCATCTGGTGCACGAAGGCCGCATCACAAAGATCGCCGACGTAGCTCCTGATCGTCTTGCCGCTGACCTCGCCCCAAGCTGCGATTCGCTCGTCGAGCGCGGCGATCGGCACCAGGCTCTCGACGCCCATCTCCTCGTCGTATCCGCGGCGCGCGAAGTTGTCGTTTACAGCAACCTCGTGACCTAGGGCCGACAAGTGGAGGGCCGTTGGCCACCCGAGATACCCGTCACCACCAAGAACCAAGATTTGCATACGGACGCTCTAATACCCTTCACACTCGATGTGGATCTTCAGCGCGCTCGATCAGCCAGGCGGCCTGGAAATCGGCAAGGGCTGAAGAATCGCCAGCTTGCGAGCGCAGGAGGATAGCCGACCGGGCAAACGGAAGTAGGCCGGTGAGGCCATAAGGTTACGGCAAGCAACTCGTCGTAGGCGGCCGCTGGGCGGCTGATACGGTCGCACCTGCTCCGTGGCGACCGTCCGGCCGCCCCCGTCTGCTCTCGGTAGGAGGTCTCGTGGGTCAAGAAACCGCCGAAGCACACCCGATGCCGCCGTGGCCAGCATGACCACCCAGCTCGCGGCCGCGAACGAAGAGGCCGAGCGCGGGCCCGGCTGGAACTCCCTGTATCCCAGCTCGCGCGATGGCTTCGAGGCAGCGGAGGGCTAACGTCAGTTCGCGGGGGCGCCTGCGACTGACGGTGGCCGCGTCGACAGCGGTCCTGCTGATCGCGGTGATCCTCGCCGCCACCCGCTCCAGCGCACCACCCCCAGCTCCCCCCCTGCCCGGAACCGGGCAGGTCCCCCGCTCTGATGATCCGTTTGCCTATTCGTCGTCTCGAGAGGCGAGCTTCGTCGGGCGTGCCACCGCCGGCAGCGGACAGGTGCTGTTCACCAAGAGCCCCGGTGGCGCGCTCGCCACCGCGGCCCGAGTCGCCCCCTACCGCCGGATGATCGACGCCGCCACACAAGGGACCGGCATCGATCCAGCGCTCGTCGAAGCGCTGGTCTTCGTCGAGAGTGCTGGGCGCCCCGACGTGATTGCGGGCACCGATCCCTCTGCGGCCGCTGGGCTGACGCAGATCCTGGCCGACACCGGGCGCTCGCTGCTGGGCATGCACATCGACCTGGCCCGCAGCCGTCAGCTGCTCGGCGCAATCGCCAACGCCTCCTCCCCCCGGCAACTGGGCCGACTGCTCACGCGGCTAGCCAGAGCCGACGACCGCTTCGACCCCCGCCGAGCACTGGCGGCGACAGTCCGTTACCTGAAGCTCGCCAGGCAGAAGTTCGGACGGCGGGACCTCGCCGTGGTCTCCTACCACATGGGGATCGGCAACCTCCAACAGGTCCTGGCCGACTATGACGGCGGGCAATCGGTTCCATACGCGCAGCTGTACTTCGACACCTCGCCTGAGCGCCACGCGACGACGTTTCACCTCCTCGCCGGGTTCGGCGACCAGTCGTCGCTGTACTTCTGGAGGGTGCTGGGCGCAGCCCAGATCATGCGTCTCTATCGGTCCGATCGGGGATCGCTGACGCGCTTGGCCGGCCTCGAGACCGGTTACGACTCCACCGCCGAGGTCCTGCACCCACCCGACCGCGAGGTCAGCTTCGCCGACCCAGCCGCGCTCTCGACGGCGTACTCCCGGGGGACCCTGGTGCCGCTCCCGAAGAACGCGGTCCAGCTGGGTCTGGCCTACAGCCGCACGATGGGCGCCCTTGCCCACCGCCTCGGAGCGCCGGCGGCGCTCTACCGCGGGCTGCGGCCCGTGGCCCTCGACCTACTCGTCGAACTGGCCGCCCGGGTTCGCTCCCTGTCCGGCTCTCAGGGTCCGCTGACCGTGCACAGCACGGTTTTCGACACCCGCTACCAGAGGCTGCTCGGAGCCGACGATCCCCCGGCGGGCACCGGCTACACGTTTGCGATCGCCCGCCGATACCGCAGCCCGGCCCAGGCCCAGGCGCTCCAGGCGATGCTCGACCGGTTGCAAGCGCTCAACCTGATTGCGTGGGTGCGGCATCCGGACACGATCGAGGTAACGGTGGCGGGCGACGCGTCGAGAGTGATCGGGAGCGGCGTGTAAGGGCCGTGGTCACCGATTACGCAGTTCGGCTGTCCCGGTCAACGCGTTCGGCCCCACGCATTCCCTGTAGGTTCCTGGCCATGACCGACGCGATCCGTACGCCCGACGAGATCCTGCAAGACCTGCCGGATTTTCCGTTCCAGCCGCACTTCCGTGAGTTCGAAGGCTTGAGGCTCGCGCATCTCGACGAGGGCGAGGGGAAGCCGGTCGTCTTCTTCCACGGCGAGCCGACGTGGTCGTTTCTGTGGCGGAAGGTGATACCGCCGGTACTCGCGGCCGGCTACCGCTGCATCGCTCCGGATCTGCCCGGGTTCGGGCGCTCGGACAAACCGACGGACCCCGACTGGTACAGCTACGACCGGCACACGGCGGCGCTCGCCCCGCTGTTGGACCAGCTCGATCTGCGTGAAGCCACCGTGGTCGTGCACGATTGGGGCGGCCCAGTGGGCCTGCGGCTGGCCACCGAGCACCCGGACCGGATCGCCAGAATCGTCGTTCTCGACACGGGCTTGTTCACCGGCCATCAGGCGATGACCGACGCCTGGCGGGCTTTCCGGGACTTCGTGGAGCGCACAGAGGACCTGCCGATCGGGTTTCTGGTCCGTGGGGGGTGCAAGCAGGATCCGGGCGACGAGGTGATCGGCGCCTACGACGCCCCGTTTCCGAATCCCGAGTCGAAGGCCGGGGCGCGCGCCTTTCCGCTGATGCTTCCGACCTCACCGGAGATGCCGGGCGCCCGGGCCGGCCAGCGCGTGCTGGACGCGATGCAGGATGACCGGCGGCCGAAGCTCGTGCTGTGGGCGGATTCGGATCCCGTGATTCCGCTCGAGGTCGGCCGGCGCTTCGCCCAGGCGATCGGCACCGAGGTGGACCACGTGATCCCCGACGCCAGCCACTTCCTCCAGGAAGATGCCGGCCCGGAGATCGGGCGCCTGATTGCAGACTGGTTGGCGTCCGGGGCCTGATTCTCCGCGCCGCCGCTGGTCCTTGACCCAGAGCGCGGGCGCCCTGGGCCAAGGTCCTGCCCCTCTAGCCAGTGGGCCCCTGCCAGCTAGACCGGTTCCGCTTCCCGCGCTGCGGCCACGGCTATCGCCTCACCGTTGCCCGGCGTTTCTGACTCTGTCTCAGCCGGTGCGATGGTCTCCACCATCCGCGCCTCGTAGGCCGCGCGGGCGTTGTGGTCGGGCGCCATCAGGACCTGGTCGCCCTTCAGCATCCGGTTGACCGCCTCCATCGCGCGCCGCGGCATCAACGCGTTGAGGCGGACCATGCCGCTCATCGCTTTCGGTACGAAGACCTCGAAGCGGCCCGTCTGCAGCGCCTCGACGATCGCGGCGGCCACATCCTCGGGCTGCATCGCCTTGAAGCCGCGGGTCTCCGGAAGCCCCGATCCGAGCTCGGTGTTGACCACGACCGGCATCACGATGCTGACGTCGATGTCGGTGCCGTGGACTTCGGCGCGAATGGCCTCGCTCAGGCCGACGACGGCGTGCTTGGTGGCGCAGTAGGTGGCACCCCCCGGGAACCCGGCCTTGCCGGCCGCGGAGGCGATCTGGACGAGGTGGCCCCGGCCGCGCGGCAGGAAGCGATCGAGAGCCAGCTTGGAGCCATAGATGACCCCGTGCAGGTTGATGTCGATCATCCGCTTGGCGGTCGCGTCAGTCTCCTCAGCGAACGGACCGATCGGCATGATGCCCGCGTTGTTAATCAGCACGTCGAGTGGCCCGAGGGCACTTTCGGTCGCGCGCATGAACGTCTCGAAGCTGGAGCGGTCGGTCACGTCGAGCGGCAGACCGACGGTGCCGGCGCCCAACTCCTGGGCCGTGCGCTCGGCCAGCGTCGCATCGATGTCGCCGATCGCTACCCGAGCGCCCTGCGCGATGAGCGCGGACGCCGTCGCGCGGCCGATACCGCGGGCGCCGCCTGTGATTGCGACAACCTTGCCGGCCAGCGATCGTGGGGCTTTCGCCATGAAAATCTGTCCTCCTGGTTAATACGCCCGAGTGGACGCGTGTGCCTGGGCGGCAGACGGTATCGTGCCTGCTGGCACAGCGCCAATACGGCCCCGAGGCCGCGGGGGCGATCTCGGCCCCGAAGGAGCGCTAGCTAGCGGACGCGTGGTGCCGGCGGCCCGGGGGGCTCAACGATGTCCCGCCCCGTCGGACGCAGTGCCTCGTCCAGCTCGAGCTGCCAGAAGTACCGGGTGAACGTGATACCGGCTCGGAACTCACCGACGTGCGGCTCGATTTCCTCGCCACGTGCCATCCGGACGATCAGCTCGGGATAGCTGCGCCCGGGAAGTGCAGCGAAGATCGGCGCCGGGAAGGCGCCCCCGAAGCGAGTGTTCACATCGGTGATGCCGAGGCCGATCTCCCGGTCCCGGATCACTTGCACCGTGCACGGCCCGCGAACCCCGAGGGCCTCCACCACACGCTGTCCCAGGTCGATCAGCTCAGCGTCGGCGATCACCTGACCCTTGATCGACTCACCTCCGCGCGACTCGATCATCGTGCGCGGGATCGCGTTCAGACAGCTTCCACCCAGGTCGGACAGGCAGTCGATCGAGAACTCCGGCCCGTCCATCAGCCGCTGGACCATCGCCGGCTCGTCTACGTAGTCGACGAAGAACTCTGCCGCCCGGGCATCGACCGCGCGATGAATCGAGCGTGCGCCCGATCCCTGGCGCGGCTTCACCATCACCGGATAGCCGGGCACGGACTCCCCTGGGAGCACGGTCGGGGGCGAGGGCAGACCGAGACGCTCGAGCAGCAGATGCGCCTCGTACTTGTCGAATGTCGCACGCGCGATCTCCGGATCCGGCACGAAGGCGGGCAACTGTCCAGCCGCCCGCGCATGAGCGAGCACTTCGATGTCGAGATCGGTCAACGGAACAACGGCTCCGACGTTGTGCGACTCGCACAGCTCACGCAACGCCGGCACGTAGCCGGGATCATCGATCCGGGGCACGGCACGGCGATGATGGGCGGCGTACTGCGCCGGAGCCAGGGGATTGGGGTCCGCTGCGAGGACCGTTGCGTGCTGAGCGAACGCGGACACGATGTCGTAGCGCTTGCCCACCCCGGTGAGCAGGATGCCTACGTCGCGCTCGGTGGATGCCATCCGCCAGTATCCCCTTTGTACAGCCCATGCCCGGTGAGGACCATGCTCACCGTCCGGGCCAGGATCTTCAGATCAAGCCACACAGTTCGGTGTTCGACGTACCAGAGGTCGAGCTCGATCCGTTCTGACCAAGGCAACGACGCCCGGCCATTGACCTGGGCCCAGCCGGTGATGCCCGGCTTCACCGCCAGCCGCCCGCGCTCGCGCTCGGTGTACTGCTCCACCTGCACCGGGACGGTGGGCCGCGGGCCGACGATCGACATCTCGCCGCGAACGACGTTCCACAGGTTCGGCAGCTCGTCCAGAGAGTACCGCCGCAGGAACGCTCCGGTTCGGGTGATCCGGTCATCTCCCGCCTGAATCGCCAGGCCGGCACCGGTGAATTCGGCGCCTGGCACCATCGTCCGGAGCTTGTAGATGGAGAACGACTCACCGTGCTGCCCTGCCCGCACCTGCCGATAAATCGGGTGACCCCGGGATTCGATCCTAATCGTCACCGCCAGCAGCGCAATCAGCGGAGCGGAGAGAATCGAGCCGATCAACGCGATCACGATGTCGAGCCCGCGCTTGATCATCGCGTGCCCTCCGCGGGCTCCCACCCGGCAGTGGTTCCATGCGTCAGCCAGTCCCACAGACCAGCCGCCAGCGATGCCGTCGTGAGCACGTAGTACCGGGCCACGAGCAGTGGCCGCGCCGGAACCGCCGGCGCCAGCAGCGCGGCGAGCAGCACGCCGAGCTGGATGACCACCGCCGCGACGTACACCCAGCCCTGACCAATCAGGGCGAGGCTGGTGGCGAGAGCGATCACGTGCAGGAACGGGGAGGCGTAGCGCAGTACGCGGTGGGAGAAGATCATCAGCGTGTACAGCGGGCCGTAGCCGCGAGGCGACAGCATGCCTCCGCGCAGCACGATCGGCCAACCGTGGCTCATCATCCGCCGCTTGCGCGCGAATTCACCCTCAATCGAGGGCACCATCTTCTCGCTCGCGTGAGCGTCTGACGCGTACACCGCGAGCCAGCCGCGCTTGACCATGTTGAACGGAAATGAGAGGTCGTGTCCCATGATCGGGTCGACGACGATGTAGGAATCGCGGCGCGTGGCATAGATGGCGCCGTTGCCGCCGGTCACCGATCGCACCCGGGACTCCAGCCGGCGCAGGGCCATCTCGTAGCGCCAGTACAGGCCCTCCTGGTTGGTGCCGCTGTCGTTGACGAACTGCACGTCTCCGCATACGTAGCCCACCCGTCGATCCGCAAAGCACGCCACCAGGCCTCTGAGGGCCCTCGGCTCCCACAATGCGTTGGCGTCCGAAAACGCCACGATCTCCCCCCGGGCCCGCTCGACCGCCGCGTCCTGGGCGCGGATCTTCCCGCCGCGTTCGAGCTCGAGCACGACATCGGCACCCGCCGCCCTCGCCCGGGCCGCCGTCGCGTCGGGCGACCCGTCGCACGCGACGATGATCTCGACCCGGCCCGGCGGGTAGTCGAGAGTGCGGAGGTTCGCGACGCGTCCGGCGATGACCTCCTGCTCAGCGTAGGCCGCCACGATTATCGTGACCGGCGGCAACTCGTCCTCGCCGCCGAGCTCGGGCGGGGGCGGCCGGCGCGGCCGAGCGAGCAGCGCGAGCAGCGCCGCGTAGCCGACGTGGGCATAGAGCAGGAGCGCCACGGAAAGCCAGAACAGGATGGCCAGAACGTCCACGGCGGCGGATTGTGAAGTACGGCCTTAAGCTCCGGCGTCGCGGTAGACCTCCAACGTCCGCCGCGCCGCCTGATCCCACGAGTACGGTCCCGCCGCCGCCGCGGCAGCGGCTCGTCCCAATCGCTCACGCGCGCTGGGGTCAGCCAGCAGGTGCTGGAGTGCGAGGCACAGCGCGGGGGGATCGTCCGGCGGCACGAGCTCCGCCGCCCCGTGCGCGGCCACCTCGCCGAAGCCGCCAATGTCGGTGAGCACGACAGCCTTGCCGAACGCCAAGGCGGTGGCCAGGACCCCAGACTGGTCGAAGCGCTCGGTCCGCACGTAGGGCAGGACGATCACGTCGGCGCGGCGGAACAGGGAGGCCAGCTCCTGGTCGGAGACGAAGCGTGGAACGAATCGCACTCCCGGCGGGGCAGTGGCCTGCAGGGGCGCGAGCGGCATCCTCGGCCGTCCGACGATCCACAGCTCGGCGCCATCGATCCCGCGCCAGGCCTCCAGCAGCGTCTCGATGCCCTTATAGGGCCGCAACAGCCCGAAGAACAGCGCCACTGGCGCGTCAGAGCGGGCCAATTCATCCGGGAGCGGCTGCTCATATTCCTGCTCGGTCAGGTGGGTGAATGCCCCGTGTGGGACGGTGTGCACCTTGGCGGCCTCCAGGCCGAGCACGTCCACGAGTTGCCGCCGGCCGTAGTCGGAGTGGGCTATCACCGCGTCCACACGCTGCAACAGCTGCCGCTGGGCGCGGGCCTGGCCAGCTCGCGGCTCGCGGGGCAGCAGGTCATGGGCGGTCAGCACAACCGGACCGCGCGGCAGCAGATGACGGTCGACCCACGGCAGGTCGAACCATTGAAAGTGTGCGACGTCGGCGCGCTCGGCCAGCCGGCGGTAGCGAACCATGTCGGGGCCGTGTTGAACCAGCTTGCCCAGTCGCCGCAGCCGGGTGCCGGCCCCCCCGGGGGCGTGTCGGTAGAAGAGCTCCTGCCGCTGGTAGGCGTCGGTAGCGGGGACCGACCCGTAGGCGAAACGGCTGGTGACGAGCGTGACGTCGGCGCCGGCGTGGGCCAGAGCCAGGGCCAGCGCGTGGTCGTAGGGCGGCGTGAAGGCCGAGGGGTCGACGATCTGGACCCGGGTCATTCGTGCTTACCCTCGAGGCTTCGTCCGGTGAGCGCGGCGAGACGCACCGCGACATCCCGCACCGGCTCGCCGCCCAGCGCGTGGAGCCTCGCCGCGGGGTCTCGTCCGATCCGCAGGGCGACGGGCGCGAGGGCGGCCAGGCTGACAGCCGGCGGACCACCGCCGCTGCTTCTCGCCCGCCTGCGAACGTCGAGCAGACAGCGGAACGGGTGCCGGAGGGCCAGCCTCGCCATCGCTCCGGCGCGAGCAGCAGCGCCGTCATCCTCCCGATAGGCGATGTCCAGCGAGCGAGCCAGCTCGAGCGCGACGGTCTCCGGCCTGGCCGCCGCCTCGATCCGGGCGCCCCGAAGCGCGTGCGCGAACTCCGCCAGCGGATCACCGCGGGCGGGAAAGCGATCGGCCACGAGCACCACCCGCACCGACCCTGGAGCCGTCCCTGCCGACCCTGGAGCCGTCCCTGCCGACCCTGGAGCCGTCCCCGCCGTCCCCGCCGTCCCCTGCGTCCGCGCCGCGTCGACGGGACGGTTCGATAGTGCGAATCCTCGCAGCTCCTCAGCCGCGAGCAGCGCGTCGAGCGCCAGGTAGCGACCACGGTCAAGACGCCCCACGGGCGCGCGCCGGTCAGATGACCGCGGGCGCAAGCTCCGGCCCGAGTCGCCCCCGGACCGGCCGCTCAGGCGGCGCAGCCCACGCCCCAGGCCCCGGCGAACCGCCGGCTGTGGAGTGAATCCGTCGTAGCGGCGCGCCAGCCAGGCGCGCCCCGCCGCGTATCCACGCCACTGGCGACGAAGCTCACGCAGCGTGACCCGGTAGGTGTGGTGGACTCGCGCCTGCGCGCGCAGCTCCAGGCGCCACCCAGCGTGCTGCAGACGCCAGCTGAAGTCGGTGTCCTCGGCGGCCCGCACGCCTTCCAGAAAGCCTCCCAGCTGCTCGAACGCGGTCCGGCGGACCATCAGATTGGCCGCCACAGCTCGCGGCAGATACGGATGCGTGAGGTGCGCAGCCTGACCGAGGAAGCTGCGTTCGCTGGCGTAGCGGGCGGCCAGCGTCGATGGCCCGGCGGCCGGCACAACCTCGCCGGCCAGTGCCCCGACGTCGGAGGTCACGGGTGAGGTGAAGTAGTCATCGAGCAGCGTCGATGAGGGGACGCAGTCAGCGTCGAGGAACAGGATCCACTCCCCGCGGGCGAGCGCCGCGCCGGTGTTGCGGGCGTGGGCGGGAGAGCGTTCAGCCGCCGCCCGCACCACCTTGACCCCGTCGGCGGGCGCCACCGTGCCGCTGTTGTCAGCAAGGATCAGCTCATCCTCGGCGGATACCGCGAGCGCCAGCAGTAGCGCCACCGCGGCCGCCCCGTCGGACTCGGCGCCGGCAAACGGCATCACCACGCTGACCGAAGGCCTCGTCATGACGCCCCGTTCAACGGCCGGCCACGGCGGCGCACCCGCTCAGCCAGCCGCCGGACCTGAGCGAGCTCGTGCGGATGCGCGAACCCGATCAGGTACAGAACCGGCGGAATCGCCGCGAATGCGGCCAGCCGTACGAGGAACCCGACCGTGCCGTGCGTCGGCAGCAGCAGATCGCCTGCGGCGGCGACCGCACCCATCACCAGCGTCAGCTGCAGGAGCCGCCGCCACTCGAAAGCCACGCGGAAGGCCTGGCGGGTGAGCACGTACATGACCCCCAGCATGACCGCGTAAGCGCCGCACAGGGCGATCCCGGCCCCGGCGATGCCCAGTGACGGAACCAACACCACAATCAGGACGACGTTGGCGATCAGTCCCGCAATCGATGCGGGGAAGTTTCGCCGGGTGACCTGCGCCCGTCCTGCGATCACCAGGAAGACCACCCACAGCCCGTACATCGCCCACCCCAGCCCTACCCATGGCAGGGCCCGGTACGCGCCGGAGAACTGATGCGTCGTCAGCAGACGCAGGACCCACCGCCCGAGCAGCGCCAGGCCGGCCACCACCCACCCACTGACCAGCACGTAGTAGGTCGTGACCAGGCCGTAGAGACGGGAGGCCTCGGCGTCGTCAATCACCGAGTAGGCCAGCGGTGGCCACGCGTATTGGAACGCGCGGACGATGAAGGCCACCGCCCCGGCCAGCTTGATCGCCACCGAGTAGAGCCCCACGAGCGATGTCCCCTTGGCGTGAAGGATGTAGTAGCGGTCGAAAATGTTCAGCGCGTAGACGGAAATCTCCGCAGGCATCGTGGGCAGGCCGAAGTGCAGCAGCCTCGAGAGGCGCTCACCACCCGCTCGCCGGCGCGGGCCGAGTAGACGGTGGCGCATCGAGAACCACAGCGCCAGCAAGACGAGCGTCGAAGCTCCGTAATTGCCGATCAGCAGCCCGCGCGCGCCGTCGCCCAACCCAACGACGAGCACGAGCGACGCCGTGATCGTTAGTCCGACGTTGGTCAGTGAGGCGATCGCGTAGGTGCGGATTCGTTCATCGACGCGGAGCAGTCCGTAGGCGAGCTCGAGGTTGGTGAACGTCCACAGCCCGAGCACGGCGATGCGGAAGGTCGTCGGGTCGCGGTGGTTGAGTACCAGCTGGGACAGCGGGGCTGCGGCCAGCGCGAACGCGGCAGCCGCGAGCGTCGTGGTACTGAGCAGGAACGTCGCCGAACGGCGCACGAGTGCGTCCCGGCGCTCCTGGTCCCCATCGGCGAAGTAGAAGCGCAGGAAAGCTTCGATGATCCCGAAGCGGATCAGGATGCTGGTGAAGATGACACCATTGGCCAGCAACTCGACGATCCCGTACTGGGAAGTCGACAGGTACCGGGTGTACACCGGTAGCAGCAGGACGGCGATGAACTTCGAGACGACGTCCGCGACCTGGTAGGCCGCGAGCGAGCTGGCCAGCCGCTTCAGATAGCCGATCACGCCCGGACACGGTACGGATCCGGGCGCACGCCCAGGCGCCCGAGACCCCCCGTGCACCAGTGGGCCCACCGGGACCCACTACGCCCCGAGCACCTTCCAGAGGCGCGCGATCAGCTCCTGCGCGTCGACGTTGCGCGCCAGGCTCATGCCGAAGCCGGCCAGCCCGATGTCGACTACGAGGCCGCGGCCGAGGCGGTATCCGGCGATGCTCGCCGCCCCGCTGCCGACGCCGGCCGCGGAGGCGAACGGCTGCGATCCGGGGGCGAACTGCTCGTAGGAGCGATAGCCGAGAAAGGCGCCGGACGTGCTGCCGAAGATGCCCAGCGCATCTTGGGTCACCGTGATCAGGTCTCGCGAGTTGGCGAGCACCGCACCCGGCCGAGCGCCGAAGATGTCGGCGCCGGCCGGAGCGCTCGGATGCACCGCCTGCGCACCGCGCACGCTCACCCCGCGCCGCAGCGAATCGATCCCGATCGACAGCACGCCTCCGCCGCCCTCCACGTAGGCGTGGAGCGCCATGCCCAGGGGGGCGGGCAGCCACCGCTCCGAGCCGGCGAGCACGACCCCGCGCCGAGTGGCCAACCCCGGCCCGATTCCATCGACCAACCCCAGGTCGGTGGTCAGGTCATAGGCCAGGCGTGAGCGGTCCAGATGCGCGAGCAGCGCCGCTTCGTCGCTCAATCCCGCGGGCAATCCGTCGGCCAGCGGCCGCCGGAGGTTGACCGGCCCGCCGTTGTCCAATGTGTTCGGTAGGCCATCGCCATCGTCGTCAACCGGGTTCACGCCCTGCCAGGTGAGCGCCGGCAGCACGACCAGGATGCGCTTGGGGCCAGCGCCCGACCCGGCGGCGGCCACCAGCGGGACGGAGGTGCGGTGGGCACCTGAGCGGAGCGACAGCACGTAAACGCCGGCGGTCCGAGGCGGAAGCCTTACGGGCAGCGCGAATGAACGTGACGTGCCGTGGGCCAGCACGGCACGGGAGCCCGCGCGCTGGAGCATCCACGCGTACGGCTGATGGCGAGCGTCCACGTACACGGTCGCGGTATTGCCGGCCGGAATCGGGTCGAGTGGTGGCTGTGCGGCCAGATAGCGCACGGTGATTCCGGCATGCGGGGTCGCGCCCGGCAGCGGCGGCATCGTCGGTGGGAACTGACCCGTGTTGCAGGCCGCGTCGGTCACATTCAGGCCGACCAGGTAGGTGCCGGCGGGCGCTGGCCGTTGGTTGATCGTGCCGTCCCAGCCGGCGCTCCGCGCTCCCGCTCGGAAGCGCTTGAAAAGGCGCGGGGCGCCCGGCAGGTCGGTGCGGTAGATCCGTACGGTCGTCCCGCGCTGCTCGTTGCCGCGGTAACGGATCAGCGCTGATGCGCCGCCCTGGGGAATCAGGTTGGGGGAGATGCTGCTCACCGCGGGATGCGGCGCCACGCTCTTCACCTGGACCGGCGTTTTCGTCAACTCGATCGTCCGGTTCTGGCGCAGCAGGGCGATGCGGAAGTAGTAGGTGCCGTCGGGAGCGATGTGGCCGTCGTCCCCGCGCCCGTTCCACGGGAACAGGCCGTCGGGGGTGCGAACCCCCCGGCGCATGTGCCGCCCGGAGGCCAGCGTCCGGACGATCGTGCCGCTCTGATCGACCACGTAGACAGCCACGTCGTCGGCGCGGTGCAGGAGGTAGAACGAGAACTGGGCGGTTCGGTAGGCGCCGCCGCAACCGTTCCCGTTCGGAGAGATCACGGCCGGCGTCGGATGCGGGTAGCCGGCGATCAACGGCGTGGAGACCTTGAGATGCTGGGTGACGAAGAAGGCGCCGACGGTCGCCGCCGCCAGCGCCGCAAACGCCGCCAGCGGCAGTCTGTTCACAGCCGCACAACCGCCGTGTTCGGAACCGAGAACTCGTGAAACGCCTCGAGGCCGCGGGGGTCCCGGACGGACAGGATCACGCGGATCGAGCCCCCGTGACACACGGCGAGAACCGGAAGCGCGCCGAGCGCGTGGATCTCGAGGACCGCTGCGTGCACTCGATCGAGCTGATCCTGAAGCGATTCGCCCCCGGGGAAGCGGAACTTTGAGCCGGCCTGGCGCCAGGCTCGGTAGAGCTCGGGTTCGTCTCGCTCGATGTCGAGAAACAGACGACCCTCCCACCGACCGCGGTCGGCCTCTCGCAGCCGCGCGTCCAACCGTGGGCGCAATCCGATCCGCTCACCGACGATCTCCGCCGTCTCCCGCGCGCGGCTCAGATCGGAAGACCACAGGGAGACGATCCCCTGATCCGCCATCTGCTCACCCAATTCCGCCGCCTGGCGACGACCGGTGTCGTTCAGCGGCGTGTCCCGGAAACCCTGGACGCGTAAGGGCTCGCGGTTGTCGTCGGTCTCCCCGTGCCGCGCTAGCAGCACTCCGGCGAGGTCCGGATCCGGGCTGACCGGTCCCGACCGGCCGTCATTCATCGGTGATCCGGGAGGCGCCCGCGCCAGCGGTGTCCGAGCGCAAGCCGAGCCGGATCGTCTCCAAGGAGAGGACGTCCTCGGGGGTGATGTTCCCCAGGTTGACATTGGGTCCGAAGCGGCGCACGAACCACACCTGCTGATCCTTGCGTGGAGCTTCGAAGAGGATCAGCTCGGGCTCAACCGCGTGCACGATTTCATCGATCAGACCCATCCGCACCTCGCCGTCGTGGCGGAAGATTCCGACGTTCCCGCTCTCTCTCGCCTCAGCGATCACCTTCCAGGCCCCAGCCTCGAGTTCCTTCTGGATCAACTCGACCCACTTGTACGGGGCCATGATCCGCGTGTCGTCCTTGGATCCGACCTCGGATAGAACGGTGAATTCCGCCGCGAAGCGCTCGATCAGCTCCAGCTTGCGTTCGTGGGCCAGGGTGATCGTGCCGTCGGAGATCTCAATGTGCTCAAGGCCGAGCTCGCGCAGCCAGGCGACCAGCGGCTCGAGACGGTTTTGCGCGATGGCCAGCTCGGTCAGCGTTCCGCCGAGCACGACCGGGATACCGTGGTCGCGGTAACGCGACAGCTTGGCTTCGAGGTTGCCCGTGGCCAGCGCGGTCCCCCACCCGAGCTTGACCAGATCGACAAACTCGCCGGCGACCTCGATCAGTCCGTCCACCTCCGCCAGGGACAGACCGCGGTCGAGCACGTGGGTGATACCAAGCTGCCGGGGCTTGCCGCTTCGGTCCGGAAGGTCGAGCAGGTCCACCCGGCTACTGAATGTTGGCGAGGTCCGAGCCGACGGTGATGACCACGGCCGACGTGCAAGCGCCAGGAGGCGGGCAGGCGACGGCCTGCGTGGTCTGGTCGACTGGCTGTACGGAGCCGGCGCCGAGCTTGAGCGTCGTTGCGACCGCCATCGCATCGCGTCGGTGACCGGGCATGTAGGCCACGATCGTGGAAGTCCGCGTCTGGTCGGTGGCGGTCGCCACCGTTCCCTGCTTGTACCCCGAACTGCCCAGCTTGACGGCCACGCGATGGGCCAGCCCGAAGGTCGCCGTGCCGTTGAGCACCGCGACGGTCACCGCCGACGGGCTGGCCGCGGAGGTGGATCCGTGGCGGGTCGTGGTAGGAGCGTTGCTGGCCGGGCCGGTGCTGCTGGTCGCTGGCGTACTGCCTCCCCCACTTGACGTCAGCACGACCAAGGCGACAACCACGGCCGCGACGGCGAGGACCACCAGCGCGGCCGCCAGCACGCGTCGCCCGGTGGAGGACGTGTTTCTTGCCGGCGCCGCCGGCGCGGCCAACGGACGTCGTCCCGCGAGGGGCCCGCCAGGCACGGGAATCTGGATCCGCGGAGGCGGCTGGCCGGACGCGCCCGACGCCGGGGAGGGTCGGCCCTGAGCCGCCCCGTTGGCGGCGCCGGCCACGGTTGCGGGCGCCGGGGGCCCGGCGAGCGGACGAGAGGCTTCATCGGGAGCGGCCAGCGCGGCGACGCGGGGACTGGCCGGTTGGGCCACGGGTGCAGGCTCGGGAATGAGCCTCGTGGCGGCGTTCAGCGCCGGCGCACCGACTCCGGCGGGAGCCGCAGGGGCGCCTGCGGCGATCGCACCAACCGGCGCCGGCGACGCGGCCGCGCTGGGCACCGGGTTGCCTGCCGCCCGCGCCACCGGCTGCGGGAAGGCGCCGGCGGGAGCCGCGGCGGCCGGCGGGGGCGCTGTCTGGCGGTGGAGCGCCGTGAGCCGCGCCTCGAGCTGCTGGACGCGCTGTGCAGCTTCATAGGCCTGCTCGCGCAGCGCTGAGGTCTCCCTGGCCTGGGCGAAGTACAGCAGCACGAGGACGGCCAGGCCGATGATCGAGGCAAAGCCGGCGTCGGCACCCACCGAGTTGATGAAGTGCGAAACCGAGAAGGCGTAGGGAAGGGGCCCCATGACGTCGCGCGCAGTCTACGTGGCGATCCGGGCGCCTGACCCGTCGGTTGGCATCGCGCGGAGCCCAGCCAGCCTCGAGACGTGCTCGGCGAGACCGGCCGCGTCGCCCTCCAGGACCAGCAAATTGATCTGGGAGAACGTGTCCTCGACCCACGCCGGGTCCAGTGTCTCCCGCTCCGCGCGCAGGATCTTCTGCGCCGGTGTCGGCTGCGGGCGCTCGTAGGGGTTGAACAGATCCTCGTGGAACTTCTCGCCGGGGCGGGCACCGACGATCTCGATCGCGATGTCCTTGTCGGGCTTGAACCCGGACAGGCTGATCATCGTGCGGGCCAAGTCGACGATCTTGACCGCATCGCCCATCTCGAGGACGAACACCTCGCCGCTGACCTCGCTCAGCGACCCGGATCGAATGATCAGCTGGACCGCCTCCGGGATGGTCATGAAATACCGGGTCATCCGCGAGTCGGTGACGGTCACCGGACCGCCGGCCGCAATCTGGCGGCGGAAGATTGGCACCACGGAACCCGACGAAGCGAGGACGTTGCCAAAGCGGACCGTGGCGTAGCGGGTCCCCGGATGGCGGGCGGCCGCGGCCTCCACGGCCCACTCGGCCAGGGCCTTTGAGGCTCCCATGACCGTCGCGGGCTTGACCGCTTTGTCGGTCGAGACGAGGACGAACATGCCGACTCCCGCCTCTCCGGCGATCCGGGCCACGAGCCGAGTGGCCAGGGCGTTGTTGCGGACCGCCTCAACGGGATTGAGCTCCATCATCATCACGTGCTTGTAGGCAGCGGCATGGAACACGACGGCGGGCCGGTACTCGTTCATGACCTCCCGCATCCGCTCCTCCTCCTTGCAGTCGGCCAGCACCGGAATCGCCGTGCGGACGTGCCGGTCCTCCTCCAGCTCACGGACGATCTCGAACAGGTTGTCCTCCGCGTGGTCGACGAGCACCAGCCGGCGAGGCCCGACCCGGGCGATCTGCCGGCACAGCTCGCCCCCGATCGATCCCCCGGCGCCGGTGACCATCACGACCTGGCCGGCGAGGTAGGAACCAACACGCTCGAGCTCCATCCGCACCGGCTCGCGGCCGAGGATGTCCTCGACGCGCACCTCGCGCAGCTGGCGGGTCACCTGCAGCTGGCCTGAGCCGTCCCGCAGGAGCTCGAACATGGTCGGCGTCGTCCGCACCGGGATGCCGCGCTCCCGGCACGCGGCGACCACCCGCCCACGCAGGGTCCCCGGGGCCGAGGGAATCGCGATCACCACTTCGTCGGGCTCCACCTCGTCGAGGATCCTCGTCAGATCCTCCGCCGATGTGGTGCCCAGCACCTTCAGCCCGTGCTCGTCCTTGATCCGCTGCTTGCGTGGGTCGTCGTCGACGAACCCGACCGGGCGCAGACGCAGCTGCGGGTTGCGAATCAGTTCCCTCACCACCAGGCGTCCCCCGTCCCCGCCACCCACGACCAACACATCCCGCGCCCCCTTGGCCGCGCGGAAGCTCGTAACCCTGCCCTCGACCACGAGATGCACGAGGAACCGGGCGCCGACCAGGAGGGCCAAGGTGAGCAGCAGGAAAAGCGCGATCACGCTGGCGGGCAACGTCACCGGACTGGACTGCTCGTGGAATGTCGTCTGAGCCGGATGCAGCAGCGCGATCGCGCCGACGATCACCAGCGTCGCCAGGACGACGCCCTTGATCACGGCCTCGTAGTCGCGCTGGCCAACGTAGGTCCACAGCCGCTGGTAGAGGCCGAATCCGGCAAGCACGACGAGCGAGACCCCCACCACCCACAGGATCGTGGTCTCGAACAGGGCCTCATACCGCTCTGGGACCGCGCCGTCGAACCTCAGCCGGAAAGCGAGGAAGTAAGCGAGCGCGACCAGAACGCCATCCACCAGCAGCTGGGGCAGCGAATGGCGGTGAACGGGGAAGGCCGCGGATCTGATCCGCCGGCGCATGCAGGCGAAATTCTAAACGGGCCGAGGGGGTAGCTGACTAAGGCCGCGTTAGCGGCGCTGTGGCAGGGCTTGTAGGAGCAGGTCGACCAGCACGGCCGGGTCACGCCGAATCCGCTCTGGCTGACCCCGGCTCAGGCGCGGACGCTTGATCAGCGGAGCATCGGTTGCCTCCTCCAGCCGCTTCAGCCGCCCGTCTGCGATCAGCTGCTCATCGACCGCCCCAACGCGCCCTTCGAACACCGTGAACACTGGCGTGCCGAGGGCCACGGCCTCGCGATTCATCGTGCCGCCCGCCGAAACGACGAGGTCCGCATAGGCGATCAGCGATTGCGCGTCGATGGCCCGGTCAGGCACGATCCACGCATCGGTCCGGGCGAGCTCCGAGCGCTGCTCCGCCGTCCGGGGCAGAACCACCGTCTGAGTGCCGCGGAGGCGATCGAGAACGGCGCCGAACAGATCGTTCTCGAAGCGGTGATAGAGCGAAACGGCCGGTGGCGTGCGAACCACGGCGATCACCTGTTCGGCGTCGAGTCCGAGCTCTGCCAGCACTGCCGGCTCGGGCTCGAAGTCGGACAGGTAGTACTCCTCCTTCAAGCCGGGATAGGCATGGAGCTTCCCGCGAGCCCCATAGCGGTACAAGCGCTCCGCAGGAATCGACGCCGGCACGACCACCGCGGCGGCCAACCGGCAATTGACGCTGTGCTGGACGGTTGCCCACTCGTAGTCGAAGGTGGTGGCGGATGGGATTCGCAACAGCGCGGCGGCGATTGTGATGTCGTTGGAGCCGTGCCCGAGCGCCAGGTCAAAGCGCCGGCCCCGGGCCCAACGCACAAGCTCAAGCGAGCGCGCCGCCAGGCCGACCGCCTTGGCGGACAGACTCCCGCCGCGATGACGCCCGATCGCCGTGTGCTCGATCCCGAAGCGCTCACACAGTCCGAGCGTTTGCGCAAAGTCCCGCGCGGTCACCTCGACGGTGTGCCCGCGGGCCTTCAGGAGCGTGATCACCGGCCGCATCACGAGGACATGCGGCGAGTTGGTGAGATCGATCCAGATATTCACGAGCGGTTCCCAGCGCCGGGGGCCACTAACCCGCGAACGCCGCCAGCGCGGCGAGCACCTCAGCCACCTGAGCCTCGCTGAGCACCGGGCTCATCGGCAGCGCGAGGTTGGTCCGCGCGAGCTCCTCGGTCCCCGGGAGCTCCAACCCGGGCGCCACGTGCGGCGCCATCGCCGGCTGGCGATGCAGCGGCGTCCGGTAGTAGGCCCGGGCCTGTATCCCCGCCCGCCCGAGCGAGGCCAGCAGGGCATCGGCATGCGGATGCCTGACCACGTACAGGTGCCAGGCCGGCTCGGTGCCGGGCGGCGGGACCGGGAGCTCGACGAAGTCGCCTGCGCCAGCCTCCGCATAGGCGCGCGCCGCAGCGCGACGCCCGTCCGACCAGCTGTCCAGCCGGGGCAGCAGGACGCGGAGAATCGCCGCTTGCAACTCGTCGAGCCGTGAGTTGTAGCCCACGTAGTCGAACGTCACCTTGTCCCGCGATCCGTGAAAGCGCAGCGCGCGGGCATATTCCGCCACGTCGGCGTCATCGGTGGCGATCGCGCCGCCGTCGCCGAAGCAGCCGAGGTTTTTGGAGGGATAGAAGGAGAACGTCGCGGCATCGCCGAGCGATCCGGCCCGGCGGCCGTCGAGGCTCGCCCCGGCGGCCTGCGCCGCGTCCTCGAGCACCGGGACACCCAGCCCCCTGATCTCCTCGATCGGCGCGGGAGAGCCGAACAGATCGACGGCGAGAACCGCGCCGACGCGCTCGGTCATCACCGCCCGCACCGTCTCGAGCGTGACGTTTGCGGTTACCGGATCAACATCACAGAACACCGGGCGCGCGCCGGCGCTGACCACCGCTTCGGCGCTGGCATAGAACGTGAACGAGGGAACCACGACCTCGTCCCCCGGACCAACCCCGAGGGCACGTAGCGCGATCGTGATCGCCTCCGTCCCGTTGGCCACCCCGACGACGTGGTCCACACCCAGGTACTGCGCAAATTCACGCTCGAACGCTGTCACCTCGGGACCGAGGATGAATCTGCCGCGTTCGATGACCTGGGTCACGCGCTCGGTGATCTCAGCGCGCAGCGGGGCCAGCGGCGTGTCGGCATCGAACAGGGGGATCGACATCGACGTACAACCCTACCCACCCGCATCGCCGCCAACGGGCCCGTCCGGAACCGGGTCGCTACGCTTGGCCGCGCGTGAATCTGGTTATCGCCTCAATCTCGGAGCAGCTGGCCAACAGCGCCACAAATGTCGTCCACGACCTCGGCCTGGCCGGCATCTTCGTGCTGATGCTGCTCGAGAGCGCGTGCATCCCAATCCCCTCCGAGGCGACGATGCTGTTCGCCGGTTTCAACGTCGCCAACGGTCACTACAGCCTCCTCGCGATCACCGTGGCCGGTGTGGTCGGCAACCTCGTGGGGTCATGGCTGGCCTACGGCGTGGGGTACTTCGGACGCGTCGAGCTGCTGGAGAAGCACGGGCGCTGGCTGCACATCTCGCCCGGACAACTGGCGCGGGCCGATCGATGGTTCACGCGCTACGGCGCGATCACCGTGCTGGGTGCGCGCGTGCTACCGCTGATTCGCACCTTCATCTCGCTGCCGGCGGGGGTCGCGCGGATGCCGTTTTGGCGCTTCAGCGTCCTTACGCTGGTCGGCTGCATTCCGTGGGTGCTCGCGCTCGGCGTCATCGGGGATCTGGCGAAATCGAACTGGAAGACCTGGAGGCACGACCTCCAGTACCTCGACTACGCGGTGCTCGCGGCAGTCGTGATCGGGATCGTGTGGCTGGTCATCCGCTGGCGGCGGGGGCGCGGACGCGAGGGCGAGCCCGCGGCCGATGCGCCGCTCTGAGCGCACGCCGCCCTTAGGCGAGGCTCTGGCGCTTGGCGCACTCCACGGACCGGCGGAGCTGCTGCCGATCTCCTCCTCGGGCCACGTCGCGCTGATTCCCTGGCTGTTCGGCTGGCGCTATCAGGAGCTCGACGACGAGTTGCGAAAGTCTTTCGAGGTCGCCCTGCACGCCGGTACGGCGGCGGCGCTGCTGATCACCCTCCGGGACGAGGTCATGGACGTGCTGAGCGCGATGAGACCGCATCAGCTGTCGCTGATCGCGATTTCCTTCGCACCACCGGCGGTGGTCGGCTACAAGCTCGAGCGGCCGATCGAGTCGCGCCTGGGCAAGCCGGAAACGATCGCCCTGGGCTTGATCGTCGGCTCACTGGTGATGGCGCGGGCCGACCGACACCCGCAGCAGCGCGGTCACGGGGACGCAGGGTTCCTCGACGCCCTGGCTCTCGGGGTCGCCCAGGCCTGCGCCCTGATGCCCGGAATCTCCCGTAACGGCGCGACGCTCGCGGCTGCTCGCTTCCGAGGATTCACCCGAGAGGACGCGAATCTGCTCTCACGCCATGCTGCGTTGCCGATCATCGCCGGGGCCACGCTGCTGAAGACGGCGAGGCTCCGCCGCCGCGGCCTCCCCGCGGGCACCGCGCTGCCGTTCGCGGCCGGGGCGACGGCGTCGTTTGTCTCCACCCTGGCCTGCACCTGGCTGATCCGCCAGGTCGAGCGGGACCGCTCGCTGCTCCCGTACGCCGCCTACCGGATCGCGCTCGCCTCAGCGGTCCTTCAGCGCCTGCGGCAGTCCGGCCAATCGGCAAGAATGAGTCGGTGAGCGCGTACGCATCCGCCGGGGTCGACACCGGCCAGGCTGATCTCGGCGTAGAAGCGCTCGTCGATGTGCTCAAGGCGATCGATCCCGGTCGCTCGCGTCTGGCCGTCCCCCTGCCCGGTCACTACGCGAGCGTCCTGCGCGTCGCTCCCAACCTGGGAATCGCCCTGGCCACGGACAGCGTCGGCTCGAAGGTGATCATCGCCGAAGCTCTCCGGCGCTTCGACACGATCGGGATCGATTGCATCGCCATGAACGTCAACGACCTGATTTGCGTCGGGGCCGAGCCGTTGGCGATGCTCGACTACGTGGCCGTCGAACGCGCCGACCCCGGGCAGCTGAGGGAGCTGGCAGTCGGGCTGCGGGCCGGCGCCGAAATGGCCGGGATCGAGATTCCGGGCGGCGAGGTGTGCCAGCTGCCCGAGGTGATCCGCGGCCATCCCTCGCCGCATGGCTTCGACCTGGTCGGGTCGGCCTTCGGCACGGTTGCCCTCGATCGCCTTCTCGACGGCGCCGCCTGTGCGCCCGGGGACGCGCTGATCGGCCTGCCTGCGTCGGGAGTGCACTCCAACGGACTGACTCTGGCCCGGCGCGCCCTGCTCGATGGCGGTGGCCTGGGGCTTGAGGACCGGCCCCCCGGGCTCGGTGGCGTCAGTGTCGGAGAGGCGCTGCTGGAACCGACGGTGATCTACGTGCGCGCCGTGCTCGAGCTGCTCCGCAGCGACATTCCGGTGCATGGGCTGGCTCACATCACCGGCGGCGGCGTGCTGAACGTGCTGCGCATCGGCCGGGGAGTCGGCTACGAGATCGACGCGCCGCTGCCGGTACCGCCGATTTTCTCCCTGATCGCCGAACGCGGGTCGGTGCCCCCGGGCGAGATGTGGGAGGTCTTCAACATGGGCTGCGGGTTCTGCGTGATGCTGCCCTCCGACCGCGCCGAGGACGCGGTATCGCTGCTGGCGACACGGCATCCGGGGACCGCCGTGATCGGCCGGCTGACCGACGGCGCGGGTGAGCTCAGCGTGCGCTCTGCGGGGCTGAGCGGTGGAGCGGCCGGGTTGACGCAGCGCGGGTGAGCGTTTCGCCGCGCCGGCGACTCCGACTCAAGGCGCAAGCGGCCAGCACCAGGAGGGACACATCGGCTGCGACGCGGAACCGGCCGATGCCCCAGCCGAGCACGCTGACGATTACCACCATCGCCACTGGCGATAGCACCAGCCAGCGGGGCAGCCGAGCCGCCCGGATCCCGAATGCCGCCAGGGCCAGCAGGGGGTAGAAGAACGCCAGTCCGGCTATGTCCACCCATCGGCGCCTGAGCTCTCGGTTGCCCTGACGCAGGGGCTGGAACAGGTCGAAGGTTCGCAGCACCCGCACCGCGGCGATCAGCGGCCAGCGGCTGACGTGGTCGCCGGCGTAACTGAAGGCCGCGTCGGTCGAGGCGTCGCCGTGGAGCACTTGCGAGCGCGTTCGGCTGCGAACCATGCAGTCCAGGCTCCACCAGCCGATGTCGTGCCCGTAGTAGGTGTCCGGGCAGTTTGCGCCGGCGATCAGCGTGTTGGAGTCGGCGGCCAGCGACGGATGGCCAAACACGATCGCGTTGCGGACCACCCACGGGGCGATCACAACGACGGCGGCCGCGGTGCTCGCTAGCACGCGGACGGCCCGCCGCTCCGTTGCCCCGAGCCAGGCCGCGGGCCAGGCAAGGAGCGCAAGCAGCAGGACTCCCTCTCCTCTGGTCAGCGTGGCCAGACCGATCACGGCGCCCACCGCGACGCCGTCGCGCAATCGGCCGGTCTGGACCGCTCGGAGCGACAGCAACAGCGCGACCGCGGTCAGCAGCACGAACAGCGGCTCGCTCATCACCAGGCCGTCGGCAGTGACCAGCGGCGGATAGACGGCGGCGAGCGCTCCGGCGATCAGACCGGCGCGGCGCCCGCCCGCGCGAGCACCGAGCATCGCGATCAGCACAACCGCCAGCGATCCGAGCGCGCAGCCCGCGATCCGATGGGCCAGCAGTGAATCGCCTCCGAACACTGAGCTGACGGAGAGAACCAGCGGGAACAGGGGCGGGTGCTGAGCGGTCACGTACGCGTGGCCGAATATCCCCCGGTAGAGAAAATGCCCGTGGACGATCAGGTTGGCGGCGCTGTGGTAGAAGCCCGCGTCACCGCCGACGCCGACCGGGGCCGGGGCGATCACCAGCACGTAGAACAGGCGAACCGCGAACGCGACGACGCCGAGAAGCGCGAGGGCGGCGAGACCGGGTCGCCGCCGCTCGTGCGCGGCCCTGGGCCCGTTCACGCCGGGGACCACAGCTCACCGCTGCCGAGGTGTTCGGCTCGCAGCCTCCACTCGCTGGCCAGCCGCCAAAGCTCGGCGGGCGCGCGGGGACCGGGCAGCTCACAGACCGCCGCGACCTCCACCGTGGCCATCGAGCCGAACTGCGCCAGCGCTGCCTCGACCCTCGGTGGGGAGGCTCCGGAGCGCTCAGCACCGGCAGCAAGGGCCGTTCGCTGCAGCTCGTCGTAGCTCACGAACCCGTAGACGCCGTGAATCGCGCCGTCGCGCGCCCGGAACTCCAACGAGGGCAGCTGGACGCGGTCGCGGCCCGGGGCGTGATGCTCCGCGGCGACGGCTGAGGCCCGCTCCAGGTCAGCACCAAAGGACTCGAGGATCGCGTGAGAGGAGAGATCGATCCGGAAGCGCTCGACATCGAGGCCCGGGACTGCCCGTGCCTCCTCGATCAGGGCCTCAGCACCATCGAGCTTGCGGCGGCGGCACTGCAGTCCCTCCCGCACCCGCCGCAGGTAAGCCGCGGGATCGCCCTGCTCGGCTGCCGCTTTGACGGCGATGCAGGCCGGGAAGGAGCTCGCTGGCGGTCCTTCCAGCCACAGGCGCGGGTCGACGGGCATGCCGCTGGACGCGCCCGCCGCCAGCGTCTCCCCGATCAGGGCCTGAGAATCGGAGAATTCACGCGCCATGCCGCACATGACGTAGCTGAACCGTAGGCTCTGCCCGAAGACGCAAAGGAGCTTGCGCAGCGAGGGTTCGAGCGCCCAGGACCAAGGGCACGCCGGATCGGTGTAGTAGAAGACCTGGATGACGGGCATGTACCGCAAAATAGAGGGCGTATAGATGAGCACGATCCTCGGCACGACGCTCAGCGGGCGCTACCGGTTGGAGGCGCGGATCGGCGCGGGCGGAATGTCCACGGTCTATCGAGCCCTGGATGAGACGCTCCAGCGCCAGGTCGCGATCAAGCTGATGAACCGTGAGGTGGCGACCGACTCCGATCAACTCGAGCGTTTCCGACGCGAGGCCCGCGCCGTCGCCCAGCTCTCCCATCCCCACATCGTCGGCGTGATCGATGCCGGCGAGGACTCCGGCCGGCCGTACATCGTGTTCGAGTACGTCGAGGGCGAAACGCTCAAGGAGCGCATCCGCCGTCTGGGCCGGCTGCCGATCAGCGAGGCGGTGGCCTATGCGATCGAGATCGCCCGGGCGCTCGGCGTGGCTCACGCGCGCCACATCGTGCACCGTGACGTCAAGCCACAGAACGTGATGATCGATGAGGAGGGCTCGGCCAAGATCACCGACTTCGGAATTGCCCGGACGCTGGACGAGGCGGGGCTGACGGCCGACGGCCGCGTTCTCGGCACCACCGATTACGTCTCGCCCGAGCAGGCGCTCGGCCAGCACGTGACCGGCCAGTCCGATCTCTACGCGCTCGGCGTCGTGCTTTACGAGATGCTGACCGGAGAGGTGCCGTTCAAAGGCGAGAGCCAGGTCGCGGTGGCGATGAAACACGTCAGGGAGATGCTGCCCGACGTTCAGGCCAAACGGCCCGAGGTGTCAGCGGCACTGGCCGCCGTCGTCGACAACGCGACGGCCAAGCGCCAAGAGGATCGGTACGCGGATGACGCCGAGCTGATTGCCGATCTGGAGGATGTGCTGGCGATCGAGACGGCGCGCGCGGGCAGCGCGACCGGCGAGGTCACGACTGTGCTGCGAACGCTGCCCTCGGGGACGCAGCGACGGATTCCGTTCGGGATCCGTCACCGCGTGGGGATGCTCCTGGCTGGGCTCCTGGTGCTCGCCCTGGCGGGCGCGGTGGCGGTATGGCTCGGCACTCGCGCGCACCACGGAACGGGCAAGCTGGCGACGCCGGCTCCGACCCGGGCGCTGACCCAGATTCAGCTCTGCCAGTCATGCGCGCAGGGCTTCAATCCCCTCGGCGACCCCAAGACCGAAGCTCCCAACGCCAGCCTGGCCATCGACAACGACCCCAACACGGCCTGGGTCACACAGCACTACTACTACCTGTCGCTGGGCAAAGCGGGCGTCGGCATCTATCTCGACGCAAGCCCCGGCACCGCGGCGCGCGTGCTGCAGATCAAGACTAAAACCCCGGGTTTCGCCGCCACCATCTACGCCCGCAAGGACCGCCCCCCCACGATCTGGCCGGATCCCGGCTGGCAACGCATCGGCGGGGTTGCCAGGGTCAAGAGCACTCAGCCGATAACGCTGAGCACCAACGGTGCTCTCTACGACTACTACTTGGTGTGGATCACCAGCCTCGCCGGGCACGAGCAGCTTGCGCTGAACGAGATCACGCTGTACCGGTAGCCGGGCGGAGCGACCGCGGTCCCGGCGGCACTCGCGCACACCGGCGCTCAGAAGCGATGCCGACGCTCAGACTCGTGGCGTTCCAGGGCCAGGGCCACGAGCTGGTCCAGGAGCTCGGGATACGGGATCCCGCTGGCCTCGAACAGCGAGCCGAAGACGCTGGTCTGGGTGAATCCCGGAATTGTGTTCAACTCGTTGACCAGCACCTGGTCGCCCTCGACGAAGAAGTCGACCCGCGCCAACCCGCTGCAACCGACCCGCTGGAAGGTCTCGACCGCAAGCTCGCGGACGCGCTCACGGACGTGATCGGGAATCCGGGCCGGGACGATCAGCTCCATGGCGCCGGGCGTGTACTTCGCCGCGTAGTCGTACCAATCGCTCTCGCCCGCGGCGAGCAGGATCTCCCCGGGCTGCGAGGCGATCGGATCGGCGTTGCCGAGCACCGAGCACTCGACCTCCCGTCCGCTCGACGCTGCTTCCACGATCGCGATCGGATCGTGCTCAAACGCGGCCCGGAGGGCGTCCGGCAGTTCGCGCTCGTCGGCCACCCGCACGATGCCAACGGACGAGCCGAGCCGAGCCGGTTTGACGAAAACGGGCATCCCCAACGGCTCCAGGGCGCTCAGCTCAGCCTGGCGATCGGCCAGGAAGTCCCTCAGCCGCACGCCACGGTAGCCGACCTGGGGAATCCCGGCCTGGGCCATCAGTTCCTTGAACACGATCTTGTCCATGCACAACGCCGAGGCGAGCACGCCTGCTCCGACGTACGGAACGTCGAGGCACTCCAGCAGGCCCTGGACCGTGCCGTCTTCGCCGAACGGGCCGTGCAGCACCGGGAAGACCACGCCGGCGCCGAGCAGGCCGCGTCCCGGCTCGATCACCAGCGCCGCTTCGCCGTCCCGCCACACGCCGTCGCGGCCGATCTCGATCATCGTCACCTCGTGGCCCACCTCCCGCAGGCCATCCGCCACCGACGCGGCCGAGGCGATCGACACGTCGTGTTCGGATGAGCGTCCTCCGCCGAGCACGGCCACGCGCAGCGGAGCCATCAGGAGGTGGTGGTCTTGCTGGACGTCGTGGTGTTCGTCGTCGTGGTCGTGGTCGTGGTCGGCGCGGTGAAGCGGCCGACGACGATGGTCACGGTTGAGCCCTTCTTGGCGGTGCTGTTCGCGCCCGGACTCTGCGAGATCACGATGCCGTCGCGATTCTGCTTGGTGACATCCTGCACCTTTCTGACCACCTTGAAGCCGGCACCCGTGAGGGTGGTGGTGGCGGCATCCGCCGTGTCTCCCTTCACGTCCGGCACGCTGGCGGTGGTCGGCGCTTTGGCGACCACGAGGCTGACCGTTGTCCCCAGCGCGGCGCTCGAACCACCGGCCGGGCTCTGGCTGATGACGTCTCCTGCGGTGACGCTGGTGGACGTCTGCGTGCTGGTCGAGACTCTGAAGCCGGCGTTACGCAACGTACCTTCAGCGCCCGCCTGGGACTGATTGGTGACATCGGGGACGGACACCTTGGCCTTGCCGGAGGAGACGAACAACGTCACTCCCGACCCGACCGGCACGGACACCCCCGCGGCAGGATCCGTGCGGGTGGCATTACCGACCGGCACGTCGGCCGAGCTCTCCCGCTCGATCCTCCCCGGCCCCAACTGCTGACGCTTTAGCTCCCTCACCGCCTGTGCCTCGGAGAGGCCGCTGACCGACGGCACGCTGGTGTTGCCCAGGCCCTGCGAGACGGTCAGCGAAACGGTCGAGCCAGCGTCGGCCTTTGTCTGGCCGAGCGGGTTCTGGGCGATCACCGTGCCGGGGCGGTGGCTGTTGGGACGGTAGATCAGATTCGGCGTAAAGCCCGCGTTCTGGATCTGTGTCTGGGCGAGGCTCACCTGTTCGTTGACCACGGTCGGCACGAGTGCCATGGCCGGACGCGTCAACAGGTAAGCGCCGACTCCGGCGCCCACCAGGATCAGGAGCAGGGCGATGACCCAGGGCCACCATCGGCGCGAACCCGGTGGTGGCGGCTCCCGTGGTAGCAAGACCGCCTCCGCCGCCAACGGCGCCGCTCCGGGTAGCGGGGTGAGACCGAGTAGCGCGGCTTCGGCAGGGACACCGACGACCGGCATCGCCGCGGCCAGCGCGGCGAAGCTGGCCGTGCGCTCCCCGCGGGCAGCCGCCAAGATCCCCTCCTTCACCGCCTCGAGCGCGTCGATCAGGGCGTCAGCGTCCTGCGGTCGGTCGGCCGGGTTCTTGTTCAGCGCCCAGAGCACGACCTGCTCGAGCTCCGGGGGCACTGCCGGGTTGATCGAGCTTGGCGGCCCCGGCGCCTCCGAGACGTGCTTGATGGCGATCGTCACGGCCGCCTCGGCATCGAAGGGGACGCGGCCGGTCAGGAGCTCGTAGAGCACGACGCCGACCGCGTACAGGTCGGACCCCGGGCTGACCGCGTGGCCCTGGGCCTGCTCGGGCGAGAGGTACTGCGCCGTCCCCATGATCGAACCCGTCTCGGTCATGTCCGAAGCCCCGGCGCGCGCGATCCCGAAGTCGGTGACCTTGGCTTGGTCGGCGTCGTCGATGATCACGTTGTGCGGCTTCAAATCCCGGTGGATCACGCCGCGCCGATGGGCGAAGCGCGCGGCCTTGAGGATCTGGATCGTGATGTCGATCGCCCGCACCGGATCCAGCGGCGCGTCCTGGCGGATCAGCTGCTTGAGCGTCCGTCCCGGTAGAAATTCCATCGCGATGTAGTAGGTGCCGTCGTAGGAGCCGCGGTCGTAGACGCTGACCACATTGGGATGCTGTAGGCCGGCGGCGGCCTGTGCCTCCCTTCTGAAGCGCTCGACGAAGTCCGGATCCTCAGCGAACCGGCGATGCAGGAGCTTGAGTGCCACGTTGCGGCCAAGCTGCTGATCCTCGGCCAGGAACACGTCGGCCATCCCGCCGGCGCCGAGTCGTGAGAGCACCTTGTAGCGATCGTCGATCAGGGCGCCCAGCATCAGGTCAGCCATTCATCCGCCCTCGGAGAGCAGCGTCTGGACGACGGCCTTGGCGATCGGCGCGGCCACCTGGCCGCCGAAGCCGCCCCGGGAGGTTTCGATCGTGACGGCAATCGCCACGCGCGGGTTCTGCAGCGGCGCAAACCCGATGAACCACGGCTGGGTGAGGTTGGAACCGGTAATCCCCTTGGACGCGGTTCCCGTCTTCCCCGCGAACTGGATCCCGCCGCCCAACTGCGCGGGAGTCCCGGTGCCCTCGTCGACCACCTTCTGCATCATCTGCGCCACCGCCTGCGCGCTCGAGGGCTTCATCACCTGGCTCATCACGCTCGGGTGGATCGTCTGCACCGTGCGTCCATCCGGGTCGACGATCCTGTCGGTGAGACGCGGGGCCATGAGCTTGCCGCCGTTGGCGACCGCGGCCGCGACCATGGCCATCTGCAGCGGCGTCACCAGCAGCCCGCCCTGACCAATCGCGATCCGGCCGATGTCCTCGTTCGGACTACCCGGCGGCAGCGCCCGGCCCTTGAACGAGTACGGACGGCTGGGATTCAGCTCCCCCGGGGGTAAGTCGATCGGCGGCCGGGAATAGAAGCCGAAGCGCTTCATGTAGTCGGTCATCGTCGCCCGGCCGAGATGCTCGGCCACCTGGGCCCACACCGTGTTGACCGAGAACGTGAGCGCAGTGGTCAGGTCGATCGGCCCGAAGCTCTGGTTGTTGTCGTTGTTGAGCGGAACACCGGAGATCGTGACCGGGGACTTGCCGTCGACGACGGAGCTCGGGGTGTACTGGCCGCTGTCGATCGCGGCCGATGCCGTCAGCACCTTGAATGTCGAGCCGGGCGGATACGCGGACTGGGTCGCTCGGTTCAACTGGGTGATGTTCGGCCCGTTCGCGAGCGGATGGTTGTCGTCGTAACCGGGGATCGACACCATCACCTTGATCGCTCCGGTGCGTGGATCGAGCGCGACAACCGAGCCGGCCCGCCCGGCGAGCTGCTGGAGGGCGATGCGCTGGGCCTTCGGATCGAGCGTGGTGTAGACGTCGTCACCCACCCGGTGCGAGCTGAGCTGCCCAAAGATCGAGCTGAGACCGGTCTGGAGACCCCGCAGCGCGTCGCCTCGGGAGCGCTCGAGCCCCGCCGCACTGCCCTGTGCGGCGATCGAGTACCCGACCGGCTGCGCGAACAGCGAGCCCGTCGGATACGTCCGGCTCCAGATACCGCCGGGTTGTGGGACGGACTTCGCCAGAACAGAGCCGTCGGAGGCGAGGATGCGCCCCCGCCTGATCCGCAGCTCATCGATCAGTGTCCGCTTGTTCAGGGTGTTGTTGTTGAGCGAGCTCGCGTCGAGCACCGTCCATCGCGAGGTCCAGCCGACCAGCAGCGCGAACAGGAGAATGATCAGCCCGAACAGCCGGATGATCGGATTCCTCATCGCAGCGGCCTCCGTGAGCGATCGGAGATCAGCAGCAGCAGCGCCAGCAGCACGAAGTTGGCGATGATCGACGACCCCCCGTAGGAGATGAACGGCAGGGTCACTCCGGTCAGGGGGATCACCCGGGTGACACCGCCGACGATCACAAACACCTGCAGCGCAAAGACCGAGGCGAGGCCGACGGCCAGCAGGGTCGAGAACGAATCACGGGCCATCAGCGCAGTCTTGAATCCCCTGGCCACGAACAGCAGATAGGTGAGGATCACGGCGGCGCCTCCGAACAGCCCGAGCTCGTCGGTGATCACCGCGTAGATCATGTCCGTTTGAGGAGCGGGCAGCAGGTAATGCGGCGTGGTAAAGCCCGGAATCGTCAGCGTCGCCTGCCCGAACCCCTGGCCGAAGAACCCTCCCGCCGCCTGGGCGAACAGCGAGTTCGCGACCTGGTAGGAGCCGCCCACCTGGTTGTAGAGCTTCGGCGAGAGCGGATGTAGCCAGGCCTCCACCCGATCGTGAACGTGAGGGACATGCGTGCCGATGTACCACGCACCGATCGCGAAGGCGATCATCCCCACGGTCACGAACGACAGGCGACCGGTCGCGACATAGAGCACCGCGAGCAGGCCGCCGTAGAACATCAGCGAGGAGCCGATGTCGTGGAGCAGGAACATGATCAGCATCGCGATGCCCCAGATCACCACGACCGGCCCGAAGTACTTGACCGGCGGAATCGTCACACCGAGGATCCTCCGGGCGCCCATCACCATTACTTGGCGTGTGTCGCGCAAGTAGCTGGCCAGGAAGATGACCAGGCCGATCTTTGCGAACTCGGCCGGCTGGAACACGAACAAGCCGGGGATGCGCACGCCGAGGTAGGCGCCGTTGGCCTGGTACCCGATCCCGGGTAGCCGCGGAAGCACCAACAGCACCAGCGAGCTGAACACGATCACGTAGCGATAACGCTCGAGCTTGCGGTAGTCCCGGAAACCGATGATCGTCGCTGCGAACAGCGCCAATCCCAGCACGAACCACTGCGCCTGCTGGCGCGCCAGCGTCGGGTCGATCCGGTAGATCATCACGATGCCGAAGCTGGCCAGCAATGCGACCAGCGGGAACATGTACGGGTCGGCATGCGGGAGCGTCATCCGAATCACGACATGACCGGCGACGCACAGCCCGAGGAAGATGACGCCGTAGGTCAGCGAGACGTTTGAGAGCGCATTCGATCGCTGGATGAACACGCCGGCAAAACCGGCGGTCACCAGCAGCGAGGCTGGGATCAGCCCGAACAATTCCCGGTTGCGAGCGCTCATTTGCTCAGTTGGCCGAGCTCGATGCTCCGCACCAGGCTGGACGCGTCGTTCTGCGAGCGGAGGTGGTGGTTGACCAGCGTGCTCCGTCGGTCGGCGGGGACCTCGGAAGCCGCAACGCCAGAGACGTAGAACGTTTCGTAGAGGTGGACCCCGGCGGGCAGGTCGTAGGGCAGCCCCCGGTAGACGGTGACGATCCCCTGGTTGTTCGTGCCGAGGAAGTACAGCTGCCGGCTGGCCAGATAGCCGCCGCCCAGCACCAGAAACAGCACGATCGCCACCGCCAGGATCGCGGCCAGCGGCTTCGCGTAGCGCCGCCCCCGACGCGGCTCGGTGGGTCGGCGGGACGGCCGAGGCTCCGGCCGGGCAGGCGGAACGGTGGTGGGGGCGACCGAGGTGGGCGGGCTCTTGGCCGAGCGCGGGGGGGCGGGCGCGGGGGCCACGGGAGCCTCGGTCGCGGCGTCCGCCACGGCACCCGCTGCCTTCGTCGAGATCGTCGTCGGCTGATCGACGATCCCGTGCTCACCGACCTCCTCGAGCCGGAACAGGACGACGGTGATGTTGTCCCGCCCCCCGGCCTCGTTGGCGCCGGTGATCAGCTGGTCGCCGGCGGCGGCCAATGACGGAGCGCTGGCCAAGATCTCGGCGATGCGCTCTTCGGGGATCATCGACGTCAGGCCATCGCTGCAGAGCAGCAGCACGTCCCCCGGGCTGGCAGGATAGGTCCAGGTATCCACCTCCACGGTCGGCTCTGGGCCCAGCGCGCGGGTGATGATCGACCGTTGCGGATGTTCCTCGGCCTGTTCCTCGGTGAGCTTGCCCTGCCGGACCAGCTCTCCGACAAGCGAATGATCACGCGTGAGGCGTTTCAGGGCACCGTCGCGAAACAGGTAGGCGCGGCTGTCGCCGACGTGGGCGATCGCCACGTGGCGGTCGTCGAGATACGCCGCGGTCAGGGTGGTCCCCATGCCGGCGCGCTCGTGCTCGACGCGGGAGAGCTCGTGAATCCGGCGATTAGCCTCCTTGACCAGGTGAGCCAGACGCTGCTCGGGCGTGCCGTTGCTCGGCAGCCCCTGCTCGAACGCTTCCACGGCAATCTGCGAGGCGACCTCTCCCGCTTGGGCACCACCCATGCCATCCGCCACGACGAACACCGGCGGCCGCGCAAACGAGGAGTCCTCGTTCCCCCTCCGTTGACGTCCGGTGTCGGTCCGCCTGACAGTTTCCGCCGCGCGCAGCATCTTCATTGCAGGTAGGAGAATTCGCAATCGCCGATCCGGATGCGGTCTCCAGGATGCAGCGGCTGCGGCCCGGTGAGCGGCTCTTCGTTCAGATACGTGCCGTTCGTCGATCCGAGGTCCTCGATCACGACGACATGCCCTTCCCGCGATATGTGCGCGTGACGCGAGGATGCGAACGGATCGTCGAGCCTGATCTCGACATCTCCGCGGCCGAGGGTAGCGCCTGCGGATAGGTCGTAGGCAATCCCGGACTCATGACCGGTGGCCCGCTCGACGAGCAACCGAGGTTCGAACTCGTCGTCGGCGATCGCCGGCAGCCCGTCCGCCGCCGAGTACATGCCGGTGGCATCAGTGGCGCCGATCCGCTCAGAATGACCAGGTTCGCCGGTGGCGCGCCGGAGGTCCTTGAGCACGCTCCGTGCGACCCACAGCAGAAACAGATAGAGAACGGCGAGAAAGCCGAACTTCAGCCCGACGGAGACCGGTTCGAGCAGCACGGGATCTACTCCAACTCGAACTGCATCAGCGACGTCCCGATCTCGATCTCATCCCCTGGCTTGACCACCTCAGGGCCATTGATCCGCCTGCCGTTGATGCTCGAGCCATTGGTCGACCCGAGGTCGGTAAGCACCCATGACCCGCCGCGGGGGCGTATCTCGGCGTGCTGGCGAGACACGTTGGGATCATCGAGCACCACCTCGCACTGGCGGCTACGACCGATTGTGAGCCCGGTGGGGCCGACTGTCATCCGCTTGCCGTCGAGCACCAGCAGCGCGTTCTGTTGCCGGGCGCGAGCCCGTTCCTCGAGCGGTTCGGCGACCCGACCCGCCGTGCTGTAGATCATCGTCCGGCCGGACTCCTCCTCGGCGTGGACCGGCTGCTCTGGTTCGTGCTCCTGCTCGGGCTGAACCACCCGCGTCTGGATCCCGAACTCGCCGAGGCCCAGCCGGTCGTCGGTCTCGAACTCGATCACCGGCCGGGATAGGAGCGCGAGGCGCTCCCGGCGCGCATGCTCGAGCAGGTACCCCGCCAGTTCCGAGGTCAGTGCCTCCTCGTAGGTAGCGAAGCGCTCCCGATCGCGGGCCGAGAGGAACACCCGGTACTCATTGGGCACGTAGGTCCGGGAGACCGAGAAGGATTTGTGTTCTTCCATCTCCCGGGCCAGCTTGCGAGCGATCTCGACCGGGCGCACCTCCGATCGGAAGGCACGGCTGAACGTGCCTTCGACGAGGCCGGCAATCTTGCTCTCGATGCTTCTGAGGACGCTCATGGATAGGCCTGGACGGCGGTCTCATGCTACGGAAGTTCGGGCCGAGCACCCACCGGGGGATGTGCGGCGCGCAGCGCGGCGAGCAGGCTCGGGGAGAGTGCCACGACGGCGGACACGATTGCACCCAGGATCGCCGTGCTGGGAATCTGAGGGCGTCCGGATCGGTGGACGGCAGCGATCACGGCTTCGGTTGCGCTGAGCAGGACCGCCGACCAGGCAGACACGATCACGACCTTTGGGGCCAGCGAGCGGCCCCGCACGAGCCAAGGCAGGGCCGCCGCGGCAGCGGCCCAGACGAGGCCTCCGGCCAGAATGCCTGAGCTGAGGATCGGACCCAGCACGTCGTGCCCGGTCACGGTGAGCGAACCGGCCCAGACGTCGGGAGCGGGTGTCCCGGGGGGACGTCGGGCGTAGAGGTCGCTCGTCGTCAGCGGCGCGGCCAGCGCCAGCCACACCCAGCCGGTGAGTGCGAGTGCTGCGCGGCGCCACGCATTACCCCGGGCGTGCCCCGCGAGCGCCGGCCACGCTCCGGCCAGCCCCGCTAGCCCGAGCGCCGGCGCCCCCGCAGCCAGCGCCCACGCGGTGCCGCGACCTGGAAGCAGCGCAACCGGGATCACCGCGGCGATCGTCAACATCAGAGCCGCTCCCGGACGCCCCTGGGTCAATGCGGTCGCCACCAGCGCGCCGGTCACAGTGAGCCATCCGATCCGCGGCAGGACCAGCACCAGGACCGCCGCCAGCAACCCCACGGCAGCGGAAGGAACGGGTGAGCGGGCGAGCAGATGCGCAGCCAGCCAGCCGGCGGTGAGGGCTGCAGCCGCGGCCCCAAGGCCGCGTGAGGGCCAATCCCGGGATACCGGCGACTCGGCGGGCAGCTCCTCGGCCGCGACGGGACCTGAGAATCGCAGTGGAGGCGGTTCGCGAGGGGACTCGGGGCTGAGGAAGGCCGGGTCGATGCGCTCGGAAGCGGTTTGAGCACCCGGAGCGCCGGGCCAGCGACCGCTGACCACCCCCGGCGTGTCCTCCACCTGATCCATCGAGACCACCAGGGCCGCCCGCAGCTCCTCCAGCGTGCCCCGTTCGCTAGGCCGCGGGCGCAGCGCCAGGTCGATGCCTCTTCCCAAGTCCCGCGGCAGGTCTCGGCGCTGGCGGCGCAGCGGAGGCAGGTGCGCGCCGAGGCGGCGCGCGCTCACGGCGGCAGTGCCGGTTCGCACCGGATTGACACCCGTCAGCGCCTCGTAGGCGACCAGCGCCAGCGCATACAGGTCGGCTGGCGGCCCCGCTGCGCGCCCCTCGGCCTGCTCGGGGGCCATATAGGCAGCCGTCCCGATCACGTCCCCGGTGCGGGTCAGCGAGTCGCCTCCGATCACCCGCGCCACGCCGAAGTCCGTGAGCTTCGCCGGATGGGCGCGACTGCTTGGGCGCTCGGGCACGAGCACGTTCGAAGGCTTGACGTCTCGGTGAACGACGCCATGCCCATGGGCATGGGTGAGGGCATCGCAGAGTGAGATCGCGATCGCAAGGATGTCCCGGTCCGACAAGCGCCCCTCGTCGAGCAGTTGGTGCAGCGTGGAGCCACGCACAAGCTCTGAGACGAGATAGGCGCCTTCGTCGTCGACCGCCGCCTCGTAGAGCGTGACGATTCCCGGGTGGGCGAGTCGGGCCGCGGCCCGGGCCTCCCGTTCAAAGCGACCGCCGACGATCCGCTCCCGGGGAACGATCTTGACCGCCACCTCACGGTCAAGGCGCTCGTCGTGGCCCATCCAGACCGTGCCGAACGCGCCCGCTCCGAGGCGACGGAGCAGACGGTAGCGCTCGAGCACCAATGGCGATTGCTGGCCTGAGCGCGGCGCGCGGTCGCGCTCGGCCGGGTCGCTCCCGGTCTCGGCGGTCGCCAAGCGGCGCGCCGTCGGCAACTGGCTCGCGCTCATTGAGCGCCTTTCCACACCGAGGGCCAGGTCCCTGCGTCACCTGGCGTGGCCGGGCCGCGTGCTCCTCGCCACCGCCGAGGTCCCGCCCTGGAAAACCGGAGTCTCGGGGTCCGCAAGGGCCCTGCGCGGTGGGCGTGAGCCTGCAAGCCCGCTGGCGAACTTGCCTTTCCGGCCGTTGCGGCGGTCATACTTGGCTTTTCCGATCCCCGCAAGGAGCGAGAAACGGTTGTCGTTCTTCGACGAGGCCGACGAGCCGCCCGCAGCGCCGCGTACCTCCCCGCGTAGTCGACGTCCTACAGGGAGCGGTCGCCGCCCGCCGAGTGACCAGCAGTCCATCCAGGTTCGCCGCCTGATCGCGGCGGTGGCGATCCTGATCGTCCTGATCCTGATCGTCCTGGGCGTTCATAGCTGCCAGGTCAGCGCCCGTAACAGCGCGTTGAAGGACTACGCCAATGGCGTTTCATCGCTGATCCAGCAGTCCAACCAGACCGGCGATCAATTGTTCAAGGAGCTGTCAACCGGCGCCGGCGGCAACGGCCAGGCCCTCCAGAATCAAATCAATCAGACGCGGGTGCGAGCCCAGAGCGACCTCACCCGTGCTCAGGGACTGAGCGTTCCCGACGAGATGCGGCCCGCTGACCAGAACCTGCTGCTCACGATGCACATGCGTCTCGACGGCATCGGCAACATCGCCACCGAGATCCAGCCGGCGCTCGGCACCTCCACGAGCAAGGACGCGATCAACGCGATCGCCAGCAACATGGCGCGCTTCTACGCCTCCGACGTGGTCTACAAGGGCTACACCACCCCACTGATCGCCGGTGCGCTCAACGCTGCCGCAATCAGCGTCGGCGGGACCAACGGCGTGCAGATCGAAGGGGGCCAGTTCCTACCAGACCTCCAGTGGCTGACTCCGCAGTTCATCGTCGGCAAGCTCGGGTCCCAGGGCGCCGCGCCCGCTGGTAAGCCCACCCCGGGGCTCCACGGCCATTCGCTTGACTCGGTCAGCGTCGCCGGCACGACGCTCCAGACCGGCTCCACCAACACGCTGACCGCCAATCCACCGCCGAAGTTCACGTTGAGCTTCACCAATACTGGCCACAACACCGAGCACAACATCACCTGCAAGGTGACGGTCAGCGGCACGAGCGCCAGCGGGCAGACCACCGTTTCGCAGACGACAGCCGGGCAGTCAACGACCTGTGACGTCCCGCTGAGCACCGCCCCTGCCGCCGGCAGCTACACCGTGACCGCGACGGTGCAGCCCGTGCCCGGGGAGAAGAACACCACCAACAACACGATGTCGTTCCCGGTCACCTTCCAGTAGCAGACGCGCGGCAACCGGCAGCGGCGCTGACCGCGATCTGCCTATTCTTACCGGGTGAACGACCTGACCAGCACCCCGGGAATCGTCGCGATGGCGGCGGGAGCGGTTTCCCTGATCGCGCTGGCCTCGGCGGTCGGCTTAGCCTTCCGGCTGCGGCGGGTGCGGGCCGACCAGCGTGCGGTGCTGGGCGACGGCCGGCAGGATCTCGTCGAGCATGCCGCCGTCCTGCAGTCGCAGTTCCAAGCCCTGTCCGACTATGTACAAGATGCCGCCGATCGCTTGGACGAGCGGATGCGCCAGGCCGAGGAGCGCCTGGATCGATCGATCGCCTATCGAGCCCTGGTTCGCTATGACGCCTACGGGGAGATGTCCGGGCGCCAGTCCACCTCGATCGCGCTGCTCGACGCAACGCGTTCCGGCGTGGTCCTGTCCCTGATCCATCACCGGGAGCAGGCCCGCCTCTACAGCAAGGAGGTTCGAGCCGGGCAGGGCGAGCTGGAACTCTCGCCCGAGGAGAGCGAGGCGATCGAGCTGGCGCTTCAGGGCAGCGTCAACCGCTCGGAGCTGAAGTAGTCCGTCGTGCGCGTCGCCTACCTCGGCCCCGAGGGAACATTCACTCAGGAGGCCTTGATCGGAGCGACCGCGGGCCGCGGGCTCGAGCTGGTTTCGGTCTCGACGATCTACGAGACCGTGATGGCGGTGCGCGAGGGCTCGGTGGAGCGCGCGCTGGTACCGATCGAGAACTCGCTCGAGGGCTCGGTCAACGCGACCCTTGACTCGCTGGCCCTGGAGACCGAAGACGTCGCCATTCTGGGCGAGGTGATCCTTCCGATCCGCCATTGTCTGATCGCGCGCACGGAGCTCGAGCTCTCTGCGGTAGAGGTGGTGATCTCCCACCCCCAGGCCAACGCCCAGTGCGCCCGGTTCATCCGCACTCGGCTGGCCGGCGCGCGCGTGCAGATCGGAACCTCTACCGCCGAAGCCGTGCGCACGGTGGCCGAGCACGACGGCCCGTGGGCCGCGCTGGGCAATCGCCTCGCCGCCGAGCTCTACGGCTGCGTTGTGCTGCGGGCCGGCGTCGAGGACGTGGCCGACAACGAGACCCGGTTCGTCTGGCTGGGCCCGGTCGGGGCGCCTCCCGGCGCGCCGGGAGACACCGAGCCTCCGCGGGGACCGTGGAAGACCGCCGTGGTCTTCTGGGGGCTCGGCTCGGAGACGCCCGGGTGGCTCGTCAGCTGCCTGTCGGAGTTCGCGGTCCGGGAGGTCAATCTGACCCGGATCGAATCCCGGCCGCGCAAGCAGGGGCTGGGGCGATACATGTTCTTCGTCGACCTCGAGGGTCGGGACACCGAGCCACACGTGGGCGCGGCTCTGGCCGGTCTGCGCGAGCACGTTGAGGCGCTCCGCGTCCTCGGAGCCTTTCCCGTGGCTTGATCGGACGACCTCTTGGGGGCACCCTGTGAACGCCGTCGCAGCGGGGGATCTGGCCCTGACCCTCGCTAAACTGGCGCCCACGCCATGGCCAGCTCAGTACCAGCGCCAGCATGGTCCGCGTCGCTTTCACTGCACCAGCGACGCGGGCGGGAGGTTGGCCGGGTGCTCGTATTGAACGCCACGTTTGAGCCGATCAACGTGTGCACGGTGCGGCGCGCAGTGGTGCTGCTGCTCAAGGAGAAGGCGGAAATCATCGAGCACGCCGATTGGGAGCTCCACTCCGCCACGCGGGCGATGTCCCGCCCCGTGGTGATCCGCTTGGTCAGCTACGTCCGCATCCCGCGTGACACCCACCGCCGCAAGATCACCCGCCGGGCCGTGTTCGCCCGCGACGACTGGACCTGTCAGTACTGCGGCGCGCGCTCGAACCTCACCGTCGATCACATAGTGCCCCGTTCCAAGGGCGGCGCTTCCACCTGGGAGAACATCGTCGCCTCCTGCGCACCGTGCAACCGACGCAAGGGCAACGCGTCACCGATCCAGGCGGGAATGCGGCTGCTCAGGCAGCCTCGCACCCCGAGCCCACACGTGTTCATCCACGTGGCTAGCCCGACGATCCCCGCCGCTTGGGCCCAGTATCTGGCGGCGGCGTGAGCTCGTCCTAGGCGGCTGCGTAGCGCTGAGCTGAGCGAGCGCGCGTCTTGGCAGCTTCGGTCTCCCGGTTCTTGGGAGGTGCATTCGTCTGCAGCTGGGCCAGCAACTCCCGGGAGATCGTGGCCACAGCGTCCACCGCGTGCTCGAACGCATCGGCGTTGGCCTGCGAGGGCTTGGTGAAGCCGCTGATCTTCCGCACGTACTGCAGCGCGGCGGCTGCGACCTCGTCGTCGGTCGCGGGTGGATCGAAGTTATGGAGAGTTCGAATACTTCGGCACATCGTTCAAGCGTAGACGGACGCGCAAGGGGACGGAGGCGCGGCGGACCGCACATCCGCTCCCCGGAACGGCCTGGGACGACGAAGGGCGCCGTCGACACGGCGCCCTTCGCGACTTCTCTGCTGACGAAAGTCGGACTGGGATCTCGACGCCGGAGGGACTAATCCCGGCTCCCATCGCGACGGTGTCACGGCTTAGACTCCGCTAAGCGGGGTCAGCCTCCGACCTAGCGGCCGAACACCTCCAGGGTCCCGCAAAACATGTCAGACAAGCCCGGACCACCTCCTTTCTCTGGTGAGCCTCAGATTAGCGAAAGCGGCGGCGAAACGAAACCGGTTCGGCCGCCCGAGTCCACTAAACTTCGTCCTCGGGCACTGCGCCGCCTTCGGGTTCCGTGGGGGCTCCGGGCTCGGCGTCCCCACCGTCCACATCGCCGGCTAGACCGTCGCCAGCGCTGACGCCGTCGCCATCGATGACCACCGGCTCGGCTTCACCGACCACCGTCGCGGCCGTGGCGGTCTCCGACTCGACCACCAGCGCCACCGCGCTGACCTGGTCATCGTCACGGATGTTCATCACGCGCACCCCCTGCGAGGCCCGGCCGTAGCGATTGATCCCGCGCACCGAGGTGCGCTGAACCATTCCGTTCTGAGAGATGAACACGAGCTCCTGGTGCTCGCGCACGACCAGGGCGCCGGCGAGCTGGCCCTTGTTCTCGGTCAGCGTGATCGTCTTGACTCCCATCGTGCCGCGACCCTTGACGGGATAGTCGGGAATCGGCGTCCGCTTTCCGTAGCCGTTCTCAGTGACCACCAGCAGCTCCTGGTCGTCGCGGGCCACGTCCATGGCGAGCACCGAGTTGTTCTTCTGCGAGACGTTCATCCCACGCACGCCGGTCGTGTCACGCCCCATCGGGCGGACCACCGTCTCGGTGAAGCGTGAGGCCTGGCCCGACCGGGAGACCATGATGATGTCGTCATGGCCGCTGGTGCGGCGAACCGCGATCAGCTCGTCGTCGTCACGGATGTTGATGGCGATGATGCCGTCAGCCTTGATCGGAGTGTTGTAGGCGAGGAACTCGGTCTTCTTCGCGATGCCCTTGCGCGTGGCAAACACCAGGTACTTGCCTTCGGTGAAGTCACGCGTGGCGAGTACCGATTGCACCCGCTCGCCCTCGCGCAGCGGCAGCAGGTTGACCAGCGCCCGCCCCTTGGCGGTCCGCGAGGCCTCGGGCAGCTCGTAGACCTTGAGGCGATACACCTTGCCGCGGTTGGTGAAGAACAGCAGATAATCGTGGGTCGAGGAGACGAACAGATGCTCGATGTAGTCGTCATCCTTCATGTCCATGCCGGTCACGCCGATGCCGCCGCGACGCTGCTGGCGATAGGTCGAGAGCGGCAGTGACTTGATGTATCCGGAGTGGGTGATCGAAATCACCATCTGCTGGTCGGCGATCAGGTCCTCAATGTCGATCTCGCCCTCGGCGTGGGTTATCTCGGTGCGCCGCTCGTCGCCATAGGCGTCCCGGATCTCGCCCAGCTCGTCCTTGATCAGTGCGTTGACCCGGCTCTCGTCGCCGAGGATCTCGCGCAACTCCTTGATCCGCTCCATCAGGTCGGCGTGCTCCTGCTCGATCTTGCCCGCCTCGAGTGCGGTCAGACGGCTCAGTGTCAGCTGGAGGATCGCCTGGGCCTGCACGACAGTCAGCTCGAACCGACTCACAAGACCGTTTCGGGCGGTCTCCGGATCACGCGAAGCGCGGATCAGGGCGATCACCTCGTCGAGGTTCTCCAGCGCAATCAGCAGCCCCTCGAGGACGTGGGCACGGGCCTCGTCCCGGCGCAGCTCGAACTGAGTGCGGCGGATGATGACCTCGCGCTGGTGATCGACGTAGTGGCCGATGACCTCGCGCAGCGACAGCGTCCGCGGGACGTTGTCGACGAGCGCGACCATGTTGACGCCGAACGTCGTCTGCATCGGCGTGTGCTTGAACAGCTTGTTCAGCACGACCTTGGGGATCGCATCGCGCTTGAGCTCGATCACGATCCGCATGCCATGGCGATCGGACTCGTCGCGCAGGTCGGAGATCTCCGGGATCTTCTTCTCGATCACCAGGTCGCGGATCTTCAAGATCAGGCCACCGTCGCCGCCCTTTCGTACCTGGTAGGGAAGCTCGGTGACGATGATCGCCTCCTTGCCCTGCCCGATCGGCTCGATGTGAGCTTTGGCCTGGACCCGCACCCGGCCACGCCCGGTCGCGTAGGCGTCGCGGATGCCCTCGCGCCCGAGGATCGTGCCGGCGGTGGGGAAGTCTGGACCCTTGACGTGGCGCATCAGACCGTCGACGTCGATCTCGGGATCGTCGATGTAGGCGATCGTGGCGCCGATCACCTCACGCAGGTTGTGCGGGGGAATGTTCGTCGCCATCCCGACCGCGATCCCCGAGGAACCGTTGACCAACAGGTTCGGGAACCGCGCGGGCAGTACGACGGGCTCCTGGCGCGTCCCGTCGTAGGTGGGAACGAAGTCAACCGTGTCGGCGTCGAGATCGCGCAGCACCTCGGTGGCGAGCCGGTCGAGGCGGGCCTCGGTGTAGCGCATCGCCGCGGCGCCGTAGCCATCGATGTTGCCGAAGTTCCCGTGGCCGTCGACGAGCGGGTAGCGCATCGAGAAGTCCTGCGCCAGGCGAACCAGCGCGTCGTAGATCGAAGCGTCGCCGTGCGGGTGATATTTGCCCATCACCTCGCCGACGATCTGCGCACACTTGACGTGCTTGCGGCCCGGCTGCAGGCCGAGCTCGTTCATCACATAGAGGACGCGTCGGTGGACCGGCTTCAGGCCATCGCGGACGTCGGGGAGCGCGCGTCCGACGATGACCGACATCGCGTAGTCGAGATACGCGGAGCGCATCTCCTCCTCGAGCCCACGTGGCTCGATGTTGCCGCCGCCGATTGTGTCGATCGCAGACATGCTCTAGACGTCGAGGTTAGTAACGAGGCGGGCGTTCTCCTCGATGAAGGCCCGGCGCGGCTCCACCTGGTCGCCCATCAACATTGAGAACACGTGATCGGCGGAGGCGGCGTCTTCCATCGTCACCTGGACCAGCGTGCGCGACGCCGGATCCATCGTGGTGTCACGCAACTCGTCGGCGTCCATCTCGCCCAGGCCCTTGAAGCGCACGTAATCGATGCCCTTCTGGGCGACGGCCAGAACCGTCGCCCGCAGCTCTTCGAAGCTCCGCGCTTCGCTTCGCTGATCTCCGAGCCGGACCGAGAACGGGGCAGAGCCGGTCAGCGCTTCGAGGTCGGCATGGACTTCGGCGAGATGCTGGTACTCGTTGGCCTCGAGCGCAGCGCGCCGCACGCGGTGCGTGCTGGCCAGCCCCGATTTGGCCTCGATCGTCCGCACCACTATCTCGATCGGGTCCTCGGAGATCAGCTCAGTCTTGTACGGCGCGCCGTTCTGAGAGTCCTTGCGCACATGACGCAGGAGCCCGTCGACGTCGGTGATCTGCTCCTCGAGCAGCCGGCCCTCCTGCAGGAACGAGACGATTCCGTGGCCGTGGGCGGCCTGCAGCGCCGCCGCCCAGCCCTCGTACTGCTTGAGCAGGCGCGAGAAGCGCTTCCACCGCGCTTCGGTGAGCTTGAACGGCTTGTTGAAGCGATCGAACACCTCAATCTTCTCGAACTTATCTCCGAGCAAAATGTCCTCCAGCTCGGACTCGCGCTCGATGTAGCGGTGCTTGCGACCCTGACGCAGCGCGTACAGCGGCGGCTTGGCGATGTACACATAGCCCGCCTCGATCAGCGGCTGCATCTCCCGGAACAGGAGCGTCAGGGCGAGCGTGCGGATGTGCGCGCCGTCTACGTCGGCGTCGGTCAGCAGCACGACCTTGTGGTAGCGCGCCTTCTCGATGTCGAACTCGTCGCGCACGCCGGTACCGATCGCGGTGATCAGGGCCTGGATCTCGGTGTTGGCCAGCACCTTGTCGATTCGGCTCTTCTCGACATTGAGGATCTTCCCGCGCAGCGGCAGGATGGCCTGTGTGTTGCGGTCCCGAGCGCTGACCGCCGAGCCGCCGGCCGAGTCACCCTCGACCACGAACAGTTCGGCCAGCGACGGGTCCTTGACCGAGCAGTCGGCCAGCTTGCCCGGGAGGGTCGAGTTCTCCAGCGCCGACTTGCGCCGGGTGAGATCACGCGCCTTGCGCGCCGCTAGCCGCGCCTGCGCGGCCTGCACGGCCTTGGTGATCACGTCTTTGGCGTCGCGAGGGTTCTCCTCGAGAAATTCCGACAGGCGCGCGTTGACGATCGACTGGACGAACCCGGCCATGCCGGGGTTGCCGAGCTTGGTCTTGGTCTGACCCTCGAACTGGGGATCGGTCAGCTTGGCGGAGATGACGGCGGTCAGTCCCTCGCGCACGTCCTCGCCGGAGAGGTTGTCGTCCTTCTCCTTGAGGAAGGCCTTATCGCGGGCGTACTTGTTGAGCACGCCGGTGAGCGCGGAGCGGAAGCCCGAAAGATGGGAGCCGCCCTCGATCGTATTGATGTTGTTCGCGAACGAGAACACCGACTCCTGGTAGGAGGCGTTCCACTGCATCGCCACCTCGACCGCACCCTCCTGGCCCTCGCCGGCCAGGGCGATGACGTTCTTGTGGATCGGTTCCTTGTTCTTGTTCAGGTAGTGGACGAAGTCAACGATCCCGCCCTCATAGCGGAACTCGGCGTGGTGACGCTCCCCGCGCAGATCGTCGATCACGATCCGCAGACCGGCGGTCAGGAACGCGGTCTCGCGCATCCGCTGTTCGATCGTGGTGAAGTCGTACTCGAGCGTCTCGAAGATGTCGGCGTCGGGGAGGAAGGTGATCGTGGTGCCGGTCTCCTTGGTCGGCTCGCCCTTCGTCAGCTCGGTCATCGGTTTGCCGCGCGCGTACTCCTGCGTCCACAGGAACCCGTCGCGGCGGACCTCTACGGTCAACTCCTCGGACAGGGCGTTGACCACCGAAACCCCGACGCCGTGCAGGCCGCCCGACACCTTGTAGCCGCCTCCATCGCCGAACTTCCCGCCGGCGTGGAGCACGGTCAGTACCACCTGGACGGCGGGCAGCTGCTCCTTGGCCATGATCGAGACCGGGATCCCGCGACCGTTGTCGCGAACGGTCACCCGGCTGTCTGGGTGGATGACGACCGAGACGTCCTCACAATGGCCGGCCAGAGCCTCATCAACAGAGTTGTCAACAACCTCGTAGATGAGATGATGAAGGCCGCGCGGGCCCGTGGAACCGATGTACATGCCCGGACGCTTACGAACGGCCTCGAGGCCTTCGAGGACCGTGATGTCCTGCGCGTCGTAACTGGTTTGGGTCTCTGGGCGCGTGGCGCCCCCGTCGTTAGCCAACGATCCTCCGATGACATCGAGACGTCCCGGGATTGCGCTGCGTGCCGCGCGCCGGAGCGTCAAAAGCTGATGTGCATGACAATAGCACAGCGACCCCCGGAAACCCCTTTGCCCAGATCGTTGATTTACCTGCAAATGTGCCAAAAACGACACCGCGCGATACGTCTCTGGGACCGGCGTTCGCCGCGGTCCTGATCCTCCGGCGAAGCCGCGCCGTGAGCGAAGTCTCCGACCAGGCTCAATCGCCGCTGCGGCGGGTCGTGGTCGAACTCCGTTTCGCGCTTCAGCTGCGGGCTCTCCCCCACCGGGTGGCGTGGTTTCACTGGCGCGCCCGGCGCGCCGCCGGGCGCGCGCGGGACAGCTTCAGCTTGGCCTCGGCGACCAGGCCGCGGGACCTCGCGATCCTGATCTCGCTGGCCCGCGGACGCCACCGCGTGGCCGAGCTCGGGACCGCTACCGGCTGGACCGCGCTATCGCTCGCACTCGCCTGTCCCTCACGGCGGGTGTGGAGCTACGACCCGGCGGCCCACGCCGGGATCGATCGCTACCTGAAGCTCGTCGAGCGCGACGTGAGCAGCCGTGTCGAGCTGATCACGGCGGCCGGCTCCTCGGGTCCCCCCCGAGGCCTCAGCTTCGACCTGCTGTATATCGACAGCTCACATCAGCAGGACGAGACGGTCGCCGAGGTGGAAGCCTGGTGGCCGGCCCTGCGACCAGGTGCGCTCGTCGTCTTTGATGACTACGAGCATCCTCGCTTCCCAGGAGTACGCGCGGCCGTGGATTCCCTCGGCCTCGGTGGACGGCGGCTCGGAACCTTGTTCGTGCACGAGATCGACCGCTGACGCGAGGGTTCAGTCCCGGGACTCCGGAACGGCGACGCAGCGAAGCCGTTGGACGTGATCGCCACCGAGCACGCCATTCAATCGCCGAACGATCGTCGGCCCCATCAGGTCGAGCTCCTGCGCCCACACCGAAGCGGAGCACGAGACGGTCACAACCCCGGCTCGCTCACGGGTTGGTCTCGCCTCGGCGGCAATCGCCGCTCCCACGACCTGCGGCCAGATCCGCTGCAACCGTGCCAGCACGGTTGCCGGCGCCCAATCGCCGCGAGCATGGTCGAGGGCGAGGCTGATCGGCCGAGGGCTGCGGCGGGACGGACTCATGCCGCGAGCTGCTCCGTCAGCAGGGCGCCAGACGCGACTTCGAGCCGCGCGACGCCTTCGTCACGGGCTCCGGGAACGTGGTCCACGTCGGTGGTCGTGATGACCGATTGTCCACCGCCTGAGCGGAGTAGGTCCACCAGCGCAAGCCGGCGAGCGCCGTCGAGCTCACTCATCACGTCATCGAGCAACATCAGCGGAGCCGCGGCGCGCGTCGCGGACAGGGCCTCGCGCTCAGCCAGCAGCAACGCCAGCAGTCCCAGACGTTGCTGCCCCTGCGAGCCGTATGCCCGCAGCTCCCTGTCCTCTCGGAGGGTCGAGAGGTCATCGCGGTGTGGGCCGTGGCCAGTGAAGCCCCGCTCCAGATCGCTGTCCGTGCGGGCGGCCAGCTCGCCGGCCAGCCCGGCCGCATCGAGCGCCCGCGAGCGTGGCCGGTAGACGACCTGCGGGTCACCGTCGAGGCCGAGGTCCGCCGCGACGCGGCTGAACGATGCTGCAATCGCCGCGACCCCTTGACGGCGATCCGCCATCAGCTCGGCACCATGCCGAGCGAGCTGCTGGTCCCAGCTGAGCAGCGAGTCTCGTGATCCATACCCTCCGCGGATCCGGCTGATCAGCGCATTCCGCTGCGCGAGCGCCTGCGCATAGGCGCGGCGTGGCGCGACCCGGGACGGCCACATGGCGACCACAAACTGATCCAGGTGAGCTCGCCGCAATGAGGGGGCGCCCTTGATCAGCTCGAGTCGATCGGGCAGAAACACGCTGACCAGGGGCCGCACCGCCACTTCCACCAACCGCTCCACCGGAGCGCCGTCCACCTTCATCCGCTTTGGCTGTCCGGGGGCGAAGCCGACGGACAGCTCATGCGCGCCGTCGTCGGCGAGGGTGCTGACCACGACTCGCGTGGCGCCGGCGCCGAAGCGGACCAACTCTCGCTCGTTGTTGGTCCGGCACGATCGGCCCGTACAACCGAAGTACAGCGCTTCGAGCAGGTTCGTCTTACCGGCACCGTTGGGGCCCGAGACGACCGTGAGTCCGTGGCCGAATGCAGCCTGCGCCTTGCCATACCCGCGAAAGTCGCGCAAGCTGACGGCGACCACGCGCATCGTGCAGCTACACGTTCAGCCTGATGGGCATGATCAGGTACTGAAAGCGACTCTTGTCCGCCGCCTCGATCAACCCCGGGCGCAGCGGGCTGATCAGCTTCAGCAGCACATCCCCCTCCTCGATGGCTTCCAGGCCGGCGCGGAGGAATTCCGGGTTGAATCCGATCTCGAGCGGCTCGCCCTGGAAGGCCACCGGCAGCGACTCAAGTGCTTCACCCACGTCCGGAGTCTGAGCAGAAACCGTCAGCTCACCGGCGGCGAAGGCCAAGCGCAACGGCGCGTTCTTCTGAGCCAGAAGACTGATCCGCCGGACCACCTCGGTGAGTTCGGCCCCCGCGATCCGCAGTTCATGCTCGAAGCTCTCCGGCAGTAGCTGACGGTAATTGGGAAATTGACCGTCGATCAGTCGCGAGGAGAGGATCACGCGGCCGATCACGAACAGGACCTGGTTCTGGCGCACGCTGATACTCAGCTGTTCTTCCTCCCCGTGGCCCGCCACTCGGGCGAGCTCCTGCAGTGCGCGTGCGGGCACGTTGACTTCGAAGCCCGAGGAGAGTGGTGATTCGAGCGTCGTCTCCTTGACGCTCAGCCGGTAGGAGTCAGTGGCCACCATTCGCAGCTCACGATCCGACGCTGACACAAGGATCCCGGTGAGCACGGGCCGGGTCTCGTCCCGCGAGGCAGAGCCGGCAACCTTCAGCGCGGTGGCCACGAAGGCGCCGGCTGGGAGCGAGATCGCAGAGTCGGGATCAGGCTCGGGAAACGGGGGGAAGTCCTCCGTGCGGAGGGTCCTGATGTGGAATGTCGCCTTGCCGGAGACCAGCTCGACGTCCTGCTCGGCGCCCCGGAGCTCAAGCGACACGGTTGACGAGGGAAGCGATCGAACCACATCGACCAGCAGGCGGGCAGGCAGCACGACCACACCCTCTCGGGCGACCTCGGCTTCGAGGGGGACGCGCAAGCCGACGTCCATGTCGGTGGCGCGGAGCTCGCATGTGTCCGAGGATGCCGCGAGTTGTATGCCGGACAGAGCCTGGATCGCGCTGCGGGTCGACGCGACCCGGCTGACGGTCTGGAGTTGTCCGAGCAAAACATCTCGCTCGAGGGAGATCTTCACGATGAATACCTCAGAAGGAAGGTAGAAGTCATAGAGCGAATAAAAGCTGTGGATAAGTGCGCGTTCGCGCGCAGTGAGCGAGGAAGTTGTCGCTCCAGAAGGACAGACCAGTCTGTCAGCAGTCGCGGTCGGCTTTGCCGCGGGAGATAGTTGCCGTGAGTTCGCGGATGTCGTTCGTGGTTTCGGGAGTCTCCATCATCCGCTGGGACACGCGTTTGCACGCGTGAAGAACGGTGGCGTGATTGCGCCCGCCAAAAGCGGCGCCGATCGCCTGGAGGGGGGCCGTGGTGAGTTCTCGCGCCAGGTGAATGGCGATCTGCCGCGGCCAGGTGACCCGTGCCGCTCGGCTCGGGGACAGCAGTTCGTCGACCGTGACCTCGTAGTACGCGGCGACACACGCTTGGATCTTCTCGATCGACAGAGCGCCGACGCCGACGCTTGGATTGATGCCGTCGAGCACGGCTGTGGCCAGTGCGACGTCGATCGGCTGATTGGTCAGCGAGTGGTGGGCGACGATCCGGATCAGTGCGCCCTCCAGGGCCCTGACGTTGTCGGTGACACGCTCGGCGATCAGCTCCAGCACCGAGGGATCCGAGATGCCGATCGCGTCGAGCGCAGCCCGCTTGCGGAGAATCGCGAGCCGCGTGGCAAAGTCGGGCGGAGCGATGTCGGCCACCAACCCGGACTCAAAGCGCTCACGCAGGCGCTCCTCCACGCCGACCAGCTGTCGTGGGAGCCGGTCGCAGGTCAGAATCAGCTGCCGGCCGTTCTCGTAGAGCGCGTTGAAGGTGTGGAAGAACTCTTCCTCGGTCTTGGCCTTGCTGGCCAGGAACTGAACGTCGTCGATCAAGAGCACGTCCGCATCGCGGTAGGCGCGCTTGAAGTGATCGAGCGAACGGGCTCCGAGGGCGGTTATGAAATGGTTCGTGAACGCTTCGACGGTTGTGTAACGGACTGACGCGCCGCCGCCGAAGGCGAGGACGTAATTCCCGATCGCGTGGAGTAGGTGAGTCTTGCCGAGCCCAGGCGGGGCGTGGATGAAGAGCGGGTTGTACGCCTGACCGGGAAGCTCCGCCACGGCCAGGGAGGCCGCGTGTGCAAGGCGATTCCCGTCGCCGATGATGAACTGGTCGAAGCTGTAGCGCGGGTTGAGGCCCGAGGTGATCGCCGGGCTTTCGTGGTGGCCCGGCCGAGCAGGGCCGGGAGAACCCATCCGGGTCCGTTCGCCGGCGCCGGCGAACGCGACCTTGGTCGCCGAGCCAACCACCGCGCGAGCGCAGCTCTCGAGCACGCCTCCAAACCGCTTGGCCACCCACGCCTGAGTGGACGGCGGGGCCTGCAGGAGGAGCTCGGCTCCGTCCCACGCCTTGACCTCCAGGGGGGCAAGCCAGATCTCGTAGGTGGACTCGCCGACCACCCGCCGCAGTTCGGCGCTTATCTCGCGCCAAGTAGACGCGAGCTCGACGTGCGCGGGCAGCTCCAAGCGGCTCCTCCCGGGAGCGTTGACGGGGACCAATTCGTGAGGACCGGACAAAGCTGTCCGAGCGGGGCGAATATACCAGCGGCAATCGGGCCCGAAGCCGCCTCGGTCGGGGTGTTGACGCAAAGCGCGGGAAAAAGGGCATGGTGGCGCAGCGGGAGTGCTCAGCGCCGGTCGACCGAGCCCTCGGGCGCCGTGCGTATACTGGCTCGCGACCCGCTTAGGGCACGTGAATCATGAAACGCACCTATCAGCCCAAGAAGCGCAAGCGCGCACGCACGCACGGGTTCCGTGCCCGTATGAGCACCCGTGCCGGTCGTCTCACTTTGAAGCGCCGGCGCGATAAGGGTCGCAAGCGCCTGACCGTCTGATGCGCCGCTCGGCCGGTTCTCGGCCGCGCCCCGGGCGGGGCAGACTGTCGCGCAGCGCCGACTTCGATCGGGTGTTCCGCAGTGGCCGCTCCCACGCCGGCCGAGAGCTCGTGCTGTATGTGTTTCCGCGCGGCGAGGAGAACACGCCGCGGTTGGGCCTGTCGGTGTCCCGCAAGGTCGGCGGCGCGGTGGAGCGCAACCGGATCAAGCGGCTCCTGCGGGAGGCTTTCGCGCTGGAAGGCGAGCGCTTACCCGCCGGGACGGATGTCGTGGTCGTCGCCAGGCACGATGCCAGGGCTCTTGCTGAGCGTGAGGGTCTGGCCGGAATACGCCGCGCGCTAGGTGATCTGGTGGAGCGGGCGGTGGCTGGTCCGGGGCCGGAGCAGATGGCCGCCTCGACGGCGGCGAAGGGCCACGGATGAGCTCCATCAGGGCCGTAATCGTGCTTCCGCTCAGGCTATATCAGCGCGTCGTATCCCCCGCGGTTGCCTCCCGGTGTAAGTACTACCCTTCGTGCTCGGAGTACGCCGCGCAGTCGATCTCCAGATTCGGCATACTCCGCGGGCTTGTGCTGGCGGGCTGGCGGTTGCTGCGTTGCAACCCGTGGAGCCACGGGGGGTTTGATCCCGTCGAGAACCAGCGGCTGTTCAAATCGCGAACGCCGGCCACAGGCGCCTGACCATGCTCCTCACCGCGAACATCTTCCAGCCGCTGATCGACGTCTTCGAGGCGGTGTTGAAGTTCTTCCACAACTCGGTCGGTGTCCCCTGGGGCTGGTCGATCGTTCTCTTGACCGTCGTGATTCGCGCGCTGCTGGTGCCGTTGACACTGAAGCAGTTCTCATCGATGCAGAAGCTGCAGCGGCTGCAACCGGAACTCAAGGCGCTCCAGGCGAAGTACAAGGACGACAAGCAACGCCAGCAACAGGAGCTGATGAAGTTCTACCGCGAGAACCAGGTCAACCCGCTGGGGTCGTGCCTGCCGCTGGTGGCGCAGCTGCCGGTCTTCATTTCGCTGTTCTACATGCTGCGCTCCAGTCTGCGCTTTGACATCTGTCCCAAGCTCCAGCACTACACGCTCGTCGCGGGGCACAACGTCCTTGACAAATCGCACACTGTTCCTTGTGGGCCGCATGGCGGGGCTGGTTTCTTGTTCGTCACCGATCTGACGAACAAGGCCAGTGGGGCGGTCCTGATCGTCCTGATCATCCTCTACGTCGGAACGCAGCTGTTCTCCAGTTTGCTGATGTCCAGCCCTACGATGGACCAGACCCAGCGACGGATCATGTTGCTGATGCCCCTGTTCTTCGTCGTCTTCATCATCAGCTTCCCGGCCGGCGTGATCGTCTACTGGATCACCACGAACTCCTGGACGATCCTGCAGCAGTACATCGTTCGCAAGCGCATCGGCCCGATGGGGCCGCCGGTCGTTGCTGAGGCCACGGCCAGCGGAGGGCGCGACAGCGGTTCCGGTGCGGTCTCGGTGAAACCCGGGGCCAACGGCTCACCTGCCGGCGGTCTCGCCGGCAGTCTCGCCGGCCTGCTCAAGGGGCGCACTAAGTCCTCGGACGAACCGGTCTCGGTGGGCGCGGGCTCCCGCCGTTCCGGCGGTGGCGCTCCGCCCCCGCCTTCGCCGCGCAAGAAGAAGAAGCGCTCTGGGCGCAGGCGGTGAGGATGACGTCTGAGGGCGAAGGGGCCGCGCGCGTTCAGGACCTGATGGAACGGCTGGTCACTGCCGTCGGTGTTGAGGCCACGGTGGACGTGTCGGAGGACGAGGAGGGGGTGTCGGCCCGGTTCGTCGGAGATGATCTCGCACTGCTGATCGGCCATCGTGGCCAGACGCTAGATGCGATCCAGCACGTGGCCTACCGAGTCGCCTTCAAGGGATCCGCCCCCCGCAAGCGGGTCGAGGTGGACGCGGCCGGGTATCGTGACCGGCGTGCGGTGGCCCTTCGCGCCACCGCGGACCAAGCCGCCGAGACGGCGATCCACGATCGTCGACCGGTCGAGCTCGAGGCGATGAGCCCACTGGAACGCAAGGTCGTCCACGAGCACCTGAAGACGCGCCACGACGTCGAGACCTACAGCGAGGGCCAGGAGCCGGCCCGGAGGCTCGTCGTGGCGCCGCTGGTCGACTAGCGACGTTCGCGACGTCCGCGACGTCCGCGTGCAAGAGCCGCGGCCGATCTCCCGACCTGCCCGGAACCGGGTTTCACGTTCTTTGTCCCGGTGAAACAGCCGATCGGCGCGCTACAACCCCAGTGTGGTGCAACTGTCGGAGTTCGAACGCGGGGTGGTGGTGGGTCTGCTGATCGGCGAAGGGTCGTTCGGCGGGGACGGCAAACAGCCACAGATCACGCTTCGCATGCACACGCGCCACGAGGCGCTGTTCCACTGGCTTCTCGCTCGATTTCCGGAGAGCCGGCTGTACGGCCCATACCATCACGGCGGCCGCTCATATTTCCAATGGATGGCCCGCGGACACGTGTTGGTGAATGACCTTCTACCTCTGCTCGAGAGCGAGCTTCACGGTCAGCTCGACGCTCATGCTCAGGCTCGTCTCACCGCGATGACCGAGCGGTATGGCGCCTACATCGCGCGTGAACGCGCCCGGGCCCGGACGTGAGCCTTCGGGTGGACGCCGGACTGCGCTCTCTGGTTCAGCGTTATGGCCTGCCTGATGGGGTCAGGCAGAGGCTGTCCGTGCTGCTCGAGCTGATCGTGACGGACCCGTTGGCGCCCACTACGGTTCGCCGGCCTGAGCAGGTGCTCAACGACCATCTCGCAGATTCGCTGGTCGCGTTGGAATTCGAGACGGTCCGCCGCGCGGTCGCGATCGCGGACCTGGGGTCGGGCGCCGGGTTCCCGGGCCTCCCGCTCGCGTTGGCCCTTCCCGCGGCAGAGGCCGTGCTCCTGGACGGCTCCGCCCGCAAGGCGGCGTTCGTGGCGCGGGCGATCGACGCGTGTGCGATCGGAAATGCCCATAGCGTGCACACGCGCGCCGAGACGTGGCCAGAAGGGAAGGATCGCTTTGATCTGGTCACAGCCCGGGCACTGGCCCCGCTCGACGTCGTTGCGGAGTACGCCGCGCCACTGCTGGCGATGGGGGGAAGCCTCGCCGTCTGGCGCGGACGCCGGGATCCGGACGCCGAGGAGGCGGGCCGAACGGCAGCTGCGGTTCTCGGGCTCGAAGTGGCCGAGATCAGGTCCGTCGAGCCGTACCCGCAGGCTCAGCACAGGCACATCCACCTGATGATCAAGGTCGGCGAGACCCCCGCGCGCTTTCCGCGGCGAGCGGGTGCGGCGCGGAAGCGTCCACTCGGCTTCTCCGCGCTCCCGTCTGACCGACCGCGGCGCTAGCTTCATGGCGATGGGCACTGTCTACGCGATCGCGAATCAGAAGGGCGGGGTGGGCAAGACGACCACCGCTGTCAACCTTGCTGCCTGCGTGGCCGAGGCGGGCTACGAAGCCCTCCTGATCGACATCGACCCACAATGCAACGCGACGCTTGGACTCGGGCTGCCCAAGGACGCTGCGCTCACCGTCTATGACGTGCTCATCGGAGAGGCCACCCTCGCGGAGGTGATCCAGCCGACGTCGATCGAACATCTCTCCGTCGCCCCATCCGGACCGGATCTGGCCGGCGCAACGGTAGAACTGCCGCGGGCGGCGGGCTCTGAGAATCGCCTGCGGACCGCGCTCGAGCCCGACCGCGAGCGGTTTGCCTTCATCCTGCTGGACTGTCCGCCCTCCCTGGGTCCCCTGACCGTCAACGCGCTGGTCGCTGCGGACCGGGTGATCGTCCCCGTGCAAGCTGAGTATTTCGCGCTGGAGGGACTTGCCGGACTGCTGGACACGCTGTCGTTGATCCAGCGCGAGCTGAATCCCCGACTGACGGTAGCGGGGATGCTGCTGACCATGCACGACGGCCGGACGCGCCTGGCCCAGGATGTCGAGCGGGAGGTCAGGCAACATTTTCCCGAACTGGTGTTCGATACGGTGATCCCCCGTAACGTCCGGATCGGCGAGGCCCCGAGCTTCGGCAAGCCGGTGATTCACCACGATCCGCATTGCGCCGGCGCGGACGCATACTTTGAGCTGGCCAAGGAGGTTGCCGCCCGTGGCTGAACGGCAGAAGGGAATGGGTCGTGGTCTTGCGGCCATCCTCTCGGTGACGCCGAGGGGAGACCGGGAGGAGCTTCGCCAGCTGCCGGTCGAGCTGATCGCCCCCAACCCCCATCAGCCGCGAGGAACCATCGACGAGGACACGCTGCTCGCCCTCGCCGACTCGATCCGTCAGCGTGGGGTGCTTCAGCCCGTGCTGGTACGTCCGGTGGTTGGTGGACGCTATGAACTCATCGCCGGGGAGCGCCGCTGGCGGGCGGCCAGGCTGGCGGACCTCGAGTCCGTGCCTGCCATCGTGCGCCCCCACGACGATGCGGAGTCGCTCGAGCTGGCGCTGATCGAGAACATGGCCCGCGAGGATCTGAATCCGGTCGACGAAGCTCGAGCCTGCACCGCTCTGGTGGAGGAACTCGGACTGACGCGCGAGGACGTGGGACTGCGCGTCGGTCGCAGCCGCGTCGCCGTGTCGAATCTGATTCGGCTGCTTGACCTCCCGGACGAGGTGCTGGAGCTGCTTGAGGCTCGCGAGTTGACCGAGGGTCACGGGCGGGCGCTGCTGCTCGCCGAGGAGCACTCCGACCGCCGCCGCCTTGCGCGTGAAGCCGTGGCGGATTCATGGTCGGTGCGTGAGCTCGAGCGCCGCGCCCGCGCCCACGCGTCCGGCCCGCGCCGCGCCCGGCGGGCTGGCCCGGAGTCGATCCACCACCCCGACCAGGAGGCGGCGATCGAGCAAATCGCCGATGTGCTGGCTCAGGCTCTGGGACGCGATATCGACGTCAGCACCAAGGGCCGCGGCGGCTACAGCGCCCGGCTCAGTTTCGACTCGCTGGAGGATGCGCTGGAACTCGCGCGCCGTCTACGGCTCCGCGCCGCCGCCTGAACTCCGGCTCCCCATCGCCCCGCGTATGCGGCTCGGGCAAGGCTAAAATCGCCGCAGGTGTACCCGGGCGATTAGCTCAGTCGGTTAGAGCGCTTCTCTGAATGGATGCCTCCGAATTGAAGGAATACATCGTGGGGATGTTGTTCGGAAGGGTCGGACCCAGGCCGAGGCCGAAAAGCGCGCGTATCACCTTGCCATGTCTTGACAGGACCGGCCCTCTTTCCGCCAACAGTTCAGGGACTGTCCGCTCGCGGACTAGGCGTAGAACAACTCGCTGTTGGACACGGCACGGCCAGCGTGTCGCCGCGCCGCCAACGAGAGACCTGACGAATGACCGATAGGAGCCGGTGTCGTTGCGAGGTGGTTGACGACGCGCGGTTGATGATGTTCGCGCAGGCGGTTGTGCAGGCCGACCGCGCAGGTGCCATTGGGCTCCTCGTTGGTTCACCGGATCTCGCCACGGCGCGCTTTGCGGTTGGCGCGACTAGGCAAGCTCCCGAGGAGCACTTCCTTGACGAGATCAGCCACCTCGTGTATCGCGGCGACACTGCGTTGCACGTCGCCGCGGCAGCGTACGAGGCGGACATCGTGCGCGAGCTAATGCGCGCGGGTGCGGACGCGCGGGCCGCTAACCGCCGCGGCGCCCAGCCGCTTCATTACGCGGTCGACGGCATCCCGGGGGCCGCGAGATGGAACCCAGCTGCGCAGCGGAAGACGGTTCTGTGCCTCGTCGAGCTCGGCGCTGACCCGAACGCTGTGGACAAGAACGGGACGATGCCGTTGCACCGCGCGGTGCGCAACCGGTGCGCAGCCGCCGCCAAGGCGCTGATCGAGGTGGGTGCGGATGCTCGTGCCACAAACGGAAGTGGATCCACTGCCGCCCAGCTCGCGCGCCGGACGACCGGCCGCGGAGGAAGCGGATCAGCTGACGCGAGGAAAGAGCAAGAGGAGATCCTCCGACTTCTACGAGCGTGTGGGGCGGAGCGGTAGCGCGCGAGGATGACGGCCGTTCCCTTCCTCGCCGGCGAGCGTGTCGAGTACATCGGTCGTCCCGTGTCCGACCGGCATCATCGAAGCCGGGACATTTGTTGGGTCACGAAGGTCGACGCGGGGCTGGGTCTTTTGCGATGTGCGTCCATACCTACCGGGCTTGCTCCGCCCCGCGCGGCGAACCATCAAGCGGGGCACCCCAGACGGCGTTGGAGGAGCGGTGTACCGGCGGCAAGCCAGCGCTACGATCTGAGGCGTGCTGGGTGCTGCTGTGTGCTGCTGTGGTACTGGGCGCAGGCGGCACCGGTACACAGACAACTGGCGACAGGTTTCCCCTGCTAAGCCACATATTCGGGCGATTAGCTCAGTCGGTTAGAGCGCTTCTCTGATAA
>JRHI01000038.1_pt1 | contig 118513 bp, 101 predicted proteins | sample 215371 | NCBI WGS metagenome assembly JRHI01 (sample SAMN02929681, study PRJNA255918) | sediment metagenome | biome: cave system; feature: Ice Cave; material: Sediment; isolation source: sediment from deep within a dark volcanic ice cave with no known source of... ...
GCTTCAATCACAGCCACGACGCCTTCATTCTCTGGGCGACAATCTACTTCATCGCGCCCTTCCTTGTGCTCTGGGTCTGGCTGCTCAATCGGGTCAGAGACACTGGCGCCCCCGACGATAACGATCTGTACGTCCCACTGACTATCCGCTGGGGGATTGCCATCTTAGGCGTGGTGACAGCTCTCTTGAGCATCCTTTTGTTCCTGCTACCCAATTTCATGATCGGCCTCTGGCCGTGGATGCTCACACCGCTGACGGCACGAGTCATGGGAAGCTTGTTTGCACTCATTAGTGCCCAGTACATCAGTATCGCACTCGATACCCGCTGGAGCAGTATCCGCATTCTTCTGCAAACGCTCCTGCTCGCGCTCGCAGCCGTTGCCCTTGCCATCATCTTCTCATGGAGTACCTTCCAGTTGGCGAATCCATTCACCTGGGTCTTCGTCGGCAGTACGTACCTTCTCTTGACCGCGACGGTTGTTCTTTACGTCTACTTTGAAGCACAATACCAGACGAAGCAAGGAACCAGTTTCCTGGACTCGATTCGTTTCCTTCCAACAGCCGTCCATAGTCCTCTGGATTACCTAGCAGGTATTACCTTGATCGAAGCTCCGCTCCTCTTTGGGTTTGCTGAAGTAGGAGGCATTGCCGTGTATGTGCCTATGATCCTCGGGAGTGTTCTCATTCTCTATAGTCTTTTCACGGAGTACGAGCTGAGTATACCTGGCATAAGGTTCATTCCAATGTCCTATCACCTGCTCCTGGACGTGGTACTCGCTGTTTTGCTCGGTGCTTCGCCATGGCTCTTTGGGTTTGCAGATCGAGTCTGGTTTCCGCACGTTGTGGTGGGGATCGTGATCCTGGTGCTTGCTCCTGTTTCACAGGTATCGCAAACACAGGCTAAAACTGTAGTAGTCTAATGCACCACTCATTACAGATGCTCGTTTCATACCCATATTGCTACGAATCACCATACCTTGAACATGCAAATAGCATCTTGCAAACGTCACTGATATTTACTACATGCAACCAACTGTAGCTTGATGCGTTGCAGTTCGATCCGCCTCGGGCTCAATAGAGAAGGACAGTGACCTAAGCAAATGTCCGCTCCTGTCGTTACTCTGACTTTTGTGTTTTTATATGGTATTCTTTGTAAAGGATTTCCCGCAAGGCGTAGAGCGCATGGGAGAGCATCTTGCCGGGAGCACTAACTGGAAGTACGGGTGGATGTGCACGTCCACAGGGTGTCTATTCGTCTGGGCTTGATCGGCAAGAAGGTGACTCCTGATCAGGCCCATCCTCTATTGCAAGCCCTGCTGCCACAAGACGCGCGCAGCATTTACAAGGGTTTGCTGTGGCATGGGCAGCGGGTTTGTGTGGACGAGCGTCCACAGTATAACCAGTGCGTGGCGACGGATTTATGCGATTATTTTAAGACGGTGGTCAAGCCCCATTCTTAAATTGAGGAAGGGCTTCACCTTTCTGCTTCCGTTCACAAAGTTGATTTACTGAGGATCGATTCCAGCTGAGAGGTAAAGGTGCAGGAACTGAAGATAAAACCGAGCATCATTGCTGGCATCATCATACTGCATGAAAAAAAGAATGCACCCCTCAAAATCATTGCTGCAGGACTGGCAACTATTGGCATCGTACTTGTACAACTTTGAACCTCTTCCTTTAGCGCGTCGTAGAAGAGGTTCTTCGTATTCGGCCAAGTGCGATATTGTTTTGCCGGCAGTCCTGATGATAAGCTGAATGAAGAGAAACAAGCGCCTACGCGTTTTTGCCGATCATGACTTCGGTGGATTTGATGATGGCGATAATGTCGTCGCCATCTTTTAATCCCAGACCTTCAACAGAGTTGCGTGTGATGGCGGAAACGATCTGCTGTCCATCCGGTAGTTCGACGACGACTTCTGCCATTACACTCCCAAGTTTGATCGATTTTACTTTCGCCTTCAATTGGTTGCGCGCGCTTAATTGAATTGCCATGTGGTAATTACTCCTTTGATATGTCTTATGCTTATGCATTTCATTCACTACATACTACTCTACTATACACTTAGTTAGCAAACAGGTGATAATAAAGCCTCATTTCAACACGGTTTTCGTGACACAATGTAGTGCCCACGTCATTAGGGCAGGGGCCGACTTTTAGATGACGGCGGCAATAAAATGTAGGGGCAGGGCTTGCCTCTGCCCTGCGCCCCTGCCTTGGAGAGGAGGCCGATGTTCGCGCTTACAAGTGGGCAGGCCGATGTTCGCGCTTATAATTGTGAAACCCTTTTTAAAATGAGAGAATAGGAATCTAAATGGACACGTATCGAGTGGGGGTCATCGCAGATACACATGTACCCGAATCTTTACCCGCGTTGCCCGGAGAAATTGCTCGACTCTTTCGGGGTGTGGATCTTATCTTGCATGCCGGTGACGTTACAGGTAAAGAAGTGTTGGATGAATTACGGCTTGTAGCCCCAGTGGTAGCGGTCAAGGGAAACCATGACCGGCTCGATCTGCCAGGCAGCATTGTTGTCGAGATTGGCAGCAAGCGTATCGGACTGATACATGGGAGCCGTCCAAAGTGGAAAGAGTTGCCGAGTATTGTTTCCAACGAGGTATTTGATGGGAAGCCTTTCTGGTGGGGCGGATTTCAAAGGCAGGTATTGCACGCTTTCCCGGATATAGATGCCATCATCTTCGGGCATTTTCATCGACCATATGTAGCCCGGCGCCAGAACGTCTTGCTTTTTAACCCTGGAGCGGTCTATCAGTTAACGGCGGAGCAGGCGAAAGCTGAATTAGCTCGACCACAACCCCTGCTGAGGCGAGCGTATCTGCTGAACGCACGCCGACGGTTGCCGATAGCGCCCAGTGTAGGGCTGCTGACTATAGAAGATGGTACAATCAAGGCTGACATACTTCCGCTGACAAAATACACGTGACGTGGAGGCTACTGTATGAACGACTTAACGCAACTTGCCAGCCTGCTCAAATCGCGCGATACTATCGATTACAAGATCGCCGCGATGGTTGGTCGACCGGCACAGGTTCAGTCTGTGGGCGAATATATCGCGTCCGTTATTTTTGGCATTACGTTGACAGAAGAGGGAATGACGCACAAAAGTAGCGATGGACACTTCTCACGTGGGCCACTCACTGGGCAGACGGTGGACGTTCAGTGGCGCACGAAACACGACGGCATTCTTCATTTAAAGACTGACCCGCTACCAGACTACTATCTAGTCTTTGTTGGCTCTAAAGAGGCTACCGACCTGCATAGCCTGTCCATTCCCTGGGTGATTGAGTCCGTCCATCTTTTTCACTCCGACGAATTGCTGAATGCATTACGAGAGCGTGGGGTGCAGCTAGGAACCGGGACCAGTATTACCGGGCCGCTGTGGGAAAGGGCGGAGATCTATCCCATGCAGAGGGAGAACCGCCTGATTCTTTCTAACGATCAACGGACGATGCTAGCGTTGTTTCGCTGAGGATGTCTATTGACAAAATACAAAAGCACATCTTGTGTTGCTACACTATTACTCATACGTTATAATTGGGAGAACGTCTAACCAGGACTATTCGCGCCTACCCGTTGAGAGAGAAGTATAGAGTATTATGAAGAAAGCCACACAAGCTTCCACTATCAAGCAGCCTAACGGCGAGCGTGAGCCAGCGGAAGAGAAGAGAGTCGTAGCGCGGGAGAGCGAGCTGGATAATATTGAGTTGCCGGTATTACCGGTGCGCAATACGGTGCTTGTGCCCAATATCGTTGTGCCGCTGTTGGTCACGCGAGACGAGTCGATCAAAGCGCTTGAAGAAGCTATGAGCAAGGACCGCACCGTTTTTGCAGTGACACAACGCGATGAAAATCAAGAAGAACCGGGTCCCGAGGATCTCTATGGGGTAGGCGTAGAAGGGATCATTGATCGTATCCTGAAGATGCCCGATGGGACAACGAGCGTACTGATTCGCGGGCAGCGGCGCTTACGGCTCATAGAGTATACCCAAGATGCGCCTTTTATGCGAGCACGCGTAGAAGCAGTGAAAGAGGAAGTAGAACAGACGCTCGCCCTGGAGGCGCTTAAACGGGCTGTGCTTGCGCTCTTTGAGAAATGCATCAGGTTGAGTCAATTGCTCCCTGATGAAGCCTATATCACGGCAATGAATGTTGATAAACCAGGTTGGTTGGCTGATTTTATTGTCTCATCGATTGAACTGCCCATCGCGCTACGCCAGGAAATCCTGGAAGTTTTTGATGTTGAAGAACGGCTGCACAAGGTCAGTATCCTGCTTTCAAAAGAATTACACATCCTGGAATTAGAGAATCAGATTCATGACCAGGTGCTGCAAGAGGTCGATAAAACGCAGCGCGAATACTTCCTGCGCGAACAACTCAAGGCTATCCACAAAGAACTGGGTGAGATCGACCCATCTATGCGCGAAAATCAGGATTTGCGCGAGAAGATAGTGACCTCTGCTATGCCCGAAGAGGTCAGGACGCGGGCGAACAAAGAGTTGGAGCGCCTCAATGCCATGCCCTCGATAGCGCCAGAAGGAGGAGTTGTCCGTACCTATCTGGATTGGCTGGTGAACTTGCCGTGGAGTCCAGCTACAGTTGACCGGCTGGACATATCAGAGGCGACGACGATCCTCGCAAAGAATCATTATGGCCTGGAAAAAGTCAAAGAGCGTATCCTTGAGTATATCGCCGTGCGCAAGCTCTCTCAGACGATGCGCAGCCCGATACTCTGCTTTGTTGGCCCGCCGGGAGTAGGAAAAACCTCTCTGGGTCGTTCGATTGCCGAGGCGCTCAACCGTACATTTGTGCGGCTGTCGCTGGGAGGCATTCATGATGAAGCTGAGATTCGAGGGCACCGCCGCACGTATGTAGGGGCGCTGCCAGGGCGCATTCTCCAGACGATGAAGACGGCGGGAACGACCAATCCCCTGTTTGTGCTGGATGAGATCGATAAGATCGGAGCAGATTTCCGGGGTGATCCCTCGGCAGCGCTCTTAGAAGTGCTGGACCCTGAGCAGAATTATGCCTTCTCGGACCACTACCTGGAGATTCCCTACGATCTTTCCAAGGTGATCTTTCTCACGACGGCCAATGTCTTGCACCCTATCCCTGCCGCGCTGCGCGATCGCCTGGAGGTCATTGAGTTGCCAGGATATACAGAAGAAGAGAAATTACATATCGCGCGCCAGTTTCTCATCCCTAAACAGATGAGCGAGCATGGCCTCAAGCCGTCGCGCATCGAGATACACGATGAAGCTGTACGCCGCATCATCCGCGAGTACACCTTCGAGGCGGGAGTACGCAACCTGGAGCGTGAAATAGCGTCGGTAATGCGTAAAGTGGCGCGCAAGGTGGTTGAGGGTCGCCGTACGAAGACGAAAGTGACGGTAGAGAAGATTCCCGAATACCTTGGTCCGCAGAAACAATTTTATGGTCAGGCGGAGGACGAAGACGAGGTTGGCGTAGCCACGGGTGTGGCGTGGACAAGTGCGGGGGGTGACCTGGTCACAGTCGAGGCGACGCTGCTGGAGGGGCGCGGCAATCTGACGCTAACTGGACAGCTGGGCGACGTGATGAAGGAATCGGCGCAGGCGGCACTCTCTTACGCGCGTTCGCGAACCGGTCAATTCGGCCTGGAGACGCGTTTTTACGAGAAGTACGATATTCACCTGCATTTGCCTGCTGGCTCTATCCCCAAGGACGGGCCATCGGCTGGTATCACAATGGCGGTGGCGCTAATCTCGGCGCTAACTAAACGAGCCGCTCATCGTGAAGTGGCTATGACTGGAGAGATTACTTTACGCGGGCGCGTTCTGTCCATCGGCGGCATTAAAGAGAAGGTCCTGGCCGCTCATCGCGCAGGGATAAAGACGTTTATTCTCCCGAAACACAATATGAAAGACCTGGAGGACGTGCCGCGTGAAATTTTGCGTGAGATGCGTTTCGTGCCGGTCGAACGCATGGACGAGGTGATCGCAGTAGCCTTACACGAGGCCCCTTTGTCCGTTGATGTTCATAGAATGGTAGCGCAAGGGACCGGCGAGAAACCTGCACAGAGGAAAACGGGTTCACGTCCCCTTGTAAGGAATGCTGCGCTGCCACCAGTGCATGATAGAATACGGGCCATTGACACTTCGACTAACAGTATATGACATAGAAAGGAGCGCTAAGGATTATGGCATTTTGTGGTCAATGCGGTTTGCTTTTAGCTCCTGGAAATGAGACGTGCCCTCGTTGTGGCAGTGTTACAGAACCTGAGCTGGTGCTGAATGCTATGGAGGCTCCACAAACGGATGATCCCCGTGCAGATGGCCCCACCATAACTTCTTTGGCCAATCCGGATGCCCAACGTCCGGCGGGACCTGGTACTCCGCTTCAGCAGCAGAAGTTGGTGTTACGCCCGGATGGGAGTCAGGCGAGTTTAGACGAACAAGCGCATGCTCAAAATGCACCTACCCGTATTATGGCAAGCCCACCGCCAATGCCCCAAATCCCCAATGTAAGGACACCGTATCACGGTTTTACGCCGCCAGTTGATATCTACCACCAACCGATGCCACAGCAGTATAGTGGTGCAGATGGTGGCCTGCTTGCACAACCTCGGCAACGTCGACGAGTTAGCGGGCGTGTTTTAGCACTGCTGGCCGTCCTTTTCGTGCTACTCATCGCGCTCGGCGCGGCTGTAGTGCTGGTTATAAAGCCTGCTTTGCTGCGGGGCATCATTGGGAATAACGTAACTTCCACTGAAACCGCGACCACTACGCCAACAGTACAGGCACGCAGTGTTATTCGACGCTACTACGACGATATTAACAGTCATAATTACCATGATGCCTACATTTTGTGGGTGGTCGATCCGCAGCATCCCATAGGTTCTTATGAGAGCTTCGCCAACGGCTTCGCGCATACGATACATGATGATATCGTCTTCAATTCTGTGACGCCGCTCGCTAATGGTACGGTGCAATTAGACGTGACGCTGACAGCGACTGAGGAGGCGGCATCAGGTAGCGTTCAACACATGTATCATTTGTTTTACCTGGTCGGACAGCAGGGCGGGACTTGGAAAATCCTCGATGGACATTCTCTATAGAGATGTACCAGTGCTCCAAAACGTGCTACAATATGCCTCATGAATGAACTAACAAATCAGATCGAACGCCTACAGGGACGTGTCCAGAAAACAATGGTGCGTCTTTGACCTGGCTACTAAGAAAACACAAATAAGCATGCTTGAGACCGAGAGCATGGCGGAGGATTTCTGGTCCGATAACCGCAAAGCTCAGGCACAGATGCAGCAGTTGAATGCGCTGCGCGAAGAGGTCTCCACATGGGAAGAGATTGACACGCAACTGAATGACTTGCTGGGATTGGCTCAATGGTTGGAGGATGAGCCAGATGAAGAGATGCAGGCAGAAGTTGCACAGTCGGTAGCCGGAATCGAGCAAAAAGTCGAGCAACTGCAATTCTCACTGATGTTAAGTAAAGAGCATGACGAGCGCGATGCGCTCCTCAGTATTCATGCTGGCAGTGGTGGTGTTGATGCCCAGGATTGGGCTGAAATGCTGCTACGAATGTACCTGCGCTGGGCAGAGCAGCACAAATTCCGCACGGAAATCTACGATTATAGCGAAGGTGAAGAAGCTGGCGTAAAAAGCGTCACGGTTGCAATTACTGGACGCTACGCGTATGGTTACCTGCGGTCGGAGATAGGCACCCATCGACTTATCCGTCTTTCACCTTTTGACGCTGCGCACCGGCGCCATACCTCATTTGCTAAAGTCGAGGTCATGCCCGACATCGAGAATGCGATCGAGATCACGATTCGTCCCGATGATATTGAAGTGGATACCTATCGCTCGACAGGAGCAGGCGGACAACACGTCAACAAGACCGACTCGGCGGTGCGTATGCGGCATATTCCTTCAGGAATCGTGGTAACCTGTCAGAACGAACGCTCGCAGATACAGAACCGCGAGGTTGCGATGAAACTGCTCAAGGCTCGCCTCTATGAACGGGAGCAGAAGAGGCGTGAGGAGGAGACAGCACGACTCAAGGGTGAGCATGTACAGGCTGACTTTGGAACACAGATTCGTTCAGTGACGGTGCATCCTTATACTATCGTGAAGGATCATCGCACGAACTACGAGACAGGTGATACAGAAGGGTACCTGGGGGGCAAGGTAGATCCGTTCATCTACGCCTACCTTCAAGCTATGGCAGGCGGTGTAGCAGCGGAAGTGTAAAGGACAGAGAATAAAAGAGCCATTAAAAATGCACGTATGCATGGCGCACGCGGATTTTTAACGGCTCCTTTTTGCTTGACGGAATGTGTAGCACCTGTTATGCTTAGATTCGAACATTGCTGAATTGTGTAAGCATCTGTTGTGGCAGGTGAATGAGGAAGTTTCTTCATCAGGTAGCTGACACGAGACGCAAATTGTGGTATGATAGCGACAGCATGGATACTAACCTGCTGTGGGGATGCGGATGCAGCGGCGGAGGCTCCCCCTCGGCTTACTTATTTACTTCGCTTTGCTACGTTGTAGAGCAGGTAAATACTATCCTCCAAGGGATAAGGAAGGAGGCGATTTCGTGGAAAACGCATTTCCCCGGTGTCGCAAATGTGGTGAAGGTGATCTGGTTCCGCTATCGGATTTCGGTAGCCAGGGAGCTTCCATTGAGTACAAGGCCTGGGTCTGCACTAATCCCTCTTGCCTGTACAATATCAAGATCCGTAATGGTGATATCATCATTAACGAACCTATTAGTGACGGGTCACTTCATTCGTACCGCGGCAGCCGCCAATAAGGGTGTATCCGGCTAGTGGCCTTATCACTGGCTTTATATCACTTTTTAGTCAGCAATAGTTGTGGCAGTACGACAGAACGAGGAGGCAAAAGGCATGTATTGTACCTTTTGCCTTTTATCTTATACAGAGGGATAATCACCAGAAGCACTATCTGGTGGGTTGTCCTCTTTTTTTCAATATTGAAGGTAATTATTTAGACAAAAGGATAGGTAGATAAGGAGTCAATACCGACGTGTTCAACAGATTCTTTGGGCAGAAACCTCAAGAGGAACCAAAACAAGACACCGCAGCTGCTCAGGAGCGCGTAGGAGGAGATTCTAGGTCTGAGCAAGACATTGTCCCCTTGAAAAACAGCCTGAGCCGCACTCGACAAATTTTTAGTCGCATGGGGGACGTCTTCAGACAAAACGAGATCACCGATACGCTGTGGGAGGAGTTGGAAGAGTCGCTCTTGCGGGCCGATGTTGGTCCCACCACAACCACGTGGCTACTGGAGCGTTTGCAACAGCGGGTCGTTAATGAGCGGATGAAGAGCGGTACACAGGTGCAGCAGGCCCTGCGCGAGGAACTGACAAAACTACTCGGGAAACCTGCGGCCCTACGTAGGGCTACCGATGGGCCGTTGACCGTGATCCTGGTAATAGGCGTCAATGGCTCAGGAAAGACAACCACCATCGCGAAACTGGCCTATCGTCTCACGCGCGAGGGCCACAGCGTGATACTTGCTGCCGCCGATACCTTCCGCGCGGCGGCCATCGATCAACTCAAGGTATGGGCGGACCGCGTTGGTGTGCCGGTCATCAGTCAGAACCCTGGCTCCGACCCCGGCGCAGTGGTCTATGATGCTATCCAGGCGGCAACGGCAAGAGGAAGCGATATTCTCATTGTAGATACCGCCGGGCGCCTGCAAACGAAGTACAACTTGATGGAAGAGTTGAAGAAAATCAATAAAGTCATTCAGAAATTCATCCCCAAAGGGCCACATGAGTTGTTCATCGTGATGGATGCGACAACAGGCCAGAATGCTCTGTTACAGGCCCGCCAATTCGCTGCTGATATCGGTCTCACCGGGGTAGTCATCACAAAACTGGATAGCACGGCCAAAGGAGGCTTTGCTTTTGCGGTCGCTGATGATCTGGCCGTGCCTATCAAGTTTATCGGAACGGGAGAGAAGATTGAGAATCTGGCGCCATTTGATCCACAGAGTTTTGTGGCTGCGCTCTTCGCGCAAGATTGACGAGGAGGTTATTTCATGGTCAAAGAAGCCGATGTACCTTCCACAACGCATACAACATCCTCGAAGAAGCAGGGCAAGACTGAGAAACCTTTCGTAGGGAACCTGGCACTCAAGTGTCCAAAGTGTAAAGAGATGCTGGTAGGCCGCGACTGGGAAAAAAATCTGAAGGTGTGTTCGCGCTGTAGTTATCACTTCAAACTCTCTGCTTATGAACGCATAGAGTTATTGACAGATTCCGATAGCTTCGTTGAGCTAGACTCGGACATTGTTTCTGTTGACCCGCTCAATTTTGTTGTGCGCTCACAAGCCTATGCCGATAAGCTGCGCGAGGAGCGTGAAAACGTCAGTTTGAACGAGGGGGTCGTCACAGGTTATGCTACTATCGAGGAGATGCCACTGGCACTGGCTGTGATGGATTTTCGCTTTATTGGCGGCAGTATGGGATCAGCGGTTGGTGAAAAGATCACCCGTGCTATCGAGTTGGGCATCAAAGAAAACATTCCGGTGCTGATCTCCTCTACCTCCGGTGGGGCGCGCATGCAAGAGGGACTTTACTCGCTCATGCAGATGGCAAAGACCTCGGCGGCACTGGCAAAACTGGCCGAGGCCAGGTTGCCCTACTTTAGTCTGTTGACAGACCCAACCACTGGCGGAGTAACAGCCAGTTTTGCGATGCTGGGCGATGTAACCATTGCTGAACCCGGCGCACTGGTCTGTTTTGCGGGACCACGTGTTATCGAGGGATTTATGCACGTGAAACTACCTGAGGGGGCAGTTACCTCAGAATTTGTGCTTCAGCATGGCATGATTGACGCGGTAATACATAGACGGGATTTACGGCAGGCTTTGGCAAGGCTGTTACGTTTCTATTCAAAAAGTGTGCAGAGACCAGAGACCTCTCATGCGAAAGATCCAGAGGGCAGGTAAAGGGGGAACGGATGGCATACGATCTGGAATTTGAGAAACCGCTGGCAGAGCTAGAAAGAAAGATTATTGGACTGCAGCGCAAAGGGGATCGTCTCAGGCATGATGAGCACCTGCAGTTACAGGAAGCAGAGCGAGAGCTGCGTCGACGCACAGAGGAGATTTATAATAGGCTTTCCGCCTGGCAGACAGTGCAGGTAGCACGACATAAAGATCGGCCGTACTCGGCGGATTACATTCATCTTATATGTGATGACTTCTTTGAGTTACATGGAGATCGAGCCTTCGGGGATGATCATGCAATCATCACCGGGCCAGCAACGCTTGATGGACAGACAGTGATGCTAGTGTGTCACCAGAAGGGACGAGACACAAAGGAAAAACAGTTTCGTAACCTGGGGATGCCTCACCCAGAAGGGTATCGCAAAGCTGGTCGCATCATGCAGCAGGCTGAGAAGTTTGGTTATCCGGTTATTTGCTTGATCGATACACCGGCCGCATTTCCAGGATTAGGAGACGAAGAGCGTGGGCAGGCCGAGGCTATTGCTTCAAATCTTTATTCAATGTCACGCCTACGCGTGCCGATTATCGCAGTTGTGATTGGCGAAGGAGGCAGTGGCGGCGCCCTGGCCATTAGCATCGCAGACCGTATTTTGATGCTAGAGTACAGTATTTATACGGTTGCCCCACCAGAGGCAGCCGCGAACATTCTCTGGCGTGACACTGCTTTCGCGCCACAGGCAGCCGAGGCAATGCGCATCAGTGCGCGGGAACTCAAGGAAATCGATCTGGTAGATGAACTGATTCCCGAGCCTCTGGGGGGCGCGCATCGCGATCATCGTGCAGCCGCGGATAATCTCAAAGCGGCGCTGCTCAAGCAGTTGGCTGGTTTACAAGCTCTGCCAGTAGACGAATTGGTGGAAAAGCGCTATCAGAAGTTCAGAAATATCGGCAAATTCGGTACGATAGATGGCTAGAGATGAGGAACACAAGCAGTTGACTCAACTAGTTACCCCTGCTATGATAGGCGCAAGAAATCAGCAATTCAAATACAGGTTCATGCATCGTTGAGGTGGAAAGATATGGGAACATCTCTGACCTGGCAAAGCATCCTACAGCAAGTTCTCAAGATACCAGGCGAACAACAACGAATAGCGGTCGCAATTGGGCTATCTCAAATGACGCTTACTCGTTGGGCTAAAGGAGAGTCTAATCCTCAGCGGCCCCATCTTACGCGTTTAGTGCAGGTCGTCCAACCATCCTACCGTGACGAATTGCTCGCAGCACTCGAAGCAAATTATTCTGATATTCACTCGTGGTTGAAAGACGATTCCTCTGAACAAATCCCTTCTGAATTCATTACGCAGTTGCTCAGTGTGCGTACGACGACAACCGACGCATTGCGCTTCTGGCGTATCAGCGACATGATACTTAAACAGGTGCTCGCTCAATTAGACCCCAATCAATTAGGTATGGCTGTAACGCTGGTACAGTGCATGCATCCATTGGAGAAATATGGCAACAAGATCCGCTCGATGCGTGAACGAGCAGGACGAGGTACATTTCCCTGGACTGCCGATCTTGAACCTATTGCACTTTTTCTCGGTATGGAATCATTAGCAGGTTATGCTACAGAATCGCGCCGTATTGTCAATGTCGACGATCTGACGAAGGAAAAACTTTTGCCAGCGTACAGAACTGATTTTGAAGTGAGCGCGGCAGCTCATCCGATTTTGCTGGGAGGACGTATCGCGGGGTGCCTTGCGATATCCAGCACACGTATTGGATATTTTACACAGCAACGACAGACATTGCTGGTGGCTTTCAGTAATCTCGCATCACTGGCATTCGACAAAGAGGAGTTCTATGACCCGAAACAGGTAGAACTGCGCGTGATGCCAAAGCCCGAGTATCAACGACCCATATTGAACGAGTTTCGACAGCGGGTCTCAAAGATGCTTACCAATGCAACACACCAACGCCTACGAATGAATAATACCGAGGCAGAACAAAAGGTATGGCTTGATATAGAAGAAGAGCTTCTTTCCCTACCAGATGAAGCATACGAACATTAGGCGTTGTATCCTTTGGAGAGGGCTGTTGAGTGAACATGTATAGAAAGCAGTTACTTGATACAGAGGAAAAACCATGATACAGCCCGTCAAAGAGTCTCAACAACCCGATGATCTTACTGGCAGCGCTCCAACTCCACATGATGAACGCGCAGGCGTTGTCTCAAGATGGGCCGCATTAATCGGCACAGTAGCCATTGGTTTGTTTTATTTTGCTCTGCCTGAGCGTCTGACGTTTGGTCCAAGCTGGCTACTGCTGGCAGTTGAAGCAGTAGTGATTCTACCACTCCTCCTCGTCAGAAGAAGCAAGCATCCATTAGCGCCTAGAACGATACGTATTCTCGCGATGGTGCTTCTTGGAGCTGTAACAGCAGGACTGGCTTGTAGCGTCGCACTCCTGATTCTCAATTTGTCCGCTGAAAAAGGAAGCTCATTACTGCGCGACGCAGCTCTGCTCTGGGGCACCAATATTCTCGTTTTCGCCCTGTGGTATTGGGAGATCGATGGTGGAGGTCCACTAAAAAGGCACCATTCAGGCCATAAAGCAGCCGATTTTATGTTTCCACAGCAGGTGGACGGCAATACTTCAGGGTGGGCTCCGCGTTTCGTTGATTATCTCTTCCTGGCTTTTACAGGCGCTACAGCCCTCAGCCCCGCCGATACTTTTCCTTTGACCCGGCAAGCAAAGTTGCTGATGATGATAGAAGCAATGCTCTCGATGATCATTATTGTGCTACTGGCCGCTCGCGCGGTTAATATTTATGGTCAATAAATATTTGCAGGGATTGTCATAAGCGAAAGGTGACCTCTTCTCCCTCTTCATCGGTTTGTCTTCTAAGTACGCTTCTTCCTGGCGTTGTGTATGCTACCTCGCGTCCATTTTTGAAGACGTGGAGGCGCGCGGGAGTCAGGCGCAACGCTTCAAAGGCCGAAGGAGCGTCCAGGACGAGGAAATCTGCCGATTTTTCCTCGTCAATGCCGTAGCTATCCTGAATACGCAGGGTTTTGGCGGCATTGGTTGTGATCAGGTCGAGCACGTCATTCATCTCATCATATCCGCTCATATGGCAAAGGTAGAGGGCCAGCTGCGCGGCAGCGAGCATATCGCCCTTCCCCAGAGGAAACCAGGGATCCATGATGGAGTCGTGCCCAAGAGCGACGTTGACGCCTCCCGCCAGCAGTTCCTTGACACGGGTGATGCCCCTACGCTTGGGGTAGGTATCATAACGGCCCTGCAAGACGACATTATCAAAGGGGTTGGCAATCACATTCACCTGGGCAAGCGCCAGCAGATTGATGAGTTTGAAGGCATAGGCGTTATCATAAGAGTGCATAGCGGTACAATGACTCGCTGTTACACGTCCCTGCCATCCCTGCTGAATGGTATCGGCCGCCATAACCTCGGTGAAGCGTGATAGGGGGTCATCTGTTTCATCGCAATGACAATCAATATCACGGTTGAATTCTTTGGCAAGCTCAAAGGCATAATGGACGTCTTCGACCCCCATATCGCGCGTCCACTCGAAATGGGGGATGCCACCAACCAGGTCGCAGCCCAATTCCATCGCTTTGCGCAACAACTCGCGCCCATTGGGAAAAGACATGATGCCGTCCTGGGGGAAGGCGACCAGTTGCAGGTCACAGATATCGCGTACTTCTTCACGGATCTCAAGCAGTGCCTTCAAAGCGGTCAGGTTGGGATCACAGACATCGACATGGCTGCGTATGTGGAGAGTGCCCTGCGCGACCTCCCAGCGAATCTCCTCAAGAGCACGCTTCCTAACATCTTCTCTACTTAAACTCGGCTTGCGTTCGCTCCAGATCTGAATACCTTCCAGCAAGGTGCCCGTTGTATTATAGCGCGGCTGCCCTACCGTGAGGACGGCATCCAGGTGGACATGTGCATCAATGAAGGGGGGCACTACCAGTCGGCCCGCCGCATCAATTTCACGAATCGCGCTGCTGGGCGAGGGAAGTTCACTGGCGATTCTAGCAAAGCGCCCGTCCTTAGTCGCGATATCTACCAACCCATCGCGGCGGTGAAGTTGAGCGTGGCGAATGATGAGATCATACTGCATGAGGAATCCTCTTTAGATGGGTCAAAGCGACAGCAAGTGTCGTCTATACATTTCAAATGATGCATCGAGATGAAGCAATTACCTCTACGGATTGGCGTTCAATTCGATGCGGCGCAAGATGAGGTAGGAGATGCCTGCAAAAATGACGCCCAATTCAAAGCCAACATCCATACCGAAGGGCTTATTGATCAGTCCTCCAATTGGACCGACAAAGAGCAATTGCGCGGCTCCCAGGTAGACACCTAGCAAGCCAATTGCCATTGAGACAATGGCTGCCCAACCTATGGGAAGTCGACTGGGGATATTCCAGTCATCGACATTGTATTGTCCTTGCCTGAAAATGAAGTATTCCAGAACGAGTATAATGCCCCACGGACCAAGCCAGTAGGCTATGAGCAGGAGGAAGTTGGTCAATGTTTCGTTAAAATTGCTGGCGGCTGGCACGGCGATTAGAACGTAAACCACCGCACCAACAAGGGTCCAGATGGCACGGTTGACACGCTGGAAAGGTTTGCCCAGTACCTGCATAGTTAGACCAAGGCTATAGTCGTTCGGGATATTGTTTGCAACGACACTTAGAGCAAGCAACGCCAGAATAAGCGTTCCAAAGCCTCCCAACGGACTGACGACAGCGGCAAGTAGATCACCGACAAGTCCATTCGCAAATTTATTCGCCCAGGGAGTAAAAGTGGTAAAGGCCATGCCGAGCGTTTCTAGCAGTACACAGGGTACGAAGACGCCCAGGAAGGTCAGCCAGAAGACGCGACTCGCAGGAGTTTCCTCAGGCTGATTGACATTGTAGTCAGCAGCATAAGAACTCCACCCCGTGGCGAAACCATAGACGGCGCCACCAAAGGAGAGCAAGCCAGCAATTTCGGCAGCTCCGAAGGCGGGTGTCCCTACTATACTAAAGTGAGGAGCCGCCACGACCAACATAATGGCAAAAATGACAGCCATGGGAATCCAGGCATAGCGCTCATAGCGATGCACGTACCTGTAGCCATAGATACTGACTATGGTCGTGATAATGGCAATAAGCAGAATACCTGCCCCGCGAGGGACTGCACCACCGCTTAGCGCAGCAACTAGTTGCCCGCCAACGATAACATTGACAGCAGACCAACCAATGCATGTCGCAATATTAAAGAGAGCCATGATGATACTACCAACCCATCCAAAAGAGAAACGGGAGATAGTCATCTGGCGCAGCCCCAGCTTAGGACCTAGTGTTGAGAAGAAAGCGACAGGAAGCACGCCAAGAGCATTGAAAAGGATAAAAACAGCCACGCTATCCCAGAAGCCCAGCCCAAAAATAGGGATAGCTAATGCCCCTAAGGCTACAGTGGAGATTACGAGGTTTGCGGAGAGCCACATGGTGAAGTTGTCGAAGATACGGACGTGAAAACGAGTTACAGGGGAGACACGCTCAATGCCATGGATCTCAAGACCTCTTTCGAGTTCTGGGATGGTAACAGTATCAGCAGAATAATTTGCATTGATGTGAGGCTTAGCTCCTAGATTTGGTGTGTACACATTAGATCGCCTTGAAGAACTTAGAGGTAGAGAACTAGGCAGTGGTGAGTTAAGTGTACGTGATGGTGGCACAAAAATCGACTGTCCTGGTTGGCTAGCTTGTTCCAATGCGTTAGCAAAGGTTTGTACATTGATGAAACGCTGATGCGGGTCTTTGGCAAGTGCTGTCATTATCACCTGCTCAATATTTGGCAAGACCATTGGAGCTTTTTCACGCAAGGACGGCGGAGAAGCAAACATGTGTTGGGCACATAACTCCATGAAAGACCCATGAAAGGGACGGTCTCCACTTAACCATTCATAGACGACAATTCCCAAAGAGTACTGGTCGCTAGCTGGACGGGGCTTTCCTTGAATCTGTTCGGGAGACATATAAGCCGCAGTACCAGCTACTTCCTGTGTGCTTTGATAGCGCGAACTTTGGGCGACAAGAGCTATTCCAAAATCACTGAGCAGGACATCGTTGTGGCGCCCCACCAACATGTTCTCGGGCTTGATATCACGATGGATTAATCTTTGATCGTGCGCATACTGCAAGGCAGCAGCAATTTGTTTAACATAAGGTACAATGGTTAGTAGATTCGAAGAAGTACCTCTGGGATGACGTTGGCGCAATGTACCATTGGAGGCATAATCCATCACAAGAAAAGGGGTTTTACCTTCTATTCCAAACTCTAAAACTCGTACAATATGTGGATGTACTAGATGGGCGATGTTACGGGCCTCTAAACGAAATTTCTCTACATCATCGTTTGCCAATTGAGTATGCAGCACCTTAATGGCAACCTGAGTACCTAAATGAATATGCTCACCTAGATAGACCTCTGCAAAGCCCCCTTCTCCCAACAAACGAAGCAGGTGGTAGTTGCCCAGTTGTTGTCCCACACGGTCAGCCATCTTTTCATCATTTCTAGAGGTGTTCTGTCCTCAAAAACTTACTCTGGAGATTGTTTTTAATTGTAGAAATACATAAGTGCCATATTAAGTATGCATACTACATTATTCCATCAAGCCAAATGCTATTGAAGGAAGTCATACTAACACAAGAAGAGAGGCTTTGGGGAGGAGTTGTCTACCAGTATAGGCAAAGTGTCCATCCTTCACAGCAATATCTTCGATTCCCTGGTGACGATGAAGTTGAGCGTGACGAATAATAAGGGCATACTGCATACTTTGTAAGCACTAGAATGATTGCTTTTGCGTTCGGTTGATATGTATCAACCGAACGCAAAAGCAATCATTACCTCTGCGGATTGGCATTTAGTTCGATGCGGCGCAAGATGAAGTAGGAGACACCAGCCAGAACAAGGCCTAGTTCGAAACCGATATCCATACCGACGGGAGGATTGACCAAACTTCCGAGAGGACCCGTGATGGCCCATCCACAAGTACCAGCGTCACAGAAGAGATTGGTTATATTCACACCAAGGAAGGATCCTAGTTTCACCGAATCGCCCAGAAAAAGCACCTGTGCAAAACCAAGATAGGCTCCGACCAATCCAAGAGCCATAGACACGATAGCAGCCCAACCAATCGGAAGCCTGCTACGTGTATTCCAGTCATTGACATTGTATTGTCCACGCCGGAATACAAAGTGTTCCAGAACGAGGATGATGCCCCAAGGAGCAAGCCAGTAGGCAACCAGTAGCAAGAAACTGGAGAGAGTCTGGTTAAAATGGGCAGAGGCTAAAACCGCAATCACGATATATACTACTGCACCAATGAGCGTCCAAATAGCGCGATTGACGCGCTGGAAGGGCTTGCCAAGTACCTGCATAGTTAGACCAAGGCTATAGTCATTGGGGATGTTATTCGCAATGATACTGAGGGCAAGCAATACAAGAACGATAGGTCCAAAACTCCCTAGAGGCTTGACTACTAGAGCAAGCAAATCGCCTCCTCCTGGGCTTTTTGTAGCTGGAACAGTGATAGTAGTAAAGGCGAGGCCAAGAATTTCTAACAGCACGCAAGGAATAAGAACGCCGAGGAATGTGAGCCAGAAGACACGAGATGCGGAGGTTTCTACTGGTTGGTTCACGTTATAATCTGCGGCATAGGAACTCCATCCGGTAGCAAAGCCGTAAACAGCTCCCCCGAAGGAGATGAAGGCTGCCACTTCAGCGGCGCCGAAAGCAGGTGTAGAAACCGCATGAAAATGAGGGACACCTACAACTAACATGATGGCAAAAATGACGGCCATGGGAATCCAGGCATAACGTTCATAGCGATGCACATATCTGTAGCCATAAATACTGACAATGGTAGTGAGTATCGCAATGATCAGAATACCAACCCAGCGGGGAACAGCGCCGTTGCTCAAATCTGTTATCAATTGACCACCCACAATCACGTTGACAGCGGACCAACCAATACAGGCTGCAACATTGAAGAGTGCCATGATGATGCCACCTACCCAACCAAAGGAAAAACGGGAGATGGTCATCTGGCGCAGTCCCAACTTGGGCCCAAGGGTAGAGAAGAAAGCGACAGGCAGGACACCAAGCACATTAAAGATGATAATTACTAGCACACTATCCCAAAAGCCGAGACCAAAGGCAGGGATAGCTAAGGCCCCAAGGGCAACGGTAGAGATCACGAGATTGGCGGAGAGCCACATAGTGAAATTGTCGAAAATACGAACATGGGCACGGGTTTCGGGGGAGACCCGTTCAATGCCATGTAGCTCAAGACCCTGTTCTTCTGGAATGGTTACAACATCAGAAGCCATTGATTCATCCTCCTGAAGAAAAACTGATGAACGCATCCTGATAAGGGATGCCAGCCGAAGCTCTATCTCAGATGAGATAGCTGACGCTCAGAATTACTCCACCTCTTCTGAGAATTTTGAAAAATTACTCAGTCAATTGCGTGTATGGCAAGTCTCACTGCATGAGAACTACATTTAAGGTTCTACAGCGTCAGACTTATCATCATTGAGATATGCCAAGTATACCAGAAACACGGTAAAGTAGCTAGGGTTTTTACAACTATTAAAAAGCGCAAAAATAAGCGATACTTTATGCGAGCTACATGGCTTAATTCAGTATTACGTGTACTTTTCGTACTGTTTGCCCTACCATCTGTAATAATTAGTAAAACATAAGTGCAAAACACTGGACTATGCACCGAAAAGTATGTACAATGAAATCTATATGCATAACATACATAACCATATGGATTGAGTAGCGCTTATAAGGTTTTTATAACCACTTTATTTGAAAGCAAGCGCCATATAACCGTTTCAACAGGCTCTCCATCCTTTGGGGAGTCTCTTTCAATTAGGAGGTAGGCATGTCTTCCTCACATTCACACAAAGCAGTTTCGGCCAATTCCAATAGGGATGATAAGGCTGGTACAGTGAGTGTCGAGCAGTTACGTACAGAGATTAGTGAGTTACGTACAGAGATCTCAATCAGCCGAGAAGAAAATGTATTGCTAAATGAGGTTATCTCAACGATAGGCTCGACGCTAAAGCTCGATGAAGTGCTCAGTCACCTGGTGAATATCATCGTACGCGCTACTTCTTGTCATGCCGCCTTCATCTACCTGTATAACAAAGACAAAGATCGATTGGTGCTGGCAAGTACCAGCGAACAGCATGAACACCTGGTAGGAAAAATCGCATTGGGCCTGGGCGAAGGGATTATAGGCTGGGTAGGCCTGACGCTGAAGTCTGTGATCTTGAAAGACGAGGCGATGGAAGATCCCCGCTTCCATTACTTCCCTGAACTGGAAGAGGAAAAGTTCCAATCCATTATGACGGTGCCCATCATCGGCAAAGGGCGCAGCCTGATCGGCGTGATCTCTATGCACACCGTTGCACCCTATGAATTTACGGAGAAACACCAGGCGTTCGTTAGTAATACGGCCACGCTGGTAGCGTCCGCTATTGAAAATGCCCAGCTTTTTGAGAATACACAGCGCAAGCTTAGCATCCTTACATCCCTGGCCGTCTTGAGTCAAACAATCAGTTCTGGTCTCTATCTCGACGATATGCTGCGCTCCCTGGCGACCTTGACAGTACAGATTATGGAAGCCGAACTTTGCGTTATTATGTTGATGGACCAGGCGCGGGGACGTTTAACCGTACGCGCCTCATCGCCCAATCTCAATGATCGCGCCTTGAATCTTCAACCTATTGAGGTTGACAAGCACTTGTGGGAAAAACTGCGCGAAACAAATGAAGTCTCGTACCAGAAAGATAACACGCACGGACAAGTGCCCAATTTAAGTCTCACTGCGCTCGAACGACTGAACCCTCTCAAGGATTCGCAGCAGAATGCGCTGCTCTCTGTTCCGCTTATCGTCGGTACCGAACATCTTGGTTTGATAAGCTGTTACGCAAACAAAACGCGGCGCTATACTGCTGAAGATCACACCCTGCTGAGCACCATCGCTAACCAGGCGGCAATAGCGATCAAGAATAGCCACCTGGTAGATCTGCTGGCACAGAAAAACCTGGTGAAGGGCTTTTTTGACGATCTTATGCTCAGTACGTACGATTCGGAGGATTCTATGCGCCAGCGCGCGAACTTCCTGGGCTGCGACCTCGTAAAGCCTCATCTCGTAGCGTTGATTGAAATTACGCAGCTAGATGAAGAGCGTGACGACAAAAACAATCACCAGGCCGGAGATGCAGCGCAAGAAGGCACGCTAACGCTGCAGACGGATGGGGATCGACTGGCAGCACATAAACGCATCTGCAGCCTGATACGTCGCCGTATTCAAGACAGTTATCCTGGCTCTGTCCTCTACGAACACGAAAATATTCTTACTTGTATGCTCTGCTTGAGCAAAGATCCAGCCGGGACACGGCTCAAGACATGGTTACGCGATCTCTCGCGCCAGATGTGCAACGAGCAGAATGTTCGCCTTTCTATTGGGGTGGGAAACCCCTGCCTCCACATCAGCGACTACCGCCGAGGCTTTGCTGAGGCCAGTGAGGCGCTACAGATGGGGCAAACCCTTAACAGGGAAGGGGGAGTTACCCACTTCAATGATCTAGGGGTCTATCGTTACCTGTATAAGATTGCGCGAATGGATGATCTGCGCGACATATATCAGGACCAGGTGGCCCGTATCGCAAACTACGATAGTCGTAAAGGGACTGACTTGCTGGATACGCTAGAAACATACCTTGAATGCGCGGGGAATCTGACCAAGACATCTAACCGTCTCTTTGTGCATCGCAACACGCTGATCCAGCGCTTAGAGCGATTACAATCGCTGTGCGACATCGATCTACAAGAACGCGGCAACTGGCTGACGCTCCAGATCGCGATTAAAGTGTACAAGTTACGCTCAAAGGAGGCATAGTTGAAAATCGCAACGCCTGCCTGCCTGTACAGGCGTGCAAGTCGCAGCCTTGCTGCTTCACTCTAACTATATTAAACAGCGGCAATACCTTTGAAGTAGATGCGCCCAAGCTGCTTCGCAACCTCTTCTTGCGGCATCTGACCCTCAACCATCAGGCGATCATAACTTTTGGGCGATAAGAGACTGAAAAATGCACTGACCATAACGGAGGTAGGGATGGTTGTATCGAATTCGCCAGCAGCCTTCCCCTCTTCAAGCAGGCTGGTGATACGTGCGAAAAGCCGTTCCCATGTCTCGCGCATACAGCCTTTTTTCTCAACAAAAATTCTCCGCAAATCTACGCTGTTGGATAACGAATAGAGTAATTGAAAGCGTTTGCTAAAGAAGCTCCCGTACAGCACGTCCATGATAGCCTCCATCTTCGCGCGAGCGGTCAATCCCGTAGCAATAGTCGTTTCGACCAGTTGCAGAAATTTTTCCAGATCCCGCTCGAAGAGTGCGATTACCAGGTCTTCCTTACGGGCAAAATGAAGATAGACGGTACCCTTGGCAATGCCTACGAGAGAGGCTATCTCATCGATAGACGTTTCATGGTAGCCCCTCTCCATTAAGACTTCTTCGGCTGCCTGGAGGATAAGGGCCTCGCGTTCCTGGCGCTGCTTCTCTTTGAGAGTACGTGGAGTTGCTGTCTGTGTCATAGTAGACCTCCCACAAAGTGGATGACTCAGAGTTATCTTCTGACTTTTGTCAAAATTTATGACTCACAATAATATTGTGACTCTATAGTCATAATTTATGCGAAAGTGAGCAAAAATGTCAAGTGGTGCAGGTCCCACCCCTACGAGTTATGTTTGGCTGTTAATACTTCGGGGGCGTGGTGATGACCATTGCATTTTTCTTTTGTGGTCTCCATGCGACAATAGAGGCCATTTGTCTCGCAGCACGCTCCCTGTTGATCGCTACATTCAAATTGGATGGTAGCGTGGCCGATCTGGTATTTTTCACTGAGCATGGTGGTAAGGGATTGCAGGATGGGCGAGCTACCACTTGGAGGGAGATCGTTGATGAGCGTATGGCAAGAGAGGGCATACATGCTACTGGCAATGCACCAGACGTGAAGATCGTGTACGTCTTTCACTCCCTCAACATGCTTCATATCCGCGACAAGATGAATGAGAGAGATGTCCCGGGGCACGGCCTCCAGGAGAATGTCGGTAGTCTCACGGAGAATGCTCCAGGCTCCAAGAGCAATCAGCACGGCTATCCCGACCGATAATAGGGGATCAACCAGCGTCCAGCCCGTCAGTAGGATGATGATGCCTGCAACAATAACGCCAACCGATGCGATCACATCACCAAAGACGTGAAGGGTTGCGGCCCGTACATTGAGATTATGGCCCTCTTTTTGTAAACCAAAACCAATAAAGAGGTTAACGACTATGCCGATGCTTGCTGAAAGAAACATAATAAGCGGCTGCACCGGTTCTGGATGTTGAAATCGCTGAAAGGCTTCCCAGCTGATCGCGGCTGCGATAATGATCAATGTGACAGCGTTGAGCAGGGCGGCGAGGATACCGACACGGTGGTAGCCGAAGGTATTGCGCGCGTTGGCGGGCCTATCAGCCTGTACAGCAGCAAACCAGGCCAGACCGAGCGCGAAGATGTCAGTTACGACATGACCAGCATCAGAGAGCAGGGCCAATGAATTTGCGAGGATACCACCTACCAATTCGGCAAGCAGGATGATGATCGTTAAGAAGAAAGCGAGGCGTAACGTTCGTTTCGCCATGCCATGGGTATGATTGTGAGTATGTCCCACATGCTGGTTACTCAAGCTGGCACCTGCGTTTCTCTTTTCGAGGAGAGGAGGGACAGTTCGTTGGCATGGGTGAGGCCAATTTCAAGCAGCAAGCGAATATGCTCGTCGACGAGCCGGTAATAGACAATGCGACCAACTTTACGCATGGCAACAACCTGCTGGTGTCGCAAGACGCGCAGTTGATGGGAGATAGTGGTATCGTCTCGTCCAAGGCCGCTGGCAAGGTTGCACACGCACAATTCTCCTGTGGGAGCATTCAACAGGGCATAGAGAACCTGGAGGCGCGTGGGGTCGCTCAAGACAGAGAAGAGCGCAGCTGTACGCGCCGCTTTGTCATGAGTGAGTTGATTGCGCCGCACCGCTACTACGTGCTCCGCGTGGATAGTTCGCTCCTGGCACATATCTTCTGAAGTAGTATCATCAATTATTGCCGTTTTGATTGGTTGAGAAGCCATACAAACTTCCTTTTTCTTTTAATAGCTGCACATGCGTGCAACTATTCTGTTGACATTATAGCCCAAAGAATGGTATTTCCGCAAGTTGGCAGGGCGCGGGAGCGACGAGCGGTGGACGATACAGATGCTGGCGTTGAATTATTGGTGAAACTAGCTTGCATAGAGGTTCATTCACATGTTAGACTAAAGCGTGTCTATTTCATCTATACGCACAACCTATGATCCATGGTGGCAGAGGCTGCGGCCTCGCATCATAATAGTGTACGCACTCGTGGCCCTGGCGCTACTCATCATCAGTGTAATTGGCCATATCCGCTTAATAAGCGAGGTAGGGAAAACCTTTGGCGGTTTTTTCTGGGCGATCGATACTGATAACCAGGTGGTCATTGTCTCGCTATTACCTCAAACCAGCTCATTCGGGGCATCCGCAAGTTCACTCACCAATACGGACCAGTTCATTGGCATCGACGTTAAAAATAGGAACGGGGCGACGAGCTACTCGTGGAAACAAAATCAACTCCGTCCCGCAATTGTGCCACTGGCAACTGCCTATAAGTACGCCCGGCCCGGCGATAGCATTACCTATACTATTTTGCATTCGAACAACACTACAGAGCAGGCAGTGTTGCCTGCTCTCCAGTTTAGCTGGGGTATGTGGTTCGAGAACTATGGTCTGGCGCTGTTGGCAGGTATCAGCTGGCTCCTGGTAGGCACGTTCTTGCTTGTCACCGCACAAGATTGGACCGGGGCGGTCGAGAGTATTACACTGCTGCCACCAGCGATGCTCTTTCTGCTCTACAGCCACTGGGGCAACGTCCAGCAGGCATATCCAGCTGATAACGTATTCCAACTGCTGTGGGTCCCCTCATTTGCCCTGCTTGGAGCGGCCTTTATCCATCTCAGCTTGACGTACCGGCCTGAGGCGGTGAAGATGCCGCGTCGCCCGCGCCTGATGATTGATGGACTGCCTTACCTGCCCCTGATTGCATTGGTTGCCTTTGAATGGAGTTCTTTTCTCATCTTTGGCAGAGTAGCCGGTCGTCCCCATTTTATTGTCGCTCTTGGCTACGGAGTCTTCGGCGGCGTCCTGAGCTTTGTAATCGGCATCATCTCTCTATTGCGGGTCAGTCGCATCCTGCCAGGAGCGCGTATCCCGGATAACGTACGCCGCCGCCTCGGGGATCTTTTAACGCTATGGATTGGCGGAGTAGGACTGGGTTTCTGCCTCGGCATTCTGCCCATCTTGCTAATAGGTCAAACCTTATTGCCAATACAGATATTTGCCGTACTGGCGATCGTCTATCCCTTGCTCCTCCTGTATGCGATTCGCTCTTTGCGCCTGATCGATCAGTTACAACTGACGCTCGAGCAGCGCGAGAAGGCATTGCGCGAACAGCAGCAAACGGCGCGGGAGTTACAGCAGGCAAACAGCGAACTGCAACAGGCAACCTCGCTCTTGCTACACGCGGATGCCCACTTACGCTCCGTGCTTTCACAACGTATTCATGATCAGCCCAAGCAACAGGCTCTGCGCATCCGCTCGCTGCTGGGACACTGGCAGCACAAGTTGAAAATGGAGGCCGAACGAGACCCCTCCGGTAAGGTGGCGGTACAGCCCATCTCCGAGGCGCTGGGTAAGGTCCGTCGCATCAGCGAGGAGTTGGAAGGGGACCTGCGTGGGCTGCAATTGCTGGTCGAGGATGCCTACCAGAGACGCAGTCTGGGCTTGAAACTCCACCTGGAGAAATTGATTCGCGAGGATCTTCCCGCGTTGCACCCCGAATCGCCACTCAAGGTACAACCCGATCTGTGGGCGCTGGACGCGTTAAGCCATGACCTGGAACAGACGGAGGAGGGAACGAAGATCGCAGAGGCCATTTCATACACTGTCACCCAGGCATTGCTGAACGTCTATAATCACGCTGGGGCGAGCTTCGCAACGGTGCAAACTGTGCGCAAGAATGGCAACATCGAGGTTTACATTAGCGACGATGGGCGCGGCTTTGATACGAGTTCGATCTCACCCGAGAAAACCAGCCTGTTCAAAGCGCGGCTCAAGGCGCGTGAGGCGGGGGGTATCCTATCGATTCAGTCGGTACCCCGTCCCCAGGTCGAGCATGGCACAGCAGTTATACTACAATTGCCCATCCCTCAAAGCGAGCAAAGGTTTACTTCCGGGCCATTGCCCGAGTCGCAAGTGTATGGAAAGAATGTAGAGCGGGCCTAAGTAGGTCGCAGCCCAACGTAGGCCTCGTAGGCATGGGCAAGCAAGACGCGCCTGCCGGGATCACTCGGCAGGCCATCGATGGCAAAGAAGTTATATAGCTCGCTGACAAGATTCTCAAGTGGACCAATATTCGGTCCTCCCCGCGCATTGAGGAAACCCATATGTAGAGCAATTTCATCATTACTCAGTCCCCGCGCAATGAACGAGGCGCATTCCTCCTGGCGCGGTGTGAGTCGCTGTCCGCGCAGCTTCTCAAGCAGGTAATTCAAGACCTCGGCATCAATAAATGTCTCATTGCGCAGCACCACAGATGTAGCAATATGTTCCAAATAGTCCGGTTCGATGTTGTTGAAGAGGGCATAGCCGTGCAGCCCTGACTGTTTTCCGGCACGTTTGCTAGCGCGGCGAGGAGTCCCACGCCTGGTGTACTCACGGCGGAAGATTTCCGCGGCAAGTGTCCAACTGGGGTCCTGCGTATAGATAACAACACATATTTGCGGAGCAATCTCCAGCAGCGCGCGTCCCAGTTCCACCCCATTGTCGTTGCCCAGGTGCAGGTCGGATAACACCAGCCAGCCTGCCAGGTTCGCATTGTGCGGGTGCTCCTCGCAGATTTTTTCAACAAGTCGGAGCATCTCAGGAGCATCACCCGCCTGGGCATAGAGGTGCAGCAGCGAGGTATCCTCGACATACTCGCAGACTCCGCGCAGTTTGATGGGTGTATCGTCAATGACGATGGTTGGGATGGGTGTCTCTGTTGTCATACTGGTAGTATACTGATCTTACCCAAATATAGCAATAATAAGAATGCCAACAAAAATAACGCTTGCCCCTATCATTCTCAATAGTCCCAAATCTTCTCGTAGCCAGCGCCAGCCTATAAAGGCGGCGAAGACAATGCTGATTTCGCGAACAGCGCCAGCGTAGCTTACGGGAGCAAGCGTATAGGAGACCAGCACCAGCATATAAGATAGAAAGGAGAGGATACCAACGAGGATAATACGCAGCCAGTTTGTTCTCCACTCAGAGACGACTGCGTTGTGTCCATAACGCAGCAGCACAAGCGGAGTGAAGAAGATGGTGGCAAGGCTGATTACCAGAACAGTATAAGGCAGAGGGGAGACGATACGCACAGCGGCACCGTCTATGGCGGAATAGATAGAGATACAACAAGCGACGCTGAGCGCCAGGACAACGCCACTGTTACTCAGCTTCGTTGTCTTTCTTAATGCCCACCAGGTCTTGCCGCCAACTATGACGAGACCGAGAACGAGCAGCGCCAGGCCGACAAACCCGGCTGCTCGAGGGCGCTCACCAAGAAAGAGTACAGCCCACAGGACGAGAAAGGCAGGGGCGGTACCGCGTGCCATGGGATAGACCAGCGAGAAGTCCCCATGCTCATAGGCCCGCGTCAAGGTAATGTAATAGGCGGCTTCTACCAGCGCGCTGCAAATGACGAGCGGCCAGACCTGAATGGGGAATGCTCGAGTTAAGAGGAGCAGAGGGGCAAAACATACGGCACCTACCGCTAAAGCCCACCAGGTAAAGACTTGCTTTTGGCGCGCGTTTTTAACGAGCAGGTTCCATATTGCGTGCAGTAGGGCGGCCAAAAGCAACAATCCAAGGGCAGTCAGTGGCATAAGTATCCCTTCCTGCACGCAGAACACGAGCATAGAAAGGTAGGAAAGGTAGGATGCACATATCCTTGCAGCATAGCGTAGCTACAAGTATAACATGTTTTTCTTTAGAGGAGAGAAACGACGGAACCGACCACTGAGGCATCACTGCCAAGGCGAGCGGGCACAACATCGATCAACGTACACACGTGAGAGGAAGAATGCGTCGTGAGGATGCGGCGCACGTGATTCAGAAGCAAGTCGTTGGTACTGAGCGTGTCTCCACCGAGGATCAGCCTGTGCGGCTCGAAGAGATCGATATACCTGGTCGTTGCGACTCCTAGCAAGCGACCAACTTCGCCATACACTTGCAGTGAAACACTATCTCCCCTCTCAGCTTCTTCCGCGAGTAATTGAGGAGAAAAGTACTCGCGATTGAGCAAGCGCTGCGTCAGGCTCGTCTGCTCTCCACGGCGCAGCGCGCGCTGCACCATTTTCTGCATCGCCTCTAGCGAGACCAGGGTATTGATACAGCCATGCCTGCCACAGCTACAGCGGGGTCCGTTCGACGCGACAAGCATATGACTGATGTGCCCGACATATTGCTGGGCCGTGCACTCCAGTTGACCATCAACAACAAGAGAGGCACCGACTACAGCATTGAGGGTCAAGAAAAGCAGGCGATTAAAACCCTTGCCCGCCCCAAAGCGATGCTCACCCAGCAATGCCGCGTCGACATCGACATGCAACCGCACAGGTAACGTATAACGAGCCTCGAGGAAATCACAGAGGGGGAAGTCATTTAAGCAGGGGAGCGTAGGTATGAGGAGTGGACGGTGCCTCTCGGTATCAAGGGAACCAGGTACACATATGCCCAGACCGCGCACCTTATATCCCCCGGCATGAGCATAGGAGAGCATGGTTTCAATGGCTCGTAAGGATGGTTCAATAGTGGCGATTGCGGGGCGTCCCCTGAGTGTTCTGGCACTGAGGCGATGGAGGATGGTACCACGGCGATCAATCAGAGCTATAGTCGTTCCCCTGGCAGCAAGTTCAACACCGACGGCGACGCTCTTGACTGTGCTCATGAATTGATACACCTGTGATTCTAGTATTTAAGTAGAACGTATGTTCTTATTTCAACAGGTTTGCTACTATGAGGGAACGTACAATAACAACATTTTATGTAAAATAAGTATACCTGGCATTGAGAACATTTGTCAAGAGCAGATGTTCAGAACACTTATCCTACATAATGAGTGAAGTCTGTTTTTAAAAACCCTTGTTGCGTTAGCATCAGCGTGATACAGTAAGATAGATAGAAGAAATGTGTCGCTAGTAAACAACAAGGAGCATTTTTGTGTCCGACAACGATAGATCAGCGAACGATTCCAGGCGCAATGGGCAAACATCCGGCAGGTCACCTATATTGGGACAGGGGCATGGACTCTCCGACGTAGAGGGGGACATGATTCAGCAGATGATTCGCGAGGAGCAACATTCGGCGCGAGCGCTGCATATCCCCGAACAGGACCTGTCCACAGAAGCGACAACGCAGATGTCCGCCGAGGCTGCCCGGGTCATTGAAGACAGCAAATTACACAGAATTTTGCAGATGTTCAATCGCGATTATCTCTATGGTCAGGGGCGTTTCGACGAATACAAAGACGGCCTGATCTTGAAATGGGGAGATGGCTACTCGCGCAAACATATCTGGGCTACTGTCGAGGACGGGAACCTGGCCTTTGAGACGAGCCATTTCAAAAAATGCAGTAAACCTTATTGTAATGGGACCCATCATGTTTTGAACCGCGAACTGTATACAAATTTGGACGTGGTCAACCAGGAACTGGGCGACCTCTTTCGCAGGCCGGTACAGGAGCGTACAGAAGATTAGGTAGGTGTAGAGCGTGACAACACAGATTCTTACCCTGGAAAAAGATCTCTTCTTCTCGGTGAAAATGCGCGATACGCTGCGGCATCACGAGATGGAGGTAATGGTCGTACGTACTCTGGCGGCTTTTGAGCAGCGCCTGGGGCTAACGGGAGATGAAAAGCCAGTTCTGGCTATCATCAATACTGCTACCAGCGGGGCCGACTGGGAAGGGGCTATTCGACAGGCGCGCGAACACGGGCTGCCAGTGCTGGCCTTCGGCTCTCATATGGATCTGGAGGCGCGGAAAAAGGCCTTGCAGGCAGGCGCTCAGCGCGTTGTGGCAAACTCGAAATTTACCAGCGATATGCCGGGGCTGGTGAAGAGAATGCTCAGCGAGTTCCAGGGCAACCGCGAGGGTTGCCCGTACATTTTAGACGACGAATGAGCGTTAAGGGCAACTCTCGTGATTGCCCTTCTTAACTTATTATTAGGCTCTAATGCTGTGGACGAAGCGGTAGATGGGTATGAGAAAAAGGCCTTGCCCCAGGACTGGTTTTTGATAGGGGAAATTGAGACGACGGTAGGTCCAGCGCAGGCGGAAAAATTCTTGACGGGTGCGTTGCGAAGGCTGTGAGAGATGTCGTAAATCGCGATAGCGGTGACGATGCGCAATTCGTCTGCTGCTCATGCACTCTCCTTTACTAGCTAAAAGCCATAGCGAAAGAAGGACAAAAAACACAACAAAAGAGATCTACTCCTAATACTATTACGTTAGGAGAGACCTCTTTTTCTCACGAATTGAGTGAGTTGAGATACGCATTTTATCAGTTGAGAAGATTAGTGGCCGCAGCCGCAACTCTTGGCTTCGCCACTACCTTCGGCCGTCTTGAAGGAATGACCACAACCGCAACTGGAGACAGCATTGGGATTATTGACGGTAAACCCGGCACCCATCAAGCTATCAACGTAGTCAACTTCACCGCTATGTATATAACCAAGGCTCATCTCATCCACGAGAACGTTGAAGTCGCCCTGTGAGATGATGGTGTCGCCATCCTGCGCTTCGTCGAGGGTCATGCCGTACTGCAGACCGGAGCACCCGCCGCCAGCGACGAAGATGCGAAGGCCGAGGCTAGGATCATTCTCCTGCTTCAACAGTTCGTGAACTTTTTCTGATGCCGCAGGTGTGATGGAAAGGATGCTGGTCTCTACCACAGATTGCTGGCTATGCTCGATCATGTAATTTGCCTCTCTTTAAAGAATTATAGAAACCGTTCGGACGCATTTCACGTTCCCGTTTGAGTGTATTATAAACTATACAAAGTGAAACGTCAAGACAGGTTTCCGTGTCGTCCGGTCATTTCTAGTGGCTATAACAGTCTTCGAAAGGGGATTATTCCAGGTACGATAAGTGGCATCGATTTGACGCGAATCATCCATGTCATGCAATGAGCTCATCAATAGTTTTGAGCAGTGCATCAAGTTCAAAAGGCTTCTCGAGGCAGGTGATCTTACGTTTCCTGGCCTCATTTTTGGGTAAGCGCGCACTCATCAGAATGGCGGGAACATGTTCTAGCTCTTTGTTTGCATGGATGTTGTCGTACAGTTCTATCCCATTCATGCGTGGAAGGTGGTAGTCCAAAACCAATAGGTTTGGTTTGAGACTTTTCACCGTTTCTATCGCTTTGTGACCGTCTGTAACAAGGATGGCTTGATGGGAGGTTTCATCCAGGATAGCACGCAGGATAAAAGCGCCAATGTTCTCATCATCTTCAACAATTAATACCGTCTTGACTATGGAAGAACCTTCTTCATCCGACATTAAAACCTCATGTTCCTACTATTTCGCTGAATCCCGAATAAAACTTATAAGATTGTACCACATGACGCAAATGGAACAAATGTAGCGATGTTTATATGTTTATCAGAACAATTATCAAAATGCTTGACAGAAACAGAGATGCATCGCATGCCAAAACTAGCCCTTAAAGCGCTGCTGGACGCGAACGATATTGGTAAGGAGGCTGGGGACTTCGAGGTTGGCGCCGAAGAGATTCTCGCCGCGTAGCCCTTGACCTGCCGCGATACGGCTGATGGTATTGGAGGCCGAGCCGCCTTGCGCGAGGAGATGAGCACCGAGAGCGCTGATGATAGGAGTGGCAAACGAGGAGCCGCACCAGTCGGCCCATCCTGTTGTATTCTGCTCGCCGCCAGGAAATGTTGGGGAGATGAAAATGCCGCGCACCGCGTCTTGCAGTCCATTCGCATCAACGCTGCCAAAACTGTCACCGCCAAAAGTGGAGATGCCGGCATTATAGGGAGGCATGCTAGCGGCGTTAGCAAAAACCGAAGGGGCAAAATGGCTGTTGACCGAGGTAACGCTGAGTGTCGTCTCGTATCGCGCCGGTGCACGAGGTGGACGAGGCGCCTGTCCCTGCTTATTGGCCTTCAATGAATCGTTTCCAGCCGCCGCTACGATGAGTGCGCCATGGGCAAAGAGGCTCTCGCACAGCAATCGCAATCCTTCTTCAATGTGTTTGAGGATATGTATGGCACTCATTAATTGCGTACTCGGCCAGCGGCGATCATCGAACCAAAGGTAGGACAAACGGCGAATGTCGGGCATAATAGTAAGGCTGAGGTTGATAACAAGGCGGCGAATCGAGCCTGAAACAAGCTCCTGTTCCAGGTCCGTGAGGGCAGCGAAGAGCGCATAGAGATCACCACCACCGAAGTCATTGAGAACACGAATTAAGCGGATACGAGCACGTGGGGCGATGTCGCGAATGAGGCCAGTCACAAAGAGGCCGTGATCGGGCATGGCATACATGCGGTAGTTGCCCTGGAAATCTCGTCCAGTACCTACATCGTCAGTGATGGGGTAGCGATCATACTCAATCTCGAAAGAGCCATTCGCACTTTGCAGATTGTAAGCGAGGCGTTGCAATAACCAGTTACGGTTGAATTCAGGGCGCTGCGCGGCACGCTCTAAGCTTTCGGGATGGGGTGCCGTATCCAGTACAGCGACCAGGACCTCCTGCGCGCCATTGGGATCAAGCGGCATCCCCCTGTCTGCGAACGAGACGCTCCAGCCCACCGGAGAATTACCGGCAGCAAGAAGATCGAGTTTGGGAGCGGGCCTGGGAGGCAAAGCCGGGCCACCATCGCCATAAAGAACTGGCGCGGCTGTGACCAGCCAGTTAGGCATAGCTGAGATGAGGTGTAGACCTGCCTGCGCCAGTCGCTCAAGCTGCCCTTGCAAATATGATAGAGCCATAGGAGCAGGGTCATCTACCGCAGGGTCGGCATGACGGGCATGAAAGAAGATCGCGACAAGCGGCTGCTGCCTATGCAATCCAAAGATAAAGGCCCGGCGGCGCGCGAGCGGCATGGCCAATGAGTGATTCAGCCAGCGGCCACGAGTGCCATACAATTCCAGGGCAAGATCATGAGGCAGAAGGATGGTATTCAAATGACTCCGTACCTGTTCAACAAGCGTATCCAGTTCATCGTCAGCGGGCCGCTTAGGAATGCGAATGATCACCACTATTTCACCGGGTATCCAGTTAAAAATTTGTTTGGGTTCGTCGATTACATCGAAGGCATTACGAGACATCCACGTTTTCCCCCTGTAGATGATGTCGTCTGAAATAGATGTGGTATTGTTTTTACCAATTTGTGCGCATGCAGACCAGGTTGAAGTGCTAGTTTTCTGTATAGCGCCATTATAGCGGATGGAACGGTTAGAAACAATGATCAATTATTGATGGTTCTTTATCTTTTGGAAAGTGGCTTCGCGACAAGTCGCTCACCAAATTTTTCCATTGACCTGGCTGTCCGTGGCCTTGCCACGGACAGCCAGGTCAATGGAAATGAAAAAGTTAAAACCCTGCTAGCGCTGTTTCCACAGGGCAAGCAACTGTAGTGTGTCGATTACTACTTGTTCGAGGGGAGCAAGTGCGACATACTCTTCCACGGAATGCTCGTTGACGACGCCCGTGGAAACGGTGAAGGCTTTGATGGCAGGGCGCAGACCGCTGGTATCGCTGCCGATAAAGGTCGGCTGCATAGAAAGGGTCGCTCCGCGCAGCACAAGTATGCTGCGATATGCCTGTAGTAGCGGTTCGTCAGGACTAATCTCGTAACCAGTGGAATGTGTTTTGAAGCTCACTTTTGCAGTTCCACCGAAACGCCGGGCAGTCTGCTCAAAGGCATCTTGTACGGCTTGCTGATAGTGTTGACGCGCCTCAAGTGGCTCGAAACTGCGCAGTTCGCCTGCTATAGTTACAGAGGCGGGTATGGCATTGCGCGCACTACCGCCGCTGATATGTCCGATGTTGATGCGGGTCTGATCGTTGGCAAGCGAACCATGAGGGTAGTCGGTTACGCGAAAGATGTCGATGGCGTGAACTGTCTGAGCGAGGTCTTTGCCGGGATGTCCCGTACGGCCAGTAATCTCCACATCAAATGCTTCATATGCCGCGCCCCTGGAGACAACGACGCCCGCCTCGAAGGCATTATCGAAGACGATTCCGTCGGCGACGTGCCAGGGTGCGCTAGCGAAATTTGACGCGCCGCAGAGGCCAGCCTCTTCCTGGACTGTGAAAAGAAGCACAAGAGGAGGGTGTGGCAGGCGTTGTTCAAGCACGCGTCTCACTACCTCCAGGATGATTACTATACCGGCGGCATCATCGGCGCCAAGATTGGTAGTGCCATCGCTATAGAGGATGCCGTCACGCAGGATAGGCTCGTGGCCAAGGCCGGGCGGTACGCGATCCATATGGGCATTGAGAAGGAGTGGAGTGCCTTCTCCGGCGAGCGTCGCTAGCAGGTTGCCCGAACCGTCAACGTGCGAGTTCAGGCCAAGCGAGGAGAGGTATTGGGCCAGGTAAGCACGAATGTTCTCCTCGTGGCCCGAAGTACTGGGAAGGCGGATTAATGCAACAAGTGTAGTGTAGAGGCGGTCTGAAAGCATAGACACAATTCTCCTTGAAAAATAGACAGTCCTTCACTAAATTATAGCAGAAAGACAGGAGAGGCAAGCGAACATTGACAAGGACCCTCTCATCCCATTAGAATGTAAGCATAGCTATTCAGTCAATGGCAGCAAAGGACATACCACCTCTGATGAGCATTCATGCTGACAATATATCCAATACCGGCATACCAACAACACCCGCGGTGCTGGTAGAAGGATTGAGTTTTCGCTACCGTTCACTGGATGATGAACCTGAACCAGGTCGAAACAAGTCAGCCTCCTTGGATACAGATACACCTCTCGAGCAACCCCGCGCCATCGAAGATATTTCTTTTACGTTGCCCGTTGGAGAACTGATGTTGATTGCCGGTCCCAGCGGATGTGGCAAGAGTACGCTGCTCAAATGCCTTAATGGCCTTATTCCCAATAGCTATCACGGGGTGCTCAGCGGTGAAATACAGCTTGGTGGTCGCCCGATCAAAGGATTGACGCTGCGTGACCTGGCGCAAGAGGTGGGCACCATGCTACAAGACCCCGATAAGCAGATCATTGCCAGCACGGTTGAGCAGGAGATTGCCTTCGGCATGGAGAATTTGAACACGCCGCGCGCCGAAATGCTGGAGCGTATTTCAGGGGTGTTAGAGCAATTGCACTTGAAGCAATACATGGGACAGGCCACGTTTGCCCTCTCAGGTGGGCAGCGCCAGCAGGTGGCAGCCGCGGGTATCCTGGTGATGAATCCTGCGCTGTATTTGTTTGACGAACCATTTGCCAACCTCGATGCACGCGCGGTGGATGAACTGGAAGAGCTGATTACGGGATTGCGCGCCAGGGGACAGACGGTCATTATCGTTGAACATCGCGTTGAGGAGGCATTACGCCTCAAGCCCGACAAAGTGCTGCTGATGAAGGATGGGCGCCAGGTGTTCTTTGGCAACACGCGAGACTTCCTGGAGATTGCCGACCCGACACAGGTCAAACTGCCGATCGAGTCCACGCTGCGCAGCGTCAGCGATCCTGCAGCAGTACGCGGGCTGCTCGTCAAGCCCATTACAACGGGCAACAGCCAGCTGAATGGGCACGGAGAGCGGGGGGAGCCAATCCTGGTCTTTGAGAATGTGCATTATCGCTATAGCTCATACTCGGAAGAGATCCTGCACGGGGTCTCCTGCCAGATACGACGGGGTGAGACGATCGCGCTGCTGGGACCCAACGGCTCTGGCAAGACGACGATGGTGAAGCAGGCGCTGGGCTTGCTGCGACCAACCAGCGGCGCGGTAACACTCTTCGGCGAAGATACGCGGCGCTTAAGCGTCGCACAGTTAGCGGCACGCATTGGATACGTTTTCCAAAGCCCCACTGCCATGCTTTTCGCCTCGACTGTGCGCAAAGAAGTGAGCTTTGGACCTGAGAATCTGCGCTTCACAGCTGAACGCTTGAAAGCCTCCGTCAGGCAATCGGAGGAGGCATTGAATGTCGCGGCCTTCGAGGAGCGCTCTCCCTTCTCGCTCAGCTTTGGACAGCAGAAACGCGTGGCCATCGCCTCGGTTCTTTCGATGCAGGGCAATATTTTGCTGCTGGACGAACCAACGGCGGGACAGGATTACCGTTCGTATATTTCATTTATGGAGTACCTGCGCAGCCTGCCCGAACTGGATGCCCTGCTCTTTATCACCCATGATCTTGACCTGGCGCTGCGCTTTACACAACGCGTCTTACTTTTGAAAGAAGGCAATGTGGTGGCAGATGGCCCACCTTTAGAGGTACTTGCCGATGCGGCATTATTGGAGTCATGCAACCTGCGTCGCACTTCATTGCTACATTATTTACTTTCTGAACGTAACGCTGTAGCTTAGTCACTTGTAAGTCAAGAAAGGAGGCTTGAGTTAATTCTGTTCAATTTTCTTTCCGTCGGTTAGTTGTCAGAAAGGACTTCCCAATATGGCAGTAACAGAAGAACGCTCCCCAGCAAAAGTATGGGGTATCGGTGTACGCCAGATCGTATATATGGCCCTTGGCGCCGCCCTCTATGGAGGGTTGAGCTGGGTCACCAATGTCATCCAGTTGCCCAGCGCCGGTAACGTCTCGTTTCGCCCAGCAATCGTCATTCCTTTGTTCTTCGGAGCAGTCTTTGGCCCCTTGGTCGGTCTCTTCGTTGGAGGCGTCGGTAACCTCATAGGCGACTACATCTCTGGTTACGGTGTCTTCTGGAACTGGGATATCGGCAACGGCTTGATTGGCTTTATCGCTGGTCTCGCTATGCTGAACACGTGGGGGCGCTACAACAAGACGAGCAACATTATCATCGCAGAAGTGTTCGCCGCGGTTGGTGTTGTAATAGGCATTGGCTTTGCCGCCTACAATGACATCTGGATCTCAAAGTTGAGCTTTTTAACAGCGACCATCGGTGAACTGGTCCCGGCGGCTGGTTCCGACCTTATCAACGGCCTGATACTGTTGCCTATTTTACTTATTGCTTACAACGCCTCAATGAGGCGTTTCGGACGCGGCTAGCGCAGGCTTGAGGAGTGAGAAGTAGGAAAGGCATTTCTTTCCTGCTTCTCAACCGATCTCCCCATACATGAGAGAAATTCTATGCTTATCAGTTTTCCTTACATCAACCGGGACACTCCCATACACAGGCTCGACCCGCGAGCCAAGTTGCTATTACTCTTCTTATTTGGGCTTGCTGCGGCGCAGACCTCGAATTTCTGGTTCATCCTGACAGGATTCCTCGGCGCGGTCTTCTATTATAGCCTGGCTGGTCTTAAATGGAGCGAGACAAAGCGCGTCTGGTATTTTATTATCTTCCTCAATATCATGCTTGTCGTCTTTAATTATTTTCTCTCTGCCGGTTCGGTTGTCCAGGGCGTAGACCTTACTCATCAACATGTGCTCTTCAGCATTCCTTTTATCGGCCTCGCCAATAAGCTGCCCTTTTTTGTGCCAAAACCGCTGATCTTTAGCGTAGAGAGCATCACTTTTATGATTACGCAAGGCCTGCGCAACTTTGGGATCGCCTTTCTAGCGATACCCATCCCCTTTACCACCAATCCAGGACTGATGGGCATAGCCTTCAAAGGCATGGGGTTACCTGATAAATTTGCCTATGCCGTTGATCTTTCATTTCGTTTTTTGCCCTCGGTGACGCGAGACTTTGGCACGACGCTCGATGCCCAGCGCGCACGCGGCTTTGAAATCGATAAGCTGCGCGGCGGCATCTTTAGCAAGATCGCGAAACTCGCCCCGATGGTTGTCCCGGTTGTGATTGGCTCCATCGTGGGAGCGGAAGATATCATCAACGCGATGGAGCTGCGCTGCTTTGGCATGGGAAAACGTTCCTGGCTGACGGTACTGCACCCACGGTCGGTAGATCGAGTGCTGATCACCCTCACCCTTGTTGGTTTTTTTGCTATTACGTTGCTCAATATTCTGGGCAATTTCTATAGCACGGGCTTTTTACATGTTCTGCACATACAAGGCATTCCGCAGTTTTTGCTGACGTGACACATATCTATCTCATCAACGCATTTCACCATCCAGCAAGAGGAGCATATAACAATGACGGCGGTCTGCCTTCACGATAAACAGGAAATCGAGGCGTTCTTACGCGGGAATACCTATCTCCACCTCTACGAAATTGGAGACCTGGACGACTTCTTCTGGCAGTACACCACCTGGTACGCCCAAAAAGAAGAGCAGAGCATTGCCCAGGTAGCGTTACTATATAGCGCGCCAGCGATGCCTGTGCTGCTGGGTATTTCCGATGAGCCTACCGATAGGATGCAGACATTACTTCGCTCGATCATCCACCTGCTACCCACGCGCTTTTACGCTCACTTGAGCGGGAATCTCGCCACGGTCTTCGCTGACGATTACCGGATCACATCGCATGGTCTTCATTACAAAATGGCTCTTGTCGACAAAGAGCCAATGGGTACTATTGACGATGCAAGCGTTGTGGCACTGTCCGTGGCGGATTTGTCTGAACTTGAAGCGCTGTACCGTGCAAGCTATCCGGGAAACTCGTTTGACCCGCGTATGCTTGAGACTGGCCGCTACTACGGCGTGCGCAATGGCGCATCCATCATCAGTGTAGCGGGCATCCATGTCTATTCGCCGCGTTTTCACGTAGCGGTCTTGGGCAATGTGACGACCCATCCCGATTATAGGGGACGAGGACTGGGAACCGCGGCCTGCGCGAAACTATGCAAGGAATTACTACGGGAGGTTGAGCATGTTGGATTGAATGTCAAAGCCGACAACGCCAGCGCCATAGCTTGCTACGACAGGTTAGGCTTTGAACGTATCGCAACATACGAGGAATTTTCTTTGGAGTTGAAGTAGATAGCAAGGTGACCCAACCGGGTCAGTTAAAGGAGCAAATCCGGTGACGAAACATTATGGCAGCCAGAGTATGATCGCCCCGCTGCGTACAGTGTTAGTGAAACGACCAGACGAGGCATTCGCAGTCAATGACCCTGCCGCGTGGCACTATACAGCGCGACCAGACCTGGCGCTAGCGCAGCAGGAACATGATGCCTTAGCAGCGCTACTGCGACAAAGCGGGGCTGAAGTGATCTACCATGATGAGCATCAGGCGGAACATGCCGATGCCATCTTTGCCTTCGACCCGGCACTTGTGACCGACCACGGAGCGCTAATCCTTTCGATGGGGAAGCCGCAAAGGCGGGGAGAAGAGGCAGCCATGGCTCGCCGCTTCGAAACGCTGGGTATGCCCATTCACTATACGCTGCATAACGAGGCGCGGGCTGAAGGTGGAGATCTGCTCTGGCTCGACCACGATACACTGGCAGTGGGACTGGGCTTTCGCACCAATGCCGAGGGATTGCGGCAACTCCGTGAGGCGCTAGAGCCGATAGGGGCCTCGGTATTACCGGTGGAACTGCCTTATTATACGGGACCGGCGGCCTGCCTGCACCTGCTCTCGTTGATCAGTATCGTCGACCACAAGTTGGCGGTAGTGTATCCTCCACTGATGGCAGTGCCTTTCTGGCAGGAGTTGAAGCGGCGTGATTTCCGGCTCATCGAGGTTTCGGACGAGGAGTTCGCGACGATGGGCACAAACGTACTGGCGCTGTCTCCCGGGAAATGCCTGATGCTGGAGAGGAATACACGCACACAGAAAATGTTGGAGGAGGCAGGATGTGAGGTGGTGACATATACAGGAAACGAGATTTCGCTCAAGGCTGAAGGTGGGCCGACGTGTTTGACGAGGCCGGTGTGGCGAGAAGAGTAAGGAAATAAAATACTCCTCCATTGCGTTATCATTAGTAAAGAATCGAGTGGAGAAGCGAGGAAGATTCCAACTATGACAAAGCTATACGATGTGATTATTATTGGCTCAGGACCCGCCGGCTATACTGCCGCGATTTATGCCGCGCGCGCCAACCTTGAGGTGTTGATGTTCCAGGGATACCAAGTCGGCGGTCAGTTAATGCTGACCAGCGATGTGGAGAATTACCCTGGCTATGAAGAGGGCATTCTTGGTCCCGAGATGATGGAAAAGTTCGAGTCCCAGGCGCGCCGCTTTGGCACAGAGATGCTTGCCGAAGATGTGTCGACAATTGATTTCAGCAAGCGGCCCTTTACGGTGACGACCGATTCAGGCAACTACCAGGCGCGCGCTATTATTATTGCAACGGGGGCCAGCGCGAAGTGGTTGGGACTGCCAAGTGAGCAGAAATTGCAGGGACGTGGCGTGAGCGCCTGTGCAACCTGCGACGGCTTCTTCTTCAAGAATAAGGACGTGGCGGTCGTCGGCGGCGGAGACACTGCCATGGAGGAAGCGACCTTTTTGACACGCTATGTCAACCATGTGACGGTTATTCACCGACGTGGTACGCTGCGCGCAAGCAAGATCATGCAGGATCGCGCTTTGAAGAATCCAAAAATCAGCTTTATCTGGGACACAGATGTGAGCGAAGTGATAGGTGAGGACGCGGTGACGGCCCTGCGGCTGAAGAACTTGAAAACCGGTGAAGAGAGCACCCTTCCTACGCAAGGATTTTTCCTGGCCATTGGTCACCAGCCAAATACCTCTTTGTTCAAGGGTGTGATCAACATGGACAGGGCGGGCTATATTGTTCCGGTTGAGCACACGATGACCAATATTCCGGGCGTTTTCGCTTCAGGGGATGTGACCGATCACCGCTATCGCCAGGCGGTGACAGCTGCTGGCGACGGGTGCCGTGCTGCCATCGACGCGGAGCGCTGGCTTGAGAGCCAGGGTGTAGAAGTGGACTTCTCGCACGAAATGTACGAACAAGCCAACAAGATTCGATAACAAAGATAAAAAAAGGGTGTCAGCCGTTCGCGCGAACGGCTGACACCCTTTTTTTATCTCCTGGCCTCAAGATACTTGCTATCGCTGCCTCCCACCATTATAATGAGCACAAGCTTAGCGCTTCAGCCACGAATAGTCGTTTTCCAGTGATCGTTCGTTCAGAGAGGGGTAAGCCTTCATGGAGACTATCGATAACCCTGGTGGTGTTGAGATCAGTTCCGCCAGTGTCTCAAAGGAACGACGCGTATCCATCTTCGAACAGATCAATATCAACGTTTTCTGGATCGCCAACAACTTTCACTGGCAAGCATTGCTGGCAATCGTTATCCCCAGTATGGTGGCCAAGTTCCTCGATCCCGCGCAGAAGGACATCAATCTCGCTCTTGTCGTTATTTGGGGGACGCTGGTCGCGGTCGGGGTCAATCCGCTGGTGGGGGCCATCTCCGATTATGCCACGTTCCGCATGGGGCGGCGCCGTCCTTTCTTGATCATTGGGACGATAGTCAACATTGTCGTCCTTGTCCTCTTCGCCTTTGCGCCGGGTTGGTTCTCCTCTACCGCACTTCTGCTGGCATTTATCGTCCTGTTTCTCTTACTGCAATTCACCAATAATCTGGCAAACGCGCCGTGGAGCGCCATCATCGCGGATAGGATTCCGGAGCACCAGCGTGGCATGACGGCTGGCTTTAACGGCCTTTTTACACTGTTGGGCACGATCATTGGGTCAATAGTAGCCGGTATTATCGTCAACAAGAATGATGCGCTGCCGATCTACCGCAATGAAATCGTGCAGATATTCCTGATCATTGCGGTGGTGCAAATTATTTTTGTAGCCTACACGGCCATCACCGTGAAAGAGATACCATTGGGCGAACACATCACCTTCAAACTCAGCCCTATTCTCAAAAAGTTCTTCTTCAAGCCATCTCAGTATCCCGATCTCTCCTGGGTCTTGCTGGCGCGCCTGCTGGTAATGATGGGTATCTGGAGCGTCTTCTACTTTTTACAGTACTACTTTGACGATGTCCTGGGCGGGCCGGGCGTGAAAACGATCATCCTCAACTCCCCCTTCTCTGGCGAACAATTCTCCGGTACACTCTTCCTGCCCGCGCTGTTACTGCTGGCACTGCCAACCTCGATTATAGCTGGTTCTGTTTCGGACCGTTTGGGGCGCAAGATAATGGTCTACATTTCCGGTATTATGATGACGGTGGTGTGCCTGATATTCATCATTTTTCAGAATCAATATGGAGCATTGATCGCGGGGGCGTTCTTTGGCATAGGCTACGGGGCGTACACGAGCGTGGACTGGGCACTGACGACGGATGTACTGCCACCAACGGATGAGGCAGGCAAATTCCTGGGTATCTGGTCCGCGATGGGTATCTTACCGCAGGTAATAGGTATCACCATTGGCGGTGTGCTGCTGCAAATCATGCACACTCTTCCCTATCATATTGGGTATACCGTGCTTTTTGCCGTTACGATTGTGTACTTTGGGTTGGGGACGTTAGTTATCCGGCAGGTGAAGGGTGTGAGGTAAAAAATAAAAGAACCACTTTGGGCAAAATGTACCCTGGCGCGGTGCATTTTGCTCAAAGTGGTTCTTTTATGAATCATACTCCTCAGCCCTTATCTCCACGTACTTTCGGAACCAGTCCAGCATCTTCTCGGAGAAGACATAGTCCAGGCTAGGTTTTGATGTGCCAACATGCCAGGCGCCGAGCACGCGCACGAACTCGACGGGCACCTTCCCTATCATTTTCAGCCGCATGTAGAACTGCTCCGATTGCTCGATAGGACAGCGCAGATCGTTCTCGGGATGGATGAAGAGCGTGGGCGTAGTGACACGAGGTGCGTGGGTGAGCGGCGAGCGTTCGCGATAATAGGCCTCGCGCTCCGGGTCCCAGGGATAGCCTTTCGCTTGGGCTGCTTGCCAGAAACCTATATCGGAAGTACCGACAAAACTGGCCAGGCTAGAGATACCCGCCATGGGGACAGCAGCCTTGAAGCGACCGGTCTGGCCGATGATAAACATCGACATGTAGCCGCCATAACTATACCCTGTGACCAACAGGCGCTCAGGATCGGCGATGCCGCGCGCAATACATGCATCAACGCCGAGCAAGATATCCTGGTAATCCCATCCTCCCCAATCACCCTCTACCTCACGCATGAAGGCCTCTCCTTGCCCTGTACTGCCATGCGGGTTACAGAAGAAGACGGCAAAGCCCTGGGCCGCGAAATACTGGTGATCAAGGTTCATCCCCACGCCAAAGGCCCACTGCGGACCACCATGTATACTGACAATGAGCGGGTAATGTATACCATCTTTTGCACCTATCGGACGAATCAGCCAGCCATCGATTTCATCATTGTTCGCGCCGCGATAGCGTATATGTTCTGCTTTGCTCCAGGCGAATTCGCTCATCTGTCGGTCGTACAGGTGTGTGAGCCGTACGGATTCCCCTGGCTCCATGACGTTGAGCGGCAGGAGATGAAGTTCCCATGGATGGAGTGGCTCCGATTGCGCCAGTAACACGCCACGTTCATTGGGCAGAAGTGCCAGGAAGTAGGTGATGGATTCGCTGCTCGCCAGGGTAGTTGTCTTCTTTTGTCCAACATTCACGCGGCAGAGATCGACACAGCCGTGATCCATGAGGAGAAAATAGATGCGCTGCCCATCAGCGCTCCACTGCGGTCGATAGGGACCAGGCCAACCAAAGCCACTCGATGAACTGGGATAGGCCACATTGTCAACATCGGGCGTCAATAGCTGGCTGTGACCTCCAGCGCGGGGAAGCTGGTAAAGCGTCGCATTACGTGAACCATCGATGCGCATATCCTGTTCCGCTATCAGTACCACCGAGCGGGAGTCTGGCGACCAGGAGTAACAGGCAATTTCCAATGTACCATCGCTGACACAACGAGCACTACCCGTTTCATGGTTGATCGCCCAAAGGTCATTCACGGTTGAACGATCGCGGTCATCAGCGCGGTTGCAGAGCACGCCGATCTCAGTGCTATCGGGCGTCCACTGTGGCAGCATATGATCATAGTCACCGCTAGTGAGGCGGCGTATGGCTGCCGGGTTGATTGATTGTCCATTGGTGGTGGAAGCAGCCATAACAAAGAGGTGGCTATAGGTATCGAATAGTCCGCGGCCATCTAAACGATACCAAACACGATTGATGGTGCGCGGGCGCAATCGTTCTTCCTCTTCATGCTTCTTCTTCTCGTCTACAGTGAGCTGTTTGCGTCCCACCAGCATATCGTCTTCATCGGAGAGGGATGCCGCAGCTGTAAAGGCGATCCACTTCCCATCGGGCGACCAGGCAGCTTCACTTACACCGTGCAGCATATTCGTCAATTGACGCGCTTCGCCACCTTCGGTATTGATCGACCAGAGCTGGTTCTGCTCTTGCTCACGGTTAGAAAGGAAGAGCAGATGCTTGCTATTCGGGGCCCAGACAGGGTTTGTGTCGCTTTTAGTGCCACTGGTCAATTGATGGGATTCGCCCGCGGGGTAACCCTGTTCGCCGATTTGGAGGAGCCAGATGGCGCTCTGGCGCTCGTTCTTTGCCCTATCAGAACAAGCGATAACGAATGCAACGCTCCTGCCATCAGGGGAGAGAGCAAGAGCGCCCATTTCTTTAAAGGTCCAAAGATCATCCTGAGTAAGTTTGCGCGGCGTCGTCATGGAAAACTCCTTTGCCTGCTTGCAATAATTTGCGCCCCTACAAGCATGTCATTGTAGTGGCGCAACACTTCAGGCCCATTGATGGGCTGGATTACATATTCAAGATGCGGATTTCAACCGTTATTTCACCGATCCCTCGTAGATACCCATAACGGTACCGAGGAATTTCAGAGCATCCTCGCGCTTGCGCTGAAAAGAATTGCGACCAATGATTGAGCCGAAACCACCACCGTCGCGGATGGCACGGGTCTCTGTAAAGAACTCCTCATCGGCAGCGGAGGTACCACCAGAGAAGATGACGATGCGTCGACCATCAAATGCGCTCTGGACGATGTGACGTACGCGTTCGGTGAGAGTGGCTATGGGAATCTCGTATTTCTGATAGACTTTCTGCGCCTCAGGCAGTTCTACCTTTTCGCTCGGCAGTTTCACCTTGATGATGTTCGCTCCCAGTTGAGCGGCAATCTGGGCGGCATAGGCTACCACATCTACGGCTGTCTCGCCATCTTTGCTCAGGCTACTGCCGCGTGGATACGACCAGACTACAACAGGGAGGCCAGCTGCTTTGGCCTCCTCAGCCAGTTCGCGTAACTCCCCGTAGATAGTCACACGCTCGCTTGATCCAGGATAGATGGTGAAGCCGACTGCGACACAACCCAGCCGTAGAGCATCGCTTACCCCTGCGGTAATGGCCGATATGGGATCGCGCTCGTCGTTCAGCACATCATGATTGTTACACTTCAAGATCAAGGGGATATCGCCACAATAGTCTGCGCCTCCTGCTTCAAGAAATCCTAGGGGAGCCGCATAGGCATTACAGCCAGCTTCGATGGCCAGCTGAAAGTGGTAGCGTGGATCGTAACCTGCAGGATTTGGCGCAAAGCTGCGTGCAGGGCCATGCTCGAAGCCTTGATCAACCGGCAAAATAACCAATTTCCCTGTGCCTGCCAGGCGACCATGATTGAGCATACGGGCGAGGTTTGTGCGCACACCAGGATTTTCGTTAGAATACCAGCTTAAAATTTCACGGATGCGATCATTCATTGTTCTAGTTCCTTTTCACTCGTCGTTAGGTGGTAGCGTTGATTACAGGCAATGCAGTTAATCATATTGTATCACTTCCTTCCTAACACATACTTTCCCCCATTTTAGCTGCACGTATAAGTTTATACCTATAAGAAAGCATGGATGCGTTTGAAGTTCAGGCATTTCGTGCTACTACTGCTTATTACACTTAAAAGAAGAAAATACATGTGTAACAGTAAAAATGACGATTTGAGATGCTACAAATTACTACATAAGAAGTCGCATAGCCACAACCATTGTTACTTTAGACACATTGGTACGTTTCAATACAACAACGGAGAGAAATCGCGCAATTTTAGGGAGAGTGACACTTGTATGCCCTACTGGCAACCTTCATGCCAGCACCAGGCATGTTCTGGAGGAGAAACAACATGGGTGGAAGTAACTTTGAGTTACTCATGGAAGAGGTGCTCAATCAAAAGCGACTCATGGATGAGCTAATGACAGAAAATTATAACTTACGCCGTCAGCTTGCTGATCTACGCGAAGGGCGAGGTATTATTCTTGAGATACAGGGTCAGTTGTTTGCGCTCGCTAGCGAAACAGTCATTCGGACTCCCGAGTTAGGCCAGACATCACAAAGCTCGCCTGTTATGGAGCAGGCAACTGCTTTTATGCCAGCCAGTATGCCAGCCAGTCAGACAGGCCAAAGAGGTCAGTCAGAGCAAATAACCGGTATCATCTCTGAAACACCGATGCCCAGCACAGATCAATTTGAGCAAATGACTCAGTCCTTTAATGCAGAGGAAGAAGCGCCAGCAACGACCTCTACATTTCTTGAGGATATGCTCGTAGACGAATTTGCTACCGCGGCAACCAGTCCTATAGCTGTCTGGCGAGGTCCAAAAACTCGCAAGCTCGCAATGAGCGATGAAGAGGAAAAAGCGGAACTGCGTAAAGAACTCATCGGAAGTTTCTTGCTGGAATAGCCAGATCACGCTACCATGCTCTATAGCTCTCGAACTGCTATGAAACCAGAGTTGTAAAGACAACCAGCCGTAGCGTTGTCTGATGCTGGCTGGGAATCCAGTCGCCCGCGCAGGTAATCAGGTTGAGATAGTGGCCCGCGTCGTTGCCAAAAATCTCCTGCACCGGTGCTTGTTGTGGCGGGTAGAGGGCGACACGATTGACACGAAAGGTCCATGATTTTCCGCCTGTATCCATCACGACTACTTTATCTCCAACATGTAGAGCACGCAGGTTCCAAAAAACCGCCGGATAGCCCCCAGGTCGGTCGAGATGTCCATCAATTACCGCGCTGCCAACCTCACCTGGTCTGGGGCCAGTTTCATACCAACCGACATGTTCCCACGGGTTCTGAGTTGGCGTCGCCAGGTCCCCAGTGGAGAGGATACCAACTGCTTCAACAGGGGCAACTACACCGATTGAAGGAATGATCAAGCGAGCCGGATTCGTCATTGCGCCCTGTGCTGGTGTGGCAACTGCGGACGATGAAGTTGTTGCAGTGGGACGTATGGGAGAATGGTCGGAACGAGCGACGGAGGGCGCTGCGTGCGGTATGGCACTCTGTGCTGTCGTAGCTGATCCACACCCCTGCATAATAATAGCCAGGATCAGGATAAACAAACTGAATGTTAATTTGACCGCACGCATACCGAATCTTCCTTCAACTAAACTAATCTATATTACTTTATACTGCATTACTCGTGTGATTGTTTCGTCGACTTCTGGTAAGCAAGTACCAGGTGTCGTGAAGCCAGAATGCGGCTGCGACGGGTAGGTCTACGAACCAAAAAGCGCTAGCGGGGCCATTACCCCTGACATTATTGTAATACGCTGGATTAGCGCTGCCAGATGTTGTTTGAATTCCATGATCTATTAACTGGTGCAAAGTAACAAGAAATAGGAGAAGCACGTATACAGGTATGATTGCGCCTCTCCCATCTATCTCTAGCTTAGATCTGGAAATTGCTCGTAACCTGAGTTGCGGCTGGAGTTACATCGGTGCGCGGCAGCATCACCAGCGTAAATGAACCGGCGCTTTGCGACATAAGGAAGGTAACCGTTCCAGTCGCGCCGCTGGTACCAGCAGCGATAGCAGATTTAAGCGTGTTGTCCGTAGGCGGCGATGTGGTAGTACCTGTTTGTAAACGAATATTATCGCTCGCGAACACGTAGTAGTCGCTCTTCGTGAGATTATTGGCTTTGAGCGTAACTACAATGTAACGCATGCCACTATCGGCCTGCTTGCCATTCGCACTCAGGCTCGATGTCACAGATGTCAGCGTCCAGTTGAGTCCGGCATAAGTGAACGCCGAATTTGGCGTGATCGTCTTGGGCTGGTACTTGCTCACATCCGCGCTGCCTGTCAAGGGGACATCCATCTGGGCCTCGTTCGCGCCACCAATGCGCAGCGTAAGTTTGCTGACATCGACATTCGTGGACACGGGAAAATCCACCCAGTTGTTGCGCGTAACGGCCTGACCAAGACTCCCACTATCATGTTCGCTCGTAGCGGCAACACTTGACCCATCCGGCAAAATCAAGTGGAAGTTATCGTTGTAAAACAGGTAAACGTCGTTCGTTGTCGGGTTATGCTCTTTGATGTTCAGGCGTACCACATACGGTGAGCTTGAAGTAGTGCCGTCATCGCTGAAACTGCTGGCCTTCTGAACGTTGACAACAGTAACATCAGAGCTATCGTAGGTAACGGTTGAGTTTATTTGAGTGGTGGTGGTTGGAATAGCCTGCGGTGTTCCATTGCCGCCAGTTCCGTTAGTAGTTGAGGTATAGCTCGAAGTAGTACTGCTCGCGGCAGAAATAGCATACCTGTACACGAAGAAGCCGACGCCACCACAAATTCCCACTATAAGCAGTATTACGAGAAGGACGCCACAGCCCATCTGGCCAAGCACGCTTTTTGAAGAATCCTTCACTGGCTTTGCATACGCAGGAGTCGGGCCTGGAGTAGCTTGATAGCCCTGCTGCTGTGGATAATAGGTATTAGGAACAGGGTTCGATGGCGCCTGCTGAGGCTGACTATACATACTCCCCGGTGGAGGTGGTGTTGGCTGCGCTGATTGCGAGTACGATCTCTCTGGTGGAGGTGGCGGTACAGAAAGTTCGGTAGGCATTTCAGGAACGTGCGAGTAGTGTTCTCCGCTCGCCGCGGCAGTAGGTTTACTAAATCCAGGATCAGCTGTTGCTCCACAATTCGAGCAAAAACGTTGACCAGCGGCTATAAGAGTGCCACACTGTGGGCAGGGTGTTGGTGATGACTGTGCCATTTCCTCTCTCCTTTGGTTTAAAGCTCTCAATGAAAGCTCCAAATGAGTCTGTTCAAGAATGAGTACGGCTGTACTTAGACGCAAGTGTAACAGTTATCGAAATGAAAGTCTATAATATATCTCATAGGCTACCTATGTAACATGTCACATAGTACAACGATTATGAGATCTGAAAATCGGTGCTTGACTGATTTGCTCCACTTTGTGGTAAGAAGATGAGGGTGAATGCGGTACTGTCTTGAGGTATAAGGAAGGTAATTGTGCCGGTTTTACCTGTTTCACCGGTATCAAATGAGACAGGCAGGTCTGTAAACCTTGGCGCAGCCGTTGTGTTCCCAGTTTTTAAGCGAGCATAGTCGTAAGGCGAACCGGGTATAGCCTGCTGCGAGAGCGTATTATCCACCCGGAGGGTTACTATGATGAAGGTCATACCTTTGCTCGCCTGCTTTCCAGGAATGCTCAGTTGCTCTGTAGCCTTCACCACTGTCCAGTTCAGGCCCAGGTAGATCATCTTATCATCTGGCTGGATGCTCTTCGAGCTATATTTGCTCAGGTCGGCGTGTCCAGTCAGGGGGATGTCCATTTGTGCTTCGTTTGCCGCTCCTAATCTCAGAGTCAACTGCGTGATCCTGTCGTTGCCAGGCACAGCAAAATCGACAATGCTCTGCTGTGTTGCTCCGGGAGCAATACCGACGTTAGCACGCGCGAAGGTCGGCGTGACAATTGCCTTGTCCGGTAAGAGCAAGCGCGCGCTATCGGCATAGAGCCAGTTGACCTTTAGAGACGTCATATTCTGCTCTTGTATGACCAGACGCACCATCCCTGTCGACACAGTATTGGGATCGTCAATAAAGCTCTGCGATTGCTGGACAGAGAGGACGGTCAACTCAACACCTGCGTAGGTCACTGTGGTATTGATGGGTTTTGACGTCACAGAAGGCTGTGTCGCGTTCCCACTGCCGAAGCCGGTCAGGTGGATACCCATGGCTGCAGCACCAATATAACTTCCTACACCCAGAAGGACAAGCAGCAGCAAACAGATAAGCGCGCAGCCCATTCTACCAAAAGTTCTTTTTTTGGTAGGATGAGGAGGTGCGCTTGAGACAGGAGGCCCGGTATTTCTCCACGACGGCGCTACCTGGAGAGGTTCTTGCATAGTCGGGTGTACAGTTGGCGGAAAGGGCGTTGAGGGCTGGGAGGTAGGAATATTCCCGTTTTGATGTGGAACGAAAGTTAGTCCGCAATTGGCACAGAAGCGCTGACCTGGAACCGTCGGGGCGTTACACCTTGGACAAAAGGGAGGAAGAGTCTGTGCCATAGTTTCTTTCTGCTCCTTTGACTAGCGGCTAATGCTCACAACTATGCTTGTGCTCATTGTAACACGGCCAGGGAGCTACGAAAATCAGTTCATTACGCTTTTGCACCCCTACATGTGGTATAATGAAGAGCAATTTGGAAAAGATATTCTACTCTTCAAGGATCAAACAGCCATGCCAGAATTTAAGGTAGAAGCTCCCTTTCAACCCACCGGCGATCAACCAGAAGCTATTGCGCAATTGGTTAAGGGCATCAACGATGGCTATAAGATGCAAACGTTGCTGGGAGTAACGGGCAGTGGAAAAACCTATACGGTCGCAAAAATTGTCGAACAGATACAGAAACCAACGCTAGTGCTCGCCCCGAATAAGACGCTCGCAGCACAACTCTATAGCGAGTTCAAAGAGTTCCTTCCTAATAATTCGGTGGAATATTTTGTCTCCTACTATGACTACTATCAGCCAGAGGCCTACATCGCGCGTACCGACACCTACGTGGAAAAAGAGAGCATGTTAAACCAGGAGATCGAAAAGCTACGGCTCTCGACAACACGCAGCCTCATTGAACGGCGCGACGTCCTGATCGTCGCCTCCGTCTCCTGCATCTATGGTTTGGGTAGTCCTGAAGAGTATAGCGATGTGGTGCTATCGCTGAAAGTAGGGGAGGAAAGACGGCGCAACAAGATACTACGTCACCTGACAGAGATACAGTACGAGCGCAACGATGCCAATTTCATTCGCGGTCGCTTCCGGGTACGCGGCGATGTGTTGGAGATTTTCCCGGCCTATGAAGATGTAGCGGTGCGCATCGAGTTTTTCGGCGACGAGATCGAGCGCATGACCGAGATCGATCCCCTGACAGGTGAAGTGCTGGGGAAACGACAACGGCTGGATATCTACCCGGCCAAGCACTGGGTCACCACGCAAGATCGACTGAACAAGTCTGTCGAGTTGATCGAAGCCGAGTTAGAAGTACGGCTTGCAGAGCTTGAAGCCGAGGGAAAATTGCTGGAGGCGGCACGCTTGAAGCAGCGCACCAACTTCGACATCGAGATGCTGCGCGAGACCGGCTTCTGCTCTGGCGTCGAAAACTATTCACGTCACCTGGCGGGACGAGGAGCAGGTGAGCAGCCGTGGACGTTGATGGACTACCTGCCCGATGATTACCTGCTCGTGGTTGATGAGTCGCATGTCGCGCTGCCGCAGGTACGCGGTATGTTTGCCGGAGATCGCTCGCGCAAGCAGGTGCTGGTTGATTATGGCTTTCGTCTCCCCTCCGCGCTCGATAACCGCCCATTGACATTTCCAGAGTTTGAGCAACAGATCAACCAGGCTCTTTTTGTCTCAGCTACCCCTGGACCTTATGAACACGAACACAGCCAGACGGTCGTACAACAAGTTATTCGCCCAACTGGTCTGCTTGATCCGGAGATCAGCGTGCGCCCGACAAAGGGCCAGATCGATGATCTGTTAGCGGAGATCAGGAAACGCGTCGAGAAGGAACAGCGCGTGTTGGTGACGACGCTGACCAAGAAGATGGCGGAAGACCTGGCGGACTACATGCATGAGCTGAATATCAAGGTCCACTACCTGCACTCGGAGATCGATACGATAGAACGAATAGAAATACTACGCGATCTGCGCCTCGGGGTCTATGATGTTGTAGTCGGCATCAACCTGTTACGCGAGGGTCTTGATCTGCCCGAAGTTTCGCTGGTAGCGATTCTCGATGCCGATAAAGAGGGGTTCTTACGTTCAGGCAATTCGTTGATCCAGATCATCGGACGAGCCGCACGGCATATCGAAGGCAGCGTCATTTTGTATGCCGATACAGTGACAAAATCGATGCACTATGCCATCGATGAGACGTATCGCAGGCGTAAAATCCAGACAAGCTTTAACGAGCGCAACCATATTACGCCACGCGGCATTAAGAAGGATGTGAAGAGCTTAACGGAACGTATCAAGGCGATGAGCGGTGTCAGTGTCGATGAGGCAGATGGAAAATCAGTAGCAGCGGCGCTGGCCGGAATACCAAAAGAGGAGGCGCTGCGACTGATCAAGGACCTGGAGTCACAGATGCGCAACGCGGCCAAGCAGTTGGAGTTTGAGAAGGCGGCCCAGCTGCGCGACCAAATTATCGAGATCAGGCGGTCGATGATCGAGTAGGAAGGGCGCACAGGATGGATAAGGCCAACCTGCTTGATACGATGCAGACAGAACGGGCGAAGCTCGATGGGCTGCTAGCGACCCTAAGCGCCGAGCAGATATGCCAGACGGCCCTGGAGAATGAGTGGTCCGTCAAGGATGTGCTAGCACATATCTCCACGTGGGAGCGCATGTGTGTAGACTGGATCCAGGCGGGTTTGCGCGGAGAGAGGCCCGACAAACCTGAGAAAGGGTATACCTGGGAAGAACTGGACACATTTAACGAGAAAACGTTCCTGGGGAACCGGGAACGCACCCTCAATGATGTGCAGGCCGACTCGCGCCTGGCTTACCAGCAGTTGCTGGAACAAGTGCAGGCGCTTTCGGAAGATGATATCACGAATCCACAGCGCTTCCCCTGGACAGATGGGCGCGGGCTTGTCCCCTTTATAGCGGCCAATTCCTACGAGCATTACCAGGAACATTTCGAGCAAATTCACAAGTGGCTGGCAGATGAAATGATGCAGACATGACTTGAATAAAACAAGAGATTGCTGAACAAACAGGACAAAATGGGCACCAGTCTCACCTGGTGCTTCGACATATGGTCAGTGCCCAGCAGCTCCTCTCTCCCGTTCATGGTCATCCTTCTCTCAATACCTCATCCCCACACGAAAATACAACATTTGACACACCTGATACTCTTGATACAGTAAGCCTTCTCGACTCAAACCTGTCTGATACAAGTGAAACACTTGATACTTTTGATACAGTGAGCCTCCTCGACTTAAACTTGTCTGACATAAGTGAAACACCTGATACACCTGATACTCTTGATACAGTGAGCCTCCTCGACTTAAACTTGTCTGACGCAGCTGAAACAGTGGAAGCACCTGGACAACCACTCCCAACAACCACTCCCAACAACCACTCTCAACCCCGATACCATCACCAAAAAAATCCATACTCTCTTCCATTGCTCCCACGACACCTGCTCCGTCCACTAGCCCATCTTCGCTCGAAAAGATGAATGGGGGCATGAAAATTATCTTTCTGAGAACTGATCCCTCTTTACAATCAGCCATTCATTCTAATGGTACAATATCATACATAGGAACAGCGCTAACTTACCTGTCTAACCCATGAGAAAGGATCACGCATTCATGCATCATAACGATCACCACAAGGATAACTCCAATGCTGATAAACACAAACTGAGCCAGAGCGATTACCTGAGCGGAGCGCAAATTATCCCGCGGCGAGTTCATGCCAATATGACGGTCGCGGAATTGATCGAGCAGCAATTCCAGGCCTATAATTCAGCACGCTTGAACGAGGCGGCCCGCCTCTATGCCGAGGAGATGCTGGCACCTGAGAAGGACGTGACCATTGGTCTGACCATGGCAGGCGCCCTGACCCCGGCTGGTCTGGGTGGCTGCGTCATCACGCTGATGGAGAACGGCTTCGTTGATTTTATCATCAGCACTGGTGCTAACCTCTATCACGATATGCACCACGCGCTGGCTATGTCGCTGCACCGGGGCGATTTCCGCCTGGATGATATCAAGTTACAGGAAGAGGGCGTCATCCGCATTTATGATATTCTCTTTGAAGACAAAGTGCTGCTCGACACCGATGCCTTTGTGCGCGAATGCCTGAAAAGTTTGCCGAATCGACAAATTTCAACCTCGGAACTGCACTACCACCTGGGGAACCAATTGCTCAAAGCCGGGGTTAACCCGGAGTATTCAGTACTGGCCCAGGCGGCACGCTGGAATGTCCCCATCTACACCTCCTCACCGGGAGACTCTTCAATTGGTATGAACGTTGCGCGCAACGCGCTGGATGGCAGCTTGCTGACGCTTGATCCACTGGCCGATGTCAACGAGACCACAGCCATTGTTCACAGCGCTACGCGCAATGGCGTGATCATTCTTGGCGGCGGCAGCCCGAAAAATTTCTATCTGCAGACGCAGCCGCAGTTATGGGAGGTCCTGGGCATTCAGAAAGGTGGACACGACTATTTTGTGCAGATCACTGCGGATGCTCCCCATTGGGGCGGGTTGTCAGGCGCCACACCCTCGGAGGCTGTTTCATGGGGCAAGATCAAGCCGGATCAATTGAACAGCGCAGTAGTGATCTACGGCGACTCAACGATTGTACTGCCGCTAATTACTGCCTATGCTGTGACGAAAGCGCAGCCGCGCCCACGCAAAGAGCTCTTCGCCAGGCGCGAGGAGATGTTGCAAGAACTGAAAGAGGCTTACTTTGCAGGGAAAGGGGTACGACCATAGCTGGGTTTTCCATCTAATACCAATATCATTCCTATTTAGATAGATCGACTTGTTACTTTTAGGTGGATATCAGCTTACTATTAGATAACAGCAACCAACTTTTTCCTCTTCATTAGCTTGACAACCTAATGTATAATGACATCTGGCATCAAAAAAGGATGCTAAAATGCTGTTGTAAAATAAGAGGAGGTAAGTTCGATGCTTGTCCATTTGATGTTAGAGCTTTACGGATGTGACCGCGAGCTTTTGAGTAACGAGGCGTTAATACGGCATGCCCTGGATGAATATCCTGCCCGTGTCGGCATGGAGAAAGTCAGTCCTGTTCACCTGTATGATATTGAAACGTCTAATCCACTAGATGCTGGCCTTTCGGGTTTTGTCGTCATTGCCCAGAGCCACATCAGTATGCATGCATGGCCTGAATATGGTGAGGTTGATATCGACATCTGTTCCTGCAAAGAATTCAGCCAGGAAGAGGCCATCTCCTTTGCTAAAGACATGTTCCACACAGATGATGTAGAGGCGCATTTCGTAGTACGCGGCAACCGTTCCCTACGCCCCGAATCGCCCGATCCTATACGCTACGAGGCAGCTATGGCTCAACGCAGAACAAGATTGGCGGTGCGCTAAAAAGAAGGAGTGTGATTTTATGACTGATTCGCCTGTGACCCAGTTCGGTGCGCCTGACGCGCCTCATTGTGATCCATCCACCGCGCGCGTGACGATTATCCCGGCCCCGCTTGAGTATAGCGTATGCTATATGAAAGGTACCGAACACGGACCACAGGCGATTCTTGATGCATCAAGTCAAATGGAATTGTATGACGAGGAACTTGACTGTTGCCCTATCGAAGTGGGCATTTATACACGCCCTGCATTGGACTATCGCAGTATGGATCATGCTACAGCGCTCAAAATTACTGGTGATGCTGTACGCGAAGTACTTGAACGCAGACAACTCCCCTTCACTCTTGGCGGTGAACACTCTCTCTCCGCTCCTCCAATCGCAGCCGTACGAGATTATTTTCCTGACCTGACGGTTGTCCACATTGACGCTCATGGCGATTTGCGCAGTGAATATGAAGGTACGCCCTTGTCACATGCTTCAATCGAGAGACGTGTTGTAGATATGGGTATTCCCCTTACCGAAATCGGTATTCGCAGCTTCAGTCCTGAAGAGGCTGAATTTATGAAAACGCGTCCCAATGTCGCGGTGGTCTGGGGCCACCAGTTAGCGAGAGGAACAGCTGTTATTCCCTGGGAGCGCTTGAGCAAACATACCTATGTCACGATCGATCTCGACGCTATTGATCCCAGCGAAATGCCAGCGGTAGGAACGCCCGAACCTGGCGGGTTACATTGGTACCAACTGCTGGAACTTTTTCGAGAAATCTGCCGACGCACGACGATTGTGGGGATGGATGTGGTCGAGCTTTGCCCGGTGGAAGGACAGACTCGCGCGGATTTCCTGGCTGCGAAGCTGGTTTACAAGATGATCGGCTATCGCTTTTGCGACAAAGGGTGAAGTTGGAGAGTAGCAATGAATCAGGTACTAAAAGAGACCCCGCGCATGTTCGTCCCGCTATGCCTATTAGCTATTCTCGTCACAGCATGCGCCGGTTTAAGCAACACGTCTTCAACTTCTCAAGGAAGCAATAGTACCCATACATTGCCAACAAACAATGGTATGATCACGTATAGTTCAAGTTCAAATGATGTAATCATTCGCACGTTTTATGGTGGGGGTAATTTCGGGACGCTGGCATTTAGCCCAGAGATCAGCATCTATGGTGATGGCACTTACATTCTCGGGCCTGGAGTGCAAATGAGGCAAGGTAGGCTTGGTGCGGATGCCTTGCAACAGCTGCTGTATACCCTGGTGAATGTCGATGGATTGCTCGGTTTTAATCAATCACAGTTTTACGATGTACCGGATCAGAATGCGACTTTTCTACAACTAGCATTGAATAACAAACATTACGCGTTCCAGTATGGCAAATTCGGGACACTACAGGAGAGCATGCAGGCTTTAGATGAATACCATAGGCTGGATCGTGCTCTCACTACCATCAGAGATTCGCTCAAGGGGCTGACTTATCCTTATGCCAACAAGACGATGACATTGCTCGTCCACCAGGATTTTAGCCCGGATCTTACGAAAAATATCCCTGAGTGGCCGTTACAAGATTTTACCCTGAGCCAGTTAGCACTATTTGAATGTGGCGTCATTCCACCAGACCAGGTAGGTCCAAATGCTGATACTGGCTGCCTGACCTTTACCACTCCAATTACCGTCTATCTGCCAGACCCACAGCAGTTGCAAACCATCAATGCTTTGCTGAAAAATCAGCAACAGGGAGAGTTTATAGAGAAGGGCATTTACTACTGTCTTGTTACTCGTCCGCTGCTCCCTGACGAACTACCACAAAAGACGGTTGCGATGCTTGGCAGCAATGCGTTAAGTTATAGCGGCGTCCCACTTCATAGCGGAGTGATCCCGACGCAAGTACCAACGCGCTGAAGGTTGAGTCGGCAGTAAAGCAGCCAAAAGATTAGAGTGTCGCGATTTCTCGCCACTGGAGAGTAAGATGTGATATACTATGGTTGATGCGTCCCCTTTACAAATGCCGATTGAAAATATACGTATCAAGCCTGCTGGAATTGGTGCGGAGCGAACGACGGGAGATACCCTCGACATCTTGCCCATATGTCCACCACTTAGACAAATATAACTATCCTCCAAACGGGACAACTCGGAAAGGAAACATGACAAGAGACTACAATAAACAACCGCGAGATGACACGCGCTCGTCCTCTCGTAGTCAATCCCCAAACAGGACGGGAGACGAGCGGTCTCCACGCCCACCTCGCCCTCGACTGAGTCGTGAAACGGTAGATCGCGCATGGGAATCAGGAGCACCTGCTCAACACGCCGACTATCGTACTCGTAGTAGTAATGGACAACCGCCACGAAATAGCTGGCGGAATAACCAGCAATCGGAGCACTCTCCTGCTCAAAATGGTCGCAGACCCTATGGACCCCATGGCAACAACCAGGGCAATCAACGGAGCTTCGAGCGTACACCCAATGGTAATTTTGGCCCTCGTCCACAGCCTTTCGGCACTGGCTCCAACAGGTCCAATGATCAGCGGTTCAACAGCCGACCTGGAACCTCACGCGGTCCCCTGAGTAATGGAAATCAGGGTGGCTTCCGTGAAAACCAGCGACCGCACGAACAGCGTCCTCCATTCCGTGATACGGACCAGAATCGTGGTTATCAACGACGTGACTTTACGGGTCCTGACAGGCGAACTAACGGTTCTGAGCGCACCAATCGTCCTCCACGCGATTTTGGGCGTGATGAGCGTTCACCGCGCACATTTGACCGCAAGCCGCGCGATTTTGGGCGTGATGAGCGTTCACCGCGCAATTTCGCTCATGGCAATCGACCACCTTACCCTGCTGAGCAGCGTGATACACAAAATCCTCGCTGGCAAAGCCGACCGGCGGCGCGGCAAGATAGCGCTTCGCAAGAGCGTCCGCACATTGACGGGCGAGAACAAGGCAAGCTGTTTGAGGGAGATTACGAGCGTTTTGATTCTCCGGCAGAGCAGAAGAGGTCTGACAAACCTACTAGGCCTTACAAAAGCAGAAAAAAAGTTGATGCGCCCAACGCTAAACTTGAAGAACGGCATGTCACCCGTCTACCCGATGGGCGTGTACTCAAAGGCCCTCGTCCCATACAGCGCAAAAATGCTCAATTCTGGAGTGAAATCTCCAATGAGACTGAACAGCTGATCGATCTCGTTGAAGTACCAGCTTCACCTGACGGCGTGGAGACAGAGGCACAGCCTGTTAAGCTTCAACAGGATGGCGCTTTACCGCAGGAAACTCAGGAAGAAGCTATGACGCAAGAAATTGCCAGCACTACTGAGGAAGCTGCCTCAAAAAAACCTCGTACACGCGCCGCCAGCGCTATTGCACGAAGTAAGAAGGTAGCTGTCAAAAAACCGCGTTCGACTGGTCCGAAACCATCGCAGCGCGGCTACAAATGGCCGACAACCGAGTGATACTACTATATACTCTCGCTACCTGGGGCAGCGAGAGTATATAACACGGCTCAGGGATATCACAGACCCACTTAAGGGGTTGCGTGCCGAGTCCTCTGGACTCTGTACCTCTAAAAGCTCTTTTCTATTACGAGATACACTATGCATGTTAGAACGGTATTGGGTCGCATTGCTCCTGAGAACCTGGGCATCACGCTTGGACATGAGCATCTCCTCATTGATCTGCGCGGTTTATGGGAGAATCCACCTCCTGAGAGGGCCTATCTCATTGACCAGGAGCCAACACTAGAAAACCTGGGCGAATTGATGCGCAACCCATACGACTCCAAGCTCAATTTGCTGATCGATGATCCTGAGTTAACTATCACAGAACTGCTCAGCTATCAAAAAGTAGGAGGGCAGGCACTGATTGATATGACCACGGTGGGAATCAAGCCTGATCCGCCGGGGCTTCAGGCTATCGCTCAGGCAACGGGAATACATATCGTAGCGGGATGTGGCTACTACCGTCAGCCACTCCTACCGGAGTCGCTACATGAACGCAGCAAGGAAGAGATTGCCAATGATTTGTTGCGCTGGCTCAGCGAAGGCATGTATGGTACGACGATACGCGCGGGTTTGATGGGCGAGCTGGGCACCAGCTCGCCTATCTACCCATTTGAGGAACGCCAACTGCGCGCCGCGGCCCGCGTACAACAACAGACCGGAGCAAGCATCAATGTTCACCCATTAATCTGGGGGCACGAACATCTGCATATTCTCGATATTCTCGAAGAAGAGGGGGCCGACCTCTCGCGTGTCGCAATTAGTCACTGCGATGAATTGGTCGAACCAGCGTGGCACGCACGCATCGCGGAGCGAGGTGCCGTACTCTCGTTTGATACCTTCGGTTCAGAGACCTATTTTGATCGTAGTTTTGCCCAGGAACCACACGATACTGACCGCATTGAGTGTGTCCTACGTTTGCTAGAAAAAGGGTATGGAGCGCAGCTGACGCTGGCGCACGATATTTGTACACGTACCCAGTTCCACCGCTATGGCGGTTGGGGTTGGGATCATCTACTACGCAATATTGTACCGCGCTTGCGTCACGCGGGAGTTTCACAAGAAGAACTGGATACTATCTTCATTGAAACACCCAGGCGACTACTGACACTCCAAGGTGACTGATATAATGCTTTATCCCAGCTATCTCAATTTGTATGAATCAGGCGAACTGGCTGAGCGTGCAGCTACAGCCTGGGAAATCCTGCGCAGTTGTACCATCTGTCCACAGAACTGCCGTTGTAACCGTATCGCAGGAAAAACTGGCGTGTGTCATTCCGGCACAGAGGCTATTGTCGCATCCTGGAACGTTCATCGCCGTGAAGAACCTCCAATCAGCGGGACACGGGGGGCAGGGACTATTTTCTTTGGCTACTGCCAGGCCCGCTGCACTTATTGCCAGAACTTTTCGCTCAGCCAGGGAGGACTGGGCCACCGTGTTGGTCCAGAACGGCTGGCGGACATGATGCTCTACCTGCAAAAGAAACGCTGTCACAATCTGGACCTGGTCACACCCACCCACTTTGTACCGCAGATACTAGCGGCGCTAGTGGTAGCCTGTGGTAAGGGTCTTACGTTGCCAATTGTCTATAACTGTGCTGGTTATGAGAACCTGGAGACGCTAAAATTGTTGGACGGCGTTGTCGATGTGTATCTGCCCGACGCCAAGTATTCTGACAATAAAAACGCGTTGCGCACATCGAAGATGCCACGCTATGTTGATCATAACCAGATAACGCTGCGTGAAATGCACCGACAGGTTGGCCCACTTCAACTCGACGAGGAGGGCATCGCACGGCGCGGACTGCTCATTCGACACCTCGTTATGCCCGAGGATATAGCGGGAACACGCGAAGTACTGCGCTGGATCGCGGAAGAATTAGGGCCAGGCACTCCGGTCAGCCTGATGGACCAATACTTTCCTGCCTGGAAAGCTGTGAATGACCCAGTACTTAACCGCCGCCTGACATGGGCCGAGTATAGCTCTGCTATAGACGCTCTGGAAGAATTTCAATTGGATGTTGGTTACGTTCAGGAAGACCTGATGGAGCTCGATACGACGTCTATACTATAGACGGTGCAACTGGTTTAGCCGTGCTATAATCTAACAAATGCTATAAGAACGTATACATGCTAGAGAACATTGGTACCTGAGAGGCAATGTACACTGTGTGCAAGCTGTTTCTCTGGCTGGTACATTTCTCCATGCGCTAGGGAGAGTAGAAATGTATCCGGAGGTGCCCGAAATGGAGAACCATTATGAACGACACGGCCACTTTGAGCCACTTATTTGCCGGTATCCAGGCTGACCTTGACAAGGTAGACACCACATTTGAGAAGAGGGCAACATCCGGACTCGACATCCTCAATTCCGCTTCGATGCACGCGCTTGGATCACCCGGCAAACGATTGAGAACGGCACTCACGCTACTCTCTGGTAAGATGAAAACGTATCGCTTTGATAAGCTGTTGCCTTTGAGCGTCGCCTTTGAAATGGTACACCTGGCGACGCTTATTCATGATGACATCGTGGACAACGCGAAGACGAGGCGCGGCAATCCAACGGTCAATGCACTCTGGGGAGACAATATCGCTATCCTACTCGGTGATTACTACTTTGCCAAGACTGCAGGTCTCATTGCTGATATTAACGATAATCGTATTGATCACCTTTTTTCAGATACAGTAGCAACCGTCTGCGAAGGCACCATCATGGAAATGATGACTGCCGGGCGCATCGATCTGACCATCGAAAGCTACTATGAGAAAATCAATCATAAGACTGCCTGCTTGATCGCTGCCTGTTGTAAAGGCGGGGCGATTGTCAGCCAGGCCTCGGACGAGGAAATCAATCTTCTTTACGAGTATGGTTTGAACCTCGGCATTGCTTTTCAAATTATCGATGACATACTGGATTATACGGAAGACCAGGCGACGATTGGGAAGCCAGCTGGTAATGATTTGCGTCAGGGCATGGTTACACTGCCGTTGATTTACGCGCTGCAAGAACAGCCCCGCAATGGGCACTACCAGGCGGTACATGGATTACTGAATGGATCACCGCAACGAGAGGAAGATTTTCGTTCGGTCATCAATTGGGTCGTTGGAGGTGCAGGCGTAGAGCGTTCACAAGCAGACGCCCAGGCCTATGCAAACAAAGCACGAGCAGCGTTGTACCACTTCGCTCCTTCTCAAGATCGTCAAGTGTTGGATGATCTCATCGATTTCGTGGTCTTGCGCAAACATTAGCCGAACAGTCACAAAAGCGAAGGAGGAGTCAAGGTGAACGGTTCACCTTGACTCCTCCTTCGCTTTTGCTTCATGTTTTGCGACTTAGAAGAAGCCGCGGCTAAAGATGATGACTAGCACCAGGCATATTAAAATCGAGCCGAGCCAGATAGCGGCGTGGAGCATGTCATTTCGCTCTGCCAGCGGAGGAAGTTCCTCTGGACGAGGTAGGAGCAGCCTCTGTTCGTCTTCGTCGTCCATAGGCGCAAGCGACTGCAGAGCCTGAGCTACGCTATCGGGATACTGTTGCGCGGCAGCTTGCTCAAATTTTTGCCCACGCTCTACACCATCAGGCACCTGGAACATGGGATTCTCAAGGCGTTGTCCAGAGCCGGGAACAAGGGTGCTACTGACCGAGCGCATTGCCAGGAGATCCTGACGCAGTTCAGACGGACGTTGATAGCGTTGGCTAGCAATGGGGCGCAAGGCCCTTCCCAAAATGGCATCGAACTGTGAAGTAACGTTGGGATTTAGCCGCTGAGCCTGAGGCATACTGCCGCTGACACCTACAGGCATACTACCAGTGACAGCATGGTATGCAGTTGCCATCACTGAGTACAGATCGGAGCGAACATCTATAACGCCTCGCACAAATTCAGGCGCGGCATATGGGGAAAGTCGCGACCGATCAATCCCTGAGACAAATTGTGTTGCACCACCAGCCAGGATAATTGAGAAGTTGGTGAGAATGTACTGGGAACCTGCGCGCCCAACGAGAATATGCTCTGGACGAATAAGTCCATGTACCAGCGGCGGAGATTGTTGTGCGAGCATCTCCAACACCTCGGTCATTTGCAAACAACACTCGATGACGTCTTGTTCGGCCATAGCTCTTCCGGTACGACGCATACGGTTTAAAAGGGATTCACCTTGAATTGGTTCAAAAACAAAGAAGTTCCGCCCACGATCACTAAAGGCATCCCAAAGCGTAGGGATATGAGGATGCCTGCCAACAGAAGTCAATGCCATTGTCGCGGTACGTAGAGTAGATTGCATGACTAAAGAGCCGTTCTCAGGCAGCACTAGTTCACAAATCATAACCTGTGATGCGCCGCGTTGAGCATCTTGCGCAATCCACATAGTCTCGTAGACGCCCGATAACCATTCCTGCCGCTCCTGAAGCTTATGCAAGCGATAGCGACCACCACGAAGGATGGTACCTGGCTGAAGCGGGCGTGTATCAGTTCCTCCCGAAGCTCTATTCCCACTCTGAGCTGATGCAGCATAATTCGGCCGAGGAGGAGCCGATGACTGATCCGGTTGCACACGTTGGTTATCGTGTTTGAGAGGGTCAGTGACCAGGCGACTCGCACGAGGAGCATTTTGCGAGCGTTGCATATCAGGCAAATAAGAATCTGCTGTTCTTCCCATCTGAGATGCCGCATGCGGACGCGGTGGAACATTCTTCGGCGTCAATGAATCAGTACGTAGACCGTCAGCTTGAGTCCTTGCTTTTCCAAAATTAGACGGTGCTTGAGGGGTCACACGATTCTGCAAATTATACTCAAAATTAGTGTTTGGCTTTGCTGGGGTAGAAGAATGCGACATTTCCGTTGCTGGGGACGAAGTAGAATTCATGGGACGTGACGCAGGTCCGGACTGGAAAGAAGGAAAGGAAGGTTGGGGTGTATTCGCCGTCCAGGCAGATTCTTGTGAAGAGGGAAAAGGTTGGGATGGTACATTATTAGAAGGAAAATCATCAAGGGAGCCATTCGACCGTGGCTCGAAAGTCGACGAACCACCCAATGGCTGTGAATTTTTTTTTTGTGGAGAGGGAGGAGTGGCGCGTCCTAGCGGTCCTGATTGACCGGGCATCCGTATTACGAGACCACAACGTGTACAAGGGCTCTTGTTTGCATCCCACTCATTCCCACAACGTGGACAAATCATGATAAACCCCTCTCTACGAACGAGTAAAAATACGTATTGAAGATATGTTTGTATGGTCTACTCATACAAGCACACCCCAAGCAATACAACTCAGACGTATCGGATATCAGAAAAAGCGTTTCCCTGAAATAATAACCCGAGGCAACTCCCAAAATACCTCGGAACCATACAATGGAGCGTAAAGGGCATGTTCTTGGCTGAGTATAGTGGAAAACATGCATGAATGTCAATCATTTAACCGATATTACTAGTGGGTTCGTCTCAACGCTTGAGAGAGCGTCCAATGGGTGCAATAGCGCCAAGAAACCCTTCCAAGGCCTTGGCGAGTTCGTATAATTGTGTGGCTTCCACCACGGAGATTTCGTGGTTCGCATGGGCAACCTGGTAGAGCAGTTGGACGGCAGGATGTTTGGCAGGTGAGGTCGTTTCACCGGTCGCAGAACCAAGAAGAGAGGCACGCATGGCTTCAACACTGGCATTTACCTCATCTAGATGGGCAATATCTATAAAGCTGGCTGATTTCACTTGCCCCCTCCCTCTATCTCCTGTACGGTTCGCTTCCCATTGTCGCTTTGCCTGCTTACCAGCAGCACAATAACAGAACTCCGGGTGCGTAGAATCAGAGTTTTGCAGGCCAGTATCATCGCAGATTGGGCAGATAGGCATAGTTGTCTCCTCATTATCTTGAGTTTATTACAAGTTAAATAACTATATCACACCACAGGCATACACATAATTATGAAAGGCACTGCCTGCCGCTTAAATAATCCTTGAGCATATCCTCACAGTCAAAGGCAAGGCGTCCAAAAACCTCTCCAGGATCGCGCCAGCACAATTTTCCTTCACCCGAATCCTGTCCCATCCCACCTATGATAGCGCCTTTATAGGCAATAGACGCGGCACGAAAACGAGGATCGCGCTCAAGGCCGGAATAGACACCTACCAGGCCATGCATCACAACGATGTAGCCAGTCTCTTCGCGAACCTCGCGCAAGATGCACTGTTCTACCGTCTCTTTGTAGCGTACAATCCCCCCGGGAATGGTATAACCCATGCCATCGGAGCGGTCAATTAAGAGTACCTTTCCGTCTTGCTCGATAATAATACACGCGCTGAGTATAGGTGAGATCTGCCCCAACGTGAGAAGAGCAATGATTCGAAAAATAAGTCCTGCCAGTACTCCTTTAATCTTCTCTTTCATTGTTGACGACATCTCCCTTCACTGTTTCAGCTTCTTCCTGATTTACTGGAGCCTCTTCCTGGTTCTCCGCGGACGCCTGCCGCGCTGCTGTCGTTCTATTTGTTTCGATGATTGTTGTCACCATTTCGGCTATACATATAAAAGCTGTCGTTACGGGTGACTCCGGCTTACTGACGACGACGGGCTGTCCCCGATCGCCACTTTCTGCCGCAGCGGGGTCCAGGGGAATACTTCCCAACAGAAGCAGGTCGTCGAGCTGCGCTCGCGTTTCATGGCTGCGTGGAAAAATCTCAACACGTTCGCCACAATGCGGACACAAAAAACCATCCATGTTCTGGACGACTCCAAGAACCGGCACATCTACGTCGCGAAACATCGCCAGCGCTTTCGAGGTATCGATACGCGCAATATCCTGCGGAGTTGTTACCAGCAAAGCCCCATCGATCTGCAATTCGCGGCAGAGAGTGGCCTGCGGTTCACCGTTACCCGGCGGCAAATCGACAATCAAATAGTCCAGTTCGCCCCAGTCCACAGAGTAGAGGAGTTGACGAATGAAGGCCCCAAGGACATCCGGCATGGGAGCCACGGCCTGTTCTTCACCAATGAAGAAGCCAACCGACATAATTTTGATGCCGTAACGCAGCAAGGGTTTGAGCATCTGCTCGGGAGCTAATTTGCCACGGTGGGCCAGCGGCAAGGTTACTTCCGAGCCGTGCCCTGCCTTCTTCTTGCGTACGCCAAGCATCATAGGTATACTAGGACCGTAGGCATCGCCGTCTAGCAGGCCAACACTGGCACCCTGTCTGGCCAGGGCTACTGCAAGGTTAACGCTGACTGTCGACTTCCCTACTCCGCCTTTGCCGCTCCCAACAACAAGCAGTGTCCGAATGTTTTCAATTCGTGCTCGTCGTGCCCGTTTATGCAATTGCAATGAGTTCATCTCCAAACTACTACTATCAGTTTCCATCTTGTTCGCTAGTATATTCAGAAACACGGCATTTAGCAAGGCAAACCTGATATATACTATAGCCTCTCTCTTCCTGACTTTTTTTCGTGGCCTCACAACAGGTCGCCCGCCAGGAGTATTAAAATCGGCAGAGTTGTTCCGCGACTGCGCCGCAGACAACCCTGCCAACTTAGTTACTGGTACCGGTTCAGCTCATATAAGTGGCGCATGTAGTGTAAGATGTTAATGCACAAATATTCGATATCGTCTGTACTATTTTCAGGAGCAGCCACATGTACCGCCTACTTGTCATTGACCTGGATGGCACACTTCTCACCCCCTCTCCTCATAAGCTGATTACGCCTCGTACCTACAATGCGCTGCACCAGGCAGTGGAGAACGGCATGGCCATCGTTATTGCAACGGGACAGATGTTACAAGTTCTACGCGCCGTCTGTGAAGGTCTACCGCTGACAGCCCCACAAATTATCGAAAATGGGGCGCTGGTCGTAGATATACTCAGCGGGGTGGTGCTCCATGAAAAGCTGATGCCTGTTGAGCATATCTTACCAATACTTGAGACTTTGCGAACCTTAGGTCTTTTTCGAGCTTACCATACCTATGAGCGCGTCTATGTCGACTACAATACACCGCGGTCGCGCACCTGGTATAGGCCTCCTGTGCCTCCTGCAGTAGAAGTTGAAGACGTGGCGAGCCTATACCCTCAAACCTGTATTAAAATCGTTGGCATTGGCGAAGAGAATACCCTACGAGAGAAGCGCGAAGAACTTGAGTGCATCTTCAAGGGAAAACTCTATGTGACCCAATCCTCCTTTGATCTCCTGGAGTTTCTCCATCCCGAAGCTTCAAAGGTCAATGCTTTGAAGGCTATCGCGGCGGATTTAGGCATTGCACCAGAAGAGATTGTGGCCATTGGCGATAACCATAACGACATCGGCATGATTCGTTTCGCGGGACTTGGGGTCGCAATGGCTAACGCACACGACGAGGTGAAAGCTGCCGCGGACTACGTGACATTGAGCAATAGCGAAGATGGCGTCGCAGCGGTGATTGAAGGGTTATTAAACAGGTAGTGACGACAGAAACTCCTGTAAATTTTTTCGGGTCTTCCACGTGTTACTCTAAGGCATACTTTTGCCGATTGTTCCGCGTAGTTGAGGAGTTGTAGTTTTATGTCAACCTCTAAGGTTGCGATCGTTATACCTGCCTTGAATGAAGAAGCAGCGTTCCGCCAGTTATTGCCAGAAATTGCCCCTGATCTCGCGACATGGATTATTGTGGCCGATAACGGGAGTGCCGATGGTACTGCCATGGTCGCTCGCTCACTCGGTGCGCTAGTCGCCAGTGAGCCAATACGAGGCTATGGGCGCAACTGCCTGGTAGGCTTCAAAATGGCTTGCGATCTGGGTGCTGACATCGTTGTCTTCATGGATGGAGATGGCAGCGATGATCCCGCCGATCTCCCTATGATGCTGGCCCCCATTACCGAAGGCAGCGTGGACCTTATCATTGGTTCGCGTGCCAGTGATCGCTCTGAACGAGGAGCAGTTCCGCCGCAGGCACGGTTGGGCAACTGGCTTGTCAGTCATTTGATCCGATTACTGTATGGCGTGCGTCTCTCTGATATAGGATCGTTTCGTGTCTTGCGCTGCTCAGCACTTATGGCGCTGGAAATGAGCGAAATGACTTTCGGTTGGCCAGTCGAGATGGTGGTGAAGGCTGCTAAAGCGGGCTATCGCATTGTTGAATTGCCTATTCATTATCGCCGTCGCAGCCACGGTCGTTCCAAAGTTGCTGGTACGATAGCAGGCAGCATCAAGGCAGCCTATTTTATGTTGCGCACGACGTTGCGCTATGCTGGAGGTAAAACACATGCCTGATACCGCACTTGTCATCATGGCACGTTACCCCGAGGCTGGAAAGACCAAAACACGCCTGGCGCATACAATTGGTCATGACAAGGCTGCTGATCTCTACCAGGCTTTTCTCACCGACCTTGCTCAGCGCTTCGCTGGCGGAGTATGCCAGCTTCACTGGACGTTTACGCCACCTGAGAAGGACTTCGACGCCTTTGTAAACACGCTCATCTCTGAACGCGCCCATGCTATGCGCTGCTTCCCCCAGGAAGGAGCAGACCTGGGCGCGCGCCTGCATGCTGCTTTTCAATGGACCCACGAGCGAGGTTTCCAGTACACGGTTCTCATTGGCTCGGATTCGCCACACATCAGCCTGGAGACAATTGACAGGGCACGGGCGGCGCTGGCTGAGGCAGACGTTGTCCTGGGGCCTGCCGAAGACGGCGGCTACTATCTCATTGCGATGCGCAAGCCGCATGATGTCTTTAGCGGCATTCCTATGAGCACCTGTGCGGTGACACAGATGACGATCGCGCTGGCTGAGAGCCAGGGATTAAGCGTTCATCTGCTGGAACCACTCATCGATATCGACGAATTACCCGACCTACTGCGTGTAGCGCATATGCTGGAGGTAAATCCCTTGCTAGCGCCTACTACCGCCGCTCATCTAAAAACACGAAGGAGACTGTATGACCACGACATCCATAATTACACTGCCGCGTTCAATCTACATCGAGCCAACGAGTCGCTGTAATGAACTCTGCCAGCAGTGCCCGCGTACGTTGCTTTCGCGAGAGGATGATCGTGACCTCAGTTTTGAGAACTTTCGCTCCATTGTAGATCAATTTCCTGTTTTGGACCGCGTGGTGCTTCACGGATTAGGTGAGCCACTACTTAATAAAGACCTGCCGCGCATGATTAGCTACCTCAAAGAGCGGGGCACCTATGTGCTCTTTAACTCGAATGGCATCGCCCTCACTGGCAGGCGCGGCCAGGCGCTGATTGACGCGGGGCTTGACGAGTACCGCCTCTCGATGGATGGGGCTACACGCGAAACGTATGCTACTGTGCGCGGCGTGGATGCCTTCGATAAAATCTGGCGCAACATCAAAGCGTTTATTCTATTGCAGCGGGAGCAGGATGCCAGTAAGCCCGCTGTGTCACTCTGGTTTACTGCCATGCGTGAGAATCTGCATGAGCTTCCCGGCCTGATTGATCTAGCCAGCGAACACGGCGTGCGCGAAATTTATTTACAGCGCCTCGTCTATTTTGAGGAGGGCCTGGCACATTCAAAGCAGGCCCTGTTCCGCCGCTCGACAAGCGAAGATTTAGCACTCATCAGGGACTGCGAACAACGCTGCCAGGAAAGGGGAATCACCTTCAGAGCAGCCGGATCGGCCACCCCGACTGAGAGCATCGTGCGGGATTTTGGGGATCGTCCCTGGTCCGGTTGTCAACGACCCTATACGCTCACCTATATTACATCCAGTGGCAACGTGCTCTCCTGTTGTTTCGCGCCTTTTGGCCACAGGAGCGCCAGGGAGTACCAGGAAGAGCGAGTGCTAGGTAACGTCTTCAAGGAGTCAATCGCTGAAATATGGTGTGGTGAGCACTACGAAGCATTCCGACGCGCCTTTGAGAGCGATCATCCCGCGCGGCATTGCGCACAATGCGGCACGAATTGGAGCTATTAAAGATAGAGTTAGAAAGAAATGAGGAATCATGCTCTGACATGGTCAGAGCATGATTCCTCATTTCTTTCTACTTACCAATAGCCGTTATCCACTCTTTTAAAACAGTTACCAGCTCTTCGGGTTCTTCCATGAACACCATGTGACTGGAGCGCTCGAAGATGTGCAGACGCGCGTTAGGAATGTTGCGCGCCATCTCCTCAGCTCCCTCCATCGGAGTGACCCAGTCATAGCGACCCTGTAGGACAAGCGCAGGAACCTTTATTTCCGTCAGGTGAGGACGCAGATCGTATTCTTTGCTCAACGTTCCCATCATGTACGTGGCGATATCCATATTTATCAAGGGATTGTCATACATGTCCCTCAGAGCTTCTTCTTTGAAGTTCTGGTGCCAGTAAAGAGGCATAATCTCTAGCTCAAAGCGCTTCAGTTCTGCCTCGGTGGCAACACCCGTCTCCTCTCGATAGGCAATCTCGCGCAATTCTTTGCCGCGCTCGCCTCCCACCAGCTGCTCCAGGGTATCCAGGTCGTAGCCACCCGTCCAGGCAGGAGAGGTATCAAAAAGAACGATACCAGAGGTGAAGTCCGGGTAGCGCGTGGCGATTCTGAGAGCTACAAAGCCGCCGAATGACTGGCCAAGCACGATAGGGCGCTCAATACCGAGCGCCTTGCAGAAGGCAACGATATCATCAGCCATGATGCCAAGCTGGTAGTATTCGTGGGTATGGCGTGCCGAGCGGCCACAACCGCGCTCATCAACGTAGACCAGTTGTGCTACTTCACTGACGGGATCAAGCCAGGGGCGCAGGTAGGTGTGATCAAAGCCTGGTCCGCCATGCAAAATAATCATTGTCGGCTTTTGACGAAACTTCGCAGCCGGATCCAGATGGCTGCCTACAATGTCAAAAAAAAGTTCAGTGCCATTCACGCTGAGTTTCATGGTGACCCCTTCTTAGCTTCTCCCTGAGCATTCTCAAGAGTCTTCACTGGCTCCTGCATCGCCTATTGCGCTATCCATCTGTTCGCTTTGCGACTCGTCAACAGGATGCACTAATAACGCTGTCTCCTCTACCTTATCCACACCCTGCGTCATCGCTTCTTCGTCTTGCAGGTCGTTCAGATGAAGTTCGGTTGGTTCATCCAGTATATCATCTCTTTGCGCTGGCTCTGTAGCAATAGGAACAGGTTGATCTGCAAACGGCAGAGTTTGTCCTATCATACGACTGGCACGCTGCTTTCGGATGCGATCTAAGCGGAGCATGCCCTTATCTAAAAGTACTTTTGAACGCAAGCGCCCATACAAAAGAGCGCCCAGGAAGAGAGACTCTACCAGACCCGTACCAGCAGCGGCCAGGGGAATCGCCAGGATGGCATGCGAGCCTGTGAAGACCTTCAGCAGGAGTACGATCAGACTCCAGCGTGCTGCCAGGCCCAGGATACTGGCGAAGAGCGGCGTTCGCGCGTCTTTAAGGGCGTAGTAGCCCACTACCAAAACAGAGGCCAACGTCATCCCTGGAAGGGCGGCGGCATAGCCGAGCAGCGCAGTACCTGTGACTTTCGACGAATGTTTACCAAACGCGCCATGTTGGTAGAGCAGTTGAATGGCGGGTTTGCCAAAGAGGTAAAGCCCCAGACCCGCGACGATACTGAGAATGAGCGCTGCTCCCAGCAGCTTCAGCAATGTAGTACGCAGCCGCACATAGCGGCCAGAGGTGGCCAGCGCGGACAGCTGCGGGAGGCCTGCCAGGGCCATTGTCTGTCCCACGAGCGCAAGGGGCAGGGTATAGAGCAGGTGGGCATTGCGTGAGGCAGCAAGGCTGGCCTTATCAGGCATAAAAGAGATAAACGCGGTATCAACGATAAAGCCTGTCGAAGTGATAGCCACAGCCAGCACGTTCGGTCCAAGCAAGCGCATGACCTCGCGTAAACCGGGATATTTCAGATCCCAGAAGAAGCTATACCTAACACCTTGCTTTACCAGGCCAGGTACCATCACCGCTACCTGCAAAAGAGCCGCAGCCAAAACACCGTAGGTTGGACCATAGATGCCGATGCCAGGTACGGCTAGCGTGACAAGTAGTCCACCGATCAACCCGACATTATAGATTGCCAGCGAGACCGCTGGTAAGAAGAACTGGCGTTTGCTATCGAGGACAGCAGTTATGACCGTGCCAACGCCTAAAACAAGAGGTTGTATGAGCATGATCCGTGTCAGCGTGGCGGTTAAAGCCTGTTGTGCCGGGGGATAGCCAGGCACCAGCAGCCTGCTGACAAAGAAAGGCGCCACTACTTCGCTGATAAGTACAAGGACGGTAAGTGCTACCAACAGGACATTAAACACAAGACTGGCAAGGCGCCAGGCTTCTCTTTGACCGCGATTTTTCTCTTGCGAGAGAAATACGGGAATAAAGGCGTGCGTAAGTGCACCGCCGGCGATAAGGTCAAAGATGGTCTCTGGTAATCGTGCCGCGGCATAGTACGCGTTAGCCTCAGTCCCTGTGCCAAAAAGTGCATTAAAGATGATTTGACGGATGACCCCCAGTCCGCGCGAGACAAGAAAAGCTATCACTAGCAGGAGGACCGCCTCGGTGATACTGAAGTTACGCAAGGAGATATCGCCGCCCCCCGGGAGCAAGTTTTTTATGTTAAAGCGAAAAGCCTTACTAAACAAAGGTTTGCGCTGCTTAGAAGGCATTTCTTTTATGATGGGCGGAGTCGGCTTGTCTATCTGTGATTCAACGATGGTAGCTAGCGTCGTTGATTGGTGAGTTGGGTTTTCTGGTTGGTGCGGAATAACGTATCTCTCCTCATAAGCTAACGATAACGTTCAAGACGTTTTCACGGCTATTATACCAGCCGCCTCTGCCATTGACGAACATTAGGCATAATTACCTAATTTATTTACCCAAATGGCCTATTTCTACAAACGTAACAAGCGGCGGGGTGAGTGCGAGTCGGGAGCCTGACTCGCACTCACCCCGCCGCTTGTTACACGAGTAATCGGCTAACTCTTCTGTGTAGCGCAGTCTTTGGACAACCACGTCTGAGTAGCCATAATCACGTGCCCGCTTTCGTCCTCACCAGATTCTAAGTGTGTCCACACCGTCTCTTGAGTGGTTGCAGAGAGGATAGCCTGGCGCAGGTTGTCAACGCCGATTGGCTGCACTTCGAGCATGCGCGCGGCAAGGGCGCTGATAATCGGGGCGGCAAATGACGTTCCCGTCCAGTAGGCCCAGGCATTTGAATCCGACACCTGGTGCATAGGCAACTCCGACGGAGACCCTGTATTTGGCCGCATCTCACCCATTGAGAGGACAGGAAACTTTCCCGCGCTATAAACGCCACACAGCGCATCAGGAGGCATCTCTACCGTCACTTCAGTAGTGCTGTTTTTGGGAGGCAGCGCTGGAATGGGAGAGGGAGTTTCACCGGCATAGGTAGCGATGCCATTAGGCCCTGGGTAATTGCTATACGAGGCGGCTGCCCCAGAGCTGTTAACGGCGCCAACCGGAATGACATGGTTGATGTTATAATCCGCATCATTGGCAAAGTTTGCCGGGTAACGCGGCTGATAGCGCACGCCCGCAGGGTTCATACCTGTATCGCGAGGATCAGAGTCGTTGCCAACTGAAGTCACGAAGACAACTTGATGGCTGGCAGTCATACTCTGGATAAATGTACCCAATGTATAGAGTGATTCCTTTATGATATGACTGTCTTGAGTCATTCCGTCCGGCATACCGTTGGGCGGCGGCAGCACCACCAGGCTCAGGTTAATCACAACGGGCTTCTGATACAGGTCTTTTCCATTCACCATGCGCGCCTGTATACTTTTCAGCGCATCCATTAATGTATTTAAAGTACCCACGCCATAGTCATTGAGCACGCGAATACACTCGATATTCGCTTCAGGGGCCAGGTCACGCACGATGCCAGCGATGCTCAGCCCATGGTCAGCCATTGAAAAGCCCACCAGTTGTCCATAGACGTCCTTACCCGTCACCGCTGACTTTGATGGGTCAGGTACCTCAACATTAAAAGAGTAGTTGAGGTTAATAGCGGGAGGCACCGCATTGTAAGGGGTCTCGCTCACCATGCCGTTCGTCATAGCCTGCAGGAGCGTGTTTTTATCGCCCACGTTTTGAGCCGCGGTCGAGATTGTATCAACTGTTGGGAGCGTATCCAGAATAAACACGTTCACGCCTTTACCAGTTGCGCTTTGCAGCGAAGGATCAGAGAGCCCTTCCAGCGTAATCGTCCACTGCCCAAGGGCAGCGGACGGCTCGACCGGAATAGGGGGACTAACGGGGCAACCATGTGTTTGATCGCCATTGCTACTCCAAAACCAATTTGGAATACCATTACCCGCGGGGATATTCGCCTGTTGGAATGCGCCCGGGTTATTGTGTAGATAGTCAATGAGATCCAATGTATGATCCATCGTATTATCATTGCCCATACCAGCACTCCCGCCAGAATCCTGCATTGCCGCCATGCCAGGCATTGTACCCATTCCACCTGGAAAAAGGATATCGTAGAAGATAACTGCATCAAACATGTCTTCTGTATCAATTGTACTGTGCGGGGAGGGAAACAGGAACATACCATCTATATTCGTCTCGGCATGCATCATCTGCTGCACACCCGCCTGCAACATAGATGATGAACCAATGCGTTGGAGTGTATAGAGATCCTTAAGGACAACGTTATTCATTTGTTCTTGCAAATTGCTAATTCGAGTAGAAAACTTCTGAGCCGATGCTACCTCGGACTTCGAAATGACCGAAGGAAACCTGATACCAACCTGGTTTTTGGGCCAGTAAATCACATTTGTGCCCTTATTCATGCTCAAGGTTTTGCCTCCTTGCCTTCCCATGTATGTAGTCACAGGAAGCGCGATATATTACGCAAATGTTCTGATCTTGAGACGTTCAGAGGTCACTTTTTTATTGATTCAATTTCAAGGGCAGTAGGTTGTTCGCGCATCTTTTGGTACTTCAAAGGGCCAACGCCACCAACGAGACGAAATGCCGCCCAGAAGTAGGGGTGAGAGCTAGTTGATGCTGTTCGACGTATAAGTGAGCACTGAGCGGCACGCAGAGCCTCGGCTTTGCCATTTCCGCGCAAGAGATTTTGATAGAAAAGTTGCATTAGCTCACCAGTGGCTGTATCTTCCACAGGCCAGAGGCTCATTACCAGCGTGTCCGCTCCAGCGGCTAAGAAAGCGCGACCCAGCCCCAACTGTTCATCGCCACCCCCGCTCAAGGCCAAGCCGGTTTCACAGCCACTCAAGGTGACCAGTTCGCAGCCCTTTAGATTCAAGCTGAAGGCATCCAGCGCGGTAAAACGTCCATCCGCCAGTAGTACAGAGGAGAAATTGGGAGCATCTAGCCTGCTATGGCCGTGTGTCGCCAGGTGAATGATTGGACTGCCAGATGCCTCTTCAATGAGCCTGGCAATCGTCGCCTTGTCTTCAAGGTAGCAGCGTCCATTCAGCAGCTCAGCTATGCTTTTAGCCTCTTCGAGAGCACGCTGTAGATGTCCATGACCCGAGTATCCAAACAACAATGGCGATTGCAGAGTTTCTGTCGGAATATCCTCTTTGTAGAATTTGAGTAAACTACTTGCTGGCAGATAGTTCACACAATAATCTTCGATCAAGAAGCGCGAGCCATCATAGAGCGCATGAAACGGCAATTGATGTAACGGACCATAGGGAATGATGGTGATAGAGCCTGGCGATAGTGGCAGAAGCGGTGCTATAGGAGCTATCAAAATCTGATACAGTTTATGCAACATCTGCCGACTAGACTGTTGCGGTGGCTGCTTCAGATCAGGCCATCCTCTAAGCTGTAGATGAGCATGGAGCAAAGGCAAAAGACGTTTCAATTGCCGCCCACTGTCAGGAAGCTCGCGCGTAACAGTCTGCTCTTTTGAAATAACAAAAATGACAAGCCTCTCCTTATAGAGGAAGTAGGCAAGCAGCACTTGATCAGGCAAAAGGTGTTGGCGCAGTTCCTTTACATCTTGTTGTGCTCCATTGCGCTTCTTTTTCTTTTTCCCCTGAGTTGTTCGCTGAGTAGTTGCTTGATGAAGGTACAAACGCTCGAATAGTTCGCTCAGCCTTACTTCGCATTGCTTCAGTTGCGCCTGGATAACCTCTCGCTCAATCGTGGGAGATACGGAGGTATCTATCTGAGCTAACAGAACACTGTAGTCGCGGTATGTTTCCTGCCATACTTTAAGCTCGTGTTGTATCCGTAGGTTCGTCGCGCTACTAGCTTGTATAACTGGAGAAGAAAGAGTATTTCCTTCAGGAACTTCCCTTTCATCAGGCGATGTTTTTACAATGTTCAGGTACTGCCGCAGCGCCATTGAGCGGGCTCTCTCGAGGTAGCTGAAAGCAAGGTTCGCCTGCCCCTGCTGGAGGCAAAATGCAATCATGTCTTCATATACCGTCCAAGCCGTGCGCAGAAAAGATGGTGAGAGATCAAACAGCAGGTCATCCAGAATGCGCTCGATTTGGGCAATGGCGGCACCCAGATGTCTTGCTGCCCTGTTTGTATCTCCTTGTAGGTCATATAGTCGTCCTAGAAGATACTGACTCTTATAGACCTCTTCTTGTAAGTAATGCTGACGAGACTGTAAGGCCACCTGCTTACAAAGCACTACTGCTTCCTGCAAAAAAGAAACTTGTTGCTCTTTCTCCTGTTTTAGATCAAACTTTTGAGCCTGCTCTATAAGAGAACCAACCATTATTAGTGAGGCACGGATTGAGCGCGCTATCAGACCTTGAGCCTCAAAGTACTCTCTGATGTGACAGGCTTCATTATATGCTTTTGCGAAAGATCCCATTTCGAGAAGAAGTTCGGCGCGCTGCAGTTTAGTAGCCGAAAAATAGTATTCGAATCTTCCACTCTCAAAGAGTTTCTCAGCTTCATCGAGTGTAACTAGAGCTTCATCGAGCCTACCAGCCGCGACAAGTGTTGTTGTATATTCTCGCAGTACGTCATTTGCTTGTAATGATGTACCTGGCAGTTGCCGATAGATTTCAACAGCTTCATATGCCACCTTGCAAGCCTCTTCTGCTCTATTCAGTTTGATCAGAGCATGCGCCATCAGTATCTTCAGTTCTGCTAATAGTTTCGGGTTGTCAACATTATCCTCTAGTAAAATATCTTTTGCGCGATAGTAGCGCTGAAATGCTGACCCAAAATAGCCCTGAGCATAATCAAGATTAGCCAGGTTAATTTCCGCATTAACAACCATACTCGTTTCTGCGAGAGCAAAAAAGCTAGCCTGCGCCTCTGTTTGAAGACTATAAGCCTTTTCAAACTCACCAAGCCACGAGAGATTTATCGCCTGGCTCTCTTTTGCCATTGCTATAGCACGCTCAATGTAGGATTGGCTCTGGTCCTTCAAAGTAGGATAGATCATTAGCATTCTCTCATAGAGAATGTTGGCATCATGATATCTTCCCACTTGTCTATAGATCCACGCCGTATTATGATCAATAACACACACCCAGTATGGCTCTCCTATGCGTTGAAAGATGTCACGGGCTCTGGCTGCTGCTTGTAAAGCCTCTTCGACGCGTCCCAACGAGGTGGCAGCAACCATCCAACTTATGCGAGTACGAGCCCAATTTTCCTCATCTCCCAGGCTCAAAAACTCCTCTCCCGCAGCATCCAAACTTTCTATAGCCGCTTGATGATGTCCAACTTGTGCCAGAGCATCACCTTTAGCTTTGAAGCCAAGAGCATGACTTGAGAGGTGCTGAGTATACTCACCAAAGAAAATGAGCAGTTCAGCCATTTTGAGAGAAAGAAAGGGAGTGTAGAGCTGAGCGAGAGCCTCGTCTGCCAGCAAGATGCCCATAGCAGTATGATCTGTTAGCTCTTCGATATGAGATTGGATGTAGGAGCGTCCTACTTCCAGGCTGCTTTCGCGGAGTCGCTGTAAAAATAGAGTGTTGTCCATACTCAATGGGTAGCCCTTCCAGTGACCAAAACATCTTTTGAAAGAAGGTAGGTAGCAGGTAGGTGTATTCGCCTAAATACATAGTCCACGGCTGGATAAACAAGCAGCGTGCCATTAGCTGTGGTCAATGGTGAGACCTTCGATGACCACCTCCTGGTCTGCCAAGTGCAGGATCATGACGTAGTTTCCAGGTGGCACCTCTTCAAAGAAGATATTGCCAACCTCGTCAATTGTTGTAGAGACAAGAGGCGAGGTGACTTTATCGATTCCTCTTCCATCACTACTAACGCTACTTTCCTCAACCAATGGACCCGGTGTAGCGTAGAGGTCTACTGTCATTCCTTCAAAAGCGTTCAATGTTTTTGCCGGGTCGCTGCTGGTAATGATACCGAGCAACTTGATCTCCCCGTTGTCTGCACGCGAGAGATGGAGTGAGAGGTCGTTTTCTTCGGCGCGGTATTGGCGCGGCCAACCCGTGGATGGTTGGATGTCACGCAGCACAGGCTGAGCTTGTTGAACAACTAGGTTGGCAAAGATGCGACGCACAGCGTCACGAAGCGAGAAACCGCCCTCGGGATAAAGATCATAGCTTGCCTGTTCAAGGCGTATCTCCGCAACTTCGCCGGCACAGAGGGGACAGTCCAGGAGGTGATTGGCGATGCTGGTACGCTCCTCCACGGGTAAAGCGCCCAGGCAATAGTAGTTCAGGTTGACCGCGCTAGGACAAAGACTGCGGTATAGTTGTGAAAGTATGCGTGTATTCGTCTCTTTATAGTCAGCAAGCCGCTGTTGACAGATGGGGCACTGAGCAAGGTGTTCTCGTTCCTCTTCCGGCAGCGTGTCCTCGTCATAAACAAGGCTTATGAGGTCCTCGTTGCTGGGGGCCAGCGCGTGTAAACGATCCGTCATGTGTTATCACCCCTCCTCGTCACTGAGTAATCGGCGCAAGCGATCGCGGTTGCGCCGCAGCCGTTCAACGATATTGTGATTCAGACGATACACTTCTTTGATATCGTCAAACTCCTCTGGACAACGCATCACAATTTCCCTTGGCTTGAGACCGCAATAATACAGGAGATAGGCCACGCGCTGTTCGCGCTGGTCGGAGAGCAAGCTCTGTATGCTCTGCCAAATGGCAGACCCATCGACGGGGGACGCTATCAGCAGTTCTTCAGAAGCACCTGGCTCCGGAATAGGCACTTCTTTTGAGCGCAGATACGAACGCAAAGTATCCATCATAATACCATTCAAGGTGGCGTGCAAATAGCTTAAAGCCGAATTTAATGAAGTAAACTCCAGGTGCTGATCACGCATGGCGTACCAGAAGCGCGAGAAGGTCTGAGCAATGTAATTCTCTTCTGAGTCACGCAGCAGCGCCACATCTTTGCTGACATGGCTGTGCAGCCAGATACGCACGGTATCGCCGAAGCGCTGCTGTAAGACTGACCAGGCCTGGTCAACACGCTGTACGATGGCACGGCGGAAAATCTCCAGGCAGTAGCGATCATCGTAAGCTTCTTTCCGGCGATGCAGCTTCATCTCCTCGGAGCAGCGATCAGCAAGGAGCGAGAGATTCATTTGGCTGAGTGCTTCATCCATCCTGATACCCATTGCTCTCGAACGCTTCCCCTTTCAGTAGAACTACGACGATATTTTGCGAATGTAGCTCCTGAATTCTTTAGTATTATAAGAAGAGACGTTTAAGACCTCGTTTTTTTGGCTATCTCTCCTTCTAATGGTGCACGATGCGAATATCCTGCGCAGGGAAGTAGGCCGATACCTCTTATATGATGTTGAATGAGGGTAAAAACATTAATGTACGGTACAATTACCTATTATTTCCACGATAGCATAACCTATGATTGAAGAAATTGTCAAGACGTGGAAAGCCGCTCCGCGAGATACTTCAGGCTCAAGGGATAGCGATACTCTATGCTCATGTGCGTGGCGTCGAAAAGCTCGAAGGAGACGTCGATGACACCAATTTTCTCAAGTTCGCGGCGGAATGCCTCAGCACCCAGATCGAGGTAGAACTCGTCACGCTTACCAGCATCGATATAGATTGCCCGCATAGTGCGTAGCGCCTCGGCGTGAGCAGGTACCATACGCACGGGATCCCACGCCAGCCAGCGCTGCCAGACCTCAGGAATAAGCATACCGGTAGTGAGTTCAAAGGGAAGATGAATTGTACCATCGGCATCGGCAGAATAACAGGCAGCCATACACCAATCGTTCAGCAGGTGATCATCACCACGCTTAGAAAAGGCGGGGCGCCCACGGAAGTCCTCCCAGAACTTATCGAATGAGCCGACATACTGATCTCTCAATAGGCGAACAGTCTCTGGGAAGCCTGGTAGATAACACATTTCAAAGAGTGCATCGCCAGCGTGTGTAGCTAAGCCTCCCCACAGGTCTGGGCGCAGCATGGGAGTGATCATCGCGCCATAACCGCCGCTCGATTTCCCCGCGATGCCCCGATGCTCGCGTTCTGGCAAGGTGCGATAGTGAGCATCGACCCATGGCACAATCTCGTCACATAGATACGTGTGGTAGCGGCCGGTGGCTGGCGAATCTACGAACTGGCTGCCACCGAGCGAGGTCCAGCAGTCTACCCACACGACGATACAGGGCGGGGCATCTCCTCTGGAGAAAAGTTCATCGACAAGCTCCGGGTAGTTCTTCCTGAACGGTGAGCGGTTGCGCCACATGTCAAGTTGGCCCGTCAACCCCTGAATCTGGTATAGGGTTGGATACCTGCGCGCAGGCTCATCCTCGTAGCCAGGAGGCAAGTAAACCCACAAAGGACGTTGGTACGGGTCTTGCAGGTGGTTATCTTTGAGGACGTTACTTTCAAAGGTTATCTCGTCATAGTGCCCGTGAACGTCTGTTGACCAGGGTTGCATGACATTTATTCCTTTCACTGCCTTCTTGTACATCATTCTCAACTATAGCTAGTCCATTGTCAAGTGAACAGAACAGGCCACGTAGCTACATCTCCCTAGCAATTTCTTCTCAATTTTTGCGAAAAAAACGCTACAGCCCCTGTTCATATGTATAAGCAAGGTTCAAAAGGACGTGGAGGCAATCCATACCCTAGCAAAGGACCATCCTTTGTACACCTGACATGGCTAACTGGTAAAAATAGTTTTCACTGGTAGCCCTTTAGAGCTACTGTCCAGCATAGAATACTAGCCATTTACACCGTCATCAGGTAAAGTACATTTGTGTATAAACACAACTATTTACTACGCAACGAGCGAGGTTATCTCATGCCTTTTACACCTGATCCCCGTGTCACGCGCCCCTTCAGCAATATGTACGAAACTTGTGCTCGCAACACACAACCTCTCAATAACACAATTGACTGGCTTGCTGATATACCGACTGCTGCTCATCCAAAGCTGACAAGGCCACTAAGTCCGCTCACGCCGACATCTTCACTCAAACCACTTGTGGTGATTCCCGCGACTGCCAAACGACGAAGTACTGATGCTTTGAAGCACCACTACCGGCCACGCCCTACTGTACTGGTTGGAGTTTTGCTTGGCAGCATTATCATTTTTACCATTGCTGTTTCGTTTGCCGCCCCCCTGAATAACGGGCAGCTATCACAAAGCCTTGCCCAAACGGTAAACAATTGGTTTTCGAATGGGCAGGCCACTTCAATCAACCCGGCGCAGCATATCAATGCACCGGCTCCTACCCCGGCGCTTCTTACAGGCGAAGGCTACTGTGGTAGTAGCGATATTTGGGGAACATGTGCAACCTCCGTTACAGCTAGTGGGAATATGGGATCAGGTCAGATGCAATCTCCCATACAGGGTGCTGCGATCACACAGTATTTTGCCAACCCGGAATATCAGCAGTGGTGTGGCTGCTGGAAACCGCATACCGGTATCGACCTTGCCGCCGCATACGGTACTCCTGTGACGGCTGCTGACAGCGGGCAGGTGATCTGGACAGGTTGGGACTGGTCGGGACTAGGTTGGGCCGTTAAAATCAATCACAGCCATTATATCGCTACTATTTATGGGCATCTCCAGCGTTTCATCGTCAAAGTCGGTCAGAACGTGACGAAAGGTGAGACGATCGGCTACGAAGGGAGCACAGGAGCTTCTACCGGGCCGCACGTACACTTTATGGTGCTTTTTAACAATGTCTGGGTGAACCCGATCAATTACGTACAACTACTTTAAGTGGGGAAGAAGTACATTACCGATACGTATTTGTAACAAAAAAAGGCTGGCGCTTATGCACCAGCCTTTTTATCAATTACTATGTTTGAATGCCATTCTTCGGGCGACGTCGGCTGATAGAACCACCTTTGCGTCCGGCTGCCTGAGCCTCTTCACTTGTCCATTTGTGAGCAGTCCCCAGGGAATGGGCAGCTTTTCCACCCTTGCTGGCGATTTCACGTTTCTTTTCTGGACTCATCGATGCAAACCCGCGGCCACGACCCTTTTGTACCTGCATTGTTCATTCTCCTTTTGGAAAGTTTCATGAATGTTAAGAATTGACTAACAATTTAGAGAGAAATACAGTGGTTATGTACCAGAGTAAGCCACGACATGCTAAGCACATAGCTCAGCCGTCAACTACTTTCTAGGTAGTGGTACCTATCCCTCTAGAACTAAGAATAACAGCCAAACCTCTAGCAGAACAAGTCAACAATAGCGCTTTTTGGGGTCTCTAAGCATATTCTAATGATGAGCTAACCATCAACTAAGCTAATCATCAGCTACAGCGCCTGGTTGCACCAGATTTTTGATCAAGTCGACGATTTCGTCAACAGCAAAGGGTTTCTCAAGAAGGGAGACGTGCAAGTCATGTAGTTCGTTGGTGTTATGAAAGGTAGCAGCGGTGGTCAAAATAATGGGTAGCGAAACGAAGGATGGTTTACTGCGCAGTATGCGGATAACTTCAGTACCAGGAACTGAGCCCGCCAGGCGCCAGTCAACTATGAGCAGGTCAATAGGTAAGCTTTTCGGTTCCTGTCCCGGTTTGATGAGATCATTTAAGCATTCTTCGGCAGTGGGATAGATAGTGACAGCATAGCCTTCATCCTGTAAGACGAGGCTAAGCATCTCTTGAATGGCGCTGTCGTCTTCGAGCAAACCTATTTTCATTTCTCTTCCCTGTACCTTTTCTAAAAAAATGAGAGGATGTAAGCACACTATAGCAAACACTTCCATATTTAGCAAGCCCTTGCTAAGCCGATTTTCTTGCTATTGACCGCTGAAACAGCGGGCTGTACAATGGGCAAATGTAATTGAACCTATTTCTTAAATGAACCAGCAACAACTCTCGCGTGTAGCAGTAAAAGGATAGATATTGTATGTCCGATAGTAGCTTAGAGCAGACGAAATCCCAAGACCCAGTGGATACGGGTACAGCCGAGGCTGGAGAGCTGTACATCGAGGAAAAAGCGACTGAAACGTCTACGGTCGCGCCAGTACCAACCGCCCAGCTTGAGGCAAAGATCACAGTTCCACGGCAAGTACAGAACCGGGTCGGCACAATTGAGCACCTGGCGGCACGACGCCCTGTAACACCAGTAGATACATCATCGACGGCAGTCAAGGAGCGCTTAAGCGAGCTACGTTCCACTATCACAAGGGTGGTAACGGGATATCGTTGGGGAAACATTTCTTTCGAAGATGCAACCGAGCAAATCATTCCTCTCCTCAACGTAGGTTCAATTTATCAATGGGCGCCTGTACTGGTTCCCTTCATTCTAGAGATTGACCGCGCAGGAGATTTCATTCCTGTCTGGTTAAACGTCATTGAACAGGAAGATGCGCCTGACCTATCCCCTGACGATAATCCAGCTGAGATGATGATAGGACGCGCCAGGCGTATCGCTATTCTGATGTTGGGCAACTACAAAACTTTCAACCAGCCGGGCCAGAGCAGACCACTAGGTTTCTCTAGGCAGGACAAGAGCAAACACAACAGCAGGAGCGCTCCAAACGTACAGGACCTTGCTCAATATCTTGGCAAGTTGGCCGGTGATCCAAATATATCGCTCTATGCCACGCAGTCTCTAGCCAAACAAGCGACAACTTCAGCCTTGCAAGCTCTGATCACAGCGCTCAAAGATGCTGAAGGTTGGGCGAAGGTAGATATTATTGAAGCCTGCCTGTCACTGGATCAACCGCGCTTTTACACTATCGTGCTGGCGAGTGGACTTGATCGCGTCATAGGGTTGGAAAGTTACATCGCCGTGCCTATCTATCGCAAGATTTCGCTGGAAGGCTATCTACGAGGAGGAAATGACGTTGCTCCCCGTCTCTCTCAACAAGCCGCGCTGATCTTTGGCCAGGTCTTACAGGAAAGCACGAAGGCCAATCCAGAGCAGGATGCGCTGCCCATTGTCTTTGAACATGATTTTGCGCCGTTGGCCAACGCGCTCTTTGAACATGCTCGCAGCGCGCCTTCCTGGCAGTATGTGATCGCAATTCATCGACTCGCGACGCTGATGGGCCGCTACTGGAGCGATATCTCACGGGGCACGATACAAGAGCCAGGTATTCTTGAGCCAGTATATGCCTGTTTACCAATGATGAATGACGTCGAACGCTGGATGAATGGACCAGGACGCGATATTTTATTAGAGGCACTATCCAACTCTGACGAGGAAGCTTTTATTCCTGTTGTGAAAACCCTGGGAGAGCTGCGCGAACCGCGTGCAATATCTATACTGATCAACCAGGTTGGATCGGCAACCACTGTGAGCAACCGAGAACAGGCTATCCGGATGGTACACATTTGCGATACATTAGCACGTCTTGATGATCGGCGTGCGGTGCAGCCTATGCAGCAGATGGTTGGGCGCGTCATAGACATCGAAGGGCGCACGGCTCGTCCCAAACGGCGCGATAACCTGCCCTTTGACGATGATGACATCCCTGGAAGCATTGTCTACGCGGCTGTCATTCATGCCCTTGAACAACTGAATGACCGTTCCTCACTCGACTTTATAGTTCGTGCGGCCAACGACTTTGATCCAATCGTACGTATAGAGGTGCTTGAAGCACTGAAACGTCTTGATCCGAGCGGAGAGGATGCCAGGAGCAAGATTATCGCACGCGAGGCATTGAATGATCCACGCGATGCAATTGTCCGTCTTGCTTGCCAGCTTGTGGCACAGTATCGCGATACAAGCGCAATTCCTGCGCTTCAACGCATTTCGGAGTCGCGCCCTGAGGTGGCATCAGCGGCTTATAATGCTTTAAGGCAGCTTGGGCAGTAATAATGAAGACAAAAGAGGAGGTTGCGAGCGGCGCTCGCAACCTCCTCTTTTGTCTTCATAGGTTCAAATTTGACTACTCTAGTGGATAGGTTGTGGGGCTGCTGGAACAAGCTGGACGATTGGCAGCACGACGTAGGATTGATGCTCACCATCGTGCAAAATGGTCTGGTGAGCGACGGCTTGCTCATCATCGGCACCGATTTCATGACCGGTGTTGGGGTTGCGGTCCCAACGGGGGAAGTTACTGCTGGTAACATCCAGGCGAATGGCGTGTCCCGCCTTAAAAAGATTGCTGGTCGCCCAGAGGTCAATTTCGTACTCGTAGGCTTTCCCAGGCTCGATCAATACCGGTGCTTCTCCCTTTGAGAAGTTGCGGTAGCGAGCGCGGATGATTCCATCGTTCAGGTTCTGTGCGTAGCCATTGGGGTAGACATCGACCAGGCGTGCGACGAAATCAGTATCAGGTGCGCTGGACGAAGCCCACAGGTGCACGGTTATTGGCCCGGTCACCTCGACATCCTGCTCTAATGCGGGGGTTGTATAGACCAGCACATCTTCACGGCTTTCGGTCTTGCTCTGGTCAAACGGACCAGGACGGAATTCTGGTGACATCAAGAGCGATCCTCCCAACGTCATTACCGGGTTGGCAGGATCATAATCATACTGATCAGGGGATTCTGCACCTGGAGCCTCGGTACTCAAGAGGCCATTTCCGCAAACGGAGTTGGCCTGTCCACCGCTGTGCAGGTAATAGTGCGTCTCTACAGAGCGAGCTAAAGGCCACTCTTGTTCATCACGCCAGACGTTGGCACCCATGACGAAAAGCTTGATCGGAGCTTCGCGCAACATACCTGTATCGACGCCTTTGAGCCATTGATCGAACCAGCGCACCTGTAGGCTGACAAGATCAATCTGTAAGTCGATAAAGGCCGCGGAAGAGGCAAAACCAAAGTTCAGCTCACCAATAGGATTCGTATAACCGCTGTGCGTCCAGGGGCCAATGAGCAATTTGCTCTGCCGGGCCTCTGGCGTACTACCATGTTCGCGCATGATCTTGAAATTGCTGATAGTATCTTTGAGGAAAATATCGTACCAGCCGCCGATATTGAGGGTGGGAACAGTGACCTGCTCATGCTGGCCGAGAATGGTCATTGACTTGATCTGATCACTTTCACGGTCCATCTGCCTGGCAAAATTCTCGAAGTAGAACGGGGCTACATCGTGGCGCTTGAGAGGCGCGAATTCTGAGAGTGGCAGAGACGAGTAACCCTTAGCAGCCAGAGCATCCATTTCTTTTGCCAGCAAATAGATGCTGCGGCCCAGGGACTGTGGATCGCCACGATGGCGGCGCATCAGTACATCGATGCCCATCATAAGATTCCAACTTCCCATTGTCCCGAGCTCCAGCGCTCCTCCACGAGCAGTAACGCCATTCAAGGGGTCGTTCCAGGTGACCATTGGTATCATGGCTTTGAGGGCCTCGGGGTGATGGACTGCGGCCGCCCATTGCGTAAAACCAAAGTAGGAGACGCCGTATGTACCGACATTACCATTGCTGTAATGCAATTTGGAGGCCCATTCAATGGTATCGACACCATCTTGCGCCTCGTTGATGAAAGGCGTCCAGTCCCCCCCAGAATTCGAACGTCCACGGGTATCCTGTACGACGACGACGTACCCACGCCGCGCTACTTGCGCTGGATCCAATATGGATGCGCCAATGGGAAAATCTTTACCATAGGGTAAGCGTGTCAGTAGCACAGGCCATTTCCCCTCGTCTGCGGGTCTATAGACGTTGGCACGCAAGATAGTTCCATCTCTCATTCTGGCTGGAACATCATAATCAATGGCGATCTGTTGACTGATTTGCATTGCCATAACAGGAAGGATCCTCCTCGTTGGTTACCGATACAGTTGTCCTTGAAAGCGGTTTTTAATTGGGTCTATCATACAACTTCTGGCGAAAGGTGTGCAATTGCCTTGCTTGACACCCTATGTTCGATTAGCTATACTCACTCCATCCGGGAGCGGAACACCTTTCCACTCTACAGAACACATGAGTTACTACTACAGGCAGGAGGGAACATATGCGACATGGAGAAGCCCTGGACGGCGAAAAAACCGTTCAGATTGTTCATCGTGTTGCCTCTGTCCTGCGAGCCTTTGGCAATCGAGGATTACTCGGCATTACCGACCTGGCTAACGCGACAGGATTACCCAAGTCCACCACGCACAGGCTGGTCACAGCCCTTGTCAATGAGGGCCTGCTGGTACAGAACGAAGATAACCACAAATACGCTTTAAGCTTGCGAGTTACCGAACTGGGCGCCAGTATCCTCAGTTCCCACATAGTGCGGAAATCTGCCAGGCCTATCTTGATGGAACTGCGCGACAAGACCCACGAGTCTGTCCATCTCGCGGTGCTGGAGGGACTGGAAGCTGTCATCATCGACACGGAAGATTCCTATTTTTTCGTGCGCGCCGTTAATGTGCCTGGACAACATCTTCCCGCGCACGCCGTTTCAACAGGAAAGGTGCTGCTGGCCTATCAATGGGAGATGCGCTTGCGTGAAATACTGAGCCATACCATGCTGGCACGCTACACCGAGCACACCATAACTGATCCTCGGCTCCTGCTTGAAGAACTCCGCCGCGTGCGACATCTCGGCTACGCGGTCTCGTGTAGCGAACTCGAAGAGGGTATCGATGCCGTCGCCGCCCCCATTTTTGATCACCTTGGCACAGTAGTCGCCTCTGTATCGATCGGAGGTCCAAGCGAACGATGCCGCCCTAAACAGGCCGAGTTGATTGGCGCGGTGGCGCAAGCGGGGCAACAGGTATCGCAGGCTTTGCGCTACGTTGGCTGGCACTAGCAAGGAAACACGCTCGTGAATCATTCAGAAGCGCATATCATCGGCAATACCCTGGTTGCCGTCAAGGGTGCTGGCGATCTTGCCTCTGGCGTTATTCACCGACTTGCTCGCGCGGGCTTCCCGGTTATGGCGACTGAACTCGCACATCCAACGGTCGTGCGGCGTACTGTTGCCTTTGCTGAAGCAGTCACCCTTGGAGCCATCACTGTTGAAGAGGTGACGGCCCGCCTTGCCACATCCCTAGAGGCTATTCAGGCCGTGCTAGCAGAGAGAGAAGTGCCTGTAATCGTTGATCCTGGCGGTATAATGCTCAAACAACTACGTCCTACGGCGTTGGTAGAAGCAACGCTCTCAAAGTATAATAGCGGAGTGACGATGAAGGACGCTCCTGTAGTCATTGCACTTGGTCCCGGCTATGAGGCGGGCAAGGATGTCCACGCTGTGATCGAGACCAATCGCGGACATAATCTGGGTCGTGTCTATCTGCACAGGAGCGCCGAGCCAAACACGGGTGTGCCAGGAGCCATCGGCGGCTATACCATTGATCGGCTCCTCCGCGCACCGGGTGTGGGGAGATTGTATAGTGTGAGACAGATAGGTGACCTGGTACAGGCTGGCGAAAAGGTGGCGCTTGTCAGATCGGCTACGAACGAAGAGTTTCCCGTGACGGCAAGTATTAGCGGCATCATGCGAGGTCTGGTACGTGATGGTTTGGATGTTACCTCGGGTATGAAGGTTGGCGACATCGATCCACGGGCCGCTCGAGAACATTGTTTTACTATCTCGGACAAGTCACGCGCTATCGGTGGCGGCGTATTGGAAGCGATACTATATTTTCTCAACAAAAGGTAATCGTACTTATGCTCAAAATCGCGGCCTATTATAGTCCGACAACATTGATAGAAGCGGTTGCTTTGCTTGCAGAGGACGGTCGCACCGTTATTGCCGGGGGGACTGATCTGCTGGTAAACCCGCGCTACATGATGGGTGTGCGCGAGGTAGTAGATATACGCAGGCTAGGATTAAACTATATCCGTGTAGAAAACGGCTGGCTGCATATCGGCGCGGGGGCGACAATGCGCACGGTAGCCCAACGGGTCGAACTGCAAGGTCTTGCCAATGGTATACTCGCACGCGGAGCAGCAGTTTGTGGCTCACCCAATATCCGCAATATGGCAACACTGGCAGGGAACATCGCCTCTGCGCTCCCATCCGCCGATACTCCCCCAGCATTACTGGCGCTGGACGCCGAAGTCGTTCTTGTTGGGACGCGGGGCGAACGCGTCGTGCCGCTGGACAGATTCTTTGTCGGCCCGGCCAAAAGTGTGCGCGAACGAGAATTGATCAGGGAATTGCGCATTCCCCTGGCTGGTAGTAACGCTTTGCGCGGTGGATTTTATAAAATTGGGCGTACAGCCGAAGATATTTCAATGGTCAATGCCGCTGCGACGCTCAAGATACAGGATGGAAAGATCAGTATGGCACGCCTTGTGCTGGGAGCGGTCGCACCGGTACCACTGCGAGTTGTGCAGGCCGAGAAAGCCTTGATCGGGCAGGGCGCGACGGAAGAGATATTTCAACTGGTAGCTGAGATTGTACGCGACGAGGTGCGGCCCATTACAGATCATCGAGCCAGCGCGGAATATCGGCGGCGGATAAGCGCGGTGGCGGCAATGCGAGCGCTACGCCAGGCGGCGGGATTGGCTGCTCACGGAGAGGAATGGCAACATGCCTGAGTTAGATATCGCGCTCAAAGTAAACGGGCGCACCGTGAAGTGGCATGTAGAGCCAGGTGAAACGCTATTGGAAGCTCTCCATGAACATCACTTGAAGGGGACGAAGCTGATTTGTGGCACGGGAGACTGTTGCGGCTGCGGCGTACTCCTGAACGGCAACTCCATCAATGCCTGCTGCATGCTGGCAATTCAGGCCGAGGGCGGCGATCTACTCACCATTGAGGGGCTGGCGCAGGATGGGAAACTTCACCCTATCCAGGAGGCTTTTGCCCAGGAGGGAGCCGCTCAGTGTGGCTACTGCACGCCCGGCTTTATTATGCGTGCGTATGCTTTCCTGCAGGAGCATCCTCATCCCAACGAGACAGAGGTACGAGCCGCGTTGGCCGGAAATATCTGCAGGTGTACAGGTTATGTCAAGCCTGTAGCGGCGGTGTTGAGGGCGGCTGAGATGATGCACGAGTAAAACAAATGAGGGCAAATGGATAACGAATATTATGAACCTGGTGGTGGCAATATTGCTGATACGGCACATCAACACGCCCGGCAGGTAGGTCGAACGCGGGTGGTCGGGCAGAAGGTGCGGCGGGTGGATGCACGCCCTCTGGTTACTGGCGCGCCGATCTACGCGGCTGAGTTTGAGCAGCCCAATATGCTGCATGCTCGCATCCTGCACTCGCCACACGCGCACGCTACTATTCTGCATATCGATACAAGTAAGGCGCTAGCTTTGGCCGGTGTCCGCGCAGTACTGACCCATGAAGACCTGCCGCGCGTAGCACATAGCACGGCTGGACAGCCCTATCCGGAATCATCTCCTTATGATGCATACCTGCTGGATCACCGTGTCCGCTATGTTGGCGATTGGGTGGCCTTTGTGGCCGCCGAAACACCTGCCATTGCAGAAGAGGCATTGAGCTTGATTACGGTAGAGTATGAACTGCTGCCAGCCGTTTTCGATCCACTGGAAGCAATGCGCGACGGCGCTCCACAACTACACGAACCTGATATTACGCATCCAAATTCAGGGCAACACTTTGGAGATATTTACGATGCCGCGCGTAACATCGCGGCGCATGAAGTAATAACGTACGGTGACTTTGACTCGGCCATGAGCGAGGCAGATATCGTGGTCGAAGGGGAATATAGCGTTCCTTTCATCTCACATACTGTGCTGGAGCCACATGTCTGCGTAGCCTACCTTGATGGCTATGATCGTTTGATCGTCGTCAGCAGTACACAGGTTCCCTATCATACGCGCCGTCAACTGGCGGCAGTCCTGCAATTACCCATCTCGCGCATACGAGTCGTCAAACCACGTGTGGGTGGCGGCTTTGGTAGCAAGCAGGAGATGCTATTGGAACCGGTAGCCGCGGCGTTAGCCCTGAAGACACGACAGCCAGTACGCATTGAATACAGCCGACAGGAGGAATTTACCGCGGGGCGTTTCCGTCACCCGGTGATCCTGCGCATGCGCAGCGGCGTTAGAAGGGATGGTACACTGCTTGCCATTTCGATGCACTCTATCGGCAACGCCGGGGCTTATGGCACGCACAGCTTTACCGTGACGCGTAGTACCGGTCATAAAACACTGTGCCTCTATAGGGCAAAAGCCTATCTTTTTCGTGCTGATGCTGTGTATACAAACCTTCCCATACCGGGGGCGATGCGAGGTTATGGTGCGCCACAAGGATTTTTCGCTTTGGAATCGCATATCGATGAGATCGCACGAAGGCTCAACATGGATCCGCTGGAATTTCGCCGCAAGAACCACGTGCAAAAAGGTGACTGGGATCCCATGGAGATGGTGGAGGAGGAAGGCGTGTGGCGTTCTAAACGCCAATTCCGTTCATGCGGCCTGCCGCAGTGCCTGGAACAAGGTACGGCGGCGTTTGGTTGGGGCCAGCCTTTTGAGCGCGGTGATGGGAAACCCATACGGCGCGGACGCGGCATGGCCACGGCTATGCAGGGTAGTGGCGTCGCCAGCTTTGAGTTAGGGGGCGCATCCATCAAACTCAATGAAGACGGGTCGTTTAATGTAATGACTGGCGCGACCGATATCGGGCAGGGGAGCGATACCATCCTGGCACAGATCGCGGCGGAGGCGCTAGGAGTGGACATGGACAAGATTATCATGCACTCCGTTGATACCGACTCAAGTGTCTTCGACTATGGTTCGTACGCCTCCAGCACAACCTATATCAGTGGCGGTGGCGTCAAAGTTGCCGCGGAACGCGTACGGAAACAGGTACTGGATGTGGCGGGTGACCTGTTAGATTGCGCACCAGAAGATATGTCCATCGTTGACAGCGTTATTTATACTCCACGCGGCCCTAGTCATTTGAGGGTTGCGGACATTGCCAATGAGACATTGTATGGAAAGCACCGGCAGCAGATCATGGCAAAAGGCGATTTCTGGACTGACGACTCGCCAGCTCCTTTCTTCGCACAGTTTGTTGAAGTTGAGGTCGATACCGAGACGGGACGAGTGCGCGTGACAAAGGCTGTTAACGCGCTGGACCTGGGCAAGGCTATCAACCCTGCGCTGGCATCTGGCCAGGTAGAGGGGGCAGTTGCCATGGCACTGGGCTACGCTTTGAGTGAAGAGGTGAAGTTTGACGACCAGGGGCGCGTGCGCAATGCTGGCTTCGTCGATTACAAGGTCATGTCCACGCTGGATATGCCTGAGATGACGACTATTCTGGTCGAGGATACAGAGTATACTGGGCCGTTTGGCGCTAAATCGGCTGGTGAGGTGCCAACTAATGGGATGGCTCCGGCGGTGGCAAACGCTATCCAGGATGCATTGGGTGTACGCATCCGCAGCTTACCAATTACACCTGAAAAGATACTGCAAGCTCTAGATGAATTGTAACTATCCAAAGTTGGACTGATTCCCTATGAGGGGCACCAGACACATTGAAGTTTGTTAAACATGTGCGTAATCACATTGGTATATAGAGTAAGAGGTAGTGAAGAATGGAGCAAGAGCAATTATCGTCGGCCTATCTCGTTATTCAGCAGGGGCCGCAGGCTGGCAAACGGGTAGAAATCTGGAAAGATTGTACCACCATTGGCCGCAGCAGCGAGTGCGACATCTTTCTTGAAGACATTGCTGTCCACCGCAAACAGGCACGCATTGTTTATACTCATGCGGGTTATGCGCTGCGCGATGATCAAGGCAGCGGTGATAGCATCGTCAACGGTAGACCGGTGACCGAGAAGTTGCTCAGGGATGGGGATACACTTCTTTTTGGCCGTACAGAGCTTACGTTCTTTTCCCATGAGGCAACGCGCCAATTTCAGCAACCATCATCGCGGGGACGAGAATTACAACTTGGTAAATTCCTTGATCCAAATGCCAGCGCCATAGCTAAACTGGATTTCACGAACGCACGCGGGGTTCTCATGAGCTTTGATCTCCAGCCTGAGGTGACGATAGGGCGCAGCCGCAAATGCGACATTTTTCTCGAAGATCTGGCAGTGAGCCGACTTCACGCAACGATTCGCCAGTTGCCTGATGGGGGCTACGAGTTGGAGGATCACCATACCGCCAGCGGCACCATAATCAACGGGAGAGCCGTTACCCGCTGTTGCTTGCAAGAGGGCGATATCGTGCAGATCGGGAAAAGCAAGCTTTCGTTTAAGAGGGTATGAATTAGCAAGGCGACCGTGAGGCTCACCCTCATGCCCTGATAATTTACAAATCCTGGAGCAACACCTGTAGCCTCTTTGCTCTTTCTTCATAGTAGTCAATCTCAGCACCATCTTTTAATCGCAAGGGAGTATCATAGGCGCGCGTTTCACTCATGAAGCGCTGCACCTCTGACGGTATATCCTGCAGATGTTCAGTACAATGCTGGCGTACGCGGCTCGAAGAGATATCGCGATAGGTGCTGCTCAACGGTAACGCGTGGATATACTGGACGAAAGGTTGATTGTGTGGCTGACTCAAGAGGTCAGATAACGAAACGGCATTGGCCATTCCACGCGGCGTCACTAACAGTTCAGCCAATGAGAAAAGAGTATTGAGGGCGGTAGTGCGGTCCTCGTAGTAATGTGGATCCAGTATCTGCACGATCTTATCATAGCCCAGCAGGAAGAATAGCCTTCTCACGCCGGGAAATGAAGACCGCACAGCTTCGGCCTGCTCCACGTACAACCCACGGTTAAAAAGCATGATCCCCGTACCAGGCAAATGTTGCTGCAACACCGTATCCAGCAAGATGACGCGATCGAGCAGCAGCGGCCGCTCAACGTTCTCCTTGTCGGTTGTGCGCTTACTCATGGCAGCGTAGAGTAGCGGGTCCTGCTCGTCTTTGTGCGAGGAAAAAAGGGGAGAAAGAGCGAATTGGTGCGCCTGCTCAAGCAGAGCAAGATGGGCATTCGTTGGAGGGTTGAAAGAACCGGGGAAGACGATGATGGTGCTTTCAGGTTGTGGTGAACCTGGGACAATAACAGCCTGCGGTGCGGATGCAGGATCAAGTTGATCGAGCAAGGCTTGCACCTCTTTGAAACGCTGGATTGTGTGTTGGGAAAAGTAAATTGGGAATTCCATGGATTCTATTGTAGCATAAAGAACAAAAAGACTAGAGGTTAGCAAGCATACAACCCACCGACCCCTAATCTCTTTGAGATACTATCCTTACGCTGCCCTGTTCATTTTTCTCTCTACAATCATACCTTACTATTTTCATGTTAAGCTAACATTAATGGATGAGTGAATTTCTGTAAAAATCAGGTAAACACTTTTTTATTGTTCATAAAGCCCATAAAAATATCCTTTCTCATGTACAATACATACATTGTTTTGTTTACATCTGACTGTTACACTCACTTCAGGTACCTCTTCTATTGAGGTATTTATCTACTCTACACCTTCTATCCTGCCTGATAACTACTGAGCCTGGTGTTACTTAAAAGTAACAATCAGGTTCTTGTTTATATAAGTTATTGTTCGCATGTCATGTTCGCATGTCATGCCTATTAGCGATGGTTACAACCCATTCAGGCCCATGGAGGTACCCCTTTATGAACAGCCAGAGGCAAGAGCTATTTGGCAACTTATTCGCCCCACACAACCGCCGTGATTTTATGAAGCGTGCCGCCGCACTTGGACTCTCCGGCACTGCTCTCACTGCCTTCCTAGAGGCATGTGGTAGTACCACTTCTACCACTACCTCCTCGAATATCAATATGGCCGGGCCTATCGATATTCAAACGCTGGCTACCAAAGCGAAGGCAGAAGGAAAACTCGAGGCGGTTGGTATACCACCTGAGTGGGCTAACTATAAAGACATCCTGGCCGGCTACGCCACTAAATTTGTCACTATTGATTACAAGGCCGAGGCTGAGTTCTCTTCCGCGCAAGAAGTTGAGGTCTTTAAGAACTCCAAACAGCATGCCCATGGTGATATCGGGGATGTAGGATTTAAATGGGGTCCTGTTGTTATCCAACAAGGCCTCGTTACGCCCTACAAACATGCCAACTGGAATGACATTCCGGCAGATCTCAAAGATCCCAATGGCAACTGGTGTACAGAGTACTGGGGGGCGCAGGCATTAGTCATCAATACAGATATTGTAAAGAACCCACCAGCCTCGTTTGCGGACCTGCTTACCAACGATTACAAAAATATGGTTGGTATCGACGGTGATCCTCGACAGGCCAATGATGCCCTTATCGCCGTCTACTCGGCAGCACTAGCTAAGAGTGGCAACTTAAATGATATCCAGCCTGGTATCGACTTCTTCGCAGCATTGAAGAAGAAAGGCAACTTTACACCTGCGCGTTCGAGCATTGCAAACATGACCAAGGGCGAAGTTGCGATTGGTATTATGTGGGACTACCTGGGTTTAGGCTTCCGCGATTCACTTGCAGGAAAACCAAATCTCAAAATTGTCATTCCAAGTGATGGATCGGTCGCTGGTCCATACATTTCTATCGTGAACAAGACGGCTCCTCATCCATTCGCGGCGCGCGCATGGATAGAGTACATCTTCTCTGATGAAGGACAGTTGTTCTACTTAAAGGGCTATGCACATCCCGCACGCTATCAGAAACTAGCTGCAACGGGCAAAGTTCCGGCTGACCTGGCCGCCAAGTTGCCTTCCGCGGATCAATATGCTAACGTCAAATTCGTCACTGATATTACGAAATTGACAGCGGCCTCCAATGCCGTAACAGCAAACTGGCAGACACAGGTACTCGGTCAGTAGCGACGTGTTCGACTTAACAACATACGAGTGGTGCAGGTTTGTACCTGGAAGGGCGCGAGACATCGCGCCCCTACGTTGTATTTGGCAGGAGGTAGTTCGATGCAACTACGGGCGGCGACTGGTACGGCGGATTCCGCAACAACTCTAAATCAGTCCGCAGTGAAAACCAGAAGGCCTCGTGGCATAAACTGGAGCTATGCCATAACAAGCTGGCTCGGCTTCGTCCCATTTCTGTTATTTTGCTTGCTCTTTGAAATATTGCCTGCTGTCATGATCATACAGAGCAGTTTTGTTGACAGTACTACAGGCGCACTGACATTACACAATTACAGTAATATGCTCTCGCAGGCTAGTAATGTTCACGCATTTCAAAACAGTATCTCTCTTTCTGTTGTCACTGCGCTGTTGGGAGCTTTCTTTGGTTTTCTCGCAGCCTATGGCCTCAATAACCTGCGCACAAACTGGCTGCGAAATCTGATCATCAGTTACTCAAGTATTGCCGCCAATTTCGCGGGCGTTCCCCTGGCTTTCGCCTTCGTCTCAACGCTCGGCGTGACGGGGTTTGTCACTGTGCTGCTCCTGCGCTGGTTTCATATCGACCTGTACAATGGTCTCAACTTCAGTCTTTACACATTCTGGGGGCTGGTGTTAGTCTACACCTATTTTCAGCTTCCCTTGATGATCTTGATTACCTTGCCTGCACTTAACGCTCTGCGACCGGAATGGCGTGAGGCGGCTACCAATCTAGGGGCCTCAAACTTTACTTACTGGCGACGAATAGCGCTACCTATCCTGTTGCCGTCACTTGTAGCAGCCACTATGCTACTTTTTGCCAACTCATTTGGGGCTTTTGCGACAGCTTATGCACTGGCACAGGGAAGTATCAATATCGTACCAATCCTCATTGCCTTTGTAGTGAATGGCAATGTCAATCTTGATCCTGGACTAGGTAATGCATTAGCCGTGGGTATGATCGTGGTACTGCTCATAGCGGTCTCACTTTACACGGCAATGCTGCGCCGCGTCAGCAAGTGGCAAGGGAGGTAAACGCTATGGTTCAAGCAGCACGGGATATCAACCTACCGATAAATAAAGACAGATCAACCAGGCGAGGTTTTGGGGTGGACAAGGTAGTGCTCATCCTCGTTCTCCTCTATCTCACCGTGCCCCTGGGAGCCACGCTCGTTTTTGGCCTCTCGACCGGTAATGGTATCAATTTCAATACGTATCATCAGGTTTTCACCGATCCCGACTTTTCGCAAACGCTCTTACTTTCTTTTGGACTAGCTCTTGCCTCTACGTTCTTGACAGTTCTCCTCGTTACCCCGACGGCATATTGGGTACAGTTACGACTCCCCAGGGCGCGCCCTATGATGGATTTCCTGGCACTGGTACCATTCGCCGTCCCTGCCATCGTGATGGCATTCGGCCTGATTGAAGTGTATGGGACCGACAACACACTGATCAATGCCCTTTCTCTAGGGTTAGTGCCACTCCTCAGTAACGAGCCGTTCAATGTTGTCAACACGCCGCAACTGCTCGTCTGTGCTTATGTGATTATCTCCCTTCCCTTCGTCTACCGCCCCATCGACAATAACCTGCGTGCAATCAATACGAAGGTGCTCTCTGAGGCAGCCTATAGCCTGGGCAGTGGCTGGTGGAGAACGTTCCTGACCATTATTATCCCCAACATTTTGCCTGGGGTGATCAGTGCATCCCTGTTAACCTTCTCAACTGTGATGGGTGAATTTACATTAGCCAGCCTCTTTGGTATCTATACCTTCCCGATCTATTTAAACGGAACCGGACAAAACGATGCTCATAAGGCTGCTTCTTTAACGATCCTGAGCTTCACATTGACGCTCATATGTGTCCTCGGTATTATTCTCCTGGTGCGGATTCGACCTGGAAGCCGTGGTAAAGAGGATAGGCTTGATATCGTAGCGGCAAAATAATAAGGAGCATATCGTGGCTTTTCTTGAACTAGAGCATATTACCAAGTACTTTGGCCAATCTACCGCCGTAATGGATATATGTTTGTCGGTAGAGCAGGGCGAATTTCTCACTCTTCTGGGTCCTAGTGGTTGTGGTAAAACAACCATTTTGCGTATGGTGGCCGGATTTGAGACACCCAGCGCGGGCAATATACTCCTTGATGGTGAAGACATCACTAATCGTCCCGCGAGTAAACGCCCCATGGGCATGGTCTTTCAATCGTACGCGCTCTTTCCACACATGACAGCCGAGCAAAATATAGCTTTCGGGATGTCTATCAAGCGCACGCCCAAAGATGTTATCGCCAGGCGCTGTGCTGAACTGCTCGACCTGGTGGGATTGGGGGACAAAGGCCGTAGCTTTCCACACCAACTCTCCGGTGGGCAACAACAACGTATCGCCCTGGCGCGCGCGCTGGCAGTGGAACCGAAAGTGCTCCTGCTCGATGAACCACTCTCCGCACTTGATGCAAAAGTACGCGTCTCGCTACGCAATGAAATTCGCCGTATCCAGCAGCAATTGAAGATGACGGCAATCTATGTGACGCACGACCAGGAGGAGGCACTGGCGATTTCTGACCGTATCGCGGTAATGGCTAAAGGCCAGATTGAACAGCTCGACCTGCCAGAAGAGATTTATAATAATCCGCGCACAGTCTTTGCCGCCAGTTTCGTTGGGACGAGCAATCATTTTAGAGGGGTGTTGGAATCAGCCAGCGAGGGTCTCTGCCAGGTAGAGAATCAAACGCTGCATGTCTTACCTGTACAAAATTTACATAATGGGGATCGCGTGCTAGTGATGGTGCGACCTGAAGAGGTCTCCATACGAAGTGCGAATGAAGGAGCGGACTATAGCGCCAACGGCGTTGGCAATCATATTGCTGGTGTGATCGAGCTACGAACGTTTCTTGGGCCGTTTACGCGCTTCCATGTACGAGTAAACGAGAGTACGACACTGACAGCAGATGTTCCTAGTCAGCAGGCGCGCGATTACTATGTGGCACAACATGTTGTGCTCTCGTTCTCGCCAGATGCCTGCCAGGTCTTATCCTTGGACAAGGATGCTGCGGAACTGGCTCGGCTTGCGGAGGCTGAGAAAGTGTAAGAGGTAAAAACTACCCAGCGTACCCAAGTTGGCGAGCTTTTTCATATGCTTTTCGGGCTTCCTCTAATCTGCCAAGTTGCTTAAGCGCCCGGCTGCGGTAATAATGAGAGATGGCTTTAGTTGGTTGAATGGCGATAGCATGGTCATGGGCAGCCAGAGACTCCTCGTAGCGCCTGAGATCATAGAGCGTTGCTCCTTTATTGTTATACGCCTTAAACATTTGAGGATTCAAATGGATAGCGCGTTCGTAAGCCAGGATGGCTTCCTGGTAGCGTCTGAGATCGTAGAGAACATTGCCTCGCCCATTGTGAGAAGAAGCGTAGTTGGGATGCAACTCCAGAGCATGGTCAAATGCTAACAAAGCTTCGGCAAAGCGCTCCAGCCTCCAAAGTGCCTGTCCCTTTCCGTCGTAAGCATAGACAAGATCGGAGCCAAGCTTGATAGACTGCTCGAAGGCGACAAGAGCCTCCTGATAGCGTTTAAGTTTGAAGAGTGCGTTCCCTTTCTCATTATAGGCAGCTGCAAGGGTAGGCTCCAGGCGAATCGCTTGTTCCGCGGCCATGAGTGCCTCGTCGTAACGCTTCAGGTGCCAGAGCGTCCAACTTTTCCCAACCTGGGCAGTGGCGTAGGTGGGGTCGAGTTGGATGGCACGTTCGAAAGCAAGTAACGCCTCCTGAAAGTGATTGAGGTAGTAGAGCGCGTCCCCTTTACCATTAAAGGCTGCCGAAGAGCTAGAATCCAATTGAATAGCACGTTCGTAGGCCAACAAGGCTTCCTGGTAGCGTTTGAGGTTATAAAGGATGTTTCCCTTCCCTTCGTAAGCGTGTGCATAGGTAGGGTCGAGTTGGATGGCACGCTCGAAGGCGGCAAGAGCCTCCTGGAAACGATTGAGACAGCAGAACGCGTCTCCCCTGGCATCGTAGGCATCGGCAAAATTCGGATCAAGTTGCAGCGCTCTCTCATATGCTACCAGGGCTTCCAGGTAGTGTTCACTATCCAGAAGTGTTTTGCCCTCGTCCAACCATTGTTCTTTGGTCTTCTGGCTCGGGAACATATGCAAAGCAGCAATAAAAGTAGGGACATCGGGATAGCGATCGCTCCGCTCCTTGGAAAGCGCTTTGAGAATGGCACGTTCAACCGGGAGAGGGAGGTAGGTGTTGATCTGGGTCGGAGCAATCGGCTTCTCCGTCTTATGCTTTAGTGCCATAGAGACCGCATCGGGAGCAAGAAAGGGATTGCGTGCTGTGACCATTTCGTAGGCAATACAGGCCAAGGCATACTGATCGCTTCTCTTACTGATCATACCGTCAAACTGTTCAGGTGCCATGTATAGCGGTGAGCCAATGATATTCACAGGGGTTGTTCTTGGCGTTGAGAGTAAAACAGCAATACCAAAATCGGCCAGTAGCGCATCTCCCCTGGAGTTAAAGAGAATATTTTCCGGCTTGAGGTCGCGGTGAATAATATTCTGCTGGTGGGCATGTGAGAGAGCCTGTCCAATCTGTGTGAGTACAGTCAAGGTCATATCCACAGGCATCGGATGAGGGAAATGCTCATGTAAATGATCACGCAGTGAACCGTTCGGAGCATATTCAACCACAAAGTAGGGTATGCCATCCTCAATACCTACATCATAGATGGGCAGAATATGGGGGTGTTTCAGCATTTCCAGGAGTTGGGCCTCCTGGAGAAAGTTATCGCGATCCTTCTGTGATCCTAGATACGCTCGGTGCAGCACTTTGATCGCGACGACCCGTTTCGTGAGGTAGATATGCACACCCCTATAGACCCCACCAAAGGAACCGTTAGCTATTTCTTCGACGATGCGATAGTTCCCTATCTGCTTTCCAATGTAGTTATTATCGTTTGCCATTCTTTTGACCTCGAAAAAAAGAGCAGGGCATACTTATGCTAAGATTGTAAGTGTGCAGTCATAGTATAACAAGGGCTGTCTTATGCCGTCAATGAAAAGCGGCGTAGCAGAAAAACTCTTTGTGTCATCATATAAGATAGACGTAGTTCGGAGGAAAAAATAAACTTTCATGGCATTCAGTCGGTAAACTGGAAGCACGTTAACGCTTCGTTCACCGGGTGAAGGTGAACCTTACATATTACATGCGACATGTACGTAGGGGCGCCATTCATTGCGCCTGGGTCAGGGATCGTTTCCCCAGGCGGGCGCGAATGAATGGCGCCCCTACATTACATTATGAAAGCGCCGTTACGACACTATGCTTTCAGCAGTCTCCTCAATACAGTGGGCAGAATACCGCCATTTTCGTAGTAGGTTACATCAATCGGGCCGTCTAATCGAGCAAGTGTTTGAATAGAGAACGTGGAACCGTCCTGGCGAGTGACTTTGACCGTCACTTCCTGGCGAGGTTTCAAACCATCCTCAATTCCCTCGATATCGTAGGTCTCTGTTCCAGTCAGACCAAGTGATTCTTTATTCTCGCCCTGCTTGAACTGCAAAGGTAAGATACCCATCCCAACGAGGTTACTGCGATGAATACGCTCAAAGCTCTCGGCGATGACGGCACGCACACCTAACAGCAATGGTCCCTTGGCGGCCCAGTCACGCGAACTGCCAGACCCGTACTCCTTGCCCGCAATCACGAGCAAGGGAACTCCTTCCTGCTGATAGCGCATAGAGGCCTCGTAGATGGTAGTCTGTTCTCCATCGGGCAGGTGGACGGTATAGTACCCCTCTTTGTCCGGTGTAAGATGATTACGCAAGCGAATATTACCAAAAGTCCCGCGTACCATCACCTCGTGGTTACCACGGCGCGCCCCATAGGTGTTGAAGTCGCGCTTCTCGACTCCCTTTTCAATGAGATAACGACCCGCCGGGCTGGATGGGGAGAAACTCCCTGCCGGAGAGATGTGGTCTGTCGTAATGGAATCATCGAGCATGGCCAATACCCGCGCACCACGAATGTTTTTCACACCTTCTGGTTCGGTGGACATGCCATGAAGGAATGGTGGTTCCTGGATATAGGTAGAGTGGGGATCCCAGTCGAAAAGTTCGCCCGTCGAATTTGACAATGATCGCCAGTGTTCGTCACCCTCAAAGACAGAGGCATAATTTTTGGAGAACACCTCAGGTGTAACGGCTTTAGCCACGACATCGCTCACCTCCGCCTGCGTTGGCCACAGGTCTCGCAAGTAAACCACCTCGCCATTGATGTCGGTTCCAATCGGGTCTTTAGTCAAGTCGATATCGACGGTTCCCGCGAGAGCGTAGGCCACCACCAGGGGAGGCGAAGCGAGGAAGCTGGCACGCACCTGTGGGTGTATGCGTCCCTCAAAGTTGCGATTGCCGCTTAGTACCGCCGCGACAACGAGATCATTCTCCTGTACGGCCTCGGCGACTGGATCAGCCAGCGGACCGCTATTGCCGATACAGGTGGTACAGCCAAAGCCGACGAGGTGGAAGCGTAAAGCCTCCAGGTAGGGCAGCAAGTCTGCGTTGTTGAGGTAATCCATCACAGCGCGTGAGCCAGGCGCCAGACTGGTCTTGACAGTCTGCCTGACGGATAGGCCGCGCTCTACCGCGTGCTTGGCAACGAGACCAGCGGCGATCATCACGGAGGGATTCGAAGTATTGGTGCAACTGGTGATAGCGGCAATGGCGACGGAGCCATCTGTCATATGTGTCTCGCTACCAGCCATAGACACGAGAACATCTTTCCCATGACCGTTCTGTCCGTTACCATTGCTACCAACGCTACCAGCGCTCTTAGTCAACTTTTTATCCTGGTCTTCTTTTTGGGCAACGGGATCGGGGCTGGCTTTACCTCCCTCGGTTCCAAGGCGAATGAGAGCACTCTCGGTAACCCCGTTCTCTTGCTCCGCCTTAAAACGATCGGCAAAGGCAGCACGGAACGCCTGCCCAAGGTTACGCATGGCGACACGGTCCTGGGGACGACGCGGGCCAGCAAGGCTCGGTTCAATTGTGCCGAGATCAAGTTCGAGCAGGTCATCGAATTGTGGCTCAGGCGCGTCGTCTGTGCGGAACATCCCCTGCGCCCTGGTGTAGTGTTCGACGAGATTAACTAGTTCCGGGTCACGTCCGGTGTTGCGCAGGTAGCGAAGCGTTTCGGCATCCACCGGGAAGAGAGTGGAGGTAGCACCAAACTCAGGGGACATATTGGCGATGGTGGCGCGGTCTGCGAGTGGGAGTTGGCTGAGGCCAGGACCGGTAAACTCGACAAATTTGGCAACGACGCCGCGCTTGCGCAACAACTGCGTAACCGTCAATACCAGGTCTGTCGCAGTTGAGCCTTCTGGCAATGCACCAACAAGCCTTATGCCGATTACTTCAGGTGTGAGTAGATAGAGCGGCTGACCCAGGAGCACAGCCTCTGCCTCGATACCTCCCGCACCCCAGCCAAGGACGCCCAGTCCATTGATCATGGTTGTATGCGAATCGGTGCCGATTAGCGTATCCGGGAAGGCGATTGTTTCGCCATCCTCGTCCTTTGTCATGACCACAGAAGCAAGATACTCCAGGTTCACCTGGTGGACGATACCAGTACCCGGAGGAACGACGCGGAAATTCCTGAAGGCTTGCTGTCCCCAGCGGAGCAAGGCGTAGCGCTCGCTGTTACGCTCGTACTCGCGCTCTACATTGCGGGCAAAAGCGAGGGTCGAGCCGAACAGATCCACCTGGACCGAGTGGTCGATGACCAGGTCGGCGGGCACGAGGGGATTGACCTTCTGCGGATCGCCGTGCATACGAGCAACGGCTGAACGCATCGCCGCCAGGTCCGCTACGGCGGGAACACCAGTAAAATCTTGCAGTAGGACTCGGGCTGGTAGAAAAGGGTACTCCGCATCCGACTTCGCGGCCTGTCCGGGCACCCAGCGCGCCAGTGAGAGTACATCGTCCTCGCGCACCAGCTCTCCACCCACATGACGCAAGGCGTTCTCTAACAAGATTTTGACGGTATAAGGCAGACGTTCCATGCCCTGCACACCATGCCTGGCGATTGAATCCAACTGATAGTAGGTGATTTTTCGGGAGACACCTTCTAATGTCGTCCGCGCACCAAATGGGTCTTTTTTGTCTGTAGTCATAGAAGTATCCTTAGTCAAGTAGTGTTGCTCATTAGGAGGGGACCGGGCACGAATTGTGGATGCCAGGTTCACGAACCTAAGCAAAGTAGCTTTCCCTATGCATTATATGTGACCACGCACCTAAGCGGCAAGGAGGGTAGGATAAAGAAAGGAGAGGAAATGGTTAAGGCAGTTCTCAAGAGAAGTAACGAAGTCGATGAGTGTTTAGTCATACAAGAGAGCGACATCGCACGGAGAGACAAAGATGCTGCACTCCCATAGCCAGGTGATAGTTTTGTAGATCGATAGTCTTGGCACCCACAGTCCGGTCCCGGTTCCATTCCATGAGTATATCAACCATCCACCACCGTGGCAAACACTCTCGACGATTGGCTACCTTTGAGCACTGCCTACTGTTACTATGCGCTATTTGCATTAGGGGCGCAACAGTAGTTATACCTAGAGCATAAGAAAAAGAGAGTTACTTACGCATTCATACGACATCACTTAACCTTATAGAGGCAGTGAAAGGACGATCGTACAGCCTTTGTTGGGAGAGGAATTTATAGAGAGCTGCGCTCCAATGAGTGTTGCGCGTTCACGCATTCCCACTAATCCCAGGCCACCGTGAGAATTACGCTCTGGATCAAAAGGTGATCGTTTCGTAACAAATCCCCGCCCATCGTCGCAGATAGTCACCTGGACGAGGTCAGAGTAATAACGTAGCTCTATAGCAGCCTGCGTTGCATTGGCGTGACGCCATATATTCGACAATGCCTCCTGAACAATACGGAAAATGGCGATCTCCGATTCGGCAGATGTCGGTCGGGGTGATCCTGTACAGAGAAAACGACAAGAGACCCCACGTGCAGCAGAACTATCGCTGAGCCATTCTAAAGCCGCGCGCAGGCCGAGATCATCAAGCACCGAGGGGCGCAGGTCTCGGCAAGCTCTACGGACACCTTCTAACGTCGAATCGGCTAAATTTTGCAGATTCGAGAGCCACCTCACATCTTTTTCGGGCAGGTCCCGCTTCCCTATAACCCGCTCGAGGCCATTCAATCCCAGTGAGAGGGCTATCAAGGCCTGAGCGGTATCGTCATGCAATTCTCGAGCCAGGCGACGACGCTCTTCTTCTTGCACCCGTGTAATCAGCGAAGCATAATCACGCAGCTCATCTTGTCGTTGACGAGCGCTGCTGAGGTCTTCTAACGTGCGCTGTAATTCTCCAGTACGAATGCTCAGCCTTGTACTGACGAGTGCGAGATAATAGATAGCGAAGAGCGGTATGAGAAAGAAAATCCAGGCAAGTTCCGCCGTGGCATCGTCGAAGATATCTACTACGGGTAAGAGGGGTCCTACGCTCAGCACTAATGCCTGGAAGGGCAGAATTGGTGAATGTAGATAAGCCCTACAGACAGAACGGAGATTTGCAGGGTAGGTCTGCGCCATGAGCGGAAATGAAACCAGGCCAAGTAAACATAGCATGACTACGGCAGCCAGAATAGAGCCAAGTAATTCTTTGGATTCAGCAAAGTGATAAAGAGGAAGATTGGACGAAAAACCTTGATGTATGGAACCGGCGATCCACTCATATAGTGCACCGGAAAGAAAGACGATTACTGCAGTTGCCGCCAGATGATAGCTGGCTTCTCGCCAGGAGGCATAGCCACGTAAAAGGGTATATACCTGGAGAAAAGACTGTGTGATCACGGCAGTGAGTACAGCGGCTGGCACACCTATCAAGACGGCTGCTGCCAGATATATAGGAGCGGTAATATCAAAGAGAAAAAGAGGTTTCCATTCTCCCCGCAAACGCTGTGCATCAGAAGGTGTTTGCGTCTCTGCCGTCTCTATTTTGAGGATGCGTAGGAGGAGGAAGCGTCCCAACAATGCAAGGATTATGGAAAGTATCACCAGGCTATAGATGGCGCGTGGCCCGTAAAAGTTATGTGCTGGCTCGTAATGTATGAGAGACCAGGCGAAAAGCAGCAGCGCTACGCCTAATGAAAGTGCAGCGACTATCAGCTTTAGCTGAGAGCTCGTGCGAGCAAACCACAATAACTTATAGGATTTGCTAGTTGTCATAGGTATCCTGTAGAGAAATGATTCCTTCACGCAAGGCGAGTAAAACAGCCTCGGTGCGGGAACCAACCTGCATCTTCGTGAAAATATTGGCAAGATGACTGTGCACAGTACGTATGCTGAGGCCTAACCTGCGAGCAATTTCTTTATTGGGTAACCCTCTTGCCGCCAAATGCAAGACATCGAATTCACGTTCGCTGAGCAAATCTGAGGCACGAGGCGTTGGATTTGCCTGCGGAGAAAGTCGGCGCATCATTTTTTCCGCGAGCGAGGGTTGTAAGACCGATTCGCCACGCGAAACTGCACGGATGGCGTTGATAAGCTCTTGCCCATGAACGTTTTTGAGTAAGAATCCCGCGGCTCCTGCTTCTATTAAGGCAATCAGGTATGGCTCATCGTCGTAGGCCGAGAGTATGAGGATAGCAGTCTCAGGGCAATAGGCCTTGATTTCGCGGGTAGCCTGGATGCCTCCGATACCCGGCATAGCGATGTCAATAATGGCTATATTGGGATGGAGGCGCCTGGCTGCCTCGATAGCCTCTTCTCCGCTGGCCGCCTCGGCAACGACTTCCACGTCTCCCTCGGCTTCCAGCAGACGACGCGTCCCTTCACGCACAAGAGCATGATCGTCCGCCAGCATAACACGTATTTGCTGGTTACTGTTCTCATTCTCTCCTGTATAGCTAGCCGATAGCTGGCCTGCCTGTGCGTTCAAAGGGTCTTTATTATTCTGGTTTGTGGTTTCACCTGGCATACTCTCTACATCTTTCTCTTTAGCAGTTTTTGCTATTTTCAGCTCTGAAATTGTGGATTACGTATTAGTTCGATGTAGATACTATATCCAACAGCACAACATATACTACCGTAATTCTGCTTACCTGACAATTATGGCAGGCATTGAAGTCGAGAGCAAGCCCATTTTTTCATAAATTCGGTCCCTCAAATTGCCTTAGATCAAGTTCAAAGAAGCAGTTCTCGGATAAACAACAAAATAAGTGATACACAATGCATGGATATATGATATTTTAAGTCAAATGCGCGTTCATACTGTATTGACAAAGCAGCGCACTTTTCGCTACAGTAGAGACAGGTAGCCGTACCTATGAGATGATGGTTGAATAAGGTGGATAGGACAATAGGCCAAGCAGGTACAGGGTTAAGCTGGGGAGAAAGGTAGAAAAGATGCCCATAGGGATGCGGTGTTTGGATACCGAAGATTGCAACTTTCTCAATCGAGAGAAGGCTCGCTTCTGCGCCCAATGTGGAATCCCACTACAGGGAGCATTGGTGCAGGGCCGCTACGAGGTACTGGCATTAATCGGCAGGGAACGTACAACAGTAACTTTGCATGCTATAGATCGTCATCAAGGCCATGATGTCACATTGCGGGTACTCCGTCCAAGGCAGACCAGCCAAGAGGAACGAGAAAACTTTTTACAGGATGCGGAACTGGCTGTGTCCCTCTCCAGTAAAATGCAGGAACCGGGGAGTATTTATGTGACGGACTTTGGACAGGATGGGCCCGTGGCGTTTTTGGTGAAGTCAGAGTTTGTAGCGGAAAGCATGACAGATGAAGCGCAACCTTTTAAACCACGTGTGACAGCTCGTGTAGGAGGAAGTATATTTCCATCTCCTGCGTCATCACCGGCAGCGGTACCTGTGACGATACCGCCGGACAGTGATCTGGATGATACAGAGACGCAGGTACAGCAGGTACGACAGGTACGCCCCAATGTTCTACACGTCCCAGACGAAGATTCAGATCAGACTACAATTGTCACGAGAGCGCGCACGATCAGGCCAGATGATGCACAAAATGCGTATAATTGGCTAGCACAGGGTAACCACCTCTACGAGTTGGCACGTTATGATGAGGCGCTGAGGGCGTATGAGGCGGTCACGGAACAGGACGTTTTATCGGTAGAGGCATGGAGTGGGAAGGGAGCGACATTGCTCCATGTGGGTCGCGTCGAGGAGGCTCTACTGGCCTACGATCACGCGCTCTCGCTCAATCCCAAGGATTCAGATTTATGGAACTCGCGCGCAAACGTCTTACACGAACTCCACCGCTATGAAGAAGAGATGTATTGCTATGATCAGGCCCTGGCGCACGATCCAAACTATGCCTTTGCCTGGAGTGGGCGCGGTATGACACTGGCCGAGCAAGGACAGACAGAAGAAGCTCTCCTGGCATTTGACCGGGCCTTAGTACTCGATCCCAGGCAGTGCGTTATCTGGCAAGCGATGAGCGATACGCTCTACGCTGTCCAACGCTACAGGGACGCACTGATTGCAATTGATCGCGCTTTAGAGTTAGAGAGCAATAACGCGGCCCTCTGGGATACGAAAGGAAATATTTTGCGTCGCATGAAGAAGCCTGACGAGGCTCTATCGATGCACGAACGAGCAACACTGCTGGATCCTCAAAACGCCCTGGCACGGTTTGATAAAGCAAACGACTTGCGCGATTTGAGGCGCTTCGCGGAGTCCCTTGTCAGTTACGATCACGCACTTTCGCTCGACCCCACACTAGCAGGCGCGTGGTATAATCGAGGGAATGTACTGGCGGCACTGCATATGTATGAAGACGCCCTGGAGTCCTACGATCATGCGCTCGAGTACGACGAAGGCTTGATTTCGGCGTGGTACAACAAGGGAAGCTTGCTGCACGAGCTAGGACGACACGAAGAGGCGCTAGTTGCATTCGATTATGCCCTCGCTGTCGATATACACTACATCGCGGCCTGGAACAATAAAGGACTGGCCCTCTTTGCCCTCAATCGCCTGAACGAGGCGCTAGCGGCATTAGACCAGGCCACTTCATTTGCTCCGGAGGAGTCTGATGCCTGGTATAATAAAGCGGTCGTACTGGAAAAGTTGGGTAGAAGACAGGAGGCACACTCCTGCCACGATTGGGCGCAAACATTAGAGCAGCAAGCAGGACATATGGCACTATAATTATCTGAATATTTATATGGGACAATAGAGTATAAAAAGGAAGGCAGAGAGCATATTGAAACGCTGCGCCGATCAGGTTGACTGCGGCTATGAGAATCGGGACAGCGATCTATATTGTCGGGCGTGTGCGCTACCATTATTGAACACGGCACTGGCTGGTCGCTATAGAATACATGCTTTAATTAGTAAGGGGGGCTACGCGGCGGTCTTTCACGGGGTTGATCAGAACCTTTCTCGTCGTATCGCGATCAAGGTGTTACTGCCCAGTAAAACGACGCAAAGTGAACACGAGCATTTTCTGCGCGAAGCGCGAATTGCCGGGGCACTTGATCATCCCAACATAGCTCCCGTACTCGACTATGGCAAGGATGGCCCCACTGTCTACTTGATCATGCCTCTTTACACTGCAGGCTCTTTACGAACACGATTCGCGAAAGCAAACGGCCCTCTACCCGCAGATGAAACAATGAATAATTTTCATCAGCTTGTGAGCGCGCTCCACTATGCGCATACGCGGCAAAGGCCAGTGATTCACCGTGATATCAAACCTGAGAACATACTCATTCATCCAGAAGATACCCGCCTGGTGCTTACGGATTTCGGCATTGCCCGCTCGCTTGAGCCTGGTGCACAAGTGGGAAAGACGATTACGGTACGAGGAACAGTGGGCTACATGGCTCCTGAGCAGACAACTGGAATTGTTGATCCGCGCAGCGACCAGTATGGCTGCGCCGTCGTGGTATATGAAATGCTGACAGGCTATCATCCACTCGATTCGCTGGGCAGTACTATTCCCCGTCTCTCGCTCCTCAACTCTGACCTGCCTGCGGCGTTGGATGCCATAATTTTGCGTGCCCTGGCTAATCGACCAGAAGAGCGGTTCTCCAATATACTCGAGTTTATGCAGGCGTTCGATATGGCATGTCGTTCAGGTTCCAGAGTACACATCTCTCTCCCCCAAACACCACTACCCTCTTCGGGTAGTACACCTACCATTCGCGGTATCTCGAGTCCCGTCATACCTGCTGTCCAGGCAGGAGGAAAAAATGATGCCTCGGGCCGCCATGCAGCTGTGCGGTCCCAGATAAACTCGACCGGTGTTTATGAGAAATGCCTGGAGGGTGACGAGCTGAGAAAGCAGCAACGATACTCTCAGGCGCTGCAGGCCTACGAAGAGGCGCTGCGCATGGATCCCCGCAACTTCTACGCCTGGAATGGCAAGGGCACGACACTTTATAATCAGGGCAACTATAAAAAGGCGCTGGAGGCCTACCAGCGAGCGACTGAGATTGACCCTGGTAATCCTATCGTCTGGGTTAGCGCGGGCTTAGTTTTAAATCGGCTCCAGCGCTACCAGCAGGCACTGGTGCATTTCGAGCGAGCGCTGTCGTTCGATCCCCACTTCGTGGCTGCCTGGAATGGCAAGGCTGATGCACAGTTAGATATGAACATGCCAGAAGAAGCGCTCGCTTCTTACGAGCAGGCACTGACCTATGACCCAAATAGCTTTCAATCGTGGAATGGCCTGGGGAATGCGCGTTCCTCTTTGCACGATTTTCAAGGTGCTGTCGAGGCCTATACCCATGCCCTGCTCATAAACTCAAGAAGCTCGGTGGCATGGTGTAACAAGGCCGAAGCACTGATGCGCCTGGGGCATAATCGTGCAGCATTGGATGCACTGAACGAGGCGACAGAGATGGATCGCGGCTACGCGCGTGCCTGGATATTGAAGGCAGAGGTCTACGAGATACTAGGCAACCCCCAGGAGGCGCAGAAGGCTCGACGCCGCGCCAAACCCTGGGGACTGATGAACTAGGCATTAAGCTTGAGTTTTTCTAGGCTGCGATACCCCGCCGCATAGATAGTACGCCTATACACATAGCTGCCAGGGCCGAGATGGCCAGTATTCCCATATCAAGAGCAAACAGGTCGGACGAACTATAGAATATCGCCATCTCCAGGGCATGTCTCCCATACGTCAGCGGATCGAAAGCCGCGATATTCTGAAGCCATGCAGGCTCAAATGCCAGCACACCGATTCCCCCCGCCAGAAAGTAAAGGTAAAGAGCGCTGTTAATGGAGATCCCTATTACCACTTGTATTCTTTGTAGAGCCGCCCCAAGAGCCACTCCCAGGCTCGAGCTCAGGAGAGAGACCAGGGCAATAGTGAGCAGGGCGCTGAACCAGTAGATGCCCTCCGGCCGTGTCCAACCGAGTATGTATCCCAAGAAGAGCACGAAAGTTCCCAGGAAAAACGTGATAATGAAGCTGGCAACGATCTTCCCAGCGATGATAGCCACTCTCGATACCGGTGATAGCAGCAGTTCCTTGACCGTGCGACTCTCCCATTCGCGAGCAGTCGTCAGGCCACCATTGACCAGTCCGCTAATGGTCAGCAATAAGACAAGAGTGGGAATAACACTATATTCGAATAGCTGCACATCGCGCTGGCGCAAGTCATGTTCACCCATTGTGACTTTGATGGCGCTGCTGCTCCCCTGAGCCTGGTAAAATTGCGTGATGGCATCTGGCACTGAGCGGCGTATATCATTGGTAAAGTCAAGGTTAAGATTGTTGACAGTGACGTCAATAGGCGCACTTTGATGTGACTCAACACGCTGGGTGAAGTCAGCTGGAATAGTAATGATTGCCACGACCTCGATCCTTTTGTACAAGTCGTGCGCCTGCCGTGGATTTGCATCGGTGATGCGAAAAACATCGGCACTATGAAAGATTTGCGCCATCTGCACCCCTTTGGGGCCAGAATCCAGGGTTACCAGTGCGACAGGGCTACGTCCAACCGCGGCAGCTCCGAGCGCCCCCACCAGCAGGAAGCCGATGGGCGGGATAAATGTCGCGGCGATTGTTGAAGGCTGGCGCAGCCAGACGCGTATATCTTTTCTGAGTATGACCCAGATTGCGCGAAAAAGCATAGCTAGCATATTCTTTCTTCTCCTCAATTAGTGGGCAAGCGTACTTCGCCTCAATGCAAACGCCGCCAAGATGATCAGTGCCACGGCATAGACAACAAGAATCAAGGCATTGATACTCGTGCCATAGGTATTGAGATCAAAGCCATGGAAGGCATGTTGCTGTAGTACGATGGCGTAGTAGATGGGAAACAGCTCAGCGATGAATTGGATTGCCGGAGTACTAAAGGAAAGCGGCCCAAAAGCTCCACTCAGGAAGAAGAGTGGGATAGAAGTGCCAAAGGCAAGTGCTATGACTGGCTGGCGCTGTTTCAGCAGCGTTCCCAAAAACGTTCCCCAGGCGATAAAGATGACCAGACACAGAAGGGTGAAAGCAATCACCTCACCCCAGTGTACAGGCCGTACCCCTATGACAAAGATCAGGACTAAGAGCACGACGATGACTGAGGCAATACTCATCACGAATGCTCCCAGCATCTTTCCGACAATCATGGACCAGCGGCTGGCCGGGGAGAGCAGCAATTCTTTGATCGTCTCATTCTCCCACTCGCGTGCCGATGCTGAGCCCGACTGCAAGATGCCTGCCAGTACCAACCCGATCACCAGGATCGAGACTGTCAAGTAGGGAATGTAGTCTGTATCCTGGTGAAATTGATCGGCTTCCTTGGGCGTAATCGTCACCAGGTCAGGGAAGGCTTTGGCATAAAAGCTGGTAATGGAAAGTGGAATGGCGCGGCGTATATCATTGGTAAAATCCGTGTTGAGATTATTGATATCGACATGGACTCGTACAGGCTGGTTTAAATGAATTCGTGCATCAAAATCGGCTGGTATCGTGACCACCGCGACGATGCGCCCTCTCTGAAGCAAATTTGCTGCCTCGCTTGCCGTGGCTGTCTGTAGACTGAAAGAATGAGCATTGCTCATCGCAGCGTAAAACTGCCTGGCAAAGGGACCCGTATCATTCATGACAACCGCGGTAGGAGCCTGGCCGCCGGACACAACGAAAAGACTGAGTAGAATAAGTATGTTCACCGGAACAAAGATGCTGATAATGGTAAAAAAGCGTTCTGTCAGGGCGCTTTTGATGTCTTTTTTCATACACGCCCAGATGACCCGTAACGTGTAGCCAGATGTTGTTAGCATGGCATGTTCCTTCTAATCTCGCAGTGCCGTACCCGTCAAACGCAAGAAGATTTCGTCAAGGTTAGGTTCGCGAATGGCAATATCTTTGATTTCACCCTCCTGGGTAAGAATCGTAATGATCTGGGGCGCGATATTATGCATACCCTGTGTCGTGATCTTTATGTGCGTCCCTTCCTGGATCACCTCTTTGACCCCTGGGATGGACCGAAGTTCATCGATAGCATTGGTAGGCTGCATCGTCTCCAGTTCAATAACGCTGCCGCCATAGGTCTGTTTGAGGTGATCGGGCGTGTCTTCAGCCACCAGCTTTCCGTGATCGATAATTGCTATACGCTCGCAGAGCGCCTGAGCCTCTTCAAGGTAGTTGGTCGTAATCAAGACGGTCTTCCCCTGGTCGCGCAATGAAAGGATATAGTCCCAGATGACACGCCTGGCCTGGACATCCACCCCAAGGGTTGGCTCATCGAGATAGATTAACTGTGGATCGTGCAGCAAAGCCCGGCCAAGGGCTAGACGGCGCTTCATACCACCCGAGAAGGTGCTTACGCGTGAATCCTTGCGATCTAACAGTTGCACCAGTTCAAGCAGTTTCGTGATGCGTTCTTTCTTTTCTTTACGGGGAATGCCAAAGAGGTCGGCGTGGAAATCCATGTTGGCCCAGGCTGAAAGTTCTTCGTAGAGGGCTGTTTCCTGCGGTACTGAGCCAAGTATTTGCCGCACCTGCCTGGAGTTGCGGCGCACGTCATGGCCCATCACATAGACCTCACCACTTGTTGGAACACTCAGCCCGCTGATCATATTAATGGTCGTTGTTTTCCCCGAGCCATTAGGCCCCAGCAATCCATAAATTTCGCCTCGCCGCACGGTCAAAGTAAGATGATCAACGGCCTGAAACTTCCCAAACGTCTTACATAGGTCGTTCATCTCTATAGCCGGAGTAGTAGTTCCATCATCCTGTGCCCTGGTTGTTGCCAGCTGGGTAACTTCTTTGTTCATACATTCTCTTCTTTCTCAGTAATCCTTATTGCTTCCGGCAGAATTGCTGGACTGTTCGTCATCAAGTCAGATACAAATTGGCTGGGTAGCAAACCAAATCGATCGCCCGTATCAGATCCCACCGCAGACATATTGAGGATGATTTGCTGGAGTTTAGTGAGCAAATCACGCTGCTCAACTGCCGTGAAACCACGTACTAAAATTTCATTATAGGCGCGCACAGTTTCTGGCAGGAAGCTCATGGCATCTTTTCCCTGGGCTGTAAGATAGACTTTCACAACACGTCGATCTTCGTCATTATGCCGACGCTCCACCAGGCCACTCTGTTCAAGGCGTTTTACGATACCCGTTACAGTAGGTGCATCCGCGCCACGCCTCTGGCTGATTGTGCCGATAGTCAGTCCATTCTCGTCGTACAGGAGAGATAACATACCCCACTGCGACGGAGTGACAACATAGGTTTTTTGATGCTCCAGGCAAGCTACCTTCAAGGCTTCAGAAAAGGCATAAAATATGCAACGCTGTGCATAGGAAAGCCAGTATCCGATGGTACCTTCTGATCGAAATGTCATTGTTTCTCCCAAACTAACAATATTTAGCGCGCTAACTACTAGTACACTAAATATATACCTGAAATTTCGTTACTTGTCAAGGATCTTAGAACAAGGGGGACTATTCCTCGAGAGCCAGGTCCAGTCTCTTCAAACGTTCCATATAACGTGAGCGGAGAGAATCAGATATGGCGATGCCAGACCCACCATGGCGCAGCAAGGTGATCTCGGACATAATGCAGAGGGCGATCTCTTCTGGGGTGCTTCCGCCGAGGTCAAGACCGATGGGGGCACGCACGCGCAGGAGTTTCTCAACTGGAATCCCCTCTTCGTGCAGGAGCTTGAAGACGGCCCAGACGCGGCGTTGGCTGCCGATCATGCCGATATAAGCCGCGGGAGAATCGATAATAGAGCGCAGACCCTGTACGTCATGAGCGTGGGCGCGGGTCACGAGGACGATATAGGTACATGGTGTGATAGGGTAATTGCGCAGAGTCTCTTCGATATCACCCACCAGCAAGCGGTTGGCGTCCGGGAAGCGTTCGCGGTTGGCGAACGACGGGCGGTCATCGGTAACGCTGACGGAGTAGTTCATCAGGTGAGCAATAGAAGCCAGGGGCGCGGCAATATGGCCAGCACCGGCTATAAGGAGCACGGGGCGCGGCAGAAACGGTTCGACAAAGACCTCTAGCCAACTGTTTGCTGGGCCGGTTACTTTTTCGATGTGTGGTTTACCCGCGGATATCGCATGTTGAGCGCTCTCGACGAGTTGAGGTGTAAGTGCGGAAGAGGGAATCGTATCACATTCCAGGAACCGTACGATGGTGCCGTCCTCCCGAACCAGCATATGTTGACCAACCTGAGCGCGCCAGGAAGCGGCAGCGGCAACAACGGTCAGCAGAACGATTGCTTGCTCACCTTCGAGCGCTTGATGAATTGCGCGAGCGGTTTCTTGCATACCTACTTGCCCTGGCAACGGAGCGTTGTGCCAGGGCTGGATAAAGACATCGAAGATGCCTCCGCATACCCCCTGGCTCTCCATTGCTATCTCTTCGGTCAGATCTACCTGGACCGTATTCGGGCGCCTGGTATCGATGACATTGAGAGCGCTGCGCCATACCTCGGCTTCGCCACAGCCGCCGCCAACGGTGCCGCTGATCCTACCGCCGCGATGGACGAGCATTTTCGCGCCCACCTCACGCGGTACCGAGCCTTTGCGCCTGACAATAGTTGCCATCGCAACGGTCTCTCCGCCTTCCAATTCATGCAACAGTTCCTGAAAAAGTTCTCGCACGTTTAGTTTCCCTTAGATGTTACCTCATATATGTTATCTATTGTACAATATCAGATTTTGCCTGGAAGGGTGACAGTTTTCCGCTGAGTGGGAGAGCGATAGAACAGAAGTGGAGGATGCTCGTCATGAGTGGTATCATGTTGTAACGAGCGAAGGCAAAGAAAAGAGTATGTGCTTTTACAATTACAGAGGAGGTGCACTATGCCATTCAACATCCATCAGTCGCTATTCGACAGGGATGGGCTGCCACGCGAGAAGGCTGTAGAACAGTATAAAGAAGAATTGTCAAAGTTGTTTTTCGAGTCGCCAGAAGGGCAGGCATTGTTAGATGAAGGTATAGAACCTGGCTGGTCTGACATGATAGTCGATTTCGGCATGAACTATTTTAGCGTGACACCGCCGACGATGACGCCTGACAACCTGCAAGAAATACTGTTTAATCTTTTCCCGCGCAAAGTATCCGCTTCAGTAGACGAAGCGCCCGGAGTGATACGCGAGATGCAGTACTTCTGGAAATTCATGGAGCGTCAGTTCCATCTGAAGAATGCTGCTGCCTGTTTGAAAATACTGGATGACAATGCAGTAAACACGCTTAAAAAGCAGATGAGTAATCCTGCCAACTTTGGTATAGCCAAGTCGTTCGTGATGATGGGCGCAGAGCAGGGCTTCGATATGGGCACTGAAGAGGGAGTACAGTCATGGATGGAAACGTATAATGCGGGGATCACGGCAGGAACACAACCGCGTATCCCATTGCCCGGTGAACATAGAAGGAGCACCGATAGTATACGCGATAAGATAAAGATTGTAAGCCCGAATCGGGACAAAATGGCAAAGGCCAGTCGGAGAAAGAATCGTAAGAAGAAATAGGAGCACATATTTTGAGCGAGTTACACACGATCTCAGCGGAAACTGGGCACAAGCAACAGAGGCGTGTCCCGGTGACGGCGAAAGCCCTGCTGGACATGCGTTTCCCCTTTGACGCCAATCTATCGCCCGACGGCAAACGGGTAGCTTTCGTGCTCTGGGAAAGGATAACAAAAGGCTTGCCTATATCTCCGGCGCCTGGAGCGATCCTGGACGTGGAGGAGGAGATATCTTCATGCTAGCGCTCGCAAGTGGTGAGACGCGCAACCTGACGCCAGGGGCGGATTTTAGCGCGAGCTGGTGCCACTGGTTCCCCGACAACCGCCAGCTCCTCTTTACCAGTTGCAAAGGTGTGACACACCAGGTTGGCATCCTGGATGAAAGTGACGGCAAGATCACGCTGCCAGAGAAAGATTTTATGATGCAGTGGGACCAGCCATCGCTTTCGGTCACACCCGATTTGCGTTCTTTTGCCACCATTCATTCGTGCCAGCACCACCCATCCGATGCCTGGTTCGGTGAACTCAAATATGAGCATGACGTCGCAAACAGCATTGATTGGAAACGGCTGACGCGCCTCAATCCCATCGCGGAAGAGACCCTGGCTGTGGTACCGAGCGAGCGCATGCGCTACCCAAGCGTGGATGGCTGGCAGATCGATGCGCTTTTTACACCACCATTGAAGCGCAAAGACGGCGTACTACCTCCCCTTTTCGTGAATGTACACGGAGGACTATCCGGGGCATGGTGCGACGACTGGGGTAATTTCTGGACACAAACACTGGTTGCGGCTGGCTACGCGGTACTACGCCCCAATACGCGCGGCAGTTGGGGGCGCGGAGTGGCTTTCGCGGACGCCGTGCTGGGAGATATGGGCGGCAAGGACTGGTGGATGGTGAGCGCGTGGGAATCGGGGGATGGAGCAACGGTGGCTACCTCACGGCGTGGGCAGTCACCCAGACGACGCGCTTCAAGGCGGCAGTGATGGGAGCGGGTATCTCCGACTGGCATAATATGCACGCGCAGACGAATATCGCCAACGCAGATATCCTGCTGCTGAATGCGGACCCGCTTGAGAATCCCGAGGTCTACCGCAAGCACTCGCCCATTACCTATGCAGGTCGTGTGACTACGCCAACACTCATTCTACATGGCGAAAACGATCCGGCAGTACCCGTCGCGCAGGCATATGCCTTTTATCGCGCCCTACGCGAACGCAATGTCCCGGTTGAGCTGGTGGTGTATCCACGTGAGGGTCACGGCCTAAGTGAACAAGCACATGTGCTTGACTGCGATGAGCGTTTGATGCGCTGGTTTGCGCACTATGTATAAGCACAGGGCTGCTGAGAGCACAGGGCAATTGCATCTCATTTTCGGAATCGGCTCTACAGGCTGTTTCACA
>JRHI01000039.1_pt1 | contig 117783 bp, 114 predicted proteins | sample 215371 | NCBI WGS metagenome assembly JRHI01 (sample SAMN02929681, study PRJNA255918) | sediment metagenome | biome: cave system; feature: Ice Cave; material: Sediment; isolation source: sediment from deep within a dark volcanic ice cave with no known source of... ...
CGCCGCCTGCGCAACCCCTGCACCCGCCAACGGCGCAGCAACCGCCGCCATTCCAAGGGCGGCGCGGAGGACTACCCCCGCGCGCCGCTTTTTCAGCAACCTCATCCGATAACTCCTTGTTTGAACACACGCGGCGACCGCCGCCCGGCAACTTCTAACACATCATCGGCCCGCGAGTAGCGGAGAATCCGACGGCGTCAGCAAAATTCGTGGAACTGGGTCAACCCCCTCGTTGATACGCCCTTCATCAGTACACACCTACCACCAAGCAGTCTATTGGTCCGATCCCGGGCCCGTCAAGCGCCATAATCGCCGCCGTCGCCGCGCGCGCGCCGGGAGGCTTGTCAGACGAGCTCTGAGACCAGCCGGTCGAGCCCCAGCGCCGCGGCTGCGGCCAGCGGGCCATAGATCGGAGTCGCGTAGCGCGCGTCGTAGAACAGCCGCGCGCTGAGCAGGACGGCCAGCGACAGCGAGACCCCGGAGAAGAGCGACGCCGCCCGCCGCACCTGACCGGGGCGCCGCAGCACCCCCGCTAGGCCGAGCAGGGCGATCGTTGCGCACGGCAGCCCCTCCAGCCGGGCGGCGCTCAGGTAGCGCGCGAATCCTGAGCCGAGCTGCCCGGGGTTGCCCGGGGGCGCGGCGTAGTAGCGGTCGAGGTCGGCTTGCGCGACGTTCTCGTAGTGGGGGTTGCGAAGCTCGCGCAGGAGGGTCCGGTGATCCCAGCCGATGGCGCTGGGGGGGCCGCGGTGCGGGGCCGCGTAGCTGGCGATCGCCCACAGCACGGAGACCAGGTAGTCGCGGGGTTGGTGGCGCAGCACCGACAGGGCAAAGCGCCCCAGGAGTCGATCGGCCGCCCACTTGTACTCATCCCGCTCTGCGGCCTGCACGGGGTAGGGTGGGACGCCCCAGATCTTCAACGCGGGGGCATCGGGCCAGCCGAACATGTACCAGGTTCCGTTGGGCCGCCGGCGCGGAGGGGTGGACTCACACAGCGCCTCGCTCCCGGCCGGCGGGCGAAAGCGCGCGCAGTCGGCGATCGGGGCCATCCGCGCGTAGAACGTGAATCCGGGGGTCCGGGTCAGGCCCCACGCGCCGGTGGCGCGGTGGTGGGCGGCGAGGTACGCCGCCACCGGAGCGGCTGCTCCCAGGCCGACTGCGGCGCCGGCGAGCAGCCGGCCGTGGCGCGAGCGAGGTGGGATGCCAGATGCCCACACCGCGAACGGGAACACGGTGAAGACGCCGACGCTCCGCAGCGTCGCCGAGGCTCCGAGCGCGGCTCCCATGCCGGTCAGCCACGGCCAGGAACCGCGGTCGCTGTTCGCCGCCCTGGATCCGAGATAGAAGGCGCCGGCCAGCGCGAAGGTGTAGGGAGATTCGGACAGCAGCGAGTGCTCGAGCGCGATCTGCGAACCCCCGAAGAGCACGACGCCGAGCGGAAGCAGCGCCAATCCGGGGCGGGACAGGAACGGCGAGACGGCTCGGTGCAGCGCGACGGCTGTCCCCACCCCGAGCGCGTGCTGAGTCGCGACCGTCACCGTCAGCCGGGAATCGACGCGGCGGATCGCGCGTAGGAGGAGCGGGTACCCCGCCGGCCGATAGGGATTCCAGAACAGCGAGCGATCCGCCGCCATGACGAACGTCCGCGCGTCCGGATAGCCGGTGAACGGCTCACGCCGTGAGACCATCAGCGCCAGCCGAATCGCCGCTCCCCCGGCGAGCAGCGCGAGGAACTGGGCCCGGTTCCTGCGGTCGGCGTCAGTCCTCATAGCCGACGAACGCGACGTGGCACTCGCGGCTGGCGGCCAGCGTAAAGCGCTGTGATGGGGCCTCGAAGGTGAAGGTCACATGCGCGGCGTGGGGCGCCGCCGCCCTGATCTCCCCATCCAGCCCCGCCTTGGTCGGCTGAGCGCTCAGCTGCAGCCGAAGGATCTCGCCCGCCGGCGCGACCACGCTCACCACGAGCCGAGTCGTCGGATGGGGGAGCTCGATCTCCAACCGGGCCTGCGGTCCGTGCAGGTACAGGTTCTCCCAGCGCGTCCAGCTGACGGCGCTGCTGCTGGTGGTCTCGGCGGTCCAGGGCCGCAGCAAGGGCGAGCGCCGTGCCACCGGCTGGGGGGACAGGATCAGATCGAGCCAGTAGCGCGACCAGGCGGGGGCGAGATCGGGGCGCCAGCGATCGAGGTATCTCGCCAGGATCACCTCGTCGGCATGCACGGGCCGCTCCCCAAACAGCAGCGGGTCGTAACTTGACCCGATCACATGGGCGCCGAGGTCGCCGAACACGAGCTCGAACTCGTGAAAGCTCACCCCCCGTCCCCAGCGGGCGATGGCGTGCACGAGCTCCTCCCGCCCGCCTGCGGCGGCCTCCTGCATCGCGGCCTTGAAGTCCTGGCGGTCGGAGTGCGGGTAATACTCGGCTGCCAGCTCGTCGGGAAGCAGGTGAAAGAACGGCATCTGTGCGGTGTGATGATCGAAATAGATCAAGCGGTTCGGGGTCTCGCAGACCACGATCACGCCATCGGGCTTGACCACATCTCGTGCCCGAGCCAGCACGGCCAAGCGTTCCCCGAGCGTCAGATGCTCGAGCACCGCGTAGAGCAGGAACACATCGACCTCGCCCCGGCGTGCATCAACCGCTTCCAGGATCGAGTTCACCGGGTGAAGCTCGAGCTCGACGTTTCCCAATTGCCGTCGGCGGATCTCCTCGTTGCCCAGCTCCAGCCCGGCTGGGTCGATGTCCAGGCCGATGACCCGCCCGGCCCGCTCGGCCACCGCGCAGCTGACGGCGGCGTTGCCGCAGCCATACTCAAGCACCGTCTTCCCGGCCAACGGCACCGTTTGCTCGATCCACGGGATCAGCACGGTGGCCGCCCGGCGCCTGCGCTGCTCCCAGCTGTTGGGGTCCTCACCCGGCTCGAGAGGTGCAGGAACCTCGTCGAGTACCTCCACCGTGCCCGCGCCCTCAGCGGGTGGCTCCGGCGCACCGGCGGGGACGATCTCATCGGCGGCGAGGGCGGCGCTGAGCAGCGCCTGCAGCTCGGTCACTCGCGCCTCAGCAGTGCGGCAGCGGTCCTCCAGGGTATCGAGGCGCGCCTCACGGTCGGCGAGCCCCGCCAGGGCGGAGGCCGCGGCCGATCCAGCCTTTCCGATCCGCCCGCGCGCCAGCCGCGCGTTCTCCCGGCGTAGCGCCCAGGCGCCGTGCTTGAGATCCTCCGACCAGCGGTTGAAGACGGGACTGCAGTTCAGCTGCATGCGTCCCTGGTGAGCCCACTGGACAGCCTCGCCCATGTTCACACAGAACACGAAGTGGTTCGCGTACTCGGGCTCATAGCGCTGCTCCAGTTCAAGCGCCACCTCCACGCCCCGCGCCTCCGCAGGACAGATCAGCGACCCCTCGGCCAGAAACTGCGGCACCATCACCGTGGCCGGAAAGTCCGAAAACGCTCGGAGCGCCTCGTCGTAGCCGAATTCAGTCACGTGGTGCGGGTTTTCCTCGCCGAACAGCTTCCCGTTAGGGAGTGAGACGATCAGTCGGGTTCCGCGCTTCGCGTGCTCGCGCAACAGCTCCAACGCGCGTCCGACGTCGTGCAGGTGCTCCAGCCCCTCAAAGCAGACGATCAGCTCAAACGTTCTGGACGCGTCCCGGCTTAGGTAATCAACCGCATCGCCGAGCTCGAAGTGAACGTTGCGCAGCTCGCCTCCCACCGTCGCCTGCGCCAGCTCGATGGTGCCGGCGTCGTTGTCGACCCCCACCACGTCGCTGGCCTCGCCCGCCAGAATCCGAGCGCCGTAACCGCTGCCGCAGCACAGATCGAGGACACGGCGGCCACCGCACAGCGCTGCGGCAAACTCGTAGCGCTGACGATGCTCGCAGGCGAGCATCGTGTCGGCCTGCGCCGCCTCCAGCGTCAGGCGCTCAACGACGTCCATTGGAGCCCATTCTCGCGGATCAGCGCGCTGATTTCTCCCTCTAGCCGCCGCCGCTTGGGCTGGGCGAACTGCGCCTGTAGGGAATCCTCCCGCAGGCGGTAGCGCAGGAGTCGTTCCGGGATCACCGCACCGAAATGCCCCGCGTTCTGCAGCTCTCGGTACAGGTGCCAATCCTCGAAGCTCGTCAGCTCCTCGCTGTAGCGAAATCCCGCGTCGAACAGCCGCCGGCGCAGGAGCGCCGCCGCGTCGCCGGCCACGTTCTCCTGCGCGTTGACCTCGGCGTGATTTCCCAGCGGCTGGTAGCCGATCTCGGGCCGCTTCGCCGCGCCGCCCTGCTCGTCGATGTACCGCGACCACGACGTCACGTACGCGATCTCCGGATTGCGCTCGAGGACCTCGACGCACCTGGCGACGAAGCCCGGCTCAGCGACGTTGTCGGCGTCGAGCGGAAAGACGTATCGTCCGCGACTCTGCCCGATCCCGAAGTTCCGGGCTGCTCCCAGTCCCTGGTTCATCTGGGTGACCACGACGACAGGATGCTGGGCCGACAACTCGGCGATCGCCCAGTCCTCTGGCTCGAACGAGCCGTCGTTGACCAGCACTATCTCGAGCGCCGGGTAGCTCTGTGCCAGCAACGACTCAACCGTGTCCCGCACGAACCGCGACGCTCGGTAGTACGGCACGATCGCGGATACGAGCGGCGGCATCTGCCCCCCACGCCGCAACGGAGCCCGTCGGCGCTTGACGCTCGCCAGGGCCTGATAGCCCTCAAGGATTTCCGCTTCGCCAACCAGTGTTCTGGCGTGGCGCGCCGGCGCCCCGGCGCGGATCATCGCGTCAACCTCCCCACGCCGGTCAAGCACCGCGGCCAGCGCTTCTTCGAGCGCGATCGCATCAGTTCCCCGCGTGAGCCAGCCGCTCCGGCCGGGCTGGACCAGCTCGGCCAGTCCGCCCACCGGCGTGGCCAGCACCGGCCGGTTGAGATGCATCGGCTCAAGCGCCGCGTAGGGCCAGCACTCCCACAGCGAGGGTATGGCCACCAGATCGTGCGAGCGGATGGCGTCCGCGAGCTCTTCGCGTCCAACCGCTGCTCCCAGGTGTATCCGGGGGTCGTCGGCGATCGCCAGCTCCAAATGCTCGCGCATCGAGACCCCCAGTGGAGCGGTCGGCGTGTCGGCACCGAGCAGGGTCAGGCTGAAGTCATCGCGCTCGAGCCCGGTCAGCGCCCGAATCAGATTGTGGACGCCCTTACGCCGCTCGAGCCGGCCCGCATAGAGGAGCTTGAGCGGTTGCGTCGGCTCTCGAGACTCGTCCACATCTAAAGCGACGGACTCGCCCCGGTAGGGGTAGCGGATCTGCTGCGCGGAGGCGAGGGCCTCCTCGCCGTAGAAGCGCCCGTACAAACCCAGGATGTCTCCGCCCTGCCAGAGCAGAGCGTCGGCGTGCGCCAGGCAGTATCGCTCCATGGCGTGCAACGCCCGGGATCCCAGATCGCATTTTGAGAAGCCGTCGAGGACCTCACAGATCTCGGCGGTGGTGTGAATCCGAACCGCGATGCAGGTGTCGGCGAGCAGCGGATCGTTCGTCTCCGCCGCCTGCAGCGTGACGAACCCCTCACCGAGGAAGTCTGGGAACTCGATCAGCTCCGGGCCATGGTCGGGATAGAGCTCACGCAGGCGCGCGAGCAGCCGACTGCCATAGATGTGCATCACGTGGTACCAGCCGCCGGCCTCCTCGTCGTTGGGCTCCTTCACGAACGCGAACCGAACGCTCTGGTCCGGAAGCCTCGGATCGTTCGACGCGCGCAGCTCGTGGTAGCGCTGCTCCCACAGCGAGGTGGTGATGATCGTCACCTCGGCAACGCGGGAGAGCAGGTCCGCCGCGGCACAGACGAAATGACCGATTCCCCCGCCGCCCAACGGATATACCTCGCGCGATGAGAGCGCTATGTGCAACGGCGCAGACCGGACTTCATCGCACACCCGCCCGCCGCACGACCTGCCGCTTGGCCGCGCGCAGCGGTGCCGTGACGCGCCAGCTGGGCGAAGAGACCAGATCCTGGAGCGTCTGGCTGTCACGCTCAGAGCGCGCCCGCAGCGCGACGAGCTGCGTGCGCAGGGCAGCCTCGCGAGCCGAGGATGCATTGAGCGCGAGGACGACTTCGCTGAGGCGCCGGCGCAGCGACATCAGGTCGTCCTCACTGCCGGCGGCGACGCTCGCCAGGCGCTCCCGGGCGAGAATCTGCTCGCGCGCCTGCGCAAGCAGTGGCGCGGTGGAGTGGTAGCGCTGCTCGTAAACCGGACCGTCCGCGTAGGCGAGCCTGGTGACGTCGACAAGTACCAGACCGAGGCCGTACCAGAGCTCGTTGCGCAGCGCAGGCTCCGCGAACACACGGCCGGGAATCCAGTCGAGTTCGACGTGGGCAACCTTCGGCCAGGCCGTGAACCGCACCTCATCCACGCCCCGGCGCACGTGCTCATTGGCGGTGTCATGGATGAGGATGATCGACCGCCTGAGCGCCCGGGAATCGAGCAGATCCACGAGATCTTCACGTACGCCTTCCGGGGTGTGGTCACCGTCGACGATCACGAAGTCGACGTTTCGTTCTTGCTGCGCCAGCTCGGCCAGGAATGCCGGGAGCAACTCGTGGGAATCTCCCGTATGCAGGGTGACGTTGTCGGGCATCGGCAGGCTCGGCGGAAGCAGATCGAAGGAATGCACCTCATCTGCGTGAGCGGCGATACGCCGTAGGCATGCCCCCTCCATCGAGCCGATCTCGATCGCCAGCGCTGGTTTCAGCTGGGAGAGCACGCCTTCGACCGCCGCCCGTTCGCCGAGCGACATCTGCCAGATCTGGTCCTCGAAGATGGCCACTGGCATCGGCGGGGCATGATAGTGCTGGACGGCACCCGGTCGCGCGTGTGCCCGAGCCGGTCACGCGGTAGCTGCCCTAGGCTCCCCGTGATGTGGCGGCCAAGCGACGGGGACGCACCTTCGGCCACCACGGCGAGCCGCGTCGGGATCCGGACGGTGTCCGCGCAGCCGCTTCTGCTCCTCCTCGTCGTGGCTCCGCCGGCCATCGCTTACGCGATCCTGCGCAATGGCGGGTGGGTCTACGACGACAACCTGATTCTCGTGTTGGCGCGGCACGAGGGGTTCGGCTTGGGCTGGCTGAACCGGGTGCTCTTCCAGCACTGGGACGTCGGGATGAACGCCGTGTACTCGGTGATGGTGCATCTGTTCCCGCTGGACTACCGGTGGGGTCTGTTGGCGCTTCTGGCTGTGCTGGGCGCCTCGATTCTCGTGTTCGAGCGAGTGCTAGCACTGGTGATCGGCCGCAGCTGGGTCACTGTGGCCCTGACGATGTGGTTCGGACTCTCGATCCTCTGGGTCCGCCCGCTTCAATGGTGGGCCTCCGGCGTTCAGGCGCTCCCCACCCTCCTGTGCGATCTGGTTTGCCTGTACGCAATGCTGCGCTTCTGCGCGGATGGGCGGAGTCGGTGGATCGTCTTATCCAGCGGCGCGCTGGCGGTCGGGTTGTTGTTTTACGAGAAACCGGCGCTGATGCTCGTCTATCTGGCCCTGGTCCGTGTGCTCCTGATGTCCGAGGCACTGTCGGCGGCGAAGATCGCCTCAGCGTTCTGGCGCGAGCGCTGTCTGTGGCTTGCCTACGCCGCGGTCGTGGGCCTCTGGGCGGTCGGATACGTGGCCTCGGGGGCGTACGGCAGCGCAAGCGCCGGCGCCGTGAGCATCGGCGGTTATCTCGACTACTTCCGCATCCTTTGGGTCGACACGCTGGTTCCCGCGCTCGCGGGCTTCACGGTGCCCCATGCCGGCTTGAGCCCGCTTCAGGTAGTCGCGGTGGTCGCTCTGCAGCTCGCGGCGCTCGGCTTGCTGATCGTGTCCGTGCGACGGAAGCGCTCTGCCGGGCGAGCCTGGGGGTTCGTCGCGCTGATGGTCCTCCTCGATGGCGGCCTCGTCGCCAATACCCGGGTCGCCCAATTCGGGGTGGCAATCGGTGGAGACCTCCGTTACCTGTTGGACTTCGCGTGGTTGTTGCCGCTGGCGTTCTGCGCCGGGAGCTCGCGCGGCGGCGTCTTGCGACCAACTGTGGCGATTGCTCCAGCGCGACTTCTCACCCGACCCCGGCTCGGCCTCGCCCCGGTCGTGGTTTCGCTCCTCTTGGCCGCCTACGCCGTCAGCGCGATCCTCACCGCCGTTCACCTCCAGGCAGGCTGGAACAGCATCGAGGCGCGCCATTGGGAGGCTAACGTGCAGCGGTCGTTCTTCCGGCTGAAAGGGAAGCGAATCCACCCGGTCGTTGCTGATCAGGAGGTTCCATTCCAGATCATCAGCTATCCCTTCGCACCGCTCAATCGGCTTTCATGGGTGCTGCCGCTGTACCTCGGCAAGGTTCAGGTCGATGGTGCGCTCGACGGACCGCTGATGACGGTCGACTCCCAAGGAGTGTTCCACGCAGCGACGGAAGGTCGAAGCATCGGCGACGGGGACACGATCGACCTGCTTCGCGCGCACTCCCTCACGGTGGGGGCTGCCACGGTGACGCGGACCGGCGGCCAGGTCTGCGTCGCCGCCGGCTCCAAGCCGGGCTGGGTTGAGCGACGGCTGAGCGCCGACCGGCGCGCCCCCCCGGGACCGTACTACCTGCTCCTGCGGTATTCGTCAGCTCGGACTTTCGCGCTCCCGCTGTTCGCCGATCAAGGACCCGGCTATCGGCAGGCGGCGACCAACGGGATCGCGGTTTCCTCCCGCTCGAAGGCGACAATAGGTTTTCTCGGCGCTGGGCTGGCCCACCGGCTCAAGCTGATCCTGCCCCCGCGCGCCGCGCTGTGCATGCGCAAACTGGACGTGGTCGCTCTGCGGGCCGGCTAGTACAGTCGCGCCTCGATGACGACCGCTCGATCTTCTCTCCCGATTCCGCCGCTGAAGCTCGCCTCCCGGATCGGTGGCGCGTACGAGGACTATCGATCGATCGGCACCCAGCAGCGGGCGTTTATCGAGACCATGCTCCCGGAAGGATGGTCCTACGAGGGCAAGGCCGTCTTGGACTTCGGATGCGGCACCGGCCGGACGCTCAGCGCGTTTGCGCCCGAGACCGACGGGGCGACGTTCATGGGATGCGACATCCACGCGGACAGCATCGCCTGGGCGCAAGCCAAGCTCTCGCCGCCGTTTGGGTTCTTTCTCTGCGGCGAGACGCCACCGCTCGATCAGGAGGCTGGACGCTTCGATCTCGTCTACGCGATGTCGGTTTTCACCCACATCACTGCGGATTGGAGCCGCTGGCTGGTGGAGCTCCACCGGGTGATGAGACCCGGCGGAATTGCCGTCGTAAGCGTGCTGGGTCCGGCCATGGCACGTCAGATCCTCGATGCCGAATGGGACGAGCGCATCGGCATGGCGATCGTCGACATGCACAAGGACTGGAGCGTCGGCGGCCCCGATGTCCTGCTCTCGGAGTGGTGGGTCCGCGAGCACTGGGGGCGGGCATTCGAGGTCCTCCGCTTCCAAGTTTGCGATCCCGCGAGTGGAGCCGGGCATGACCTGGTCACACTCCGGCGCCGTGACGTCGAGGTGAGCGCTCGGGACCTCGCGCGCCGGGACTACTCAGACACCCGTGAGCAGGTGGCGCTCGAGTGCAACCTCGAGCTGCTGCTTCGCCAGCAGCAGACACTGGGCGACGAGCTGCGCCGTCTGCAACAGGGGCTCAAGCCGGCGAGCAAGCGCGTTCAGAGCTTTTCCGGCGACACCTCGCGCGGACTTCCGGCGAGCGGGAGGGCGGACAGCCGCTGGCTGAGCAAGCTACGGTCCTACCGTCGCTGAGCGCCCACGGCTCAGAGTCCCAGCGCGTCGTTGCTACCGTCCCGCGAGGTGAGCGCCACAGTTCGTGATCCGAGGAGCACGGCTTCACGGGGCGCAGCGCCCGGACCGGTGGCGTTGTCGATCTCGCACCTGAGCAAGAGCTTCCGGCTGCCTCGCGAGCAGTATCACACGCTCAAGGAACGGGTCCTGCACCCGCTTCGCTCAAGCGTGATCGACGAGCTCCACGCGGTCGACGACGTGACGTTGCAGATCCCGGAAGGTGAGTTCCACGGGGTCGTCGGTCGCAACGGCAGCGGCAAGAGCACGCTGCTCAAGTGCATCGCCGGGATCTACCAGCCCGACCACGGAGAGCTGAGCATCACCGGCCGCCTGTCTCCCTTCATCGAGCTGGGCGTCGGCTTCAACGCCGACTTGACCGCGCGAGACAACGTGATCATCAACGCGATCATGCTCGGCCTCAGCCGCAAGCAGGCGTACGCCCGGTTCGACGATATCGTCGCGTTCGCCGAGCTGCAGGAGTTCATGGACCTGAAGCTGAAAAACTATTCCTCTGGCATGCAGGTGCGGCTGGCCTTCGCCGTCGCGATCCAGGTCGAGGCCGAGATTCTCCTCATCGACGAGGTCCTCGCCGTGGGCGACGCGGCGTTTCAGCGCAAGTGCTTTGGCGAATTCACCCGATTGAAGGAAGCTGGGCGCACGATCGTGTTCGTCACTCACGACATGGGGGCCGTCGAACGCTTCTGCGATCGGGCGACGCTGCTGGAACGCGGGCGCGTCGTCGAGACCGGCAACCCGAAATCTGTGGCCCGCAGGTACAACGAGCTCAACTTCAGGGTCGCGCGCGAGGAGGCGAAGGATTCACACGGACCAGAGGTGCTGCGCCGCCAGCCGGTTGCCGCGGTGGTCGAAGCGTCCTTCGAAGGTCAGGATGGCAAGGCGCTCGTCCACGCCAAGCAGGGCGAGCCATGCTGGGTGCGCGTGCTCGTGCGCATGCTCACCGACACCGCAGATCCAATGTTCGCCGTCGCGCTCACTGATGAGCTCAGGAACATCGCGTTTGCCACGAGCTCAAACCTGATGCTCGGACCCAGCGGCCAGTTCCGCGCCGGCGAGGAGGTCACGGTGCGGATCCGCTTCGAGAACTGGCTGGCACCCGGCCGCTATCGGCTGGTCGCATCGGTCACCGGCGACGGTTCGGCTGAGAACGCCTACGACCTGCGCGAGGACATCAGCTCGATCATCGTCTGGTCGGAGAGGTCCGGCGGCGGCGCCGCGGACCTCCCGCACAGCTTCAAGCTGGAGCGGGCCTAACGCCGGCGCAGGCGGTACGCCAGGCGATAACCGAGCTTGACCGCACCGAACAGCGGCGCGCCCACCCGCGGATGCGTAGCGAGCGCCAGCAACGGACGCTCCATCTCCGCCGGCAGGGCGCCGTCGGGTCCGACGAGGCGCATCGCGTCGTCGCTGACCCCCTCCCGCAGGTCGCCATGCCGGCGCTCGAACGCGCTCGCGGGCACGGCGGGCCCGTCACAGGCGGCGTGATAGATCTCGATCAGCGCGGCGGCACTGGCGTCCCAGGTCAGCCCTGCGGCCGCCTCGCGGATGGCGGCAATGTTCATAGCCCTCGCTCGCGCATCGCGCATCAGGGCGAGGGCTTGCTCCGCGCTGGCTGCCGGATCCCACGGGAGGATCGCGGCGGCGCGGTCGGGAAGGATCTCGCTCAGCGAAGTGCCCGGCGCCCACATGCACGGGACGTCGTGATGCGCGGCCTCGAACGGAATCAAGCCGAACCCCTCGTGGACGGTCGGGTAGAGGACCAGCGAGGCATGGTTCAGCAACCAATGCTTCTCCGCCTCGCTGACCGCAGCCAAATCGGTGGTCGACCGGGCCACCTCCGGATGGCGGGCCAGGAACTCTGACTCCTCGAGACAGGACGAGCCTTGGGTGACCCTCGGCCCGGCGAGCACGAGATGTCCCGACCACCCGTATCGCTGCTGCAGCTGCTCGACCAAGCGCAGCGTGAACAGCCGGTTCTTGTGGCGGAAGTCGGTGCCGATGCACAGCATCACCTCGACGTCCAGCGGCAGCCGCGCCGCGCCGGCGGGCGCGACCCGGAGCTCAGGGGTATCGAGGGCGAGCGGGTGGTCGACGCCGTTGTGGACGATGCTGGCGCGGTCGGGCTCGATCAGGTCCTCTGACAGCGCGTCCTCACGAGCGTGGGCCGAGATGAAGACGACCCGGTCGGCCATGGCCAGCGCCCTCCGGGTCAGCCCCCGGTAGCCCTCCCAGCGGTCAAACGACGAGAAGTAGCCGGGATTGTGGTAGGCGATCATGTCCTGCTGGGTGAGAACCATGCGCTCACCCAACTGCGCCGCGACGATGAGATCGGCGTGGCTGGAAACCTGGAACGGCCGATGGAAGACATCGGCGCGCTCGATCGGGGCCGAGCGCGAACCAGTGGGGATGGCCAGCTGCCGCAGCCGAGGAATCTGGTCGAGCAGGGCGGCGGCCACAGGGCTCAGGTTCGCCGGCACGATCGCTGTCAACTCCGCGGCTCCGGTGCGTGAGAGCGCGGCGAGCACCTGCAGTACGTGTACCTGGGTGCCGGTCATCGGGCCGACCAGAACTCGCGCGTCGACAACCACGTTCAGGCCCCGCAGCGCGCGACGGGCAGCGCTGAGCGACCGCGCGAGTGGCCCCGAGGCGTCTCGCTCGAGCGCCTGGACCGCCTCGTGGTAGTACGGATAGCGAGTCGCCAGCATCCGCTCATGCGCAAGCTGGATCGGGTTGGGGGGGCCTCCGGTGCCGAAGCTGGCGCCCCCGTGATGGAACACAAACACGTCGTCGGCGACCACGTGGGCCAGCCCGTTGTTCAGGCAGCGCTGCGAAAAGTCGACCTCCTCCCCGTAACCCGGCGAGAAGGCGAGGTCGAAATGCCCGACCAGCTCCAGGGCCGTGCGGCGGACGTACAGACAATGGCCGACGCCACTCGGGATGCGGGGATGCAGGCGCAGCGAGCGCGAGCACACAGCCGCCGCGGCATCATCGAGGCTCCAGCCGCTCGGAAGCTGCGGGCTGGGAACTCCGCGTTCGGGGACCGACACCACGGTGCCGTGATTGGTAAACGCCGTGGCCGTGGCGATTGTGCTGTCGGAGCGGGCCGCCTCACGCATCCCTTCGAGCCAACCGGAAGCGACGATGCAGTCTGAGTTGAGGATCAGGACGTCGGCTGGTGCGGCCGCGACGAAGGCGCGGTTGATGTTGGCCGGAAAGCCGACATTCCGCTCTCCGCGCACGTAGAAGAGCTCTCGATCCCCGGCTGTGTCGGCCAGGCTGCGCACATGCTCCTGCGAGCGCGGATCCGGGCTGGCGTCGTCACAGACGAGGATTCGCACGTGCTCTGGCGTGTGCGTGATGACGCTCTCCAGGCACCTGACAAAGTGCTCGTGCCCCCGGTACACCGGGATACAGACAACGACTTCGCCGCGCTGCGCCCCCAGTGCCTCACCGGGGTCGATGGCGCGAATATGCACCCGGCGATTATGGCGCGGGCGTCTCGCAATCGCGTCTCACGGTGTAGCTTGGCTGCGGATGAGCAGCCACGCAAGCGCATACGGTCCTTCGGCGCTCGGCGGCAGCGTTCGGCGCTTCGTCGAGCTCACGCTGACGCTCGCGCGGACGGAATTCAAGCTCCGGTACTTCGGCTCGGTGCTGGGCTATGCCTGGTCGCTGATGCGGCCGCTGATGTTCTTCGGCGTCCTCTACGTCGTGTTCACGAAGATCTTCAAGTTCGGCCGCGGCGTACCGCACTATGGCGTCTACCTGCTGACCGGAATCGTGCTCTGGACCTACCTGGCCGAGTCGACCGGCGGCTGCGTTCAGGCGCTCGTCGCGCGCGAGTCGCTGGTGCGGAAGATTCGCTTCCCGCGCATGGTGATCCCGCTGTCGATCTCGCTGACCGCGCTGTTCAACCTGGGCATGAATTTCATCGCGGTGTTGGTGTTCGCGGTGGCCGATGGGGTCTCTCCCACATTCAGATGGCTCGAGCTGATTCCGATCATCGCGTGTTTTGTGGTCCTGGCCACGGGCCTCGGCATGCTGCTGTCGGCGCTCTACGTCCGCTACCGCGACGTCCAGCCGATCTGGGAGGTGGGGCTTCAGGCGTGGTTCTACCTCTCGCCGGTCATGTACGTGGCGAGCGGCTACGAGCACCAACTCGGTAACGGAGTGGAGAAGCTGTTCCTGATCAACCCGGTGGCCACGCTGCTGACCCAAATGGGACATGCATTCATCGCGCCGCACGGTCTCCCTTCCGCCGCGACGGCAGCCAGCGGCTATGCGACTCCAATCGCAGCGATCGCGATCATCGTCGGGGTCTTCATCCTGGGCTGGTGGTACTTCACGCGTGAGGCACCGCGCGTGGCCGAGAATCTGTAGGACGGGCTAGAACGAGGCCAAGAGGCGGCGCAGTCCAGCGCGGAGATCCATCTCCGGTTGCCATCCCAGCTCCTGCGCGGCTCGAGCTATGTCCAGGCAGCTCCGATTCACTTCGCCGGGACGCGCGGGCAGAAAGCGCGCTTCCAGCACCGGGCGCTCGGTGACCTCCCGGAGCGCGTCGAGCAATTCCAACACCGACGTCTCCTGACCATGAGCGACGTTCACCGGCCCGGTCAGCGGCGCGTCGGCGGCCAGCAGGTTCGCTCGTACGACATCGCTGACTTCGACCCAATCGCGCGTCTGGCCTCCATCGCCGTAGACCGTCGGCGCAGTGCCCTCAACCACGTGGCCGCAATAGATGGCCACCACGCCCGCCTCACCATGCACGTCCTGGCGTGGCCCGTACACGTTGCCGTAACGCAGGGACACGGTTGAGAGCCTGTGCAGGCGGGTGTACAGCTCGCAATAGCCTTCCGCGGCGTACTTGCTCTGCCCGTACGGGGCGAGTGAGCGAACTGGATGCTCCTCGGGCGTGGGCAGCACGTCGGCATTCCCGTACAGCCCCCCTCCGGTGGAGGTGTTGATGACTCTCTTCACTCCGCTCGCGCGGGCGCTCTCGAGCACCGAGATCATTCCGAGCACATTCGTGCTCGCGTCAGCTGCGGGATGCTCTACCGAGTAACGGACGTCGATCTGAGCGGCGAGATGAAACACGAGCTGCGGACGAATCTGAGCAAAGAGCTCGGAAACCGCGGCCGCCTCGCGCACGTCGAGCTCGTAGAGCGACGCTCCGGCCGCGAGCGCGCCGGTGAGGTTCTCGCGCCGGCCGCTCGAAAGGTCGTCGATGACCGAGACACGATCGCCGCGGGCGATCAGGGCGTCGACGAGATTTGAGCCGATGAACCCGGCGCCCCCGGTGACCAGAGAGTCCATTGCCAGCGGAGAGCTTAGTGCCCGGGCCGAGAGACGCCTGCGCTGGGGCGCCCAGCCGGGCCGGCCAAGGTGGCTGAGCCCGTACCGCCTGAGGGCGGCACGGGCCCAGACCTTAGGACGACCCTGGTAGGGCTGGGGGCCGTCCAAGGCCCACGAGAAAGGGGGCGATGCTCGCGGACCAAGGCGACGTCCGTGTCCCGACAAGCATAGCGCGAGGAAGCTAACGCTGAACTAACTCAAGCGGCAGAATTTCATACCAGCAAGCACGTGCGCAGAGCAAGTGCGCAACCCTGGGCTCCAAACGCCGTTGCACCAGATACCGTTTCTTTATCCGGGGTCGCGGGAAAAGACTCGCGAGTAAGCCATGCGCGCCAAGAGCTCTCTTCAACCATATCCAGTGCCGGCGGAAAAGCCGCGGACGATCGACATCCTCGAGATTCCGCTCGCGCTGACCGACTACGCCCAGACGTTGCGTTGGATGGACGGGATGATCCAGCAGCGAGCGCGCGGCTATCTCTGCGTCTGCAACGTCCACACCGTCATGGCCTCGGGGGAGGATCCACAGCTGCGGGCGGCGTTGCTGAGCTCCTCCTTCAATGTCCCGGACGGACAGCCGCTCGTGTGGGCCATCAACTCACTGGGCCACTCGCTCGCCGGCCGCGTCTATGGACCTGAGCTGATGTCTCGGGCGTGCGAGCATGCTGCGAGCCGGGGCCGGCGTTTCTATCTCTACGGCGGGCGAAATCAAGGGGCCCTGGTCCAGTTGGCGCTGAATCTGCGCAAGCGCCATCCGGGGGTGAAGATTGTGGGCGGTTACTCCCCTCCGCACCGGGCCCTGACGGACGAGGAACGAGACGCGATCGTCGACGAGATCAATCGCTCGAACGCGGATGTGGTTTGGGTCGGGATCGGCGTTCCCAAGCAAGAGAAGTGGATGGCCCAGATGCGGCCGATGCTCGACGCACCGCTGCTCGTGGGTGTGGGCGCGGCGTTTGACTTCCACGCGGGACTCGTTCCGCAGGCGCCGAACTGGCTGCAGGAGGCGGGCCTCGAGTGGGCGTACCGGCTCGCCCATGAACCTCGCCGGCTGTGGCGGCGATACCTCCGCTACAACCCTCGCTTCCTGAGCGCGTTCGGCCGCCAGCTGGCCGAGCACCGGCGACTGCCCTAACCCGGCCGGCGCGGCGCCGGCACGCGCACCCCGCAACAATCCAGGCGTGCCAGACCACGTGAGCACGGCGGTCGTCATCCCGACCCGGGACCGCGCCGCATACCTCGACGTCACGCTCGCGTCCGTGGCGCCCCAGGCCCAGGCAGCTCAGGCCGAGCTGTTGGTCATCAGCGACGGGCCTGACCCCGCCACCGCGGCCGTCGCTGGCCGGCACGGCGCGGCGTTCTGTTCGCTTCCGCAGCCCGCCGGGTTAAATGCGGCGCGCAATGCGGCCGTGGCGAAAGTCGCCGCTGAGTTGATCGTGTTCGTCGACGACGACGTCACCGCGCCCCCCGGGTGGTTGGATGCGCTGCTCGCGGGCGTGAGCTCAGCGCCTGATCATGAGGTGTTTGGCGGGCCGATCCGGGCGCGGCTCGAGGGCGGTGGCCCGCGGGCCTGCGGGCGCGAGCCGGCTCCCATCACCACGCTCGATCTCGGCCCGCAGGATCGGGATGCGGAGTTCGTCTGGGGGGCGAATATGGCGATCCGCAGCCGCAGCTTCGAGCGCGTCGGCGCGTTCGAGGAATCGATCTTCGTTCGTGGCGACGAGGAGGAGTGGCAGCGACGCCTGCGGGCCAGCGGCGGGCGCATTCGCTACGTCGCCCGCGCGGGTCTCGATCACCGCCGGACCGCGTCCGATGCGACCCTCAGAAGCCTCTCCCGGGCGGCCTATGGACATGGCCGCGCCGCCCGGCGATTCGACGTGCGCAAAGGCACGGCGCCGCCGATCGCGGGTGAGCTGCGCACGCTTGCGGGCTGTGCCTGGCACACGGTGAGACGCCGGTGTGGGTTCGGCATCGTGTTCGGCGCGCACGCAGCAGGTCGGATCCGCGAGTCGCTGACGGACCGGCGATCGTGAGCGACCCCGCCGGCGATTTCATGTCTGGAACCAGCGGGCAGCTCGCCGGCATCCGGATGACCGCGTCGGCGATCCTGGCCGACGCGCTCGACGACGCGGTCGAGCTCCTCAGCGGGCAGGGCGCGCGGCTGCGCCGTGCGTCATCGGCGCTGCCACGGCGCAGCGTGCTGATCCTGGCGATCGAGCGCACCGACATGCCCAATCTGCTCGCGGGGGCACGGGTGGAACTGGACCGCTCGCGCCACGACGTCCGGTTCGCCAGTACGGTGGCGGGCGATCGCGGGAAGTTCGAGAACCTCAACCTGCTGCTGGCCGCGCAGCCGGCCGACGGATTTGACTGGCTGCTCGTGATCGACGACGACGTCGTCCTCCCGCCGCGCTTCTTGGACAACTTCCTGTTCCTCGCCGAGCGGTTCGACCTGCAGCTGGCGCAGCCCGCGCATCGTCACCGCTCACATGCCGCGTGGCAGATCACCCGCCGCCGCCGCGGTGTGGTTCTCCGCGAGACCGCGTTCGTCGAGATCGGGCCGGTATTCGCCTTCCGAGCGCCGGTGTTCGAAGCGCTTCTGCCCTTCCCCCCACTGCGCGTGGGCTGGGGCCTGGACGTCCATTGGTCCGCGATCGCCCGCGAGCACGGCTGGTCGATCGGCGTGGTCGACGCAACCGCGATCCGCCACGGCCTGCGACCGATCGCCTCGACCTACGACCGACAGGGGGCGATCTCGGAGGGTCGGCGCTTCCTGGCCGGGCGGCCGTACACGAAGGCCGCGGACGCGCAGCGCACGCTGGCCGCTCACCGCACCTGGCGGACACGGTGAAGGTCCTCATCCTCGCCGAGTACTACCCCCGGGCCGCAGACCCCTCGCGGGGGGTGTGGGCGCATCGCCAGGCGCTCGCGGCCCGGGACGCCGGGGCGCAGGTGCGGGTGCTCGTCCTCCACCGCCCGATCCCGCCACTGTCAAGCCTCCGCGAGCGTGACCTGGCCACAGCCTGGCAGGCGCTCCGACAGCCCGAGACGGCCGAGCTCGATGGACTCCAGGTCGAATATCTCCGCTACCTCTCCCCGCCGAGGCCGTGGAGCTACCGAAGTTGGGGCGCGTGGGCGGCCCCGGTGCTGGCCCACGCGCTGCGGCGGATCCACCGCAGCTACAAAGAGGACCTGATTCACGCCCACTACGCGGTGCCGGCTGGCGACGCCGCCCGGCGTGCGGCGCCCCGCACACCCCTGGTGATATCGGTACACGGCCACGACGTCTACGGGGAGCTGGCACGCCAGCGCAACGTCCGTGCCGCGCTCGCCCACGCCGACCTGGTCCTCGCCAACAGCCGGGGAACCGCCGCCCGGAGCGCGGCGCACGGGGCGCGTGAGACCAGGGTGGTGCACCTCGGCGCCCCCGTCCCGGCTCGTCCCCGCGCCGAGCCGGCTGTGCCGACGCTCGTCAGCACCGGGGACCTGGTGGCGCGCAAGCGTCACGAGGACGTGATCTCGGCGCTTGCGCTCCTGCGTGAACGGCAGCCCGGCCTGCGTTATGTGATCGTTGGGGACGGTCCCGAACGTGAACGGCTACGGGCTCTCGCCGCGCACCACGGCGTGGATGACCGGGTGGAGCTGCGGGGCCGTCTCCCGCACGAGCAGGCGCTGGCCGCCGCCGGGGAAGGTTCGCTGTTCGTGCTGCCGAGCGTCGACGAGGCGTTCGGCGTGGCGTATGTCGAGGCGATGGCCGCCGGGGTGCCGGCGATCGGTTGCCAAGACGAGGACGGCCCTGAGGAGATCGCCGCCGCCGGCGGTGGGATTGAGCTCGTGCCGTCCAGAGATCCGCAGTCCCTGGCCCGGAGAATCGACGTGCTGCTGCGCGATCCGATCCGCCTGCGTGAGCTGCGAAGCGCCGCCCGCGAGAATGTGCAGCGCTCGTTCACCTGGGAGCGCTGCGGCCGGAAGACGGTAGCTGCCTACGAGGACGTCCTGGCGGGTCTTGACCCCCCACAACGGCCCTAGACTGCGGCCGTTATTGCGAGCGAAGCCTCCCCCATCTCAGATCAGCATGGCTGCGAGCCCTACTACCCGCACAACCTGTTCGACCGCCTGACCCGGCAGTCGACGCTCGAGCACCACTATCGCCACATGATGGAGCGCGAGCGGACGCTGCTCTCACGCCGTCTCGGGTTGAAGGGCGGACGGATCCTGTCGGTGGGCGCGGGCTGGCATCCCGGACGGCACATGTTCCCCGCTCCCGCCTTCCATCTCACCGCGATCGACGCCGATCCCGCTCGCGTCGCCGGCGTGCTCGAAGCCGGCCGCGCCGACGCCGCCCTCCGCGGCCACGCGGGAGCGCTCCACGAGTTGCCCCCCGGCTCGTTCGACGTCGTTCTGTATCGACTCGTTCTGCATCACATCGCCTACCAGGGACCGCTCGCACCCGCGCTCGAGGAGGCCGCCCGGCTACTGACGCCCGGGGGCGCGCTGGTGGCAGTCGAGCCGGGGTCCTGGCACCCGGTCGGCCTCGCGCTGGCGCTCTCAAACCGCGCCGGATTGGCCACGCGGCTGCACGGCACCCCGGACGACATCCCGCTCTCGCCGCGGCGGCTGCTCCGTGAGTCACGCGCGGCCGGACTGGTGCCCGAGCTGCACGCGGTCACGTACACCTGGAGGCGGATGCCGCCGGTGCTGCAGCGGGCGCTGGCGCCGATCGACGCGCTCGGCTCCCGGCCCCGGGCGGCAGCGCTTGCCCACACGCTGCTGCTGATCGCGCGCAAGCCGGCCTGACCAACTCCGACACCGCTTTCGGACCCGGCCAGAGCCGGCGACTCCGAGCCGGTTCGTTGCTACGCTCGCCGCGTGTCGTCTCTCGCCACGGCGCTTCGCCGCGCCGCGCCCGGAGCACCCCGGGCGACACATTCAGCCCGCGCGCTCGGATTGCGCGTGAGCCCGGATATCGTCGTCGCACTGGCGCTGGCCGCCGGTCTGCTGCTGGTCGCGTTCATCACCGCCGGCGGGGTCGATCTCGCTTCGAACACGTGGACCGAGATCGTTCTCGTCCTACTCGCCGCGGGTCTCGCGGTCGCGCTGCTCCTGTACGCGCCGGCTGGACGTCGCTGGGGCGCCGCCAGCGCCGCTCTGTTCGCCGCCGTGGCGGCCCTCACCGCGGTCTCGATTTCCTGGTCGGTCCAGCCTGACGGCTCGTGGCTGGAGGCGAACCGGACGCTCTCATATCTCGCGGTGTTCGGTGGCGCGATCGCGCTCGCGCGCCTGCTCGGACACCGCTGGCGAGGCGTGATCGGAGCGCTGGCCGCGCTCGCGACCGTCGTCAGCGCATACGCGCTGCTGGTCAAGGTGTTTCCCGGGACCTTCGACCCCTCCGACCCGGTCGGGCGCGTCCGGGCACCGTTCGACTACTGGAACGCGACCGGCCTGATGGCCGCGCTTGGCCTCCCGCCGTGCCTGTGGATCGGAACCCGACGGGACGGCGCGCGCCCGCTGCGGGCGCTGAGCGTGCCGGCGGTGGCGATCCTCGGCACCGTGCTGATCCTGTCCTACTCGCGCAGCGCGCTGGTCGCGGCGATCCTGGGTCTCGCGTGCTGGTTCGCGCTCGTGCCGCTGCGGCTGCGCGCGGCGGTGGTGCTCGTGCTCGGGCTGGCCGGCGCGGCCGTGATAACCACCTGGGCGCTAACGACCCATGCACTGACCCACGATCGCGTGCCGCTGGCGGCCCGCACGACCGCGGGGCATGGCTTCGGCCTCGTGCTCGTATTCGTGCTCGTGCTCGTGACCGTGGCCGGGTTCGCGGGCGCGTTCGCGATGGACCGCGTGGCGCTGAGCGCCGCGCTTCGGCGCCGGGCCGGGATTACGCTGATCGGCCTCGCGACGCTGGTGCCGCTCGCGGGCGTCGGTGCCCTGGCCGCGTCCTCGCGCGGGCTGACCGGCGAGATCTCCCACGTCTGGAGCACGCTCAGCAATCCCAACAGCGGCGTCGGCGATAGCCCCAACCGCCTCGTCCAGCTCGGAAACAGCCGCCCCCGGTACTGGAGCGAGGGGCTGAAGGTGGGCGAGCACAGCCTCCTGCACGGAGTCGGGGCAGCCGGCTATGGAACCGCGCGCACCCGGTACACGAGCGACCCGTGGATCGTCGAGCACGCGCACAGCTATCCGATCGAGACCTTCGCCGACTTCGGGTTGATCGGAATCGGGCTCAATCTGGCGCTGCTGGTCGCATGGGGGCTCGCCGTCGCCCGCACGTTCGGGTTGCGCAGACCACGAGCGCCGGGCAGCCCGGCGAACGTTTCGGCATCGGAACGGGTCGGGCTCCTGACGCTGCTGAGCGTGGTCGTGGTGTTCGGGGTGCACTCAACCGTCGACTGGACATGGTTTGTGCCCGGCACGGCGCTGCCCGCGCTCCTGTGCGCCGGCTGGCTCACCGGGCGGGGACCGCTGGCGAACCGCTCGGGAAGCCTCCGGCAGCGTCCGCGCCTGCTCGAGCGTCCCGCCCTCGCCGCGGCCAGCATGAGCATCACCGCCGTTTCGCTGCTGGCCGCATGGGCGATCTGGCAGCCGCTCCGTTCAGCCAACGCAGACTCGGCCGCGATCAGCGCGCTCACCCGCGGCGACGCCCGAAGCGCGTTCAGCGACGCCCGCACCGCTGCGGCAAGCGACCCGGTGTCGGTCGAGCCGCTGTGGACGCTCTCGGCGATCTACAGCGCGACTGGAGACCAGCGCGCCGCGCACGCGCAGCTGGTGAAGGCGATCGATCTCCAGCCCGACAATGCGGCCACCTGGCGCCAGCTCGGCTTCTACGACCTGCAGCGCAACCAGCCCCGCAAGGCGCTGGGAGCCCTGCAGAGGGCCCTGAGCCTCAACCGCTCCTCCTATCAGACGATCCAGGCGATCCAGCAGGCCCGGGGCCAGCTCGCCAGCGCAGCGGTACGCAAGCCATGAGGCCCGTGGCGTGGCTCTGGCGATGGTTGGTGCGCGCGAGCCCGAGGACGCCCGCGCACGCGGGCGTGGGTGTGGGCGGGCTGACGACGCTCGCGATGCTGCTGGCGCCGGCGCTCGCGCCCTCGCCCGCCGCGGCCAGTGGCACCCAGGAGTCGGTGTTCCAGGACGACGCCTACCTGGTCTACCACTCTCCCGCCACGGTCAACCGGACGCTCGCCACGCTCCAGTCGCTCGGGGTGCAGCGCGTCCGCGTCACGCTCAAGTGGTCGACCGTCGCGCCCTCACCGCTGTCCCGGCGCCGTCCCGCGCATTTCAACGCGCTGGATCCCGCCGCCTACCCGCGCGGGGTCTGGTCGCCGTATGACCGCGTCGTGGAGCTGGCCGCACGCCATCACATCGGCGTCGAATTCAACCTCACTCCACCGGGGCCGCTGTGGGCCATGCGCCACGACTCGCCCACCGCCCGGGCGGCAGATCACTGGGCGCCCAGTCCGGTGGAGTTCTTCAACTTCGTGTACGCGGCCGGGGTTCGCTACAGCGGCGCCTACGGGACGGTCCCGCGGGTCAACGTGTGGTCGATCTGGAACGAGCCCAACCAGCCGGGCTGGCTCGCGCCCCAGTCGCGCACGTTCAAGGGCAGGCAGGTCCCCAATTCCCCGCGGCTCTACCGGCTCTATGCCAACGCGGCGTACGCGGCGTTCTACTTCAGCAAGCACCTGACCGTGCGCGACACGATCCTGATCGGCGAACTGGCCCCCGAGGGCTACGAGACGCCAGGCTTCTACACCGCGATCACGCCGATGCCCTTCGTGCGCGCCCTGTACTGCCTCGACCGCTCTTACCGTCCCCTGCGAGGCGCTGGCGCCGCGGCCCTCGGCTGTCCGACAAGCGGTTCCCCGCAGGCGTTCGCGCAAGCCAATCCGGGCCTGTTCCTGATCACCGGCTTCGCCCATCACCCCTACTGCTTCCTGCACGCGCCGTGGGTGAGCGCGAGTGACCCCAACTTCGCCCCGCTGGCGAACCTGGGGCGCCTCGAGCGTGGGCTCGACCGCGCGTTCGGCGCCTATGGCGTCCCACGGCAGCTCCCCATCTACCTGACCGAATACGGCTACCAGACCAACCCCCCTGACCCCTATGTGATCGTCAGCCCCCAGCGGCAGGCGAGCTACCTGAACGCCGCCGACTACTTGGCCTGGCGTGATCCGCGGGTCCGCTCAGTGGCGCAGTTCCTGCTCTATGACGCGGGACCCGACTCGCGCTACAGGCCGGCGGACTTCAAGTACTGGGACACCTTCCAGACCGGTTTGCAGTTCGCCAATGGCGCGCGCAAGCCCGCCTTCGCCAGCTACCAGATGCCGATCTGGGTTCCCGATACACGGAGTCGCTCCGGGCGGCCGATCCAGGTCTGGGGACAGCTCCGGCCGGCCACGCACCTCGGAGCTCAGCTCGCGTCGCTGCAATGGCGCGGCGCGGGCGGGCGCTACACGACGATCGCTCGCGTGGCGACCAACCGCGACGGCTATTTGAGCGTGCGGATCACGCCCAGGGGCAGCGGTCGGATCAGGATCGCCTGGCGGCACGCTCACGGTCCGCTGCTGTACAGCCGCAGCGTGGTCGTCAGCCGGCGCTGAGCCAGCCCGGAGGCCGCGTCTCTCAGGCCACGACCGCGGGCTCGCGGTCAAGCATCGCGGCCGGCAGCGGCCCCGGACCGTGAGCGGCGCAGACCGCGGTCATCAGCTCCTCGTACTGGTCGGTGACCGCGTCCCAGGAATACTGCTGCGCCCTGCGCAACGCCCGCGCGCGATATTCGGCGACGAGCTCGGGCTCGCGGAGCAGACGTCGCAGCTCGCGGGCCAGGTCCTCCACTCCACCCTGCCCGGAAAAATAGATTCCGGCGTCGCCGACGGTCTCCGCATTCGGGCGGTGGTCATTGACCAGCACACAGTTGCCGGCTGCCATGGCCTCGAGAATCACCGGGTGAGTCCCTCCCACCTCAGTCGGCGCACAGAACACGTATGCGTGGCGCTGCAACTCCCAATAGCCACGCCCGAAGACATAGCCGGGGAACACGACCCGCGGGTCGGCGGATCGCCACACCTGCCGGATGTAGTCGTCGGCATAGGGCGCCCCTCCGACGACGGCCAGCTTCATCCCCCGGGCCTCGTCGGCGGGAATCCTCGAGAACGCCTCCACGAGCACGTGGGGGTTGTTCTCAGGTTCGAGGCGGCCGACGAACAGGACGTACTTGCGCGGCTCGAGCCCCAGTCGCTCCAGGATCTGCGTTCCGTCATAGCCTGGATCGTCAACGCCGTACGGAACCACCCCGATCCGCTGGCGATAGCGGCGCTCGAAGATCTCCGCGACGGCGTGGCTGTCAGTGATCGCCTCGTCGGCCCAGCGCGGCGCCGTGCTTTCGGCGAATCGCAGGTAGGCCTTGGCGACGGCTGGCCACTTGCGCCGATCCGAGTCAAGCCCGTCGATGTTGATGACGGCTGGGATCCCGGCCCAGCGGGTGATCAGACACAGCGGCGAATTGCCCGCAATGAAGAACAAGGCCACGTCCGGCTTGGTCACCCGGGCGACATGGACGGCGGACAGCGCCGTGTGCACAAACGTGTCGAGATACTTGTTCTGCACCGTCCGCAGATGCACGAGCTGCGCACCCTTGTAGCTCTGAAGCGTCGGGTCGACGACATGCGGGCGGCAGTACACGACCACCTCATGCCCGCGCTCGGTCAGACGCGCGCTGAGCTGCTCCACCGCCGTCTCGAACCCGCTGTAGGAGGCGGGAATCCCGCGCGTGCCGAGGATCGCGATCTTCATGCGGCCAGAGCTAGAGAGTAGGCGTCCGCGTGGGCGCGTGCACAGGCGGCCCACGAGAAACGCTCGGCTCGCTGCCGCCCTCGCCGGGCCAGCTCGTCTCTGAGCGCCGGATCGGCGGCCAGTTTGAGCATCGCCGTGGCGAACGAGTGTGGATCGCGTGCGTCGGCGTAGTGGACCGCATCGGCGCAGATTTCGAGGATCCCCGGGGATCGGGCGGCGAGCACCGGGGTGCCCAGAGCCATCGCCTCGACCAGCGTCAGGCCAAAGCCCTCATAAAGCGACGGGTGAACCAGCGCCGCCGCCTGGCGGTAGAGCTCGCTCAGAACGTCGGGGCTCGGGGCCGAAACGATCCGAACCCCGGGGGTCCGCGCGGCGGCCGAACCGGCCAGGATCAGCGGCAGCGGCGCGGGCGCTGCGGCCCGGTAGAGCCGGTAGGCGTCCAACAGCACGCCCAGGTTCTTACGCGCTTCCTCATCGCCGACGTAGAGGAAGTGGGCTGGTTCCGGAGGGCGGGGTCCGCTCGGCGCCAACGCCTGCCCAGGCCCCAGCGGCGCGAGCACGATCCGCTCGGCGGGCACGTGCCACAGCTCCCGGGCATCCGCCGCCGTGGTCTCGCTGATGCAGATGACGGCGCTCGCCCCCCGGGTGGCGGCACGATGGACGACGTGGGCATAGGACCGAAACCGGCGGTCGAAATGCTGGGGCAGCCGCTCGAACGCCAGGTCGACCACGGTCACAACTTGGGGGATCCGGGCCACCGGGACGCGGGCGGGTAGCGGGTGGTGGATCAGCTCGGCGCGGTGGCGACGCGCCAGCCGGGGTAGCTCGAACACGGTCCAGCGCAGATCGCCGAGCGCGTTCCGGAAGCTGCCGGCCCCTCCACCGGCCGGCGGCCGCCGGCGCTGGTTGGCGACCGGAACCAGTTGCACGCGGTCGCACCGCGACAGTTCCTCGCACAGACGGCGGATGTAGATTCCCGTCCCTGAGAGCGGCGCCCGGCGAGCGTAGGTCGTATCGATCAGAACCCGCATGGCGCTCAGCGTACGGCGCTGGCCAGGAGCATCCGCCGCAACAGTGGGGGGCCGCCGACGGCGCGGATCACGAGCTGCCCGAACCCGAACTCCTCCAGCAGCGCGTGCAGCGATCGGCGGGTGTACAGATGCAGGTGGTCGCCGAGCGGCTCCGAGAAGCGTTCGATGCCGAAGGTGGCGACTCGCAGCCGGCCGTGGGACGGCGTGCTCAGCAGCAGCCGGCCGCCGGGCACCAGCACGCGACGGGCCTCCGAGAGCCAGCGGGCCGTGTCGGCGACATGCTCGATCACCTCGCTGGCCCACACGAGGTCGAAACAGTGCTCGGGGAAGGGAAGCGGCGCGTCGATCTCGCCGCGCACGAATCGCAGCTGCGGATGGATCGCGCGCGCGCGCGCCAGCGCAGACTCGGCGACATCGAGGCCCGCCGCGGACGCGCCCGCCTCGGCCAGCACGGCAGTGAACACGCCCTCGCCGCAGCCCAGGTCGAGGGCGCGCTCGCCCGCGCTGACCGCCCCGAGCAGGAAGTCTCGACGCAGGCCGAAGTCTGGCGCGACGGTGTCCGGCGGCAGCCGCTCCCACAGCCGCTCGTAGTAGTCCTGCATCGCGAAGACCGTATCGTGGCTCCTGAGCAGCGGCTCGGGGCCGAAGCGACGTCCGCAGCGACGTCCGCAGCCGATCGAGACTAGAGTCCCCGCGGTCACCGACGCGCGCAGAGGTGCGCCGGCCGCAACCATCATGAGCCGCCGCCTGCTCGCAGTCGCCGCCGTCGATCAGCCAGGCGGCGCCGAGATCCATCTGCTGCGTCTGCTCGCGGGCCTGCAGCGACGTGGATGGGACCTGACGCTGACTACGCCCGGCCGCGGGGCGTTGTCTGAGGAGGCCCGGAGCTCGGGCTATGGATGGCGAGCGCTGCCCGTGGGGGGACTGAGACGCGGAAGTGGCGCCCGGGCGCTGCGGTCCTGGCCCTCCGTGCGCCGGCTCTCGCCGGGGTTTGATGTGATCTACCTCAACGGCACCGTGTGCGGGCGCCTGCTGCCCGCGCTCGCCGCCGGCGCAGCTCGCTCGGTCCTGCACGTCCATGACATGGTCCGTCGCGTTCCGCGTTTCTGGCGCCGGGCGGACCTGGTGCTGGCCGATTCGCAGGCCGTGGCCCGGCGGCTGCGCGGATGCGACCCTCAGGTCGTCTACGGCCCGGTCGAGCTGGAGCCGGCCGCCGTGCCGGCACCGTGGGCGACAGGACGCGGTCCGGTGATCGGCTTCGTGGGCCGAGTCGAGCCTCGCAAGGGCGCGCTTGACCTCGTCCGCGCCGCGCCGGCGATCCGCCGTGAGCTTCCAGGAGCTCGCGTGGTCATAGTGGGAAATGATCCTTTCGGTGCCGATCCGGCGTACACCCAGGCAGTGGTCGGATCTGACGAGGTCGAGCACTACCCATGGAGCGCCTCGGCCCCCGGGCTGATGCGCCACCTCGACGTGCTCGTGCTGCCTTCCCGGGAGGAGCCCTTCGGGACCGTCCTGGCCGAGGCGATGGCGGTCGGCACCCCGGTCGTCGCCACGCGGGTCGACGGGCTGCCCGAGGTCGTCCTCGACGGAGTCACCGGCAGGCTGGTCACGCCCGGGGACTGTGGCGAGCTGGCGCGTGCTGTGCTGGAGGTCCTCGGCCGCAGGGACGAGATGGGAGCCGCGGCCCGCGAGCACGCCCGTCGCTTTGCCGTCGGAGATTACGTCGAGCGCGTTGAGCGTCTGATGCTCGGATGCTGATCGCCTTCGACAGCCGGCCGACGAAGGACAGCGGCGGGATCGGCCGCTACGCGCGCTGCCTGCTTGAGGGTCTGCGCGAGGACGGCCGCGGCGAGATCGTCGAGTCGCACCGTCCGCGGCGCTGCGACGTGTTCCACTCGCCGTGGATCGACGGAGCGATGTTGCGCTCGCCGGTCCCCATGGTGGTGACGCTCCACGACCTGATCCCGCTCAAGCGCCGAGGCGAGTACCTGCGCTCCGGAATGCGCTTCAGGCTCCGTTACCTGGCGGTGCAGCGCGCCGTGCGGGTGATCGTCCCCACTCATGTCGTCGCCGACGACGCGATGGCGATGCTGGACCTGCCGTCCGATCGAATCGTGGTGATCCCGGAGGCGCCAGCGGCCTCGCTGGCTCCGCGCTCTGCGGAGGAGGTCGCAGCGGTCGCAACGAAGTACGGCCTGCCCGAGTGCTATCTCGTCTGGGTCGGCGGGCTGCGCACTCCGGACCCGCGCAAGCGCGTTGCCGCGCTCGTCCGCGCGAGGCGGCGCATGCCGTTGGTGCTGGTCGGCGAGACTGGTCAATGGGCGAGCGAGCTGCCCGACGTCACGCTGACCGGCGAGGTCAGCGACGACGAGCTCGCCGCGATCTACACCGGCGCCCACGCACTTGTTTTCCCCAGCGACGACGAGGGGTTCGGGCTGCCCCCGGTGGAAGCGCTGGCTTGCGGCACGCCCGTGGCTGCCTGCGACGTCCCGGCCGTGCGCGAGGTCCTCGACGGCCGCGGCATCCTCACCCCGGTCGAAGACCTCGACGCCCTGATCGCGGCGGCTGAGGCGGCGCAGCGGCCGGCCCCGTCGCCGCCTGACTGGAGCTGGAGCGAAGCGGCACGAGCGACGTGGGAGATCTACGAGGAGGCGGCAGTGGCGCCCGTTCGTTGGCGGGGTGGCCGGCGGCCCTCGATGCCCGAGCGGACTGAGCGGACCCGGCGAACCGAGCCCTGAGAGCGTCCCGCGGCCGCGGGACGACAGCGAACGGTCCTAGCGCGGCGGCGCGATCCCGAACGGAGGCAGGGCGGTCCGGCGCCGCCCCTGGATCATCCGCCGGCGCGCCCGTGCCGGGGGCAGCAGCCGCCAGGCGTCCCGATAGGCGCCGAGAAGATGGCGCTCGCGCAGCAGGACGTGTCCGAGCGCCAGCACTTCGTAACCGAGGATCAGCGGAGCGTGGCGCGCCAGGCCCGGGCCGGTTTCGTTCTTGGCGATCATCAGCAGCCGGTTGCGGAACTGGAGCGCTCTCGCCGACTCGCTCATCTGGTTCCGAGTCGAGGGGCTGTAGGTTCGGATGTGACCGGCGACGGCGTGGGGCTCGTACACGCAGCGCCAGCCAAGCAGCCGCGCGCGCCAGGCCAGATCCGCATCGGAGGCCCAAAGCTCCATGTCCTCGTCGAGCACCTCCCGTCCGTTCAGCGCACAGTCCCTGAGGGTCTGCCGGCGGTAGAGCGCCGCGGCGCCATCGGCACCGAATGCCTCCCCGGCCACGCCGAACGCCGTCGTTGACGCCCCATGACCGACCAGCCCGTTCTTGCGTCGGCGGTCGATCGACATGCCGGCGGCGTCGATCTGATCGAGATCGCCGCCGGGGCCGGGAGCGCGCACGCGCAGGAGCTTCGGAGCCACCGAGCCGACCTGCGGCTCCTGCAGCCGGGGGGTGGCTGCGGCCAGGAAGCCCCGGGTCAAGAAGCAGTCCGCGTTGAGCAGCAGCACGGCGTCCCCATCGGTCTGGGCCACCGCCGCGTTGATCGCTGCGGCATAGCTCAGCCGCCGCGTCAGGCGCAGGTGACGAGCCCCGTGACGCCGTGTCAGCTCGGCGGTCCCGTCAGCCGATGCGTTGTCGACGACGACCACCTCGGCGAACGGACCCTGAGCCAGTGCGGCCGGCAGCGAATGCTCGAGCATCGGTGCCTCGTCGACGCTCAGCAACAGGATCGTCGTCCTCACAGCAGCTCCCGGTAGACGTCGATCGTGCGCTGCGCCGCCGCCTCCCACGAGAACGACGCCGCCCAGTCACGGCCGGCGCGGCGCCGTGCCTCCTGCTCGCCCGGGTCGCCGAGCAGCGCCGCCAGAACGACCCTGAGCTCGCTCGCGCCGCCGTCTGGCGCCGGGTCGAAATACAGGGCGGCCTCGCCGCCGGTCTGCGGTAACGCGGTCGCCCGCGCGGCAATCACCGGGATCCCACGTGCCATCGCCTCGAGCAGCACGAGCCCGAAGCCCTCGTAGAGGCTCGGATGGACCAGCACGTCTGCGCCGCGGATCAGCGCGTCGAGGTCAGCGTCGCTCAGGTAGCCGGGCAGCTCCACCGGTGCCGGGCCGGCCAGCGCTCGCAGGGAAGCTCCCTCGCCGCTGTCCACCCCCGCGAGCACGAGCCGGTGAGTCAGCCCCCCGCGGCGATGCAGGCCCGCGAAGGCCTCGACCAAGGCCCGCAGGTTCTTCTTCTGCCGTAGGTCGCCGACGGCGACGATGTAGGGACCGGACGGGGGTACGCGCTCGCCGAGCGCCAGCGCCGGCGCATCCGGGATCACCCGCACCTTGCCGGGGTCGATCCCGTAGCGAACGCACAAGTCCGCCCGGGTGAACTCCGACGGGCAGATGATCCGCTGCGCCGAGCGCGCCGCGGCGCGCGCCAGCACCCGGTACTTCCACCGGGTCCGAGGTGCGAAATCGTTCGGCCAGGCCTCAAACGCGAGATCGTGGATCGTCACCACTCCGGGGCAGGAGCGGATCAGCGGGAGGAAGCAGTTCGTCGCGTGGATGAGCCCGGCGCGGCGGCGCCGCAGGCGCAGCGGCAGGCTCACCTGCTCGAACAGGATCTCGGGACCGCGGCCCGGTTGGGCAATCGGGTCGAGCTCGAGCCCAGGCGGATCGATCTGCCGGAGCGCCTCGAGCAGGCATGCGGCATACCGTCCCCAACCGCGCAGCTGGGGGCCGCCCGCATCGCGGGCATCGATCGTGACCAGTGGCGCCATAAGGGGAGCATGTTCCTCTGACCGGGGCGCCGCCGCCGGGCCGTCGACCGCGTACCATCAGATCGGACGTGAGCGCGCATGCCCTTCGCGAGGCGAGCGGAAGCGAGCACGGGTCACTCGCCGAGGGGCCCAGGCCCGCCTCCTCGATCTTCGAGATCCCGATTGACCTGGCGCAGCCAGCCGAGCTGCTGCGGACGATTTCGACGTGGGCGTCCGAGCGCACGACGCGGCGCGTGATGTACGTCAACGCTCATGTGGTCAATCAATCGCGGGTCACGCCCGGGCTCGGCGAGGCCCTGCGCCGCGCCGACCTCGTCTACTGCGACGGCTACGGCGTCCGGCTGGCGGCGCGAGTGCTCGGCCTACCGGTGCCTCACCGCATGACCGGCGCTGACTGGATCTGGGGACTGGCCGCGCTGTGCGAGATGTCCGCCCAGCCGATCTACCTGCTCGGCTCAGAGCCACCGATCGCCAGCGAGGCGGCGGCCCGCCTGCGGCGCTGGTACCCGCGGCTGGACGTGGTCGGCGCGCATCACGGCTACTTCGATCTCGACTCGCCTCACAATGAACGGGTGATCGAGGACATCAACGCACATGCGCCGTCGATCGTGCTGGTCGGGATGGGTACCCCCAAGCAGGAGCTGTGGGTCGACCGCTATGCGCATCGGCTTGACGGCGCCGTGGTGTGGACCGTGGGCGCGCTGTTCGACTACGTCTCGGGCCACATCCCGAGAGCCCCGCGGTGGCTGGCCGACAACGGGTTTGAATGGATCTTCCGGCTCGCGATCGAACCGGCCAGAATGTGGCGGCGCTACCTCATCGGCAACCCCGTGTTTCTTGGTCGGGTGGCCGGCGAGGCACGACGTGAGAGCAGCCAGTTCCGGCCGGGCACGGAGACGCGGACTGCCCCGCGGACGTGAGCGCCGCCGTCGCCGACCCACCTGCGCATCCGGGAAAAGCGCAGATCGCCCGGGAGCCAGGTGCAAGGCGGAGCTTCACGACTGATCCCCGTGTGCTGGCCGCCGGAGCGGTGCTCGCGGCGTCCGCCGTTGGACTGATTCTCGCGCTCTCGGCGGGTGTCGTAGGAGTACGCGCGGTGCCAAGCGTGTTGCGGACCGCCGGCGTGGGGATGGGGTTCTTCGCGCTGTGCGGCTATGCGCCGGCCCGGCTGCTGGTAGCCGGTGAGCTGGCGCCGTACCGGGCGCTGCTCGTGCTGCCGATCGGCGCGGTCGTGTCGTCTCTGTCGCTGGCCGTCCTGGGGCTGCTCCACGTACCGCTGGCGGTCTCGCTCGCGCTCCTGCTCAGCGTTTCGGTTCTGAGCCTCGGATGGACTGTGCGCCGTTCGCGCGGGGAGCGAGCGAGCGGGGACGCACCCGCGCCGGCCACCGCTCGGAGCTCCGGTGATCGGGGGGTGCTGATGCGAGTCGTGGTTCCGTTGCTGCTCGCGGGGATGATCGGGCTGATCACGCTGATCCCGATCTTCCGGGCCGGTTACGCGACCGTGCCGGGACAGAACGGGGACGCGATTCTGGCCGTCGGCAGCGCCACTCTGCTCCAGCACGCGCCGCCGACCGCCACCCGCCTCGATCTGCCGATCAATCACATCCCGCTGCAGTGGCGCTCCAAGTACCCGATCTACTACGCGCTGGCCGGTATTTCAACGCTGGCCGGACAGGATCCGATCCAGACCTTCGCGATCGTCTCAGCGCTGATCCTGGCTCTCACCGCGCTGGGGTTCTTCCTGCTCGCCCGATGTCTCCTGCGTGCTCCGCCGTGGCTGGCGCTGGCCATCCTCTTCCTGGTGCCGTTGGACCGGATCGTCGTGTACGTCGTGATCCATCCCTATTACAACGAGCTGTGGGGCCAGTTCGCGCTTCCCTTCACCCTGCTGGCCGGGTGGCGCTACCTGACCGCACCGACACGGTCGAGCGCTCTGCTGCTGGCCATGTTCCTGCTCCTGGGGCTGTTGGCCTACCCGCTGATGATTCCCTTCCCGGCCACGTTCCTGGTCGCCTATGCCTGGATCATTTACCGACGGCGACGCCGGCTTGGCGCCTCGCCCAACTGGATCGCCGGGCTGCGGCTGCCACGCCTTCAGAAGCGGCCCTGGTTGTGGCTGCCGGCCGCGATCATCGCGGTGCCGGTGATCCTCGTCCTCGGCCGCGGCTTCGTCGAGAAGACCTCCGAGGCAGGCGCCGTGATTCTCCCCTGGACGAGCCTCGCCGGGTGGCACGGCACCGCGCTTCCCTACCTCCCGCTGCCCCGCTTCTTCGGTATGCCCGAGGCCGGCGTGGCGGCTCTCGCGCTGCTGGGGCTTTGGGTGGCGGCTGGCTTTGGATTGCGAAGGGTCTCGCAGGAGCCGCGCCGTGCGCTCGCTGCGATGGTCCTCGTGGCCGGCGCGATCGGGATCTACTTCCGGGTGCGAACCGGAGGGGAGCTCTTCTACTTCAAGGACCTCGCCTTCGTCGGTCCTTACGTGCTGATGCTCGCGCTGCTCGAGCTCGGGAGGGCGACCGAGGCCACGCGCCGGTGGGCACGAGCCGTCGGGCTGGGTGGGCTCCTGCTGGCGCTGGTGATGGTGCCGGTGGGCGCCAGCCACGAGATCGACGCCACATTCGAGCAGGCCAATCAATCGGTCCTCGGCCTGCGCGCCTGGGATCGGCAGCTCCCTCGCGGCACGAGCGTGCGGATCGACGTTCCGCTCTCGGGCTATCAGCTGTGGGTGACCTACATGTTCAAGGACCACCCACTCTCGGCGCTCGACCCCCTCAACGGATTCTTTCCGCACCCGCCGGTGGGCCGCAAGGCCGACTATCTGATCTCGCAGTACGACCAGGGCCGCCCCGCCGACGCGATCGGTGCTCCGCTGCTGCGCAACACGCAGTTCACGCTGTGGCGGATGAACACCGGGGTACCCGGTCCCGACGTTTCGACGCGACGGTTGATCGACGACATCTCCACCGTCTCGATCGGCTGAGCGCGGGGCTGCTAACCCGCCCTGGCCGCCACGGTGGCTTGCACCGCTGCACGCAGCCGCGCGGCGACGAGCTCCGGCGCGAAGGCATCCAAACGCGCCTGGCCGCGGCGGCGAAGCTCGGCGCGCAGCCCGTCGTCGGTAACCGCGAGGTGGATCAGCTCGGCGACGAGGGCGAGATCGGGATCATCAACGAGCAACACTGCGTCTCCCGCGACGTCGGGAATCGCGCCGCTCGGCCTGGCCACCACGGGCAGGCCGAATTGAAAAGCTTCGAGGAGCGGAATGCAGAAACCCTCGTGCTCGGACAGGCAGAGGAAGACATCGGCCGCGCGGTAGCGCGACGCGAGTTCGGTCGCCGACAGGGCGCTCTCGATGCTCACCGCGCCGGGAGCGAGCTGTTCGGCCAGCTCGCGCAGCAGCTGTGCGTAGCCGGCGGTGATCGGGTCCCCGACCAGGATCAGCCGGGCGTCCGCAGCGCGGTAGCGGCGATACAGCGCAAACGCCCGGATCACCTCGTCCTGACGCTTGTGCGGGGACAGTCGCCCCACGAACAGCACCATGGGAGCCACCGAGCGCGGACCCGCGGGCGCATCCGGGCCCGCGGGCGCATCGATCGTGCCGAGGCGTCGACGGTCGAGCAGCAGCGGGATGACCTCCGTGCGAGCTGCGCCGAGGGCGCTCAGCTCCGACGCGTTGTACTGCGAGTCGGCGGCGGCGACGTCGACGGCGCTGACCAGCTCCAGCAACTGTTCCCGGCCGATCGCACAATGCACGGCGACCAGCGGTGCGTGGTCCCACAGCCACGAGGCGGGGGTGATGTTGTGGTAGAGCAGCAGTTTCGGATTTGTCAGCGCGAGCAACCGCTCCAGGCGGGGAAAGCCCGCCGAGTGATGGATCAGGAGGACGTCCTCGGGCTCGACCTCGAGCTTGTCCAGGGCGGTGATCTCACCGTCGACGCCCGGAGCGATCCGGGCCGCGAAGTCGCTCCCCCCCCAGCCCCAATCGGCGAAGTAGGAGCGAAATACGATTGCCTCCGTGGTGATCGCATCGAACGGACCCGCCCCGGAAAGCACCTGATGCACGTTGATCGTCACGATTCGCGGTCCGCGAGTCGCTGCTCGAGCTCCTCGATCCGCTCCTCCAGGTGCCGGACGTGGCTGACCAGATTGACGTTGAAGCGCGTCTGTTCGGCGATCAGCTCACCGTGATACTGCGCGAGCAGACGGAGCAACTGCCGTTTGAACGCCGTGATCGGCGCGCCCCCGCGGCGCGTTGAGCGCACGTCCCGCAGGTCGGGCTCGATCAGGGCCCACTCGAACAGCTTCCCGGTGGTGATCGCGCCGGTCGACGGCAGCGGGCGACGGACCGCCTGCTCACCGTACGCGCCGCTCGCGCGCATCGCGGCCAGCTCGGCCCGGGCGCGCTCGAGCGCCTGCTCGGGCGTGCTCAACGCAGTCCATCCGCGTGAGGGCCCGTCACGGGGGCCAGCGATCGCCACGACCCGCGAAGATCCACGATCCCCTCGGCCCCCGGCCGACCCGCGACGGTGAACCGAATCGTCCGGTCGGTCGGCGTGGCCTCGTCCACCGCGGACGCGGCGAGCGCGAGGTCATAGTCCCCGCCCAGCAACGCCAGATCAGGGATGTCGAGGACCAGCCGGGCGATTCCGTCAGTGCCCGCCTCGAAGGCCGTACGCGTCCGAAAGACGCTCGACCCAGACCGATCGAGCAGCTCGAGCGTCAACCAGCCTTGCTGCACCGCCTCGGGAGCCCGCACCGCGGCGTACAGCTGCATCGGCATGCCGCTGTGAAAGACGCTGGTGGACCGGCCGAGCGCATCGCGCAGCTCGAGCTCAGTCACCGCCACCGAGTTTTCCCGGCCGGGCCCCGAGCGGTCGCGCTCAGGCCGGAGCGATTGTCCGCCCCCGTGCTCGGTGCCCATCGACTGGTGATAGTGCAGCAAACCCTCGGCCGCGGGTCCATCGAACACGATCCTGCCCCCGTCGAGCACGACAACACGCTCGCAGACCCGCTCGATCGCGCCGGCATCGTGGGAGACGAACACGACCGTTGTCCCGGCGGCGATCTGTTCGGAGATCCGACGCAGGCATTTGCGCTGGAAGGCCTCGTCGCCCACGGCCAGCACCTCGTCGATCAGCAGCACATCGGCGTCGAGGTGCGCCGCGATCGAGAATCCAAGCCGGACGAACATCCCCGACGAATAGGTCTTCACGGGGACTTCGATGAATCCGCCGAGCTCGGAGAAGGCGATGATCCGGTCGAGGCGCTCCTCGATCTGGACCCGGTTGAGGCCGTAAAGGGCGCCTTGAAGGAGGATGTTCTCCCGTCCGGAGAAGTCGCGGCTGAAGCCGGCTCCGAGTTCGAGCAGCGAGACGATCCGTCCGCCGCAGCGGGCCTCGCCGGACTGAAGCGGCACGATGCCGGCCAGGACCCGCAGCGTCGAGGTCTTTCCGGCCCCGTTGCGGCCGACCATCCCGACCGTCTCGCCGGGCTCGATGTGCAACGTCACGCCTCGGAGAGCCGGGACGGGCGCGGGACCGTGGGCTCGCCGGCCGAGAAACAGGCCCTTCAGCGTTCGCGCCTGGTCGGCGCGGACGCTGAAGGAACGTGTGGCGTCGCGAAGGACGATCTCGCCGGGTCGGAGGTTCACACCACCACCGCCAGGTCACCTTCCATCCGGCGGAAGATCGTCGTGCCCAGCAGGATCGCGAGCCCAGCAGCGGCGAACCCATACACGAGGCGACCCCAGTCCGGCGCATGACCGTCGAACAGAATCGCCCGCAGCGCCTCGATGAACGGCGCCACGGGGTTGATCCACTGCAGCGCCGTGCCCACTAACGGGTTGGACTGCACGAATCCGAGTGTGCGGGGATCGAAGAAGATCGGCGTGAGAAAGAACCACGGGAGCAGCAGCGCGGTGAGGATCGGGACCACGTCACGGAAGTACGCGTGCAGCACTGCCACGGTCAGCGCACATCCGAGCACGAAGCAGTAGAGCAACGCCACCAGCACCGGCACCAGCAGCAGCGCCGGCCCGAACGTGCCCCGGATCGCCACGGTGAGCGGAAGCAGCAGGGTCAACAGCGCGCAGAACGTGATCAATTGCACGGTGACCGTCGCGCCCGGGATCGCCTCACGGGGAAACCGGGCCTTGCGGACCAGCGCTCCCTGGTCGATCAGCGACTCGGCCGCCGACAACAGCGACTGCTGGAAGAACGTCCACACGACCAGGCCGATCATCAGGAAGATCGGGAAGTCGGGAATCGACTGGAACTTGTACACGTGGCCGAACATCAGCGTGTAGGCGCCGAGCAGCACCAGCGGGTTGATCAGGTACCACAGGACCCCGAGCGTCGAGCCCTTGTACTTACGTCGCAGCTCGCGCCGGACGAGCTGCACGAACAGGTAGCGGTAGCGGGACATCCCCGCGCCATTATCGCTACCGAGCCGGGCTCTCAACCCACAGCGTCACCGGGCCGTCGCCCAACAGCTCGAGCGCCATGTGCGCGCCGAACACCCCGCGGCGAGCCCCGGCCCGCTCGCAGAAGCGCTCGTACAGCGGTTCAGCCACCTCCGCAGCGGCGGCGGCACCGTAGCTCGGGCGGTTTCCTCGCCGGGTCTCGCCGTACAGGGTGAACTGGCTCACGCACAGCAGCTCCCGCTCGCCCAGCGGATCGCTCATCCGCCCGTGCGCGTCCGGGAACACCCGCAGCGCGCGGATCTTGTCGGCCAGCCAGTCTGCGTCGGCCGCGCTGTCCCCCGTGCCCACGCCGAGCAGGATCAGCAGCCCCGGGCCGATTGCCGCCACTTCGCTTCCATCGACGCTGACCGACGCGCGAGACACTCGCTGGACCAGCGCGCGCACCTCGGCTCAGATCTCCCGCAGCTCCGCCGCCGCCTGCTCGGGAGCGACGATGTTGAGATGGATGCCCGCGCCGAGCTCCAGGCCGGCGAAGTGCGTCAGCCGAGGCAGGATGTCGATCCTCCAGCCGAACTGCTCGGCTCCGCTGGGCGCGGTCCGCACCCACAGATTCAGCGGCGGGTGCGCTCCGAGCCGACGCGCGAGGCGGTTCAGCGCGTCGTGCAGCATCGCTGCCCCAGTAGGTCCATCGTCTTCAAAGCGCGCGCGCGGCCGGCGGGGCGCGAGCAGGAGCTGGTACGGGACCCGAGCGCCGTAGGGCGCCATCAGCACCGTGTCCTCGTCGATGGCGACGATCCGCTCTCGCGTTCGGACCTCCTCCTGCACGAGGTCGGCCAGCAGGTTGCCGCCCAAGGTCCGGGTGGCGTAAGCGCCGAAGCGCTCGCGCTCACGAGCCACCGCGGCCGGCACGAACTGCAATGCGTACAGCTGCGCGTGGGTGTGCGGCAGCGAAGCCCCGGCCTCCCGACGCTCGTTGACGATCAGGTGGACGTAGGCCGCGCCGGCGTGCGTGCGCATCCGCTCACGCCAGGCGTCCATCGCCACCGCCACCTCCGCTGGCGCGAGCTGGCCGAGCGAGACCACGGGCGTGGGCGAGTTGACTATCACCTCGTGGGCGCCGAGCGCCGGCGCCGAGAAGAACAGGTCGCGGCTGGCGTTGACTCCGGCGCTCGGACCTGGATCCTGGGCCGCCGCCGCGCGCGCTGCGGTGTCGGGTTGGGGCGAAAGCGCCGGATACAGGTTCGGAACCACCCTGACGAGCCAGCCCGGGGTATCAGGCGGGCCGCCCCCGGGCCGCACTGCATACAGCTCCGGCGGCGTACGGCCCTCGTGCCCTTCGGCGAAGGGATCGGTGTCAGGATCGAGTTCCGGCACCGCAGGCGCGCTGAGAGCGCCTCCAGGCCGTCCCGCCCTGGAGCCCGCGACGATCGCCCGCTCCCCGGTCAGGGGATCAATTCTCAGTTCCGGCATCTCGAGCCGAGCGCTAGAGGCGCTTCTCCATGGCGATGTGCCTGATTCCGGCTTCGACGAAGACGCGTCCGCGAGGGCGATAACCGGCGTGCTCGTAGAGCGGCTGGGCATAGGTCTGAGCGTGCAGCACAAGCCTGTCGCCGCTTGCGGCACGGGCCTCGGCGTCGGCGGCCGCCAGCAGCGCGGTGGCGACCCCGCGCCGCCGCGCGGACGTGCGCACGGCCAGCCGGCTGAACTGCGCGGTGCTTCCGACCATCAGGACGCGGCAGGTTCCCATCAGCTCACCGGCAGCGAGAGCCACGAGATGGATGCCGTCTCCGTCACGGCCGTCGAGCTCCTCATGCTCGGGGACGCCTTGCTCGACGCAGAACACCTCGTGGCGAAGCGCCAGCGCTCGGATCATCTCCTCCCGGTTTGAGACCCGGCGGACCTCGAACGTGAGCGTCTGGCTCATCTCAAGACGTAGCGCCGGATGTCCTGCTCCAACGCGCTCGCACTCGGGTACGCCCCCGCGTGTTCGTAGAGAAACTTCCCGTGCCGGTCGTAGTAGACCGTTACGGGGAAGAAGGTGGCGGCCTGGATCGAGCGGGCGATGTCCTCCTGCGGATCGACGTAACTCGGATAGGTAACCGGGAAACTGCGCAGGAAACTCGCGGCAGCCTGATTTTGATCCCGGCCGTCGATGCCCACGAACGCCACCCGCCGACCGAACGTCACGGCTGCGCGCTGGAAGGCGGGAAACTCGCTCTTGCACGGCCCACACCAGGAGGCCCATTTGTTGACCACGACCGGGAGTCCACGGAGGCTGTGCAAGCGGGCGTGAAACGCGATGCTGCCTCCGTCCAGCAGCTGGTCGGCTTGGGCGTGCAGCGAGGCCAGCGCGGGTGGCGAGCCCTTGAACGCGGCGCTTACCTGACCCTGACTCGCCGCGGCGTTGTGCGCCTGTCCTGCACCGCAGCCAGCGAGCGCCACGGCGAGCAGCGCCGACGCCAGACACGGGATGCGCAGAGACACGAGCCGACAGCTTGCCACACGGCCGAATTCCGGCGGTTGGCTAGGCGGCCACCGCGTCTGCTTAAATAGCCGCTATCCTCTTAGCCAGGTACTGGCGAGGGGGGAAACCGCTTCTGAGGAAAACCTCGCCGTCCCCGGCTCCTGCCGAGGCCGCCTGAGCCGCAACGACGTTTTGGCCGCGGCTCGCTTGTCCAGTCGCAACCTTCGAATCCCGATGGGTGATTCCACCCCTTTCCCGAGTCCTGCCGCGATCGCGCGGGCTGAGCTGTTCACACGCGAACGGTTCGTCTACGACGGCGAATCGCTCGAAGTCGCGCTCGCGCCCGGCTCCGCAAGGCGCCGAGCGCTCGAAGCTGCCCTGACCGAGGTGGACGCGGCCGCGGGCGCAAAGCAGCCGTCGGTGGCCTGGAGGCGTCAGTTCTCGCTGCTGCTCGGGCTGGAACGGCTGCTCTCCGAGGAAGAGCCGCACCTGGTGGACGGGACCGTACTGTCCGCCCATCAGGTCGATGCTCTGTCCGGAACCCTGACCGCGCTGCTCGCGGAGGCTCAGCGCAACGGTCACGGCGCCGGCAACGGAGCCGGCGCGGCCCCGGCGGAGGCATCCTCAGTCCCGTCGTCCTCGAGTTCGGACGGGGACGAGGACGAACACGAAGATGAGGACGAGGCGGACCGCGACGACGTGGCTGACCCCGAGGACGAGGCGGACCGCGACGACGACGCCGACCCCGATGAGGAGCCGCAGGACTGGCAGCACGAAGCCGAGCTCGACGAAGACGTCCAGCTCGGCGAGGTGCCCGAGGATCCCAACGCCGATCGGCGATTCTGGTTCGAGCATGCCACCGGCGCCGGCAAGACCGTGGCCGCGCTCGGCTTCGTCGAGGCCTCGAGGACCGGGGGCGTCCTGATCCTCACCCACCGGCGCAACCTCGTCGATCAGTTCCACGGCGAACTCCGTGACCGCGGCTATCGAGACCGGATTAGCCCGGCGCTGCTCGACGGACACGACTCGAGCCACGGACCCGTAACGGTCGAGACCTATCAGTGGTTCGTCCGCAACGCGGGGCGGATCTCCGACGCCTACACGATCGTTATCTGCGACGAAGCACATACCGCGCTGGGCGAGAAGACCTCAGCCGCGATCCGTCGCTGGGCGGGACCGATCTTCGTCGGCATGACGGCCACCGGCGCGCTGATCGCCCGGCACGTCACCGACCTGTTCCCCACCCAGACCTCACGGTTTGACCTTGCCCAAGCGGCCCGGCGCGGGGTGATCGCGCCGCTGCGCTGCATTCGGATTCCGCCCGGACCGGGCGTGCGTACGATCGCCAAGGTGCCGCTGCGCCGCGGCGAGGTGGACACCGAGTTCGACCAGGAGATGCTCGCCGAGCTGCTCGACCAGACCCCGTTCAACGTGGCTATCGCCGACCTCTACAAGACCCGGTTCAACAACGTCCCCGGCGTCGTCTACGCGGCCGGCGTGCGTCACGCCTACAACGTGGCGCAGGCCTTCCGAGATCTCGGCATGAAGGCGATGGGGGTCTCGGGCGAGACGCCGAAGCGCGAACTGGCGCGGATCCTGGCCGACTACGAGTCCGGCAAGATCGACGTGCTGGTCAACGCACAGCTGTTGGCGGAGGGCTGGAACAGCCCCAGGGCCACGATCTGCATGCATCTGGCTCCGACCGCCTCCAAGCGGATCTACCAGCAGCGCGTCGGACGGGTCACCCGTCGCCATCCGGGCAAGGAGGCAGGGATCGTCGTCGACTTCGTGCACCCGGCGACCAAGCACGACGATCCGGTCGTGACTCTGCATTCGCTGCTCGACCGGGATGTTTACCGTGGCGGCGCGATCGTGGTGGGCCCGGTGCGCCGCGGCCGCGGGCGCCGGGTGCGGGTCGAGCGTCGCGTCCTCCCCGTCACCCCGGACCCCGAGCGCCGCGCCGAGGTCTTCGAGCGCGAGCTGTGGCGAATCGCGGTCGAGCACCTCGACTACGGCGAGCAGCACGTGTGGGCAGCACTGGCCGGCGCGCGGGTGGCGCCCAACGGCTGGCGCCGCGCCAAGGCGATGCTCCATTTCGACCGCGGTGGAGAGCTCATGCGACGCTTCCTACTCACCGCCGTGCAGCGCAACCGCACCTCGCAGCTGCGGCTGCGCGCGCTCCAGGAAATCGCCGCCAGCCGCGACGCCGAGGCGTTCGACACGGCGATCGACATCATGGCCGGCTGGGCCCGCGACGAACGCCGCGAGGGCGTCAAGATCATGCTCCAGGCTCTCGCCGAGCGCCGCATCGGGCGCCGCGATCAGGCCAACGCCTGGATCTGGCGGATGGCCGAGTACACCCGTGAGGTGCACGAGGAATACGCGGTCCAGCGCTGGCCGGAAACCAAGCGGCTGCTGGGCCTGCTGGTCAACTCGAGCGGCACGGCCCACGCCCGCAACGCCCGGCGCCTGGTGCACGCCGCACGCAAGGAGGACCGGCGCCTGTCCGCCGCGCTGCTGGCGGCTGCGCTCGCCCACACCCCGGAGGCGGAGGAGGCGCTGCGCGGCGCCCGGACGCGCATGGCCCGCAAGCCGGCCGCGCTGGCTCGTGAGCTGCTGCGCAACTTCCCCAAGGGTCGCCGGAGCAAGAGCCGGCGCCGTCGCAAGGGTGGCGGGGGCGGCGAATCGGGAACGAGATCGGGCGCAGCCAGAGCCGGCGTCAGCGCGCCGCTGGAGCTCGACGAGGACCAGTTGGGCGCGATCGAAGAGGTCGAACTCGATGACGAGCGCGAGCACGAGCACGATCTCCGGGACGTGCCCGGGAGCGAGGATGACGACGACGCCCTCGACGACGCAGACGATGACACCCTCGACGACGCAGACGACGACGATCCCCACCATTCCGACGACGCTTCGGACGAGGAGGAAATCAAGCGACTGCAGCCGGCGGCCCGCCGACGCTCCCGACGATCGCGACGCCCCCCGCCGCGCGATACCGAGGCCGCGGCCTAGCCCCCGGTCCCGGCGAGGTGGACCTCACCGGCATCGAGCGCGACGCGACCGCTGTCGGTGATCACCACCAGCCTGCCGTCCCCGTCGATGCCCTCGGCGCGTCCCGCCCCACCGGCCCAGCGGACCTCCCTCCCCGCCAGCGCGTCCTTGTCGCGGACGGCGTTGAGCACCGTCTCCTCATCGGCGTCCAGCCAATGCTCGAGCGCTCGCAGCAGCCGCTCGAGCGTCGGCTCGAGCTGCTCGGCGTCGAGGCCCAGCGTTCCTGCCGTCGACTGCAGCTCAGGCGGGAAGTCCTCGATCCTCACGGCGACGTTCAATCCGATGCCGAGGACCGCCCAACCCTCCTGCGGGCGTCCCTCGACGAGAATGCCGGCGACCTTACGGCCGTCGACGAGGACGTCGTTGGGCCATTTCACCCGGGCCCGCGACCCGGCCACGTCGGCCACCGCGACCCCGGCGGCCAGCGGCAGCAACCGGCGCGGCTGGTGCAGGACCAGCGACATCACGAGCGCCCGGGCCGCCGGGGCTACCCAGCTGCGGCCCTGACGTCCGCGCCCGGCGGTTTGCTCGTGCGCGGTGACGAGCGTTCCGTGCGGCGCACCATCCCCGGCCAGCCGTCGGGCGCGCTCGTTCGTCGACGCGGTGCGCCGCAGATGCAATCGCGGGGTCCCCAGCGGGCTCACGCCGGCGAGAGTCGCAGCTCGTCGTCGACCGCGATGCCCAGCCGCGAGGCCGCATCGCCACGGCTGATCGCCAGCGCCAGACGCCGGGAGGAGTCCTCGTAGACGAGCAGGCCACCGCTGGTCACCTCCGCGAATGTCCGAACGTAGACCGCCCGGTGGGACTCTCCCCCGGCGCTCGCCACATCGATGCCGTACCCGAGCTTCAGGCCGCTCTGCGCCAGCTGCTCGTGCATCGCGTCCAGCTGCACGTTGCCGAACCGGTCGACGCGGATGGCGTGGACGATCAGCACGCCGGCTTCGAACCGAGCTCGTGGCAGCTCGAGCGCCACCAGCTCACGCGCGTCGCACGGATCGCCGAGCTCTGCCAGCGCGACCCCCGCCGCGAGATGGGCCGCCGCCGGAGCGAAGATGTCTCGACCGTGGAAGGTCGCCGAGACGGGCTGCAGGCGAAATCGTGAGCGTGCGAGGTCCACCGCTTCGAGCACTCCGCCGCCGATCTCCGCTGCCGGCGAAAGGAGCCCGTTGTCGGGTCCGACGAGCAGCCGGCCGTCGGCCAGCCGCAGAGCCACCCCACGCCGCTCGGCGCCGACATCCGGGTCCACGACGGCGAGATGGACGCCGACCGGCGTGTAGGGCAAGGCCCCTTGGAGCAGGAGTGCCCCCGCCCTGACGTCGTGACGGCCGATGCCGTGGCTTAGGTCGATCACCCTGGCCTGCGGGCAAATCGAGGCGATCACCCCATGGCAGACACCGGCGAACTCGTCCTCCAGCCCGTAGTCGGACAGGAAGGTGATGATCGGAGCGGCCATCGCCCTTACGCCCCGGCGGCGTCGGCCACCAGCGCCTGCACGAGTCCGTCGATGTCGTGGCGGGCCGCCTCGACATGAGGCTCGTGACCGCGTTGGCGCAGCGACGCGCTGGTGACCGGCCCGATGCTGACCAGCCGTGTCTGGGCTGAGAGCCGGCTACCGGCGGCATCGAGAAAGAATCGAACCGTGGAGGAGGACGTGAAGGTCACGTAGTCCGCGCGCCCGATCGCGTCGAGCTCGCTGTCCGCCAGCGGCTCGGCGACCGTCTCGTAGAGGGTGAGGACGTCGACCTGGGCGCCGCGGTCGCGCAGGGCCTGGGGCAGCACGTCGCGAGCCTCGGCCGCCCGCGCAATCAGCGCGCGACTGACCGGGACTTCCGCGAGCGCCTCCACCAGCCCCTCGGCGACAAAGCGCTCGGGCACGATGTCGGCGGTGATCCCGTGCTCGGCCAACGCCCTGGCCGTGCCGGGACCGATCGCGGCGACCCGGAGTCCGGCGATTGCCCGGGCGTCCCGCCCAGCGGTGTTCAGACGCTCGAACATGATCCGCACCCCGTTCGGGCTGGTCAGACACAGCAGGTCGTACCCGGTGAAGTCGGGCGCCGGCCCTTCGAGGGCCACGATCCGGATCGAGGGCGCCTCCACAACCTCCGCGCCGAGCGCCCGCAGCCGAGAGGCCAGGCCACTGGCCTGAGCGCGGGCGCGCGTCACCGCCACCACGCGCCCGGCCAGGGGCGGGGGCGAGAACCAGCTCAGGCGCTCGCGCAGGGCTGCCACCGGCCCGAAGATCGCGATCGCCGGCGCCCTGATCTTCTTCGTCTGCGCCACCTCGGCGATCGTGGCCAGCGTTCCGCTCACCGATCGCTGGTCGGGCAGGGTGCCGCGCTGCACGAGCGCGGCCGGCTCTGAATCCGGCCGGCCGCCGGCGATCAGCCGCTGCGTGATCACGCTCAGCTGGCGGACACCCATGTACACCACCAGCGTGCCGGGGAACCTGGCCAGCGCGTCCCAGTCAAGCGCGGACTCCGGCTTGGTCGGATCCTCGTGACCGGTCACGAACGCGACGGCACTGGCGGCGTCTCGATGGGTCACGGGGATGCCGGCGTAGGCCGCGGCCGCCACGCCGGCCGTGATCCCCGGGACCACCTCGAACGGGATCTCGGCCGCGCGCAGGCTCTCGGCCTCCTCGCCGCCGCGCCCGAAGACATATGGATCGCCGCCCTTGAGCCGGACCACGTTCTTTCCCTGGCTGCCGTGCTCGAGCAGCAGGCGCTCGATTTCGCTCTGCGGCATCGACGGCCCGCCCCCCTCCTTCCCGGCGTAGACCAGCATCGCGGCCTCGCGGGCGCCCTCGAGTGCCGTGGCGGGGATCAACCGGTCATAGACGATCACATCGGCCGCGGCGATGAGCTCCAGTGCGCGGGCGGTCAGGAGTCCGGGATCCCCCGGGCCGGCGCCCACCAGGTAGACGGTCACGCGACGCTGTCCCGCTCGGCAGTCCGATGAATCACGCGCCCTGCCCCCCAGTGAGCCCGGATGGCGAGCGGCGCTGGACGTGATGCAGCAGCTCGCCGGCGCCCGCCGCGAGCATCCGCCGGGCGACGTAGGTCCCCAAGCCCTCCGGCTCACCCCGCGCGAGGTCGCTGCACCAGGCCGACCCGTCGGGCAGCCCGACCCAGGCTCGCAGCTCGATCTCGCCGTTTGGAACCGTGCGAGCGTGGGCCCCGACCGAGGTGTTGCAGGATGCCTCCAGCGCGCGTGTCAACTCGCGCTCGGCCAACACGCACGCCGTCGCGTCGGCGTCCCGGAGCTCACGCAGCTGCTCGGGATCGATCTGCCCCGCACGGCCCTCGAGCGCCAGAGCACCCTGGCCGGCAGCCGGAACCAGGTCGTTCAGCACACCATCAGCCTCCTGCTCGCGGCCGAGCCGCTGCAGCCCCGCGTAGGCCAGCACGAGCGCATCGACCTCCCCCCGCGCCAGCTTGCGCAGGCGGGTATCGACGTTGCCGCGGATCTCCACCACCTCCAGGTCGTCCCGGACCGCGCGGATCTGGGCGGCGCGGCGCAGACTGCTGGTGCCCAGGCGAGCGCCGGAGCCCAGGACCCCGAGCGAGGCGGCGCCGCAGATCGCGTCCCATGGATCGGCCCGCTGCGGGATCGCCACCAGCTCGAGCCCGGCGGCGAGCTCGGCGGGCACGTCCTTGGCCGAGTGCACCGCAATGTCGATCCGCTCCGCGAGCAGGGCCAGCTCGAGCTCGGAGACCCAGCGCGACTTGTCTCCGTACGCTCGCTGGCGATCACCGGTGGTGGTGATCGGGACGATCTCCGTGTCTGTCGGCAGGCGTTGTGCGACCCAGTCCGCCTGCGCCAGCGCAAGCGCACTGGCCCGCGTGCCGATCCGCATCAGCGGCGTCGCTGTGGAAGTGCCCGCACCTCGGCGAGCTCCGCCGGCGGTTCCTGGACCGGCCCGTCCTCACCGAACCCGGACTCGCGCTCGGCCAGGTTGAACAGATCGCGGACGAGCGCCATCCGAGCATGGACACGGTCGTCCCGAAGCTCCTTCATCCGCAGGGTCGGCTCGTGCAACAGGCGGTTGACCACCGCCCGGGCGAGCGCGTCCACACGATCGAGGTCGCGGGGTGAGGCAGAATCCCACTTCCCCGCGTTCTCGCTCACCACCTGGTCGGCGATCGCGTTGGCGTGGGTGCGCAGCGCGGCCAGCGTCGGCAGGACCTCGAGCGACCCCATCCACGCGGCGAACTGGTGGATCTCCTGTTCGATGATGCCCTCGGCCTTGCGGGCCTCGGCTTGGCGCACCTTGCGGTTACGCGCGATCACCGCCTGCAGGTCGTCGATGTCGAACAGCGAGACCCCGGCGATCTCCCCGCACGAGGCATCGATGTCCCGCGGCACCGCCAAGTCGACCAGCAGCATCGGCGCCCCGCCGCGCAGCGCCATCACCTCGGACAGCTCACGGGCCTCCAGCAGCAGGTGCGGCGAGGCCGTCGCGGCGACGACGATGTCGGCCCGCCCGAGCGCCTCGGGCAGCTCGTCGAAGCTGACACTCCGCCCCCCGTAGCGCTTGGCCAGGCTCACCGCCCGGTCCCGGCGCCGGGTGGCGACGAACACCGTCTGGCAGCCACTGTCGGCCAGCGCGCGCGCCGTCAACTCACTCGTCTCCCCGGTCCCCACGATCACCACGTCGCGGCCCTCCAGCGCTCCCAGGCGTTCCTTGGCCAGCGCGACCGCCACGGCCGGGAGGCTGAGCTGGCGCTCGCCGATCGCCGTCTCCGTGCGCACCCGCTTCCCCGCCGCCAGCGCCGCCTTGAACAGATGGTTGGTCAGCGGCCCGGCCGCATCCTGGGCCAGCGCGGCCTCGTAGGCGCGCTTGATCTGACCCTGGATCTCCGCCTCCCCGACGATCATCGACTCGAGCCCAGCCGTAACCCGGTACAGGTGGCGTGCCGCGTCGCAGTTGCGATGCGAGTAGATCGCCGAGGCGAGCCCGGTCGGCCTGATCCCGGCCTGGCTGGCCAGCATCGCCAGCACCAGGCTCTCCGCCTCCACGGGGTCGCCGACGACGAGGTAGAGCTCGGTCCGGTTGCACGTGGAGATCGCCACCGCCTCGTGCACCTCGCCCGCGCCACGGAGATCGCGCACGAAGTCGCCGGCCCGGGCCTCGGGCAGCGCCAGGCGCTCACGCACCTCAACCGGCGCGGTCTTGTGCGAGACGCCGATCGCCAGCAGCTCGCTCACGCTAGGCCTCCGCTCGCCATCCAGGCTCGCCTTCTGGAGGCCGCGTGAGTCGTCCGGCTCCGACCGGCTCCGCCTCACGCTCATGCGCCCCGGCTTGCTGGTCGGCCCGGACGTCGCGCGTCAGCTCCGCCAGCTCACGCTCGGTGCGGCCCAGCCTGAGCGCCATGATCGCGACGTAGACCAACAGCAGCAGCACAAACACGATGTAGGCGGCAGCCACGTACTTGCCGGCCGTGTGCAGGGGCAGGGCCGGGGTGGCCGCGAGGATCAGGCTCATGACGGCGCCGCGCTCCGCCGCGAGGGCCTGAACTCGTCCTCGCCGAGGATCAGCCGCCGCAGGGCCCGGGTCTGCCTGCGCGCGTTCTTGGCCGCCATCTCGTACTTCCACAGCGTCATGTAGAGCAGCGCAACGCCGATCAGGGCAATCGTGAAGGTCAGCCGCATCGAACCGGGAAGCTGGCCGCCACTGAACGTAAGCACCCGCGGATGGACGAGTCCCTGAGCCAACCGCACGGCGATGAAGTTCAGCGGCACGAACGCGCCGGCGACGATCGCGAACACGCTGGCGTAGCGTGCCTGGCGTTCTGGATCCTCGATCGAGAAGCGCAGGGGCTGGTAGGTCGCGAACATCAGCACCACGATCAAGAACGACACCAGCGTCGGCTCATTCCAGACCCACCAGTGCCCCCAGGAGGCCTTGGCCCAGATCGAGCCCGTGATCAGCGCGCCGACCGAGAAGATCAGGGCCATGTGGATCGCCACGTAGGCCCGCATGTCCCACTTACGCTCGCCGGTGCGCAGGTGGCCGATCGCCATTACACCGCCGAGGATGAAGCCGCACAGAGACACGATCGACAGCGGCACGTGGATGTAGAAGATCTTCTGTACGAAGCCCTGGTCAGCGTCGAGGGGCGCGTAGAAGAACACCAGCGCCAGGGCGAGGGTGATGAAGACGACGGTGGCGAGGGACAGGCTGCGCAGGCCACGCCCGTGGGTGATCACTTTAGTCCTCCAGGAGGAAATCGAAAACCGCGTAAGCCAGCAGGGCGAACACCAGATCATAGAGCCCGAGGATCGCCAGCCACTTGCCCGGCGGGGACCCAGGACCATGGACCGCCAGCAGCGGCCCGGCCGCGCGTGCGGTTCCGATCAGCGCCGGGATCAGCAGCGGCAAGCCGATGATCGGGCCGATCAGATCGCGGGCGCGGGTATGGACGGCGATCGCGGAGACCAGGGTGCCGATCACGGCAAATGCGAGGTTTGACAGGGCGAGCACCCCAATCAGCCCCAGCAGCGGGGGTCCGAGCGACGGACCGAGCAGGAGCAGTCCGAAGGCCGGCACGGCGATCACTTCCAGCACGACCAGAAACGTGAACAGGCCGGCCGCCTTGGCCACCAGCATCGCGCTTCGGTCCACGGGGGCAAGCAGGAACCCGTCAAAGCCGCCCTGCTCTCGCTCGGCGACGAACAGCCGGTTGATCCCGAGCAGCGCGGCGAACAGCAACGTCGCGGTCAGCACTCCGGCGGCTAGCTGGCCATCCACGCTCACGCGGTTGAGGGCGAAATGGAAGATCACGAAGCTGCTCAGCGAAAACAGCGCCATCGCCGGGATCGTCTCGAACGTCCGCAGCTCCAGCAGCAGGTCTTTGCGCAGCACGGCCAGCGCGCTCTTCATGCGTACAGCGCCCTCAGCGCGGCTTCGCTCAGCTCGTCGGGAGGGCCAAGGAACGCGGCGCGCCCATCCCTGAGTCCCAGCACGAGGTCAGCCTCGGCGAGCGCTGAGTTCGGGTCGTGCGTGGTGATAACCCGGGTGCAGCCGCTGGAGCGGCCGATCAGCGGCTCCACCAGCTCCCCGGCGCCGGGGTCGAGATTCGCCCGCGGCTCGTCGAGGAGGAGGAGCTCCGGTGAATGCAGGACGGAACGACACACGGCCACGCGCTGCACCATCCCGCGGCTGAGTTGCCCCACCGGCTCGTTGCCGCGCTGGCCCATGTTCACCGCGCTCAGGAGCTCTTCGATCCGGTCCTGGGGCACGTCGTGAAGTCGCGCGTGGTAGCGGAGGTTCTCCCGCGCGGTCAGGTCCCGGTAGAGCAGCGGATCGTGGGCGAGCAGGCCCAGCCTGGCCCGCACCGCGAACGCCCGGCGGGGCAGCGCCTCGCCGAACACCTCGAGCTCGCCGGCATGTGGGCGCAGCAGCGTCGACAGGATCCGCAGCAGCGTCGACTTGCCTGCCCCGTTACGTCCGAGCACCGCGAGTGTCGCGCCCGCCGGTAGTCGTAGCGAGACGTCTCTCAGCGCGGTCCGCTCGCCGAAGTGGCGCGTGAGCCCGCGCAGTTCAACCGCGGGGAGGTCGGGCACACCGTGACGCTGCGTCGATTCGCATGGCGCGCGACAGCATAGGCGGGGCGGCTCGCGCTTGACCTGCGTCCGCGGAACAGGTCTAGCCGTGGCCAGCTTCGTGGCCGCCCTTGCGCCCCCCCTCGCGCGCCAGCGTCGCCACCACATGCTCAAGTGTCGGCGCGATCACCGGAAACAGCTCCGTGATCGCCTTCGGGTTTCCGGGAAAGTTCACGATCAGGGTCCGGCCGGCGATGCCCGAGACCCCCCGGGTCAGGATCCCGAGCGGGGTATGACGAAGCGACTCGGCGCGCATCGCCTCTGCGAATCCGGGGGCCTCGCGGTCGATCACGGCCCGGGTCGCCTCCGGGGTCACGTCGTCGGGCGTAAATCCGGTGCCTCCGGTGGTGAACACCAGCGAGACGTTCGCCTGAGCGGCGGAGAACCGCCGCAGCGTGCCCTCGATCAGGCCGCGGTCGTCGCTCACCACCTCCTGCGCCACCACGCTCACGCCGGCCGCCGCTGCCAACCGCGCCAGCGCGGGGCCCGAGGCGTCCTCGCAGGCCCCCGACGCGACGGACGTCGAGATCGTGATGATGGCCGCGTTCAAGGCAACTCAGAAGCCCGAAATCGGGGTCCGGCACTGAGGACGCCGTGCTGGAGGCGCGTCACCGGGCTCACTCCCGCCGCCACTCCCCGGACTTCCCGCCCGACTTCTCGACCAGAACCACCTCGGCGATCTCGGCGCCCCGCTCGATCCCCTTGACCATGTCGTAGATCGTCAGGGCCGCGACGCTGGCGGCGATGAGTGCCTCCATCTCCACGCCGGTGGGCCCCATCGTGCAGGCCTCGGCGGTCAAACGAATCTCGCCCGCTTCGGCGTCAACGGTGCCCTCGACGCCGACGAACGACAGCGCGAGCGGGTGGCACAGGGGAATCAGCTCCGACGTTCGCTTGGCGGCCTGGATGCCGGCGATCCTGGCCACGCCGAGCACATCGCCCTTGGGGGCGTCGCCCGCCAGAACGGCGGCCGCGGTGGCCGGCGAAACCCTGACTACTGCACGGGCGACCGCCCGCCGTGAACTCGCCGCCTTGGCCCCGACGTCGACCATCCGGGCGCTGCCGGCGCTGTCCAGATGCGTCAGCTGGGGTGGTTCTTCGCTCACGCCGGCGCGTGGGTGCGCTGGGCGGCCTCGATCAGGTCGCGCACGGCCTGCGCGTCGCCGGCCCGGAGCAGCTCGACCGGGTCCGGCTCGCCGTTGACGATCGACTCGAAGAACTCCTTGCGCTCCTGATAGCTCGGAAGCGTGGCCTTGGCCCAGCCGCGGACGTCATTGAGCATCACCGCGAGCATCGCGTAAGGCTCGCCAAACATCTCGCCGATCTCGCGCTTCATGCGCTTGGCCAGCGCGGGCGAGGCGCCGGCAGTGGAGATCGCCACCGCCAGGGGTCCAGTGCGGACGATCGCGGGCAGGATGAAGTTGCACAGCGGCGGCACGTCGACGACGTTGATCAGCATCGCGCGGCGCTCGGCGTCGTCGAACACGCGAATGTTGATGTCGGTGTCGCTGGTCGCGGCGATCACGATCAGGCTGCCCTCCAGGTCACGGGTCTCGTATTCACGCTGCTCCCAGCGGATCGACCCCTCGCGAGCCAGCTCGGCCAGCGCGGGATGAGCTTCGGGCGCGACCAGCGTCACGTCGCCGTCGCAGGCCAGCAGACCCTCCACCTTCTCGAGCCCGATGTCGCCACCACCGACCACCAGGCAGCGCCGTCCCTTCAGCCGCAGGCAGGCGATGTAGAACGGTGTCTCCAGCATGTCCCTGACGCACGACTGGTCGCAGATCCCCTTACGGAACTGACAGACGCATTCCTTGCCGAGGTAGGCCTGAGCGGGCACGCCTCTAAGGGTAGCCAGGGACCCGACCCGGCGGCCCGGGATGCGCGGCAGACTGCCTACCGCTTGACGGCGTCGCGGGCGAGCCGAGCGCCGACCTTGACCAGCGGGGCGATCCCATCCCTGAGCGCGCCGGCTCGGATCGACGGGCGTCCGTAGAGGATCGTCGCCGTTTGCCGCAAGGCCTGACCCAGCGTTTCGTCGTACGGGTGCCACCAGGCGTTCCGGACGGTCGAAGGCTCCCACACGCGCAGCTTGATGTTGACGCACTCGTAGAGTCCGAACTTGGAGTGGGTGCGGCCGAGGCCAGACGCCTTGACGCCACCCCACGAGCATTGGCAGGCGCCGTGACTGAACATGTGATCGTTGATCCAGACCATCCCGGACTCGATCTCACGTGCGATCCGCTCGCCCTTGCTGCGATCGCACGTCCAGACCGACGCGCCCAGCCCGAAATCGCTGTCGTTGGCCAGCGAGACGGCTTCGTCCTCTGACTCGACGACGACGATCGGCAGCACCGGCCCGAAGATCTCCTCGCGCATGATTCGCATTTCGTGGGTGACCCCGGTGAGCACGGTGGGGGCGTAGAACGCCCCGTGCGGAAAACCCTCGGGCGCCGGCACTGGGCCCCCGCAATTCAGGGTTGCGCCGGCGAGGACGGCATCGTCGACGAGCTCGTGGACGAGCTCGAACTGGTCGCGCGTGACCATCGGGCCGATCTCGGTGTCCCACTCCATTGGATCGCCGACCCGCAGCTTCTGGGCCCCCGCCACCACTCCGGCAATGAACCGCTCGGCGACTTCACCCATCACGTAAACGCGCTCGATGCCGGAGCACGTCTGTCCTGCGTTGGCGAACCCACCCCAGAGCGCTCCGGCGATCGCGTGCTCGAGGTTGCAGTCCGGCAGCACGATCATCGGATCCTTGCCCCCGAGCTCGAGCACCGTGCCCTTGAGGCGCTTGGCACACGCCTCGCCGACGCCACGGCCGGTCTTCACCGAACCGGTGAAGAAGACCTTGGCCACACGCGAGTCGATCAGCGCGGGGCCGGTGCCGGGACCGTGGATCGCCCGGACGAGGCCTTCCGGTACGCCGGCCCGCTCGAACACCCGACCGATCCGCTCCCCGATCAGCGGGGTCAGCGATGCCGGCTTGAGCACGACGCCGTTGCCGGCCATCAGCGCCAGCGCCACCTCGACGAACGGGATGCTCCACGGATAGTTCCAGGGCGAGATGACCCCGATCACCCCGAGCGGCTCGTAGGTGAAAGCTGCGCTCTTGGTCTTCAGAAACACCTGCGAGATGGGGATCTTCTCGTCGGAGAGGATCTCGATCCCGGCGTGGCCGATCCACCGCAGCGCATCGATCGTCGGCAGGATCTCCATCGAGAAGGCCTCGTTGCGGGGCTTTCCCTGCTCACGGACGATCAGGTCCCGGATCTCGTCGGCTTCGTCGATCAGCACCTGAGCGGCCCGGTCGAGGTAGCGAGCCCGATCCGCGAGCGTCAGCTGGGCCCAGAACCGCTGGACCTTGGCGACGTCGTCGACCACCGCAGCGACCTGTTCAGGCGCGGTGATCGGCACGGTCCCGACGCGGTCCCCGGTAGCCGGATTGCGCGACTCCAGCTGATCGATGCCAGCGGCGATTGCCACGGGCCCAGACTACCGTTCGGCGTCTAGGCGGCGCGGGCCCGGGCTACGGCGGTGGCCCGTCCGATCAGCGCTCGAGTCAGCAGCTCGTCGAGGCCCTCGGCCTGCTCTGCGTCCGCCACCAATGTGTCCGGCCGGATCTGGCCGCCCGGCGCGAGGTCAATCGCGCCGATCCCGACCATCGCCTCCCGCGAGTCGAGCAGCACGGTGGCACAGATGACCAGGCGCCGCCGCGGATCGAACCGGACGAGCCGAGCCGCTTCCAGCTCCTCGGGCCCGCGCCCCTGGGAGCGCAGAAGCTCCCGGATCGCGGGAGCATCTCGCAGCTGTGGCAGCCGCAAGCGCACGCGGGGACCGCGTGGAAGTAGGTAGGAGCTGGCCAGTAGGGCGCCGGGATCAAAGCTCGACTTCACTTCCTACAGGGTAGTAGCTTGATTCCACGGGCGGTGAAGCGGGCGTAAAAATGCGGTAAGCCCGCTCAGCCTCGGCCGCGCGCTCGCCGAATCGCCTCCAGGCGCTCCACGAGCCCGGCCTCGGCGTCATCCGGGACGTAGAACCGCTGCCCGATGGCGGAATCCGGCAACAGCTCCTGGGGTGAAACGTGCCCAGCACGCCGATGGGGATTGTCATAGTCGCCGTCCTTGCGCGTGGACGAGCGCAGGTGGGCCGGCGGCGCCGATGCCCCCCGATCGCGGAGGTGCTCCCGCGCCGCGAACACGGCCCGCTTGGTGGCATCGGACTTCGGTGCCAACGACAGATAGATCGCCGCCTGGGCGAGCGCGAACTGGCATTCAGGGAGCCCAACGTGTTCCACCGCCGCCGCGGCGGCGGTGGCCACGACCAGGGCCTGCGGATCGGCGTTGCCGATGTCCTCGGAGGCGAGCACGACCATCCTCCGGACGATGAAGCGAGGATCCTCGCCCCCCTCGAGCATCACGGCCAGGTAGTAGAGCGAGGCGTCGGGATCGGAGCCCCGGGTCGCCTTGATCCAGGCCGAGATCGTGTCGTAGTGGCGATCGGCCTGACGGTCGTAGAGGATCGCCCGTCGCTGGAGCGCGTCCTCGGCCTGCGCCAGGGTCACCTCGTCGCCGGCCGCGGACTCGCAGGCGAGCTCGAGCGCGTTGAGCGCCGTGCGGGCGTCACCGGCCGAGCGCTCGGCCAGGAACTCGAGTGCCTCCGGAGCGAGCCTCGTGCCGGAACCGCACTCGCCGCGGGCCATGGCTCGCTGCAGCAGCACGGTGATGTCCTGCGTGGTGAGGACATCCAGCTCGTAAACGTGGGTACGCGAGATGAGCGCCGAATTGACCTCGAAGTACGGGTTCTCCGTGGTGGCGCCGATCAGCGTGACCAGCCCCTCCTCGACCGCGGGCAGGAGGGCATCCTGCTGGGCCTTGTTGAAGCGATGGATCTCATCCAGGAAGAACACGGTCCGTTTGCCACCCCCCCGCAATCGCTGGCGCGCGCGCTCGAGCACCGCCCGCACCTCGGCGCGGCCGGCCTGGACCGCACTCTCCTCCTCGAACGCGGCGTCGGAGGCTTCGGCGGCCAGCCGCGCCAGCGTCGTCTTGCCGGTTCCGGGCGGCCCGTGCAGGATCATCGAGTGCGGGTGACCCTCCTCCAGCGCCCGGCGCAGGGCCGAGCCCGCGGCGAGCAGTCGATCCTGCCCGACGAACTCCTCAAACGTCCGCGGGCGCATCCTGGCCGCCAGCGGCGCACCAGCGTCGGGCGCCGGCGCATCGCCGCGCGTGTCATCGCTGTCGAACAGCTGCTCCATGATTGAAGTATGCGGGCTAGGGCGATGCCCTCAGCGGCCGACGATCGCCAGTGCAGCATCGTGCACCAGACCGTTTGTCGCGATCCCGTCGCCGCCGCCGGCTCCGGGGGCACCGGAGAGGTCGGTGAAACGGCCTCCGGCCTCCTCGACCACGACGGCAACCGCGGCCAGGTCCCAGATCGACACCGCGGGGTCCAGCGCGATCTCGGCGGCTCCCTCGGCGACCAGCATGTACTGCCAGGCGTCGCCGACACCGCGGGTGCGCCAGCAGCTTCGCCCGAGCTCGACGAGCGCGTCCAGACGGCCGATTGCGTCCCAATCCTCGATCCCGCCCCAGGCCAGCTGGGCATCGCCCAGGCTGGCGATGCTCGACACCCGGATCGGAGCACCGTCGGCGAACGAGCCCGCCCCCCGGGAGGCCCACCACCGCCGCCCCGCGGCGGGAGCGGAGACGACCCCGACGGTTAGATCCGCGTCGACGGAGAGTGCGATCAAGCTCGACCAGGTGGGCATCCCGCGGACGTAGCTCTTGGTGCCGTCGATGGGATCGATGATCCAGCGCCGGGCACTGCCGGTCCTGAGCACGTCTTCGTACTCCTCGCCGATCACCGCGTCCTCAGGACGAGCCTCGGCCAGCCGAGCTCGGATCGCTTGCTCCACCGCACGATCGGCTTCGGTCACGGGGGTCAGATCGGGCTTGGTCTCGATCAGGAGATCGTCGGCTCGGTAGCGGCGCAGCGTGATCTCGTCGGCCAGATCGGCCAGCTCCAGCGCGAGCGCGAGATCCTCGGAGGTGGCGGCCACGTCGCATGACTCTACGAGAGTTGATCGCGGGTTAGGCTCTGTGCATGCACAGCTCCGAGCTCCAGAACGAGACCACCGAGGTGCTGACGGAGCTCGTCCGCTTCAACACGGTCAACCCTCCCGGCAACGAGCGTCCGGCGATCGAGCACCTCGAGCGCTACCTCGCCGCCGCGGGTTTCGAGACCGAGATCCTCGCCACCAGCGAGTCACGCCCGAACCTGATCGCGAATCTCACCGGAGAGGCCGACGGTCCGACGCTCGTCCTGCTCGGGCACGTCGACACCGTGCTTGCGGATCCGAGCGAATGGCAACACGACCCGTGGTCGGGGGACGTGGAAGATGGCTTTCTGTGGGGACGCGGGGCACTCGACATGAAGTCCCAGGTCGCCGCCGAGGCAGTGGCCGGAGCGACGCTGGCGCGAGCCGGCTGGCGTCCGGCGCGCGGGACCCTCCGGCTGGTGTTCGTGGCCGACGAAGAGACCGGTGGCGAGGTCGGTGCGCGGTGGCTGTGCGAGCAACATCCCGACAAGGTCCGCTGCGACATGCTGCTCAACGAGGGCGGCGGCGGGGTGTTCAAGTACGACGGGCGCCGCCGGTACGGCGTCTGCTGCGCCGAGAAGGGAATCTTCCGCTTCACCATCACCGCAATCGGAGCGGCGGGACACGCATCCCTGCCCAAGACCGGCGAGAACGCGTTGCTGAAGTTGGGCCCGGTGCTGCTGAAGCTCGCCGGTGCGCCAACGTCGTTCAACGTCACCGACGGGCCGGCCGCGCTCCTGCGCGGACTGGGTCAGGATCCGGAGGACCCAGCGGCGGCGCTGGAACAGATCGCCGCGCAGGAACCCGCGCTGCTGACCCTGATCGAGCCGATGCTCGGAGTGACGCTGACGCCGACGATGGCCCATGCCTCCGACAAGGTGAACGTGATTCCCTCGCGCGCGTCGCTCAAGGTCGACTGCCGGGTTCCTCCCGGCCTCGGCGAAGCGGCAGCGCGCACGCGGATCAAGGAGGTGCTCGGCGAGCTGCACGACGAGGTCCAGATTCGGTTCACCGAGACGGTGACGGGAAACCAGTCGGCGATCGACACGCCGCTGATGGACACGATCGAGCGTTGGATTGCCGCCAACGATCCGGGCGCGGCGACCGTGCCGGTGATCCTGCCGGGGTTCTCGGACTCGCGCTGGTTCCGTGAGGCGTTTCCGGATTGTGTGGCCTACGGCTTCTTTCCTCAGCGCGACCAGACGCTGCTCGAGGCTGCGCCGCTGGTCCACAACGCCGACGAGCGGATCGACGTGCGTGACCTCGGCTTCGCCGCGGGCTGCTACGCGGACCTGGCCACCGAGCTTCTGGGCTGAGGCGCACCGCGGAGCTGGCGCGTCGCGCGCGGGATCAGACTCCCGGCCAGCAGCACGAGACCGATCGCGCTGCCGACACCGAGCACCGTCCGAGCGCCCAGGCTGGCGGCGAGCGGACCGGCCACGGCGAAGCCGACCGGCATCAGGGCGAGCGAGCCCATCCAGTCCCACGCGCTGACGCGCGAGAGCGCGGACGCGGGGATGTACTGCGCCAGCGCGGTCTCCCACCAGATCATCATCAACGAGAACGCGAACCCGGTCGCGACGGCGAACACCACCACCACCGCCACCGGCGCTCCGAGCGCGAGCGCACCGTTTTGCAGCGGCCACGCGAGGACCAACAGCAGCCCCGCCCGCAGCGGCCGGGCAGGACGCCAGCGCAGACCGATGACCGCGCCGAACACGGCGCCGGCACCGGCCAGGCTCTCGAGCACGCCGAACACGCCCGCGCTGCCGTAGAGGTCCCGGGCGACCACGGGTGCGAGCGAATACCACTGCGCATACACGCACAGCACCGCACCGGTGAAGGCCACGATCGTCACCCACACCCAGCTCCGGGAGCGGACCTCGCGCCAGCCGGAGCGCAGCTCCTGCCACATCGGCGCCGCCGGTGCCTGCTCGCCGCGGGGCCGGGGATGAACGCGGAGCAGCAGCACCGCGCTGAGCAGAAAGCTCCCAGCGTCGAACACGAAGGCTTCGCCGGCGCCGAGACCGAGCACGAGCGCGGTGGCCAAGGCCGGACCGACGAGGAACGCGACGTTGGCCGTCGATTCCGTGAGCGCGCGGGCATCCTGGATCAGCTCCTCGGGCACGGTCTGGGGCAGGAGCCCGGTGTAGGCCGGCTGGAAGAACGCCCGCGCGGCGCCGAACAACGCCTCGATCACCACGAGCTCCCAGATCCGCACCGTGCCGGCGAAGATCAGGATCGCCACGATCACGTGCAGGACGCAGCGGATCCCATCGGTCACGATCATGATCCGGTGGCGCGGGAGCCGGTCCGCCCACACGCCGCCGAACAGGATCAGCGCGACCAGCGTCACCGCCTGCGCGCCCAGCACCAGCCCCAGGTCGGTCGGCGAGCCGGTCCGCTGGGTGATGAACAGCGCCAGGGCCACGACCACGACCTGGTCGCCGACCGCGCTCGCGGACTGGCCGAGGAACAGATATCGGAAATTCTCGTAGCGCAGGACGCGCAGATAGGCACTCATCGGACCCTCTTCACTGACGGAAACGACGGGACGATCAAGCAGCCGCGGATGCCCTCAGCGGGCGGCGGCAGCGGGAGCAGCGGTTTCGGTCAGATGCTGAGCATCGCCCGGCGAATGTACCCACCCGATCGCCGGATGGCAAGCCCTCAGGCCGACGGCGAGAGCTCGAACTTCAACGAGAAGAAGTCGAGCGCGTGGGGCAGCGGCTTGTGTGGATCGAGACCGGGTTGCTCAAGCCGCACCGCGCGCTCACGCAGGACCGTTCCGAGCATCGCCTTGCCCACGAGCAGCGACAGACCGACCCCGGGGCAACCCTGGGGCCCGTGGCTGAAATGATTGAACTGCCAGTCATCGTCGGCATCCCCGCTCAGCCACCGCTCCGGGGCGAAGCGGTCGGCGAACTCCACGGCTTCCCGGTCACGGTGGTTGAACGTGTTGACGATCAGCAGCTGGGTTCCCTCCGGGACCGTGACCCCGCTCCAGTCGGTCTCATGCGCGGTCACGCGCGAGAGCATTGAGGTGGTCGGCCAGAGGCGCATCGCCTCCTGCAGGCACGCGCCCAGAAATGCGTCGTCGGCGCAGGCGCGCTCACGCTCAGGCTCGTGCACTGCCAGCAGCGCAAGGCAACGGAGCGCGTTGATCGCGAGCGTGTCGCCGAGCGCGAAGAGCCAATGGGTCACCTGCGCCGCCGGCCGGGTCCGCTCGGTGCTTGGCGCGCGCTCGAAGCACCCCACCAGCGCGCCCTCCTCGGCGGCTTCGACGTAGCGCTGCAGGCGCTCCGAGTAGCGCTCGAGCAGCCCCGCATCGCCCCGGCCGGGCGGATTTGCCTTGTCCATCAGCTCTCCGAGCAGCCGCGAGAGCTCGTCGTCATCGGCCGCCCCGAGGCCGAGGATGACCTGCCGCGCCACCCGGCGAACGGCAGCGTTCCATCGCTCCCAGTCGAGCTGTGCGGGCAGCGCCTGCGCCTCCTGCACCGCGACCGCGGCGAACTGATCGCCGAGCCGGTGGCTGGGCTCGTTCGTGTCGAGCACCGCCTCGGTGAACCGGCGGCGCTCTGACCACTCCGGATCCCGTGAGATGGTCAGGGCGTCCGGCTGGAAGTGCTCCATCCCGCTCTTCTTGGGCTCCGGGTCGGCGGCGAAGGGATCGGGCGAGCCTCCGAGGCCGTGGCGGATCGCGTCGCGGCCCAGCAGCAGCAACGCCTCGTCCTTGGCCACACGGATCCACAGGGGCCCTTCGCCGTAGCTGCGGCGCAGGCCGTTGATGAACGACACCGCGAGGCCGTCGGCGCCCGTTTTGGTCGCCGCGGCGGCGGCCGTCCGGCGACGGCGGAACAAGCCCTGGATGACATTCGGGGCCGCGACCTGCGCGGTGAACCGCAGCCCTTCGATCAACGACGCGTGCGGAAAGTCCTTGTCTGCCAAGCCGGGCGCGACCCTACCACGACAACAGCCGCGGTCGTGGCTCGCGCGGCCCCTAAATAGAATCCCGGCATGCCGAGCCGCCTTGACCCGCAGATCTTCCGGCTCCCGGTCGACCGAATTCGCAGCGGCTATTACTCCGACGCCTATTTCGTCTACACCAAGCAGCTGCTCGAGGACGAGAACCATCATCCGCGCGTGACCATGCAGGTCTTCCAGAAGCAGCGATCGCTGCTCGGCGGGATCGATGAGGCGATCGCCGTGCTGAAGCTCTGTGCAGGCCGCGGCGAAGGCGGCGAGTGGGAGTCCGGCTGGGACTCGCTCAAGGTGCACGCGCTGCACGAAGGCGACCGGATCGCGCCGCGAGAGGCGGTGATGACAATCGAGGGCGACTACAGCCTGTTCGCGCATCTGGAGACCGTGTACCTGGGCGTGATGGCGCGCCGGTCGCTGATCATGCATAACGTCGCGGAGGTGGTCCAGGCGGCGCGCGGCAAGCAGATCTTCTATTTCCCCGCCCGTCACGACCATTGGCTCGTCCAGACCGGCGACGGCTGGAGCGCGCACGTCGCCGGCGCGATCGGCGTCTCGACCGATGCCCAGGCCTCGTGGTGGGGAGGGACGGGGATCGGCACCGTGCCGCACGGCCTGATCGCGGCTTACGGCGGCGACACCGTGCGCGCCGCGGAGTTGTTCGCCCGGCGCTACCGCAAGGAGATGAACATCACCGTGCTGGTCGATTGGGAGAACGACTCGGTGCGCACCGCGCTCGACGTGGCGCGAGCCCTCGGGCCCGATCTGTGGGGAGTGCGCCTGGACACCTCGGAGCTGCTCGTCGACCGCGCGCTGCAGGACGAGATGGGCGACTTCAAACCGACCGGGGTGAACCCGCGACTGGTTGAGAAGGTTCGCTCCGCCCTCGACGCCGAGGGCTTCCAGCAGATCCGCATCGTGGCCAGCGGCGGCTTCACCGCGGCGCGGATCGCCGAGTTCGAAGCCGCGGAAGTCCCCGTCGATGCCTACGGCGTCGGCTCGTCGCTGATCCGCGGCGAAAACGACTTCACGGCCGACGTGGTGACCGTCGATGGGCGTCCCTGTTCGAAGGTAGGACGCCATGCCACGCCGAATCTCCGCCTTGAGCGGGTTGAGTGATCCTCGCCCAACACCTGGCCGCGGCGCGGCAGGACCGGCGCCTGTACTCGCTCAGTATCCTCCGCCGCCGATGCTGTCCACAATCGACCATGTGGGCGTCGCGGTGCAGGACATCGAGACGGCGCTCCTGCTGTACCGCGATGCGCTGCGGATGCCGCAGGTCCACCGCGAGACGGTGTCCGACCAGGGTGTGGACGCGGTCCTGCTCGACGTCGGCGATGCCCACGTGGAGCTGCTGGCGCCGCTGGGGCCTGACACCGCCGTGGGCAAGTTCCTCGCGCGGAGGGGACCTGGCCTGCATCACGTGGCCTACCGTGTGGCTGACATCGAGGAGACCCTGCGCCAGCTGTCCGCGGCCGGACTGCGCCTGATCGACGAGCAACCACGGATCGGCATCCGGGGCTCACGAGTGGCGTTCCTGCACCCGGCGTCGACGGGCGGCGTCCTAACCGAAATCGTCCAGCCAGCTAACGGCGGAGACCACTAGATATGGCAGATGACAAGCCACAGAAGATCAATATCGGATTCGTCGGGAGCCAGATCCTGAGCGCGCGGGTGGCGCCAGGGGAGCTCACGCGCCTGCGCAATGCGCTCGGGTCGGAGGGCTGGCATGAGCTCACCGCTGAGGACGGGACGATCGCGCTCGACCTGAGCAAGGTCGTCTACGTGCTCGTCGACCACGAGGGTCACCGGGTCGGCTTCGGGACCTGAGCGGCGGCTTGCTCGCGCCGCTACTGAAGGTGGACCGGGATGCGCTGCTGGTCCTCCGCACGCGCGGGCATGACCCGCGGATCGAGCGGGCGGTGGCGGCCTACTCGCGAACCGGCGAGCACGCGGCATGCTGGTTGTTGCTCGGCGTGACCGGCGCGCTGTGCGACCGCGACGGTTGGCGGCGGGCGCGGTGGCGCCGCGGCCTGCGTGTCATAGCCGGGTCCTATGCGCTGAACTACGCGGTCAAGGTGACGACGCGCCGGCGGCGGCCCGAGCTGCCGGGCTTGCCCCCGTTGACGGGCACGGTGTCCGGGCTGTCGCTGCCGAGCGCCCACGCGACTTCGTCGTTCGCCGCGGCACGGGCGTTCAGCGGCCTGCTCCCGTCGGCGATGCTGTACGCCGCGGCCGCGTGCTTGGCCGTGAGCCGGCCCTATCTCGGCGTCCACTACCCGAGCGACGTGCTGGCCGGCGCGGCCTTGGGCACGGCGGTGGACGCGGCCTGGCCGAGCGCTGGCTGGAGCGATTTTCCATGAAGGTCGGGATCGTGGGGATGCCCAACGCCGGGAAGTCGTCGCTGTTCCGCGCCCTGACCGGGGTGGCGGCCGAGGCGGCCAATTACCCGTTCACCACGATCGAGCCGAACATCGCCGTGGTCCCGGTGCTCGATCAGCGCCTCGACGCCGTCGCCGCGACGGTGAGGGCCTCCAACGTGGTCCCGGACACAATCGAGTTTCACGACATCGCGGGCCTGGTCGCGGGAGCCCATCGAGGCGAGGGTCTGGGCAACCAGTTTCTGGCCAACATCCGGGAGACCGACGCGATCGTCCACGTCGTACGTGCCCACAATGATCAGGGCGTCGTCCACCCCGAGGGCCGGGTCGATCCGATGGCGGACATCGAGACGATCGAGACCGAACTGATCTACGCCGACCTCGAGCAGGCCGAGCGCCGGCACGATCGCGTCGTGCGCCAGGCCCGCGGGGGGGATCGCCACGCGATCGCGGAGGAGCGGTGGCTAGCCGCCCTGATCGAGGCTCTGCAGGCCGGCAGGCCGGCGCGGACGGTGGCGCCCCCGGCCGACGCCGCCGACGCGATGAAGCTGCTCTCGCCGTTGACCGGGAAGCCGGTGCTGTTCGTGATCAACGTCGACGAGGGCAGCTCCGACGTGCCTGCGGAGCTGCTCGGATACGCCACCGCCCAAGGCGCCGCGGCAGTCGCCGTGTCGGCCCGGCTCGAATCCGAGCTCGGGGAGCTCGAGGATGAGGACGCCGCCGCGATGCGCGCGGACCTCGGGCTCAGTGAATCCGGGCTGGCCACAGTGATCCGCGGCGCGTTCTCGCTGTTGGCGCTGGTCGCCTTCTTCACCGCCGGTGAGGACAAGCCCGCGCAGTCATGGCACCTTCGCTCGGGCCTGTCGGTGTGGCATGCCGCCGGGATGATTCACAGCGACATCCAGCGCGGTTTCGTCCGCGCCGAGGTCGTGAGCTGGCAGGCACTGGTCGACGCCGGCGGGTACGCCGGCGCCCGCGACCGCGGCGAGCTGCGCCTGGAGGGCCGGGATTACGTGGTCGCCGACGGCGACGTGATCACGGTGAAGTTCACGCCTTAGCGTTCGTCGATAGACGGTCGCGCAGCTCACCTGGCGAATGCCGGCAGGTGAGTGAACTGCTGGCGCGCGACCGCGTAGGCGGGCTTCTCGCTGCCGTCGTAGGCGATCAGGCCCTTGTGATGGATGCCGTCGGCGATGGCGCCGGCGGGCAGCGAGGCACCCCCGGTCCAGCCCGGCGAGACGGCGAACTCCCGCAGGGTCCAGTAGATCGAGCCGTTCATGAACGGCAGCCGATCGAGCACCTGGAGCGTGTTCGACAGGTAGCCGCTCTGGAAGCCATAGCTCCCCTTGATGGCGGCTGGGCCACCGAACACGCCTTCGGCGCCGAACTCCGAGAGCACCAGCGCCTGGTTGCGGTAGCGGGCGTGTGAGCGCCGCAGAAACGGAGTGAGCTGGTTGAAGTCGGCGATCGAGTGACCGGGTAAGCCGCTGTACCAACCGAAGTAGCTTGAGATCCCAAGCACGTCGAGCTTGGAGTAGATGCGCTGGGCCGGGAATCCCGGATAGCAATACGTATCGAGCGCCACCGGTGTCCCGGGATCAAGCCGGCGCACGAGCGCGGTCGCCTGCTGAAGGTAGGCGCGCGTTCCCGGCGAGCTGTCCGGGGTTGGCGTCAACTCGTTACCCACGGAATTGACGATCACCGAGGGATGGCTGCGGCCGCCGATCAGGGTCGAGCGCAGCAGCGAAAGGGCCCGGGCCCGGCCGCCGGCGGAGCGGAGGAACGCGTCCGCGTGGTCGACCGGTGGCTGTGCCCAAACCATGATCCCGGCCGCGTCGAGCGCGTCGAGCAGACGGGGACTGAGCAGGTAGTGCGCGCGGGTGATGTTCGCGCCGACCGATCGCAGCTCGGAGACGATCGTGTCGATATCGCCGTCGCTGAGCGCGGCCCCCCGGCCCGCAACATCCTCATGGATCGCGGCGCCGTGCAGCCAAAGACGGCGCCCGTTCAGATAGAGGACCCCCCGGCGCACCTGCACGCTGCGCAACCCGATGTTGAGCTCAGCCTGCTGCTCGACGCGTCCGCCGGCCTGCACCTGGATGTGCAAGGCGTACAGCGATGGATGCTCCGGCGACCACAGGGACAGCGGTCCACGCACGGGCACCTGAAAGCTGACCGGCGCCGACGCCCCCGGCCCCAGCGACGGTCCGAGGTGACGGACCGGCGTCACGACGGAGCCGGGCGGGCTCAGCCGCGCCACGAGATCCGAACGCAGCCGGCCGGTCGTGTTGTTCTGGAGCGTGCCCTGCACCGTCACGCTCGCGCAGCGATAGCCGCAACCGATCCGTGGAGTCGCCACCAGACCGCTCACCGAGATGCGTCCCACCGGCTCCAGCGACACGGGACCCAGGATTCCGCCCCAGTTCCACCAGTCCTCGGGCAGCGGGGCCGCGCCCTTGGTGTTCTCTACGCGGACGACCAGCAGGTTCGGGTCTCCCGCTCGGAGCGTGTCGGCGGGGAGACTGAACGGCGAGTAGGGATCGGTGTTAGACCCCAGCTCCGAACCGTTCAGCCACACCCGGGCGCTGCGGCGAACGCTCTCGAACCTGATTGCCCACGAACGCCCCGCGGTGATCGCCGGGGCCGTGAAGCGGACCGCGTACCAGCCGACGCCTCCGCGGTTGGAGGCCGGGGAGATCGTCGCGTTGAAGTCGTGTGGGAGCTCCACCGGGGCCCAGGCGGAGATCCCCGCAGATCTCTGCGCCCAGCTCTGAGCGAGACCGACGTTGCCGGGGTCGGTGGCGTAGCGCCAGCCGCTCGTGAGCGCGATCGGCAACGGCGGTTGCACGCTCGCAGGACCAACCACCGCCGCGGGCGAAACTGCGTCGGCACGCGCGGCGGTCACGCGTCTCTGGCTTCCCCGATGGCGATGCACGGCCCAGCCGGCGCCCAGCGCGGTGAAGACCAGCGCGCACCCAAGAAGCAGCGTCATCCGGGGTGACGGTCGGGACATCACGGATCGCCGGCGAGCGCTACAGGGCTGGCGTCCGAGTCGGGCACTAGAGATCGCTCAGCATCTCGGCCCGCTCCAGTCGCTCCGCCAGCCTCCCCATCCCGTAGCGGCGCGCCGCGTGAGCTCCCTGCTTGAGATCTGTCGCTCGGTCGCCGGGACGCTCGACGTCGACGATGCGCAAGGTCGCGATCTCCCGGAAGGCACGGAGCTGCTCAGCGTGCTCGGTCAGCGCGGCGCTCACGCGAGGGCGCTCGTGGATAGCGCCCGCTATCGCCCCCTCGAGCGAGCCGTGGCGCGTCAGCAGCTCAGCGGCTGTCTTGGCGCCGATCCCGGGGGCCCCTGGCAACCCGTCGGACGGGTCGCCCCGCAGAGCGATGAAGTCCGGAACCAGGTCCGGTGTGATCCCGTAGCGCTTGCGCACCTCCGCCGCGTCCACCTCTTCAAAACCGCTGAGGCCAGACTTCAGGTAGAGGACACGGGCCTGCTTGTCGACGCACTGATACATGTCCCGGTCTCCGGTGACGATCAGCGTCTCGCCGCCGGCCTGCGCCTCGATCTGCGCATAGGACCCGAGCAGATCATCGGCCTCCAACTTCTCCTCGGATGCGGTGCTCCAGCCGAACTCGCCGAACAGCTCCGGCGCATGCTCGAACTGCCACGCCAACGCGTCCGGCACCGCCGGACGGGCAGCGTGGTAGTCGGGGTACAACTCGGTGCGATACGCGGCTGCCTCAGCCCCGAAGCACATCACGATGGCGCGTGGATCACGGTCGGCGGCAATCCGCAACATCGCGTTCGTCGCTCCGAGCAGAGCGTTGACCGCGTGATCCTCGGCCCCTCGAATCGAGTCCGGGAGGGCGAAGAACGAGCGATAGAGCAGAAACGGGGCGTCGACTACGAGCAGCGGATCGGACACCGGACGCAGAGTAGAGATCAGCTCACAGTGACGGCGGTCCTGCGAGTCTGCTGTACACCAGGAGATGCGTTCCCGGCCCCCGTGCTGGAGCGCCATCGAGGGTTGCCTGGGGTGGGATGCGGTTAGATACGGGACTGTCATGGCGCAGCGAAGAGCTTCTGATGTTTTTGTCGAGTGCTTGGAGGCCGAAGGCGTGCGTTACGTGTTCGGTATTCCCGGCGAGGAAACGCTTGATCTGAACGAGTCCCTGGCCGATTCCTCGATTCAGTTCGTGCCCGTGCGGCACGAGCAGGGGGGCGCCTACATGGCCGATGCCTACGGGCGGCTCACCGGCCGAGCCGGCGTCTGCCTCGGCACCCTCGGACCTGGTGCCACCAATCTGATCACCGCCGTGGCCGACGCGACGCTTGACCGTGCCCCGCTCCTCGCCCTGACCGGACAGTCCGACCTCGAGCGGATGCACAAGGAATCACATCAGTACCTAGACCTCATCGGCATCATGCGGCCGATCGTGAAGTGGAACGCGCGGGTGTCGAGTCCCGAGATCGTTCCTGAGGTCGTCCGCAAGGCGTTCAAGGTCGCCGAATCGGAAAAGCCGGGCGCGACCCACCTCGAGCTACCCGAAGATGTGATGGGGCAGCCGCTCGACGCCCAGCCGCTGCTTCGCCGCGCCCCGGTTCAGCCGGAGCCGGGCGTCCGCGAGCTTCAACGGGCGGCCGAGATCATCGACGCCGCCGAGAACCCGATCGCACTCGCCGGTAACGGGGCGATCCGCGCCGGCGCCGCCCGCGCCCTGCGCGCGTTCGCGCAGGTGACCGGAATCCCGGTGGCGGAGACCTTCATGGCCAAGGGCCTGCTCGACTACCGAGACCCGCACGCGCTTGGAACGGTCGGCCTGCAGTCCCGGGATTACGAGGAGGCCGGATTCGAGGAAGCGGACGTCGTGGTCGCGATCGGATACGACCTGGTCGAGCACTCACCCGAGCATTGGAATCCGCACGCCAACAAGAAGATCGTGGTGATCGACAGCGTCGCGGCCGAGATCGACGAGTTCTTCGTCCCGGAGGTGGAGCTGATCGGGGACATCGCCCACGTCCTCGCGCGGCTGGCCACCGGCTGCACCCGCTCGCCCACCCCTGCCGTCTCGAGCGGGCTCCGTGATGTCACGCTGCGCGCCCTCGGGGAGGCACGGGACGACGATCACTTCCCGATGCGCCCCCCCCGGGTGCTGTGGGAGATCCGCGAGGCGCTCGGCCGCGAGGACATCCTGGTCTCCGACGTCGGGCTGCACAAGCTCTGGATCGGGCGGATGTTTCCCGCCCACGAGCCGGGAACCGTGCTGATCGCCAATGGCCTGGCGGGCATGGGCTTTGCGCTGCCGACAGCGATCGCGGCCAAGCTGGTGTACCCCGAGCGCCACGTCGTCACGGTCAACGGCGACGGTGGGTTTCTGATGAATTTCCAAGAGCTGGAGACGGCGGCTCGCCTGGGCACCCACGTGGTCAACATCATCTGGGAGAACGGTCAGTTCGGCTCGATCGCTTGGAAGCAGGACAAGAAGTTCGGCCGCCATTTCGACGTCGACTTCGGCAACCCGGACTTCGTCAAGCTGGCCGAGGCGTTCGGACTCCCGGCCTGGCGCTGCGGGTCTGCCGATGATTTCCCGCGTCTGCTCAAACAAGCGCTCGCGCTCGCGTTGCCGTCGGTGATCGTGGTGCCGATCGACTACTCGATCGACGTGACGCAAGGTGTCATCGGCCTGGGCGCCGAGACAGTGGCGACGTAGGGGGCTGTCCGTCGCTACAGATTTCCCTGCGCCATCTTGCGCAGATCCATCGCCTTGTCATAGGTTGCCTCGTCGACGCCCTTCTCGTAGGCGACCTCGCGCAGCATCCGTCCTGAGCTGGCGGCCTCGTTGACGATCTCGGCCGCCTTGTCGTAGCCGATGTGCGGATTCAGCGCAGTGGCGGCGGCGAGCGTCGCCTCGGCCGAACGGTTGGCTCCATCCGCGTTGGCCTGAATCCCCTCGACGCACTTCTCGGTGAAGATCCGGGTCGTGTTGGCCAACAGACGGATCGAGTCGAGCAGGTTGCGGGCGATCAGCGGCACCCGGACGTTGAGCTCGAAGTTGCCCTGCGATCCCGCCATCGTGATGGCGGTGTCGTTGCCGATTACCTGAGCACTCACCTGGAGGACGACCTCCGGGATCACAGGATTGACCTTTCCGGGCATGATCGACGAGCCCTTCTGGAGCTCGGGCAGCAGCAGCTCCCCGATCCCCGCGCGCGGACCCGAGCCCATCAGTGCGAGGTCGTTGGCGATCTTGGTCAGGGACACCGCCAGGACCTTCAGCGCGCCTGAGAGCTCGACCAGAGCGTCACGATTGCCCTGGGCTTCGAACGGGTCCTCCGGCGCGCAGATCTCGAGATCGCTCGTCTCGGTCAGGCGGGCCCGCACTCTGGCCGCGAACTCTCTGTGGGTGTTGAGCCCCGTCCCGGTAGCCGTGCCCCCGAGAGGGATCTGTGAGACCTGCGCAAGCGTGTTGCGGATCCGACGGGCTCCCAGCCTGATCTGCGCCGCGTAGCCGGAGAACTCCTGTCCAAGGGTGACCGGTACGGCGTCCATCAAATGTGTGCGGCCGGCCTTGACGACGTCCTTGAACTCGTTGGCCTTGGCACTGAGCGCCGCCTCGAGTTGCTCCAGCGCCGGCAGCAGGTCGTTGATCACGGTGTCGAGCGCGGCCAGGTGGACCGCGGAGGGAAACACATCGTTGGAGGACTGGCCCATGTTGACGTGGTCGTTGGGATGGGCTCCCTCACCCGCCAGGCTCGCGATCACCTCGTTGGCGTTCGTGTTGGAGGACGTGCCCGAACCGGTCTGGAAGATGTCGATCGGAAACTGGTCATCGAATTCGCCGGCCGCGACCCGGTCGGCGGCCGCGGCGATCCGCGTCGCCAGCTCTCCGTCGATCAGGCCGAGCTCAGCGTTCACCCGCGCGGCCGCCGCCTTGATCTGGCCGAGCCAGCGCAGCACGGGTAGAGGCACGGTCTCGCCGGACACTGGGAAGTTCGCCACGGCCTTGGTCGTTTCTCCACCCCAAAGCTGCTGCTGCTCCTGCACGCCCATGCCGTTTCCTTTCGCCGTTCGCTATCTCCCTTGAAAGCTACCGCGAGCGCGACGGCAGCCGGCCTCCGCCGCGCTCAGGCGGCCAGGCTCTGATCCAGCGGGCGGAGCTCATCGGCATAGCTGACCGAGCGGCGGCGCATCACACCGTCATCGTCGATCGAGTACTGGCCGAGCCGCCACAGCGGCGGCGAGTAGGCGTGCAGCGATACCGAGTGATCGCCATGCCCGGAGAGCCGGTGGATGTGCTCGGGCCCGAACGAGAACGACTCATCCGCCTCGACCACGCGGACTGCGGCCTGTCCGCCCATCCGCGGATTGGCCTCGACCAGCGCTCCCTCGATCACCCGCACCGCCCCAGAAGACAGGTCGTGGTCGTGCCAGCCGGTGTCGCCGTCGGGTGTCCAGCTGATCAACCACACGTCGACCCAGTCGTCGCGGTACAGGGACGCGTAGTGTCGCGCGCCGTCCGAGAACAGAACATGGCCGCGCCAGGAGTCCGGCTCCTCAGCCAGACGGTTGACTAGCGTCTCCAGCTCATGGGTTTGCAGGTTGCGCTCGGGAAGCGGAAGCCAGCTCATGAGACACCTCCTTTTCTCGGTCGAGTAGACGCAATGGGTTTGCGGTTCGCAGCGCGTGCAGCGCCGCGTCGCCAACCTCTGGACGGACCGGCCGGGCGTAGGGCCGGTCTGATCCGTTGACCAGTCCGTCGATGCCCAACATCCGGATCGTGGCGTCGATCGCCTTGGTGCCGTACGAGGAGATCTCGAGGAACACGCTCGGATCGGTGACGGTGCGCGAGCCCGCGCGAGCCGCGAACCGCTCGCCATGTAGCGGCCCGAGCCCGGCCAGCATGGCAAAGCAGACCTTCAGGTGCGGATGGCGCCGGCGCCCATGCACGCGGAACCCGAACCAGGCAGCGTGCATCTGCTGTACGTAGGTGACGATCGCCGGCCACCAGCCAGGACCGGGACTGCGTGGAAGAGCCGCGGGCCCGGGATGAATGAACAGCGGCCGCGCGGCGTTCTGGAGCGTGCCGAGCAGCGGGGCGACGCGGTCATAGTCAGCCTCGTAGAGCAACGCGGTGGCCGGGAGCTGAAGCCCGACGAAGCCACGCTCCAAATCGCGCTCGAGGGCCCCAGGATCGATCTCGTTCAGGCACGCCGACGCCCAGGCCCGGAATGGATCCGGAAGCGCCAGCGAGCCGTCGTGGTAGGCCTCGAGCAGCCTGTGCGCCTGGTTGAACGGCAGCGACTCGATCCCGAGCGGGCTGGACAGGGAGTTGAGCGCGACCTCGACGCGATCATCCCGGTTTTCGCTGACCCGGCGGGCAACATCGTGCTCGTCGGGATCGATGCGGTAGTCGGGCTCGCCGGCCAGCACCAGCGTCCAGTCGCGCAGGCGTGGCGGGTCGGTCCGCTTGCGCAACTCCTCGATCAGCGGCTCGGGCCACAAGTGCTGATGGACGTCCACGATCACTCAGATCACCAGGCTGAGCGCACTGATTGAGAGCAATGTCGATGATGAAGTGAACCGGTTCATGAATCGTTTCAGTGAACCGGTTCACATTGCCGATGTCAAGGGCCCCAGGGATAAATTGGGAGCCGCCGGGCTGGCCCGTCGGGACCTTCGGGGCGAGGATCCGTTGAAAACCGCTCCGCCCCGCGGCCGACGGATTAGGCTTGACCCAGTGCCTTCGCCCGCCAAGCGTGTGACGATTCGCGAGGTGGCTGACGCCGCGGGGCTGTCCCCCGCGGCTGTTTCCTACGCCCTCAGAGGCATGCAGGTTTCCGAGGAGACGCAGGAGCGCGTGCGCAAGGTGGCCAGCGATCTGGGCTACGAGGTGCACCCAATCGCCCGCGCGCTGGCGAGCGGGCGCACCGGCATGGTCGGAATCCTTGGCCCTTCGCTGGAGGACCTCTGGCAGCAGCGACTCGCGGCCGAGGCCGGGCGAGCGCTGCTTGCGCGGGACCGCTACGCCCTGATCCTCGATGCCGGCGGCGATCCCGAACGCCAGCGGCTGCTGGCCGCACAGCTGCGTGACCAGCAGGTGGACGGCTTGATCGTCTCGCCGATCGACCCCTCGGATGGATTCTGGATCGAGCTGGCCGACTCGCTGGCTGTGGTCTCGATCGGTGACGCTCTCGTCGGGGCGGACACGGCCGGAGAGGTTCTGTTCGACAACCGCACCGGGGTCACCGGCGCGTTCGAGCACCTCCACGCGCTGGGGCACCGCTGCGTCGCCGTGCTGAGCCCTCCCGGCGCACCGACGACCGACCGGCCCGCCGAGGTTCTGGTCGCCTCGGAAAGCGAACGGCTGGGACTCGACGTGTTCATGGTGAGTGCGGCCTACGAGCTCGAGCAGGCGACAGATGTCGCCCGGGCGGTCCTGCGCTCAGAGCGCAAGCCCACCGCGGCATTCTGCTTCTCGGACTCGATCGCCTACGGCGTTTATGCGGCGGCGCGCGAGCTGGGCCTGACGATCCCGGATGATCTCTCGGTGATCGGCTACGACGACCATCCGATATCGGCGCTGCTGGCTCCGCCGTTGACGAGCTTCGACTGGAATTCCGACCGCCTGGTCGATGTCGCGGTGGGGATGACGCTGGCGGCGATCGAGGGGCGCCGGGGGCGCCGGCGCCTGGTGATCGAGCCGAACCTCCAGCGCCGTGGGTCGACCGCTGCGCCCCAGCGGTGATCCGGTCGCGGTTTCAGCCGCAGAACGCGATCAGCTCTCGCGCGACGCCGACGGGGTCGTCGTAGGCCATCAGGAAGCCGGTGCCCGCCAGCGTGCGCAGCTGGCCGTTGGGCAGCAGGTCCAGCGCCTCCTGCGGTCCGATCAGCGGGTAGGCGTGATCCTCCTCGGCCCACAGCAGCAAGACCGGGATGCCGATCCGGGGATAAGCGTCGAGCAGCTGGCTCTGCGCCTCCACCGGCCAGCGACGGGCGAACTTCGCCCACGAGCGCGCGCGGTTGCCGTTTCCCCCGACGTCGGCGAACGCATGCCGCACGAGATCCCGCGCCGCAGGATTGCGCTGAGCCGACAGCCGCTCGCCGGAGGCCGGGCGGAACATCAGCTTCGCGGCGTGCGCCAGCACCCGGTCCAGTCCAGGCAGAGCCGCCATCCGGCAGGCAACTCGCCAAGCGGCGCGCTTACCCCCAAACTGATCGCGCCGGTGCAATCGGTTTGGCATCAGCACGAGGCGTGCCACCTCCAGGCGACCGCTGCTGATAAGCGCCAGCGCCAGCTCCGCGCCGATGTCATGTCCGGCGAGCAGCGGGCGTGGTCCAGCCACCTCGCGGCAGAAGCCCGCTATCACATCGGCCAGCCAGTCCGGCGTGTATGAGTGCCGCGGCCGGTCCTCGGAGTCTCCATGCAGCGGCAGATCAGGCAGGATCACCCGGAAGCGGCGCGAGAGCGGCGCGACGATCGGCTCCCACTCGCGATGGGAGAGCCCGAGCGAGTGGAGCAGTACCAGCGGGGGCCCGGTGCCGGTTTCCCGGTAGGCGACACGCGCGCCGTCGCGATGGTGATATAGGCGCAAGCGCATCGCCCTTCATCCTCGCATTCCGCTGTCCAAAGGTGGTTTTTCGGCATCGCGAAGTGGCCGCGAGCGCGCTCGGGCGCCCCGCTGAACGCGCCCCGGGCGTCGGCGACCCCAGCCCCGATCCGTCGCCCCCGATGTGTTGGCTCCTGCCTCTGCATGGAGGCGGTCAATGTGCACCGAGGCTTGCGGGCCTTGCAAAGGGGTGGCCAGAGGACCATAACTTCACCAATGAGTGGGATCCGAACCAACGCTGCTGCGGCGATGCTCGGCGTCAGCCCCAATACGCTACGCAGCTGGGAACGTCGCTACGGCTTCCCGCAACCGCTTCGCTCTCCCGGTGGCCACCGCCAGTACGCACTGGCCGAGATCGAATCCCTGCGCCTTACCTTGGCCGAGACGCACAACGTCTCCTCGGCAGTCTCGCTGACCCGCGAGCGCGGCGAGGGCCCGTCCTCCTCAGCCCGGCTGGCGGGGGCGTTCAGCGCCTTCGATGAAGAAAGGTCCAATCGCCTGCTGGAGGAGAGCCTCACGCTGCGGTCATTCGAGCGCACGATCGAAGAAGTCCTGCTGGACGCGGTCCAATCGCTCGCCGAGCCAGATCGGACCACAGCCGAGTACGAGTTCGGATGGCGTCTGGCGACCGGCTGGTTGTCGGCGCTGAAACGCCTCTCCCCGCCCGCCTCGCGCAGCGAGGGGATCTTGATCTTCGACGCCTCCGTGCCCTGCGACGTCGATTCGCTGCAGGCCCAGGCGCTCGAGTTGATTCTCCGGCGTGCCGGAGTGCGAACGTTGATGCTGACCCCGGCGATCGAGCTCGCAAGGCTCGGTCGTGCCCTGCGCGCGCTTGACCCGAACGCCGTCGTGCTGACCGGCCGACGCGTGTCTCTGGACTCGATCGGCCGGCTGGTCTACGCGGTACGCACCGTCGTGCAGGAGGTGGTCGTGTTCGACTACCGCGGCGCGGTACCCGATACGGGCGCCAGCACCGTCTGCCGCCTCGGGGACACTCCGATCCGCGCCCGGGACACCTTGCTGGCGCGTCTGGACGCCCACCGGGCACGTCAGGCTGAGTCGGCTGCCGCGCCCGCGGCTTACGCGTTGCGCACCCGATAGCCCGGCCGCGTCAGCAGCGCCGCGACGCTCGAGGGCCGCCGATCAGCGGCCTCCTAGAATCACCGCGCATGTCGCCCCCCCATCGTCCGGTCGATCCGCGCGCCGCCTTCCCCGAGCTCGAGGAGCGCGTGCTGGCGCGCTGGCGCGAGCGGGAGGTGTTCGCGCAGTCGCTCCGGCGCCGTCAGGGCGCGCCGCCCTGGGGTTTCTACGAAGGGCCGCCGACGGCGAACGGACCTCCGGGCTCACATCACGTGCTGGCGCGCGTGTTCAAGGACATCTTCCCCCGCTACAAGACGATGTCCGGGTACTACGTCGAGCGCAAGGGCGGTTGGGATTGTCACGGGCTGCCGGTCGAGCTCGCGGTTGAGGCGGAGCTCGGCTTCACGTCCAAGGCCGACATCGAGCGCTACGGGATCGCGGAGTTCAACGCGCGCTGCCGGGAGAAGGTGCTGAGCCACGTCGAGGACTGGAACAGGCTGACCGCGCGGATCGGGTTCTGGATCGACCTCGACAACGCCTACCAGACGCTTGACAACGACTACATCGAGTCCGTCTGGTGGGCGCTGAAGACGATTTACGACAAGGGCCTGCTGTACGAGCGACTGAAGGTGGTCCCCTACTGCACCCGTGACGGCACCACCCTCTCGAGCCACGAGCTCGGTCAGCCCGGGGTCTACCAGGACGTCCACGACCCATCCGTGTTCGTCCGCTTTCCGGTCACCGACGGCAACCAGGCCGCCCACCCTGGGGACAACTTGCTGATCTGGACGACGACCCCGTGGACGCTGGTCTCCAATGCCGCGGTCGCGGTGGATCCGGATCTCAGCTATGTCCGGGGTTACACCAGTGATGGGGAGGTGGTGATCGTCGCCGAGGCGCTGATGGAGCGCGTCTTGGGCGAGCAGGCGCAGATCCTCACGAGATTCAACGGTCGTGCGCTCGAGGGCATCGGTTACGAAGCACCGTTTGCCTACATCCCCAAAGACGCATACGGCCCGCGCGGCCATACCGTGCTTCTCGGCGACTTCGTCACGGCCAAGGACGGCACCGGGCTCGTGCATACGGCGATCGCCTTCGGCGAGGACGACTTCCGGCTCGGTGAGCAGTACGGGCTGACGGTCGTCAACCCGGTGCGGCTCGACGGCACCTATGACGAGCGGATCGGCCCCTACGCCGGTCGCTGGGTCAAGGACACCGACGCCGACCTGGTCGAGGACCTGCGCGCCAGCGGCAAGCTTCTGCGTGCGGACAGCTACGAGCACTCCTATCCGCATTGCTGGCGCTGCGGCACCCCGCTGCTCTACTACGCCAAGCCGTCCTGGTACATCGCCACCAGCCAGCTCAAGGATCGGCTGCTGGCCGCCAACGAATCGGTCAACTGGCATCCCGAGCACGTCAAGCACGGTCGCTTCGGCAACTGGCTGGAGAACAACGTCGACTGGGCGCTTTCCCGTGAGCGATACTGGGGCACGCCGCTACCGGTGTGGCGGTGCGAGAACGAGCACGTCCGCGTAATCGGTTCGTTCGATGAGCTGGCCGAGCTCTCCGGGGTGACCCTGAGTGACCCCCACCGGCCCTTTGTCGACGAGGTCAGGTTCCCGTGCGGGGAGTGCTCAGCCGAGATGTTCCGCGTGCCCGAGGTGATCGATGTGTGGTTCGACTCAGGGTCGATGCCGTTCGCCCAGTACCACGCTCCGCACGCGGGCGAGGAGCACTTCCGTGAGCGCTTTCCCGCCGACTTCATCTGCGAGGCGCTCGACCAGACCCGCGGCTGGTTCTACTCGCTGCTCGCCGTCTCGACGCTGCTGTTCGACCAATCCTCCTACCGCAATGTGCTGTGTCTGGGCCTGATCCTCGACGAGGAAGGGCGCAAGATGTCCAAGTCGCTCGGCAACGTCGTCGTTCCGTGGGAGGTGATCGATCGCTACGGCGCGGACGCGTTTCGCTGGTACTTCTTCACCTCGAAGAATCCCTGGGACGGCTATCGCTTCTCGTTGGAGACGATCGGCGAGGTGGTCCGGCAGTTCATGCTCCAGCTGTGGAACACCTACGGCTTCTACGTCCTGTACGCGAACGCCAACGGAGTCGCCCCCAGCGCCGCTGAGCCGAGCCCCGGAACCGAGCTCGACCGGTGGGCGCTGTCGCGCCTGCAGGCGACGACCGAGACTGTGCGCAATCGCCTCGACGCGTTCGACGCGACGGCGGCCGGGCGCGAGATCGCGGAGTATGTCGACGAGCTCTCCAATTGGTACGTGCGCCGCTCGCGCCGGCGCTTCTGGGAGGGCGACCCCGTCGCCTTCACGACGCTGTGGACCTGCCTGACCACGGTGGCCAAGCTGCTCGCGCCGTTCACGCCGTTCCTGGCCGACGAGATCTACGACAACCTCGACGGCGCCGAGCAGAGCGTGCACCTGTGCGACTTCCCGGTCCCGGGCCAGCGGGACCTCGCGCTCGAGGCGGCCATGGCCGTCGCGCGGGAGACGGTGCGTCTGGGCCTCGCGGCGCGCGGTCAGGCGAAGCTGAAGGTCCGCCAGCCGTTGCACGCCGCGGTGGTGGTGGCCACTGGCAGCGAGCGCGAGGCGATCGAGCGGATGTCAGACGTCGTGCGCGAGGAGCTCAACGTCAGGGAACTGCGTTTCGTCGCTGAAGCCGACGAGCTGGGCGAAACGGAGATCAAGCCCAACTACCGGGCGCTCGGACCTCGGTTCGGTAAGCAGATGCCGATGGTCGCCGCCGCCGTGGCGGGGCTTGATCCCGCTCATGTCTCAGCCGCTCTGCGCTCGGGCGGCCAGGTGGCGATCAACGTCGGCGGGAGCGACCACGAACTGACGGCGGAGGACCTGCTGGTGTCGATGCGTCCGCTGGCCGGCTATCAGGTGGAACGTGAGGGCTCGCACGCGGTGGCGCTCGAGCTCGAGATCGACGACGAGCTGCGTGTGGAGGGATGGGCGCGAGAGATCGTTCACGCGGTGCAGGCCGCTCGCCGGGAGGCGGGGCTGGAGATCACCGACCGGATCGCGCTGACACTGGTCGGCGATGAAGCGCTGGTCGACGCCGCTCGCGCACATCAGGACTACATCGCGGGCGAGACGCTGGCGGTGCGGGTCAGCTACGAGTCGCTGGACGGGGCGGCGCCGGTCACGATCGACGGGCTAAAGCTGCAGGTGGGTGTGGCGCTCGCCGTCTGACCTGCGCCCGGTTGACCGCCGCCGGTCGAGCGGCGCGACTGGCGTGCGTCACGTCCGTCAGCCTCAACCGGGGCCGAACAAAGAACCGAAAGGCCGAACAAAGAACCGAAAGGCCGAACAAAGAACCGAACCCCGAGCGCTCGGCCGATTTTGGTTCGTTGTTCGCGCTCAGCCCGAGCAAAGAACCGCAACACGAACCGCGCACCCCGATTTGGTTCGTTCTTCGGGGCGGGTCCGGCGACAACGGGCGCGAGGAACCTGCCCGCGGCCGCGGCCGCGGCCGCGCCCTCGCGCCGCGCCCTGGCGCCCGCGCGGCCCGAAAGACTCGCCGCGTCGGCGCCTACTCGCGTCGGCGTCTACGCCAGAGCGGGCTCGAGTTCAGCCTCGAGGCGCTTCTTCGGATACGCGCCGATCACGGTCTTGGCCGGCTGGCCGTGACGGAAGAGGATCAGCGTCGGAATCGACATGACGTTGAACTGCATCGCTGTCTGCTGGTTCTCGTCGATGTTCAGCTTGACGACCTTGAGCTCGTCGCCGCGCTCCTTGGCGATCTCCTCGACCACGGGAGCAACCATCCGGCAGGGCCCGCACCAAGGGGCCCAGAAGTCGACGAGCACCGGAGTGTCGGACTCGATGACTTCGGCCTGGAAGTTGTTATCAGTCACTTCAGAGACGGTGCCTGCCATCAGGGCTCCTTCGAAGGTTCGGGTTACTTCAAAAAGTATAGCGTGTCGGGTCCGAGTCCAGCGCCGGCAGCTCCGAGTCCAGCGCCGGCAGCTCCGAGTCCAGCGGCGGCAGCTCCGAGTCCAGCGGCGGCCGGCTCCGACCTCCGCAGTATTAGCCTACGTCCTAGAGATGGCCGACCCCACCAACAGCGAGATCGCGACCGCGCTCGACGAGCTTGGCGACCTGTATGAGCTGGACGGCGCCATCATCCACCGAATCGTCGCCTATCGGAACGCCGCCAAAGCGGTGAGAGATGCCCCCGTGTCGGTGACGGCGATGGCCCGGCAGCGGCGCGCGACCGAACTGCCGGGGATCGGGTCGACGATTCAGGAGAAGGTCCTGGCGCTGGCTGAAGAGGGGGTGATTCCGGCGGCTGCGAGGCTGCGGGCCAAGTTCCCGCCCGGCCTGCTCGAGATGACGCATCTGCCGGGACTAGGGCCGAAGCGGGCTCGGCGGTTATTCGACGAGCTCGGCATCGACTCGCTGGACAAGCTCCGCGAGGCGGCCGAACAGCGCCGCATCCGGTCGCTGAAGGGCTTCGGTCCCAAGGCCGAAGAAACGCTGTTGAGCGCCGCCAGCAACGTCACCGCCCGCGGTCCGCGGACGCGGATCGTGCTCGACCGTGCGCTGACGGTGGGGGAGCAACTGGTGGCCGCGCTGCGGGATCACCCCGCCGCCGCTCGGGTCGAACTGGCGGGCTCGGCGCGCCGGATGACCGACAGCGTCAAGGACCTCGACGTGATCGTGACCGCGACCGACCCGCTCGCGCTCGCGCGGGCGGCGGCCGCGCTCGAGCTGATCGAGTCCGCGGGCACGCCGACGGATGCCGGAGTGCGGATGCAGACGCACACCGGGCTGCAGGTCGATCTGAAGATCGTCGCGCCGGACCAGTTCGGGAACCTGCTGCAGCACTTCACCGGTTCCAAGCAGCACAACATGGCGCTGCGAGACGCGGCCGTGCGCAAGGGTCTGCACGTCTCGGAATACGGGGTCATCGACGACGCCACCGGCAGCACGCACCGCTGCCCCACCGAAGCTGAGGTCTATGCCCTCCTCGGGCTCGAGTACATCGAGCCGGAGCTGCGGGAGCACCGGGGCGAGCTGGAGGCGGCGGCGAGCGGCAGCCTGCCCGAGCTGATCGAGCTGAGTGACCTGAAGGGCGATCTGCACTGCCACACGACCGCATCGGACGGCACGGCCTCGATCAAGCAGATGGCTGAGGCCGCCCGGGACGCGGGCTACGAGTACCTCGCCATCACCGACCACTCGGCCAGCTTCGGTTTCGGCGACGACCTCTCCCCCGACCGACTGCGCGTTCACATCGAGAACATTCGCGGCACCCAGGTCGAGGGCATCGAGCTGTTCGCCGGCTCCGAGGTCAACGTCCTCCCCGACGGGTCCCTGGACTACGGCGACGAGGTTCTCTCAGAGCTCGATTGGATCATCGCCAGCGTCCACTCCTCATTTCGGATGGCCTCTGAGGTGATGACGGCGCGGATCATCCGCGCCATCGAACACCCGCTGGTCGATGCGATCGGCCATCTGTCCGGCCGCAAGATCGAGCGCCGTCCCCCCTACTCCTTCGACAGCGAGGCCGTGATCGCGGCGGCCGCGCGGACCGGGACGATGCTCGAGATCAATGCCAGCCCGGACCGTCGTGACCTCAACGAGGTCAATGCCCGTGCTGCGGCCGCCGCCGGCGTGCCGATCGTGATCAACTGCGACGCCCATCGGGTCGGCGGCTTCGACGTGGCGCGCTACGGGCTCGCAACCGCGCGGCGGGCGTGGCTCACCGCCGCCGACGTGGCGAACACGCGACCCTGGGCCGAGCTGGCGGCGATGCGCAAGCGGAGCCGCTCCCCGGCGTGAACATGATTCGCGCTGCTCTCAGCACCGCTCTGGCCGCGATCATGATCGCCGGCTGCGGCGGTGGCACCACCTACAGCAGCACTCCAGCCACCGCGAGCCCCACCACGTCTCTGTCGAGCACCGAGAATGCCCCGGCGGCCAGCGCCACCAGCTCAACGACCGCGAGCCCGACGACCAGCAGCGCGAGCGCCTCGGCTACCAACACCTCCAGCTTCACGAGCACGACCGCCTCACTTGCCGGAGGCTTTCACCTCACCAGCCCAGCCTTTGGCTCCGGCGCGGCGATTCCGCCGGCCTACACCTGCGATGGCAACGATGTCTCCCCGCCGTTGCAGTTCACGGGAATCCCCCCGGGGACGCGCGAGCTGGTTCTGACGATGCGGGATCCCAACGCCCCGAGCGGTAACTTCGTCCATTGGGCGCTGGCGGCAATTCCCCCCACGACCAGCAGCCTGCCGGCCGGCGGCGTCCCCGGGCTCGTGGCCCCCGGGCGCAACAGCTTCGGAACGCTGGGCTATCGCGGCCCGTGTCCCCCCCGCGGCGCCGCCCCGCACCACTACGTTCTGACGTTGAGCGCGCTCTCGAGCGCATCCGGCTTGCGCTCGGGGTTCGCAGCCGACCAGCTCCAGTCAACGGCGATCGGCATCGCCACGCTGATCGGAACATACGCGCGGCGCTGAGGCTGCGCGAGCATCGGGCGCGCCGAACCGCATCCGGCCGCCCAGGCCAGCATCCAGGCCAACCCCAGCAGTCCCGCTCCGCGCCGCATCTGCCGCCATCGCCAGCCCCGCTGAATCGCCATGAACCCCATCAGGCCGGCAACGCAGAGCAGCGACGCGACATAGAAATTCAAACGCAGCCCAAGAATGCGGTGGGACGGATCGACACGGAGCAGTTCCTCGAAGATCCGGAACCCGGAATAACCCGCGACGTAGAGCGCAAACAATCCCGGCGCCCGGATTCGGCGTCGGTGACCGAGCCACACCAGCACACCGGCCAGCGACAGATTCCAGATCAGCTCGTAGAGGAATGTCGGCTGGAAAGTGGAGAACTGCTCGTACCCGGAAGGACGGTGAGCCCGGTCGATCTCGAGTCCCCACGGAAGCCGTGTCGGCCCGCCGAACAGCTCCTGGTTGAAGTAGTTGCCGAGCCGGCCGATCGCCTGGGCGACGAGTAGCCCCGGAGCGGCGACATCCATGAAGCGGAGGATGTCCGGGCGCCCAAGTCGGCGGCGGAGCACCCACAGACCAGCCAGCGCTCCGCCCGCGATGCCGCCCCAGATCCCGAGACCTCCCTGCCAGATCGCGAACGGGCCCCACCAGTGGGGCGGTACCTGATCCCAGCTGGTGATGAGAAAGTAGATCCGCCCGCCGAGGAGTCCGGCGGGGAATCCCCACAGGGCGACCTCGCCGACCAGATCGGGATCGCCGCCGGCACGCCGCCAGCGGCTGCGGGTGATCAAGATCGCGGCAGCCACCGCCAGGACATAGGCAACCCCGTACGCGTGGACAAACAGCGGTCCAAGCCGGACGCCGTTGGCAGACGGGCTGGGGATGAACGCGGAGGTGATCACAAGCACGCGGATGGTGACAGGAGCATGGGCAGGACACGCTGCGCGATCGTCCGATCAACCGCCCGGCGGCTGAATGGCGCCAACAGTTCTGCGGCGCGTTCGGCGTAGCCGGGAGCCGGATCGTCGAGTGCGAGTCGGAGCCCCGCCGCGAGATCGCGGCCGACCAGCCGAACATCGAGCTTGCGCGCCAACTCCCGAGCCGGGTACGCCCCCGGCGCAGGGGTGCTGACCAGCATGCATCCGTCGGCCAGCGCCTCGAGCTGTGCGATGCCGTAGTCCTCCCGACGCGGCGCGGCCAGGAACACCTTCGCCCGGCGCAGCAGCGCCCGGTACTCCGCTGCCGGCAGGTGGCCGGTGAACCGGACGCCCGGAATCCGCCGGGCGTCGTCGATCCCGCTCACCACCAGCTGCTCCTCACCCCGGCGCGCGAGTGCCCACGCCTCGAGCATCAGCTCAAGCTGCTTCTTCTCCGGGTTGCCGGCGTAGGTCACGACTTCGATGTCACGCGGAAGGGTCGGCGACTGCACCAACGAGGACTCGATCGGCGCGGGAACGACAACGGCCTCGGGATACCGGCCCTGCAGGGGTCCCAGCGAGCCGTCGCTCATCGTCATCAGCAGCGGTGCGTCGGTGAGCCGACCGCGCTCGACCGTGCGCTGCCAGACGCCGTGGCGTCCTGGTCGGTTCTCGGCGGCGATCGCGTCGAGCCAGATCGCCCCGGGGCGTGGCCACAGCAAAGCCGCGGTGACCGAGCAATACACCACGGCGGCGGGCGGACCGGCAGCCGCCGCGCGCACGTAAGCCCGTCGCGCCGCCAGCGCCTGGACGAGGTCGGTCAGGGCGAACGTCCGCACTCGCCGGACCGGCCCAGTCTCGACCAGCTCGGCTCGGGCCCCGGCCCGCACGAACGCGCCGGTCAATTCACGCGCCGATGCCTTCCAGCCCCCGGTGCTGTCGACCGAGACGACGAAGATGTCGGCCGAGGACACTAGACCCGGGGGCGTGCCCCGGTGGCGCGTCTCGTGGTCCCGTTGAGCTCGAACAGGTTCGAGCGGAACCCGGGAGTGCGGACCAGTTTGATCGGTCGCAACGGCGAGGTTCGCTCGACGTAGAAGCGCGCCCCGTCCCGTTCCTCGATCGCCGTCACGGCCGACGCCTGGCGCCGCCAGCCCAATGCCCAGATGATCGCGAAGCCGGTGGCGACGGCTGGGACCTGCGGGAGGGCAAACGCGACCGCGCCTGCCCCGAGCGTCGAGACCAGCAGCGGCCACAGGCGGTTGAGAACGATCCGTCCTGGATGGACCTCGGGCAGGGTCGGCTGCACCCGGGCGCTGGCCAGCAGCGAGGCAATCGGGGGAGACGTCTCGGCTCGGCGGCCGAACCAGACGCCGATTACCCCGGCGATCACCCACCATCCAGCCGCGACCGGCACGATCAAATCGTTGCCGTTGCCGTTCGCGCCGGCCAGGGTCACCGCGGCCAGCAGCGTCGCCGAGGCCGCGCTGATCAGCACCGTGGTCCGGAGAAAGTCGGAAAAGCGCATCTACGCCTCGATCAGCATCGAGAGCAGCGCTTGGACGCCGCTGGTTCCGTCCACCACCACGTCCGCCTCGTGGAGGATCTCTGGGGGGCCGTCCTCAGAGTCCACGCCCACGCGGATGGCATGCGCGAGCTTTCCCTGCTCGACGAGTTGACTCAGCATCCGGAACGCATCGAGATCGGTGGTGTCGTCCCCGGCATAGAGGGCCACGTCCACCTCTGCATCCTGGAGCAGCTTCTCGATCCCTGCACCTTTGTCGACTCGCACCGGCGGTCGCACCTCGAGCACCTTGCGGCCCCAATGGGTTCGCAAACCGGCGGCCTCGGCCCTCGCGGCAATCGCGTCGATCGCCGACCGCGCGGCTGCTTGGTCCGGGGCGCCGCGCCAGTGAAAGGCCACGATTGCGCCCTTGTCCTCCAGACGGACGCGGCGGCGGCGGACGTCGGCGGTGTCAGCTTCCCGGGCGAATTCGTGGATCCGAAGGGCCCAATCCTCAAGCGTCGAATCCAGCGCCGCCTCGGTCCACCCGGCCCGCAGCACCTCTGCCCCGTGCGAGCCGAGGTACGCGATCGTCCCGATCGAGACCATCGCTCTGGCCTCGGAAGCGCGCCGGCCGCTCACACACGCGACGATCCCATATCGCCGCGCCACCGCGATCAAGAGTTGACGCGTCGTCTCAGGCACGCTGGCCTCGGCGGCGTGATCAACGATCGGCGCAAGCGTACCGTCGATATCGAGCAGGACGGCCGAGCGCGCCGGCTTGGCTTTGAGGGGCGCGAGCGCGTCGGACAGGAGCGCTGACGTCACGACTCCTAGTATGCCCGCTCATGCCCCGCGACCGGGTACTCAAGCTGGCGTTTACCGGCAGCGCGGCGGGATTGTTCAGCGGATTGTTCGGAGTCGGCGGCGGGACGGTGATCGTGCCGCTGCTCGTGATGTGGCTCGGCTACGACGAGCGCACGGCAACCGGAACCTCGCTGGCCGCGATCGTGGTGATCGCGCTGATGGCCACGATCACCCAGGGAGCGGTCGGAAACGTCGAGCTGGCCAAAGGCCTGCTCGTCGGATTGCCGGCGGTCGGCGGGGTGCTGCTGGGTACCTGGGCCCAGCAGCGAGTGCGGACGGAGACGATCTCGTTGCTGTTCGCGCTGCTGCTGCTTGCCGTCGCGATCGACCTGGTGCTGTCATGATCGTCGCGATCGTGATGGGCGGCGCCGCGGGAGTGCTCAGCGGTCTGCTCGGGGTGGGAGGAGGGATCCTGTTCGTCCCGGCGCTCACGCTCGCGCTGTCGCTCTCACAGCTCAAGGCCGAGGCCACCTCACTGCTGGCGATCATCCCGGTCGCGCTGGTGGGAGCGGCGCGGCAGCACCGCTACGGCCACGTGGAGATCAGGGACGGGGTGGTGGTCGGTGCCCTCTCGACGGTGGGCGTGCTCGGCGGTGTCGCGCTGGCCAACGTCCTCCCCGAACGCGTGCTCAAACTCTCCTTCGCGGCCCTGATGCTGTTTGTGGCCCTCCAGTTCCTGCGCCGCTACTGGCGTGCACGCCCCAGGACTGAAGCGAATACAGTTGCGGGCGATGACTGAGCAGAGCGGCTACGCGGTTTCGAGCCTTGATCAGCTGGGCGCCGGCTACGGCTTTCGCAAGATCCGCCGCGAGCTCGGCGTCACGGCATTCGGGATCAACGCGCTGGTGCTGCCCCCCGGGCATGAGACCGGCGTGCACTTCCACGACGAGCAGGAGGAGACCTACTTCGTGCACACTGGTGAGGTCGAGTTTCGCTTCGGCGACGGTCAGAACCACCGGCTGGGGCGGTGGGATCGCGCGAGTGGATGCACGCACGCACCGCTCGCTGCGCAACGCGGGCGACGGAGACGCCATCGTTGTAGTGGCTGGTGGCAAGGACGGCTACGTCGGTCGCGATGGACAGGCGGTTGCGGACCATCCGCACGGCGGACCGCCCGGCGCCGGATCGCCGACTTCGGGTGGACCCGAAGCCTGATCCTGTCCTGCTGCTGCACGGGCAGCCAGGTGGTGCTCGTGACTGGTACCGCGTCGTGGACGCGATCGCAGGCGCGGCGACGACGATCGCCGCGGATCGTCCCGGCTGGGATGGGCATAGGGCCGCCACCGATCTGGCCGGCAACGCCCGCGCGGCGACGGCATTGCTCGACGCGCACGGCCTGCAGCGAGCCACGATCGTCGGCCACAGCTTCGGCGGCGCGGTAGCCTGCTGGCTGGCCGCTCACGCTCCCGAGCGCGTCAGCGCGCTGGTACTGGCTGCCCCGTCGGCCAATGTCGCTTCGCTCTACCGCGTCGACCGCTGGCTGGCGGCGCCGCTGTCTGGTCCGCTGGCCGCGGGAGCGACGCTCGCCGCCACCGGATTGACGCTGCAAGGGCGGCGGCCTCGCCGACGTCTCGCCTCAAAGCTGAGAGTTCAGGAGAGCTACCTGGAAGAGGCGGGACGGGCGCTCCGCTCTCGCTCGGCCTGGCGATCGTTCGTCGCCGAGCAGCGGGTGCTGGTCTCCGAGCTGCCGGCGCTGGAGTCGCATCTCGCCCAAATCGCCGGTCCGACGGCGATCATTGTGGGTTCGGAGGACCGGGTGATCGCGCCGCGCTCTCAGCGCCGGCTGGCCGCCCAGATCCCGGGGGCGCGGCTCTCGGTGGTCGACGGCGTGGGGCATCTGCTCCCGCTGCTTGCCCCTGGGCGCCTAGCGGAGCTGATCCTGAGCGCTCACGTCTGGTCCGGACTGGGTTCCAAGTCCGGCTGCGGGTCCGGATCGATCGGCGTCGGGGGCTCATGCGGCGCCGGGACGGTGGCCGGCTCCTCCGGCGCGCCCGGAGTTCCCGGATCCGGGACGGCGGGAGTCACCGGAGCGTCGGGCACCACCGGAGTGGCGGGCTCGGCGGGTTGCGGAACCTCGAGCGATACACGTTGCGGGGAGATGGTTTGAGTTGTCATGCGTGAGTCCTACCCGCGCCACCGGTCGCGGACTCACCGATGGTCGGCGCCGGCCCGCGCCGGTATGCTCGCCCTGCCTCCCACCGACGAGGAATAGCTTCTGCTGGCCGCAATCCTGGTCGACGCCGGCCAGCTCCATCATCTGTTGGGCCGCTGGGGCTACGCGTTCGTGTTTGCGATGACGGCGCTGCAGAGCTCAGGCGTACCGGTGCCCGGGACGACCGCGCTGATCGTCGCGTCGCTGTACGCCGGCAGCACGCACCGGCTGGACATTGCCGGGGTGATAGTGGCGGCTGCCGTCGGGGCAACGGTCGGCAGCGGCGCTGGTTTCGCGCTCGGGCGCTGGGGTGGCTGGACGCTGCTGACGCGCTATGGACACTACTTTCGCCTCACGCCGAGCCGGCTGATGGTGGGCCGATGGGTTTTTCGAGAACACGGCGGCAAGGTGGTGTTCTTCGGGCGCTTCGTCACCGGATTGCGGACCTGGTCGGCATTCCTGGCCGGAGCCAACCGCATGCCGATCGGCCGATTCGCCCTCGTCGCCGCGCCGAGCGCAGTGCTGTGGGCGGCGGCGAACGGTTTCGGATACTTCTGGTTTGGCGACGCGCTGAGCCACGCCGGCACGATCGTGAACGTCCTGCTGTTGCTCGCGTTTGTTGCATCGTTCGCGGTCTCTGCGCTATACCTGCGCCGACGCGGAGAAGGTGTCCGCGTGGCAGCCGAGCGGGCGTATGCGGAAGAACTGCACAAATGACCAAACCGGGCAGGTGGGCGTGATCCGGGTTAGCATCTACCGGAGCAGGTCGTGCGCCGCCCACCGGAGGCGCAGACGGGCGGTCCGTAAAAGATGAACGATTTCGCGTTCTGCCGCTGGGGGCGCGCAACGAGCATCGACCACTCGTTTGGGAGTTCGCATGCGCGTTGCCTGCACCCCGGCCGACCTGGTGCTCCGCCTTCCGGCGCTCAGGGTTCGGTTTCATGACTCGCCAGCCTCCGAAGAGCTCAGCCGAGCTGCTCTCTGCAGCGGGCGAAAGGCCCCTACTGGAGTCCAACGGGTCCCTCCGGACTGCCCTCGCCAACGCGATGGTGGGATTGATGAAGCAGTACTACGGTCGCGGGCCGACCGCGGCCAAGGCCTGGATCCTCGACGACTACGTGTTCATCGTTCTCGAGGGCGGGCTGACGCGCAACGAGGAGACACTGCTCGCCGACGGCAAGGAGAGCGAAGTCCGAAGCTTTCGCTTGTCGTTTCAGGAAACGGTGAGCGAGTCGGCGACGGACGCCGTGTCGGAGCTGACGGGCCGCGAGGTCGTCGGCTATCACAGCCAGATCGTGTTCAACCCGACGCGAACCTTCGAGATCTTCGTGCTGGAGCAGCTTCCGGACGATCACTGATCCGCTCGCGCCACCGGCGCTCCGGAACGGCGGGGCGGGCGCATGTTTGAGATCGAAGTCCGCCACGAGCGCTCGCGCCAGCTCGTCGCGCCGCTCGGAGAGCTCGATATCGCCACCCGCGATCACCTGGAGCAGGTCCTCACGCCGCTGCTGGATGGTGATTTCGAGCACGTCGTCGTCGACTTACGCGGCGTCGACTTCATGGATGCGACGGCCGCCGGGCTCCTGATCGCATCCTTGAAGCGCGCGGAGGACGCTCGCACCAGATTTTCTCTGATTCTCGGTGCTCGCTCGTCCTACCGCGTGCTCGAGCTGTGCGGACTGCTGGGACTGTTCGAGGTGATCAGCGGCCTCGAGGACCCGCCGGCGTAGCCGAGCGGGGGCCGAGGCCTCGCGGCTGGGGTAGGATCGCGCCCGGCTTGCAGGCAAATTCGACCAAAGGAGTCTGAGCCTGATGAGAACCCCGTCCCGTGGTCCACTCGCGCCTCGATGTCTTCCGCACGCGCTGCTCGCCAGCGTGGCCTTTGCCTTCGCCTGGCTGCTCGCCCTAACCGGCGGGAGCGCTCGTGCTCAGAGCCCTGGCGGTTCGACCGTTCATGTGATCGAACACGCGGTCACGGACACGGTCGTGCAATCCGGCGGTGGCAAGGATGTGACGGGCAACACGCTTACCTTTCACAACAAGGTCTACAACAAGCAGGACAAGAAGGCGGTCGGTCACGACCAGGGCTTCTGCGTGCGAATCTCGCCCGCAAACGGTACCTATGAGTGCATGTGGACTACGTTCCTCGCTCACGGGCAGATCACGGTCGAAGGCCCGTTCTATGACAAGAAGAACAGCGTCCTGGCGATCACCGGAGGCACTGGTGCCTACCGCGCCGCCCGGGGCGAGATGAACCTCAACTCACGCCACGGTGGAGCTGAATACGACTTCATTTTCCACATCGCCTAATGCTGCGCGCTACCTGTCGTCCGGGCGCAGAGCATCGGTGATGCGGTTGGGAACGGGCGGCCGCGCCTTCCTCCCAAGAGTTATGACGATACGAGCCTTGCCGGCGCGTGATCAGCGGTCGTAGGTCGCGATCACGCGCAGGCACAGGGCGATCAGGATCACTCCCATCCCGACGATCACCAGTCCACACACCGCGAGCTTGCCCGCGTCCCACCCATCGATCACCAGCGAGCGCAGGCCGACGATCACGTAGCTAACCGGATTGATCCGCGCCAGCGTCTCCATCAGCGAAGACAGCCGGTCGAAGGGAACGAAGTTCGGGGTCAGAAACAGCAGCGGGAAGAACAGGAGGAAGCTCGACTGCGTCGCCTGGACGTTTCGCGTCCGGAGTGCAACCAGAATCCCGAAGCCGGCATAGGCGACGCCGAACAGGGCCGAGAGCAGAACGATGACCACCGCCCCCGGAACTCCGCTCTCGACCCGCGTGCCAAGGGCAATGCCGACCAACAGCACCAACGCGGAGGCGGCGACGCCGCGGACGAGGTCGGCCGCGAGGCGGCCGAAGATGAGCGACGAGCGTCGGATCGGCGCCACCAGCAGCTTGTCGAAGTAGCCGAGGTCGATCTCGGTCACCAGCGCCAGCCCGGACGTCGCGGTGGCCACGGCGAACATCAGCGACACCGGTAGCTGGAACGCGACATATCCCTGGCCTTTCAGAAACGGCGTGGTGCTGGGAAAGGTCTTGGATACCTGCCCGATGTTGACCACGAGAAAGAACAGCGGGATGAAGAGCGTCGGGATGGTGGCCTCGGGATACCGAACCACCTCACGGACCGCTCGCCGGCCAAGCAGCAGTACCTCCGTCATGCCGCCGCCACCGGCTGAGACTGCTCGCTTGGCTGCTCCTGGCCCTCCAGCCGCCGTCCGGTGGCCTTCAGGAAAACGTCGTCGAGCGACGGCCTGGACACCGAGATGGCGCCGACGCGCACCTGATCGCGGTCCAGCCGACGCACCACCTCGGCGATCGAGCTCGCGCCATCCTCGACGTAAAGGGCGAGCGCGTTGGGCTCGGCCACGATGCGCTCGAGCCCCGGCAGCCCGGACAGGGCGGCCTCGGTCGCAACCAGGTCGGCGGCCCGCTCAAGGGAAACCGACACCACGTCGTGTCCCATTTCGGCCTTCAGCTGTCCCGGGGTGCCCTCAGCCACGATCTTCCCTCCATCGATGATGGCCAAGCGATCGCACAGCTGGTCGGCTTCCTCCAAGTACTGGGTGGTCAGGAAGACCGTCGCACCGCCGGCATTGATGCGCCGTACCTCGTCCCAGATCGTCATTCGCGAGGCGGGGTCGAGCCCGGTCGTCGGCTCGTCGAGGAACAGGACCTCGGGCGAGTGCACCAGCGCGCTGGCGAGATCGAGCCGGCGCTTCATGCCGCCCGAGTAGGTCTTGGTCCGCCGGTCTGCCGCGTCCTTCAGCCCGACGAGCTCCAGCAGCTCGACGGTGCGGGCGACCCCGCGCTGCCCGGTGATCCCGTAGAGACCGCATTGCAGCTCCAGCAGCTCCCGCCCCGTCTGGACTGGATCAAGGCCGATTTCCTGAAGCGCGACGCCGATCCGACGCCGGACTTCGGCTCCGTTAGCCGCCACGTCCAGCCCGGCCACCGACGCGCTCCCCGCGGTGGGAGGAAGCAGGGTGCAGAACATCCGAACCGTCGTCGTCTTGCCGGCGCCGTTGGGGCCGAGGAAACCGAATACCTCACCGCGGGAAACCGTCAGGTCGATGTCCCGGACCGCCTCGATACCTCCCTTGAACGTTCGTCGCAGCGAGCGCGCAGCGATCGCTGCGTCATCAGGATCGTGGGTGAGCGGCGCGGTCTGAGACATCATCTGGTCGGTTCCGATTATCGGCCGCGGCCCGGCGGAATCTCCGCCGCGGAACGTGAGCCAAGGGCTTAGACCACGCGGTCGACGAGAACTCATCGGTGAGGCGTCAGGATGGTGTGCGTATCCTCGCTGCGTGCCCAAGCTCGATGCGCGTCTCGGCTAGCGGCTAATCCTGGCTGCCGCTCCCACCTGGCGATCGAGGACTGTCCCCAGCCTCGGCTGGGCGGCGCTGGGGGTGCTGGCTTTCTCGTTCACCTTCCCGGCCACGGCGTTGGCCGAGCGAGAATTCAATTCGCTGCTCGTCGGCGCCGGTCGCTCGGTGATTGCCGCCGCCATTGCCGCTGTCTGCCTGCGGGCGCTGCGCGCACCTCTCCCGGCCCGCGAGGCCTGGCCGGGGCTGGTCGCCGTCGCCCTCGGCTGCGGGATCGGCTTTGGCGTCCTCTCCGCCCTGGCGTTGCGCCATACGTCGTCCAGTCACGCCGCAGTCGTGGTCGGGCTCCTACCCGCGGCTACGGCAACCGTCGGGGTGATCCGGATCGGCGACCGGCCGAGTCCGCTGTTCTGGGCCGCCAGCCTGCTCGGCACCGCCACGGTCACCGCCTACGCGCTGTCCCGCGGCGCCGGCTCTCTGCATCCTGCCGACCTGCTCCTGCTCGGATCGGTCGTGGTGGCGGCGATCGGCTACGCCGAAGGCGGCCGGCTCACAAGGAAGCTTCCGGGCTGGCAGGTCACAGCTTGGGGCCTGGTGGTGGCTCTGCCGATCTCCCTGCCGATGACCGTCGTCGCGCTGCTGCAGCAGGCACCCGGCCGGGCGAACGCGGCAGCTCTTCTCGGCTTCGCCTACGTCGGCACGATCTCGACCTTTGTGGGTTTCTTCGCCTGGTACCGCGGGCTCGCGGAGGCGGGAGTGGCCAAGGCCAGCCAGATTCAGCTTGCGCAGCCGCTGTTGACCATCGCCTGGTCTGTCCCGCTGCTCGGCGAGCACTTGGACGCGAACGGGTGGGTGACCGCCGTCGTCGTCGGGGTCTGCGTTCTGGTCACCCAGCGCACGCGGCCGCAAGCCGAGAGTTCGCGATAGCTCTACGCGCGTCGAGGTGCAGCCGCCACGCCTCCCGTTCTCACAGGGCGTTTGTCCTTCGGGCGCCGGAGGTCTAAGCTCGGTGTGTGGACGACAACGAGATCCGCACGCTGGTGACTCGGCTCTCGCGCACCAACTCCTCCGGTGGCGGCACGATCGAGCGCGCTGCGATCCTCGCGGAGGGCAGTGACCTCGATGCGGTCGTGGCATGGATCCTCGCTCGCGGCGGCAAGCCCGAGGCTACGGTTGTCGCGAGCGCCCCTCGGGGTCTGCACCACCAGCTCAGCAGCGGTGAGCGAACCCAGGCCTCAACGCCGCTGCGCTACGTGCTGCCAGCCGGCTCGCTGAGCTGACCCGCGGCCGCCGGGTCAGCCGCCATGGGTGCGCCGCGGTCGTCGATCAGCGCCAAGAGATCGCCAAGTCTCTGCGCGCGCGGGAGCCGGTCGGGGATCGGTAGGTCAGGCTGGATCCCGTACCGATTGCGCCGGCCGATGCGCTGACGCGAGATGTAGCCGGCAGCAGCCAGCTCGCCGACGATCCGGTGAGCCGCACGTTCGGTGATCCCGACCGTGTCTCCGATGTCTCGCAGGCGAATACCCGGGTCACGCGCAATGCAGAGGAGCACGTGGGCATGGTTGGTCAAGAACGACCAAGGGGGCGATCGGTCCGCAGACATCGACGGGAGATTAGTGTTTCTGGACATCGAATTCAGGTATGGTGGTCATATCGCTCCTTCAGGCTGTTCGCTAGTTCGCTAGGCGATCGCGCAGCCGATGGCCCGCGCCCTCTGATTCGCGTGACCCATCAGGTGGACGACCTTCGTGCGGCGCCGCACCATGCGCGCCGATACGCGGTGCGGCTGACAGGTCGACGATCAACAACGACGAAAGAGGAAGCCATGGCGACCAAGCGCAAAGTCAGCATCTCGACGGGGCCGACCAACCACCGGCAGAGCTCGTCTGAACGACATGCAGCCTACGTTGCGCAGATCGCCAATCGCCAGAGTGAGCTGAAGCGCGAAGCGGCCGAACGCCGGGCGCTGCGCGACGCGGGGGCCGGGGACGAACCGACCCTGCCGCCGGATTCACCGCCGGAATCGGATCCCGGCACACCCTAGGGCGCGAGGCGAAGCCATACTCACTGATTCCGAGCCCTGCGCCGAGGAAGCGCGCGCAGTGCGGCTGCGCTCCTATCGCCGGCGCGCTGCCCTGAGCATCGTCGGCTCGATCGTCGTTGCCGTGGCGCTCGGGGTCGTGCTGTCAGGGCGGCGGCAGCAGTTCGCCGCGGCGATCCATTCGGCTCCGCTGTTGGTCCTGTTGCTGGTTGCGACGCTCCAGACCATGGCTCTGCTGGCGCGCAGCGAGGCATGGCACGTCTGTGTACGAGCGGCCGGAGGGACGGTTTCCCGACGGCTCTTGTTCCGGGCGGCCGGAGTCGGTTATCTGGCCAGCGTGTTGAACGGCTCGCTGGGGCTCGCCGCCCGAATCACCTGCCTGCGCCGGGTAGCCCCGGCGACTTCCCCGCGAGTTCCCGCACTGCTGCTGGCCGAGGTGCCGATCATTGCCGTCGAGATTGCCCTGGCCGGCTTGTTTTCGTTCACGCTGATCAGCCCGCTCGGCCTCCCATGGTGGGTGCCCCTGATCGCGATCGCGGCGACGGTCGCGGTGCTGGTGTCGCTGAAACGCGTGTCGGACTGCCGCCAGGCAGGGTTCTGGGGCGGCCTTGCGGTGATGCGTCACGGCCGGCATCGGATGATCTTGTTCGTGTTGCTGTCGATCGGTGCTCAGATCGCCCGCAATTGGCTGGCCCTTCACGCGCTCGGGGTGAACGTCTCGGTCACCGACGCCACGGCGCTCCTGATCGCCATGTTCACGATCGGCCAACTCCCGATCGGACCGAGCCTGGGCGCCGCAGCCACCGTCCTGGTGCTCGGCGCCCACGGCATTGCCGCCACCGCCGCTGCCGGGGTGATTCTCACCGCCACCGGCATCGTCGGCTCTTTGTCCTATGCCGCCTGGGCGATCGCCGACCGCACGATCGCTGGTCGTCAGGCAGCCGAGCTCGAGTCGGCGCCCGCCCCCGCGTAGTCGTGAGTGGGGCATACCCTCGCGGGCTAGCATATCCGGGCAGTGCCTAGCCGCCGAGGTCCAGGGTCGGGCTCATGCCGGTTGCGCTTCGCGCTCGGCGTCGGGCTCATGGCCACAGCGCTGACGTCCGTGACCGGCTGCGGGAGCTCAGGGACGACCGCCGCCGGCGGCATTGCGTCGGCTGCGAGCGCCGCCGCGGTCCCGGCGGGCGTAATTCCTCCGACACATCGAACGCGTCGGCAGGCCGCGAGCACGGTTCCCGCCAGTCCTCCCCGGCGCGCCGGGGCGCCGGTTGGTGCGCACCGGATTCATGGCTCGGCGCCGCGGCCTTCGATCGTGTGGGATCCGATCCCCTTCGGTGGCCGGCGAAAGGCTGAGATGGTCGCCTACGCTCGCCGTCACTACGGCAGCTTCATGACCCCCACGTGGCGGCTGGTCAACCCCAAGGTGATCGTGATCCATTACACCGATTCGCCTGACTTCGCCTCCGCCTTCGCCACCTTCACCGCTGATGTACCCGACGTCGAGCTGCATGAGCTGCCGGGCACCTGTGCGCATTTCATCGTGGACGGTGCCGGCACGATTCACCAGCTCGTCTCGCTCGGGACCATGTGCCGGCACACCGTCGGGCTGAACTGGACCGCGATCGGAATCGAACACGTTGGCTTCAGCGACGCTGGAGTCCTCGGCAGCCACCGCGAGCTTTCGGCGGGCATGCGGCTCGTCCGGTGGCTGCAATGCCGGCTCCACATCCGGACTGAGAACGTGATCGGTCACAACGAGAGCCTTGCGAGCCCGTTCCACCACGAAGATGTGGCGGCGCTCCGCAGCCAGACGCACAGCGACTTCAACCGCGCCGACATGAGGATCTACCGTGCACGGCTGCGGCGCGCCGGACCCTGCCCCTAGGCGCCGTCGCGCTTCTCGGCTACCGGGAGCCAGGCGCCTGCGCAACCGCCAGCACAGCCCGCGTGTACCGGCCGACCGACGCGGCACTCAGCGAACCCGGGGGCAGTTCGACCACGAACGCCGTCGTCCCGGGAACGGTTGAATTGGACCAATTGACGGCACTCCCCGGATAGCGGGTCAGCCGCCGCAGCGGCAGACCGGCCAGCCGCGCATATCGTCGTTCGATGTGGGCGTCTCCACCTGACAGATCCACGAGCCCCAGCGGTTGATGAAACCAGATGGTGATCCGGGGACGCAACCTCAGGATCAGTCGACGAGCGGCTCGCGCCTCCGGTTCAGACAGTGCTCGCGGCCCTGAGTACTGAGGATCTCCGCGAAGCCCAACGGCTCGCCAGTGCCATGGGAAGTTCCGGTTCAAGTCGACGCCGTCGGCGTTTTGGCGCCGTCCGGCGGCGGCGCCGTCGGGATTGAGGACCGGAACGACCCACAGCGCACTCCCCGACGTGGGCCCGTGTTCTACCAGGCTGCGGGCAATGGCGATGCCTGCAGGTTCGTTGCCATGGATGCACCCGATCACCAGCACCGTGCCTGTAGCGCTCGGACCGCCGAGCGCGATCGCGTCGATCCGTCGCCCCAGTACGGAGCGCCCGATTGTTATTCGATGCGGTCGCTGGGCGCGAGTCGCCGATGGAGCGAGCTCCTCCGAACGACCCGGGCCGCGTGAGCGTGATCGCTTTCCTCCGCACCCAGCGATTGACCCCAGGACGAGGACGACCGTGGTCACCCCACCGGCGGCAGCCCGCAGCCGATTTTCAGATCGGCTCGATCTCATGCGTGACCAGGGCCATCTGAGGGCAGTACGTTGTGAGAACCCGTACAAGGAGAGACCAGCGTGATCACACTCGGCGTAATACTTCTGATCATTGGACTAATCGCCAAGGTGGCGATCCTGTGGACCATTGGGGTCATCCTCTTGGTGGTTGGCTTGATCCTCACCGTGCTCGGCACGATGGGGCGCGCGGTCGGGGGCCGCCGGCACTACTACTGACCCCCGGCTCTCCGCTGCACGCCACACGCCCGCCGTCACCAAGGCCCTGGAGCCGAGGTGACGGCGTGCGGGGCGAACTCGGCGAGCAACGCTCGTGCTCAGGCGCGCAGGGAGCGCTCGACCGATCGCGCGACCTGCTCGCGCGATCGAGCACCGACCGCGCCGCTCAGCGCTGACTCCCAGCGCTCCGCAGTCACCGATGACTGCTTGAGTCCGAGGTCCGCCAGCACGGCAACTTGGTCGACGTGGCCGGCGATCTGCTCGGCGCGACGCTGGGCTGCGACGTGTTGCGCGCGAGCCAGCGGTGTCCGCCCGCGCTCCCCGGAGAGGCTCAACAGGTCCCCGGCGACCAGCGGAACGGCGCGCCGAGCGCACTTCTCCCACGGCGCGTCGGCGGCCGAGTCGACCACGACCTGACGCACGACGCGCCAACCCGCGTGGTGCGAATCGCAGCGAGCCACGAGGAACCTTGCCAGCGCCTCCGCGACGCCGACCGATCCCGGCTCGGAGCCGTGGCCGTCGAGATGCCGTAAAGCGGCCCCGACGCCGCGGCCATCCTCGACCGCTCGGGCGAGCTGAACCGGGTTGCGACGCGGTTTGCGTGATACAGGATCGATCCTCCTACCGTACTCGCAACCCCCTCACGGCTCCCGGCGGCCGGCACAGACGGTCCGGACGCGGCGCGCGGGCTCAGAGGCCGCGCGGGCATCGCCACTACCCTCGGTAGCGATGAGTCCGGTCCAGGCCCTTTCCCTACGCGCGCTCACGAAGCGCTACGACAGCGGCCTGGTGGCCCTGGATCGGTTCGACCTGGATATCCCGGCCGGCGAGTTCTTCGGGCTGCTGGGGCCCAACGGCGCCGGCAAGACCACGCTCATCAGCGCGGTGTGCAACCTGATCCGCGTCACCTCGGGGGAGATCCGGATCTTCGGGCAGCCGCACCGCGATCCCGAGGCCCGGCGAATGATGGGACTGGCCGAGCAGGACGTGAATCTCGACCGCTTCCTCGACGTCGAGGAGACACTCGTCTACCACGGCGGCTATTACGGGATGAGCCGGGTGCAAGCCAGCCGTCGCGCGCGGGAGATGATGGACGTCTTCGACCTGCGCGCCAAGGCGGGGGTCCGTGCACCGATGCTCTCGGGCGGCATGCGGCGGCGCCTGCTGCTGGCCCGGGCGCTGATGCACGAACCGCGGCTCGTGATCCTTGACGAGCCGACCGCCGGTGTCGACTTCGAGCTGCGGATCGAGCTTTGGCGTTACATCCGGCGCCTGCACGAGCAGGGTACGACGATCCTGCTCACCACTCACTACCTGGAGGAGGCGCAGGAGCTCTGCCAGGACATCGCGCTGATTCGCGGGGGGCGCCTGCTCGCTCGGGACAGCCCGTCGGGGCTCTTGGAATCATTCGAAGCCGAGTCGCTGGCCGACGTCTATGTCAAGGCAATGGCCGCGTGAGCGCGTCGGTGCCAGCGGCCGAGCATCGGGAGTCAGCTTTGCGCGGGCTGCTCGTACGTCGCCGCGGTCTGCGCTCCCTGGCCGGCCGGGAGATCCTCCGCGTGCTCAAGCTATGGACCCAGACCGTGGCCGCGCCGGTCGTGGCGTCGTTCCTGTTCATTCTGGTCTTCGGGCTGTCGTTGAGCGGGCGGATCCGTCACGTCGAGGGATTCGACTACCGGGTGTTCATCGTTCCGGGGCTGATCACGATGGCGATGGTGCAGGCGGCGTACTCCAACAACGCCTCTTCAGTGTTCCAGTCGCGCTTTGACCGCTACTTGAACGACGTCCTCGCCTCCCCGATGCGCAACTGGGAGATCAACCTGGGCCTCTCTCTCGGCGGGGTGGTGCGAGCGTTGCTGATCGGCGTCGCGCTGCTGCTGGTGAGCCTGCCGACTACGCACGTGCCGGTCCGCGAGCCGATCGTGCTGGTCGCGGGAGTGGCGCTCGGGCTGACGCTGTTCGCGTCGCTGGGGGTCGTTGTCGGCATCTATGCCAAGACCTGGGATCACACCGGCTTCGTCCAGAACATCGTGATCGTGCCCTTGAGCTTTCTGGGCGGTGTCTTCTATTCGGTCTCGGTGCTGCCCTCGCCCTGGCGGGAGATCTCGCACGCCAATCCGATCTTCTACCTGGTGCAGGCGGTGCGTTACGGGTTCCTCGGCTCAAGCGACGTACCGGTCGGCGTCGCGCTGGCCATTACGGCGAGCCTGGCTGCGCTCGCCGTTGCCTGGAGCGCCTGGCTGTTCCACAGCGGTCGCCGGCTCAAGCCGTAAGCGACTCGCCGATGGCCCCGGTCGTTTGCGACCGGGTCAGGACGGACAGCTATAGATACGAGAACGGCGTTAGCACGTGGCCGCCAACGGACGGCCGCTTTCCTCAAGACGAAGGAGCTTTAGATGTCCGACAAGAACGTTGATGAGGGCAAGGGCAGGCTCAAGGAAGCCGCTGGTTCGCTGACCGGTGACGAGAGCCTCAAGAATGAGGGCAAGGTCGACCAGGCCAAGTCCACGGTCAAGGATGGGGTCGACAAGGTCGCCGACAAGATCACCGGCAAGGACTAGGCCGATCACCTGAAGGACCCGGCGGCTGGACGGTCGGCAGCTCAGCTGTTGTCCAGCCGCCGGCGAGCGGACCCCACCTTTGGCTGGTAGAGATCAATGCCAAACCGTGGGATACTCAGTAGGTGTCTATGACTGTGACCCAGTTGCGGACATTGCTCGCAGTCGTTCGCGCGGGCTCGGTGACAGCCGCGGCAGATGAGCTCGTGGTCACGCAGCCCTCAGTTTCCTCGGCGCTGGCCGCGCTGGCGCGTGAGCTTGGTTGCGAGGTGTTCGAACGCTCGGGGCGTGGGATTCGCCTCACCGCTTCGGGGGCTGCGTTTGCGCCCTACGCCGCGGATGTGATCGGGCTGCTCGATCAGGGTCGCCAGGCTGCGCAGGAGGCGGCGAACGTCGTCGCCCGCAAGCTTCAGATCATCGCCGTGACCACCGCGGCGGAGTCATTCGTACCACCGCTGATGCGCCTGTTTGGCGACCAACATCCGGAGATCGAACTGACGCTCGCCGTCGGCAACCGACACGAGGTGCTCGCGCGTGTGCTCAATCACTCCGTCGACGTCGCCATCTCAGGCAAGCCCCCAGCGGATGATCGCCTGGTCGCCGAGCCCCTGACCGAGAACGAGATCGTCTGTATCACCGCCCCCGATGACCCAGCCGCGGCTCGGGCCGGACTGGCCTCGGGTGAGCTGTCCGATCGGTGCTGGCTGCTGCGCGAGCCGGGATCGGGGACGCGGACCCTCAATGAACAGTTCCTCACCAACCGGGGGTTGAACCCAGCGACCCTGACGCTCGGCTCTAACGGCGCGATCAAGCAGGCGGCGCGTGCCGGCCTTGGGGTCTCGTTGCTCTCTCGCGCAGCGGTCGAGGCAGAGCTCGCGTCGGGATGGCTCGGAGAGCTCAAGCTGGACGACGGCCCCGCGAAGCGATCGTGGTTCGTCCTGCGCGCGGCCGTGGGGCCGGTGAGGACCCCGGTTGAGATGTTCATCACGTTTGCGCGCAACACAGCTCGCTCGCCGGTCCGAGCCTGACGGGGATTGTGGCCGCTCTCGCCGCGGCGTCAGCCCGGCGCGCGAACCGGCTCGGTTTCCGGCTCGTGCGCTGAGATCTCGGCGGCGACTGGGATGGCGGGGACGACCGCCGCGACTCCCTTCGTCGCCTCCAACACCTGGGGCACGATGTCGAGCTTTGATGTGAGCGCGCAGTAGGCGATGTCGTCGGACAACCCCCGCGCTCTCAAGACCGCCGCATCAGCCGATGAATCGAGAGCTTCGAAGGCGGTCCGGTATCTGCGGGAGACGGCCTCGGCGATCAGCGCGGCGTCCGTGCGCGGACCCGGCAGGGCCGCGCACAGGAGCCCCGCGACGTAGGCATCCTCGAGCGCGGGCGCGCCGTCTGTCCCTGAGCAGACGATCAGCAGATCGAGCTCGGTCGCTTCTGCGGTCGCTGACAGAGCCTGTAGGACGGCATCAAGATTGAGCAGGCACGCCAGCATCACTCGGGAGCCGCGACGAGCCGCTGCGACGATGGCGGGAGTGCCGTTTGTCGTGGCCAGGATGAGCTCACGGCCATTGCAGCGCATCGCGTCCAGCGGCGAGTTCCCCTGGTCGAAATCTGGAGGCATCACGCACTGCCTCTCGCCTGCCAGCACGCGGCCGGGTGCGCGCATCAGCGCGGCACGCTCGACGCTGTCGGTGCACAGGACCTTGGCGTAGCCCGCAGACAGCGCCTGCGTGATCGTTGACGTCGCGCGCAGAACGTCGATCACGACCACCACAACGGCCGACCGCAGTTCGGCACCGGTCAGGGCGACGTCGATCATGCGATCGCGAGCTCGTGCTCCAGCGCCGGGGTATAACGCCCTGCGCGAGCTTGCGCCGTGCACCGGGCGCGATGCGCAAAGCCGGTCTGGGCGGCGGACGTGTTCGCCGCCTCGCCGGCCCAGATCTTCAGCGGCGTGGCCTGCAGCGCGCGGCCGTAGGAGAAGGTCAGCTGCCACGGAGCAGCCTCGGCATTGAGCGCGTTGAGATGGGCGCTTGCCAGCTCGTCGCTCTGGCCTCCGGACAGAAACGCGATTCCCGGGACTGCGGCGGGAACGACTTCGCGCAACACCCGCAACGTCCGCGCCGCGACCTCCTCCACTCCCGCCGGCTGCGAGCACCCGTAGCCAGCCAGGACCATGTTCGGCTTGAGCACCATCCCCTCGAGCAGCACCCGCTGGTCGAGCAGCTCGGCGAACACGGCCCTCAGCACCTCGCGCGTAACCTCCTCGGAGCGTTCGATCGAGTGCTCGCCGTCCATCAGAACCTCGGGCTCGACGATCGGAACGATCTCAGCTTCCTGGCAGAGAGCCGCGTAGCGGCCGAGGGCATGTGCGTTGGTCGCGATGCAATAACGGCTTGGACGCCCGTTGCCGATCGCGATCACCGCCCTCCATTTGGCAAAGCGCGCTCCGAGCTCGTGATATTCGCCAAGGCGCTCGCGCAGTCCGTCGAGGCCCTCGGTGATCGTCTCCCCGTCCGCTTCGGCAAGCGCTTTCGCCCCCGTGTCGACCTTGATCCCTGTGATCATCCCGCGGGAGCGGAGCAGCTCCGGGAATGGCGTGCCGTCGGACGCCCGCTGGCGAATCGTCTCGTCGTAGAGGATCACCCCGCTGATGCAGCCTGCCGTGCCGGGGGTCGTGACCAACAACTCACGGAAGTCCCGGCGCGTCTCGGGCGACGACGCGGCGCCGACCGCGACGAGCCGCTTGGTCATCGTGGCGCTGCTCTCATCCGCGGCGAGTATCCCCTTGCCTTCAGCCACCAGCTCGCAAGCAATCGCTGTGAGTGCTTGTCGTCGAGGTTTGTTCACGATCCTCCGGTCTCGCTTTGCTGGGTTGCCGACGTGACGCGCAGCGTCAGATCGTTGCGTGCATCCCACTGACCGTACGGGCGCCGACATAACCAAACCAGCAAAAATTCGATTTGATTCATAAGGTATGACTTTAGGGTTGAGGTGCGAGATCGGGTGCTCCAGTGTGACTTCGCCGCTCGCGACTCATAAGGTGTAATCAATTCATGTGCTCCGAAAAGATATTTGCTTCTATGGTGGGCGGCCTTATGCTTGATCCATGGTTTCGATTGAAAGGCCCGGAATATGGCGCTGACGGAAAACCCACAGACCAGCCCGAAGAAGGACCGGTGGGCCGCGGGCGTCACGCCGTACGCGGAGATGGGCTACTGGGACGCCGACTACGAGCCGAAGGACACGGACATCCTGTGCGCGTTCCGGATCACGCCGCAGCCGGGCGTCGACCCAATAGAGGCAGCGGCTGCGGTGGCCGGGGAGTCCTCGACCGCGACATGGACCGTGGTCTGGACCGATCGTCTGACCCCCCATGAGCATTACCAGGCGAAGGCGTATCAACTCGACGCCGTCCCCGGCGTGGAAGGCCAGTACATCGCGCGGATCGCTTACGACATCGACCTCTTCGAGGAGGGGTCGATCGCGAATCTGACCTCCTCGATCATCGGCAACGTGTTCGGGTTCAAGGCGTTGAAGGCGCTGCGGCTCGAGGACATGCGAATCCCGCCTCACTACCTGAAGACTTTTCAAGGCCCACCGCACGGGATCGTGATGGAGCGCGAGTACCTGGACAAGTTCGGACGGCCGCTGCTCGGAGCGACGACGAAGCCCAAGCTCGGCCTCTCGGCCAAGAACTACGGACGCGTCGTCTACGAGGCACTGCGCGGAGGCCTCGACTTCACCAAGGACGATGAGAACATCAACTCACAGCCGTTCATGCGCTGGCGCGACCGCTACCTCCATGCGATCGAGGCGGTCAACCGGGCCTCCGCGGCCACCGGCGAGATCAAGGGCCACTACATGAACGTGACCGCCGCGACGATGGAGGATATGTACGAGCGCGCCGAGTTCGCCAAGGAGATCGGCAGCGTGATCATCATGATGGACCTCACGGTCGGCTACACCGCGATGCAGTCGATGTCCAAGTGGGCGCGGCGCAACGGCATGATCCTGCATCTCCACCGTGCCGGCCATGGGACTTATACGCGGCAGAAGTACCACGGCGTCAGCTTCAGGGTGATCGCCAAATGGTGCCGGATGATCGGCGTCGACCACATCCACGCCGGCACCGTCGTCGGCAAGCTCGAAGGCGACCCCCACATGATCAAGGGCTACTACGACGTCTGCCGCCAGCGCTTCAACAAGGCCAACCCGGAGACCGGAATCTACTTCGACCAGGACTGGGCCTCCCTTGCCCCGGTGATGCCGGTTGCCTCCGGCGGGATTCACGCCGGCCAGATGCACCAGCTCCTGCACTACCTCGGCGAGGACGTGGTGCTTCAGTTCGGCGGCGGGACGATCGGGCACCCGATGGGCATCGCGGCCGGAGCGACCGCCAACCGCGTGGCTGTCGAGGCGATGATCAAGGCGCGTAACGAAGGCAAGGACTACTACTCCGAGGGGCCCGACATCCTGCGGGATGCGGCCAAGGGCTGCCCGGAGCTCGACGCCGCGCTCGAGGTCTGGAAGGACATCACGTTCGACTTCGAGTCGACTGACACCCCCGACGCCGTGGCGACCCCCACGGTCAGCCGCTAACCCGCGGAGGGAGATAGCCATGAGGATCACACAGGGAACGTTCTCGTTCCTGGATGACCTGACCGACGACGAGATCGAAGCGCAGATCCGCTACGGGCTCCAGAACGGCTGGGCGATCATGGTCGAGTACACCGACGACCCGCACCCTCGCAACAGCTATTGGGACATGTGGAAGCAGCCCGAATTCGATCTCACCCCGGATGAGGCCGACGTCGCGATGCGCGACGTCCACGCGTGCCGGGAGGCGTTCCCGAACTATTACGTGAAGGTCGTCTGCTACGACAGCTCGCTCGGGCGCCAGACGTCGGCGCTCAGCTTCCTCGTCAATCGCCCGGCGGAGGAGCCTGGATTCCGCCTCGAGCGCCAGGACAAGGCAGATCGTCAGATGCGCTACACAATTCATCCGTACGCACAGGAGGAGCCGGTTGGGCGGCGCTACGGCAGCCGGGGGGACCTCGGGAGCCGTCGCGATGGTGCCTCGGCCGCCTACGGGATCGGCGCGGCGAGCGACGATGGGATCGGCGAGTCATAGTGGCACCCCGCGGTCTCGACACAACGGGCAGACCGCTGGATCCGCAGGCCGAGGACGGTCCGACGCGTCGGGCGAGGGGCTTCGGCCCCGGCGAGCGCGGATCCCCGTCGTTCTCCGACGAATTCGGTGGACGGGTCGTGCGTCCCACTGAGGGCGCGCGCGCCGGCTCGGCGGTCGAGTCGGTCGACTTCTCCGAGGCGGTCTCCGACGGCGAGGCCGACGTGCAGTCGGTGGTGCGCGAGTCACGCGTGCAGGAGGTGTTGGAGGAGATCGATCGCGAGTTGATCGCGCTGGCGCCGGTGAAACGTCGGATCCGGGAGATCTCTGCGCTGCTCGTGATCGACCGACTACGTCAGGAGATGGGGGTGCGCTCAGAGCGCCCGACTCTGCACATGAGCTTCACGGGCAACCCGGGCACGGGAAAGACGACCGTTGCTCTGCGGATGGCGAGCATCCTGCACCGCCTCGGCTACATCGACAAGGGTCACCTGGTCTCGGTGACCCGCGACGATCTCGTCGGCCAGTACGTCGGTCATACCGCGCCGAAGACCAAGGACGTCGTCAAGCGCGCTCTGGGGGGAGTGCTGTTCATCGACGAGGCCTACTACCTCCACCGCCAGGAGAACGAGCGCGACTACGGCCAGGAGGCGGTCGAGGTCCTGCTGCAGGTGATGGAGTCCGAGCGCCAGGACCTGGTCGTCGTGATGGCCGGTTACCAGGACCGGATGGAGGAGTTCTTTCAGGCGAACCCCGGCATGGGATCGCGCGTGGCGCACCATGTCCAGTTTCCCGACTACGACGTCGACGAACTGCTCGCCATCGCCCGCCTGATGGTCGACCGGCAGGGCTACGCGATGAGCGAAGACGCCGCGCTGGCTCTGCGCGAATACATCGAACTGCGGATCGGGCGGCCTCGCTTCGCCAACGGGCGCAGCATCCGCAACGCGGTCGAGCGGGCGAGGATGCGCCAAGCCACGCGCCTGTTCGACTCGAACCGCAAGCTGACCAAGCGGGACCTCATCACAATTGAGCCCGAGGACATATTCCGCAGCTCCGTGTTCAGCGACACCGAGCCTGACGCTGAGACCGGCAACCCCCCGAGCAGGGAAGCTGGACCCGGTGCCGGAGCTTAGGCCAACCGTTCGATTGCACGCGCCCCGGCCCGGTTCGCCTGCGAGCTAGGAGAGATCATGCCGCGTCCCATCATCCTCGGTGTCGTCGGCGACTCGGCGGCCGGAAAGACAACCATGACGCGCGGACTTGTCCGCATCCTCGGCGAGGAGCAAGTCACGGCCGTCTCCACCGACGACTACCACCGCTACGACCGAAAGCAGCGAGCCGAGCACGACATCACGCCGCTGCATCCGGACTGCAACTACGTCGACATCATGTCGCAACATCTGGCCCACCTGCGCGCGGGCGAGCCGATTCTGAAACCCGTATACGTCCATTCCGACGGCACCTTCGGGCCCCCGGTCTACGTCGATCCCAAGCCCTTCACGATCGTTGAGGGGCTGCTCGGATACCACTCCGAGGCTCTGCTCGACGTATATGACGTCCGCGTCTACCTCGCTCCGCCTGAGGACCTCCGCCGCCGGTGGAAGGTCAAACGCGATACCTCACGGCGGGGCTACACCACCGATCAGGTGCTGCGCGAGCTGGACAAGCGCGAACCCGACTCGGCCCAGTTCATCCGTCCGCAGGAGCGCTACGCCGACGTGGTCGTCTCGTTCCGAGAGGCAGACAGCGGTGATCCACATGCGCTCGACGCCGAGCTGCTGTTGCGAGATACCCTTCTCCACCCGGACCTCTCGCCGGTCAACGGCGGCGGCGAGCGCGGAGTGACCGTCGAGGACCGCGACTCCGAGCTGCTGGTCAAGATTGCCGGCGACATCCAACCGGAGCAGGCCCACGAGATCGAGGAGGCTATCTGGGAGAGGCTCCACTTCGCCTCGCATCTGCGGTCCGACCGGCTCGGTCAGTTCGTCGTCGGCACCGACCTCTACCGCTCGGCGTCACTGGCGCTCGTTCAGCTGCTGATCCTCTACCACCTGGTCACGGCCAAGGCCGCGATCGCCTTGGGTGGCGTCGGCCCCCGCGCGGACGCCGAGGAGACGGCGGAGAAGGAGACGGCGGGAGTCGATTCGTGAGGAGGCGCGGACGGACCGGCGCGAGCCGTCCATGAACGCGCGCCCGGTCATTCTCGGCGTCGTCGGCGACTCGGCCGCCGGCAAGACGACGATCACGCGTGGACTGGTGAGAGCGCTCGGCGAGGATCACGTCGCGCACATCTGCACCGACGACTATCACCGGTACGACCGCCAGCGACGAGCCGAGCTCGGAATCACGCCGTTGCACCCGGAGTGCAACCACCTCGACATCCTCGCCCAGCACCTCACGCATCTGCGCCGCGGCGAGCCGGTCCTGAAGCCCGTCTATCGACACATCGACGGGACCTTCGCCCCCCCGGTGTATGTCAGGCCAGGCCGCTTCACCGTGATCGAGGGGCTGCTCGGGTACTACCTGCCGGAGATGCTCGACGTCTACGACGTCCGGGTCTATCTGAACCCCCCGGAGGATCTACGGCGCAGGTGGAAGGTCCAGCGTGACTGCTCTCGGCGCGGATATACGACCGACCAGGTGCTGGCCGAGCTGGATCGCCGCGAACCAGATTCCGAGGCCTTCATCAGGCCGCAGCGACGCAACGCCGACATGCTGATCAACTTCAAGCCGCCTGAGGCCGACAAGGATCCGACGCACCTCGACGCCGAGCTCACCCTCCGGGACGACCTTCCGCATCCGGACCTGACGCCGTTTATTCAGGATCTGGAAGACGGACTGACGCTGCGCGAGCTGGGCGGCGAACGCCTGCTCTGCATTCCCGGGAGGATGAACCCGGATCACGCGGCAGCGATCGAGGAGGCGATCTGGAAGCGGATGCACTTTGCGACGCATCTGCGGGCGCGACGTCTCGGCGAGTTTACGGTTGGAACCGAGCTCTTTCGCTCCGAATCGCTGGCGCTGGTGCAGCTGCTCATCCTCTACCACCTGGTAACCGCCTCGGCGGCAATCGCGTTGGGTGGAGACGGCGTGCGCAGCGCAGATCGCGCCGTGCGGCCGGGATGGCAGACCGACCCGTTCGTTTCCGCCCAGGACCCGGCCTAGTCGCGATCGCCTTGGCCGGCCGCCGAGATCGACGGCATTATGCCGTTCTTGACCCAGCAACGCACGATGTCACGCATCGAGAGGATGCCGGTCACGTCGGCTCCGTCGATCACGATCACGTGGCGGAACTTCCCGTCGGTCATTGCCTCGGCAGCGCGCTCGAGCGACCAGTCCGCCGCGGCAAAGACGAGGTTTGTGGTGAGGTAGTCGCGGACGATCTCCGCATCAAGGTCGCCGTCCTGTCCGGCCACGATCAGGATGTCCCGCTCGGTGATGATGCCCGGCCCGGGCAGGTCAGGATCGAACACCACCGCAGCACCGACCCCGCCCCGAGTCATGCGGCGGGCGGCCTCACGCAGCGTGTGCGACGGGCCGATGGTCACCACGATTGGATTCATGCCATCGCGCACCAGCATGGGCGTTCTCCTGTGTCTGGGGGTTGGTGTCGAAATCACGGTCCCCGCCCTGAGCTCGGCCGGGACGTGAATCAGCAGGGTCACCGCGGGGGGTTGGCCACGCAGGCTCCGCGGACAACCGCGCAGCCGCCAGTCGGCGCCGTCATCGCGAAGCAGCCACTGCGTGATCGCGTCGGCCACATCCTCTGGGTCGTCGCGCATCACGATCGCCCGTAGCTCCCAGCGCTGCGCCGGTGGATCTACGCAGACCTCGAGACTGCACCATTGGTTCCCACGCAATATCGACCGCGCGCCGGCGACCAGCCGGTCACGGCCGAGCGTGTAAGCGTCGGTCGCGACCATCTCAGCGCCTCCAGCCCGATCTCGCGGCGATTGCAACGATTGCCACAATGGAACTGTAGCAACCGTCAGATCAGCGGCTCGACAGGCGGCGGGTGGCGCCCTGGCGAGCGGGGGTCACGTCATCTCGCGGTGATTGCATCGGCAAGCCCGGCGTCTGTCTTCGCCCGGGCTCAGGCAACCTCGGCCAGATCGCCATCGAACTGCTCCGTCTCGGCACCGGTGATGTGGAGCACCGGAACCCCCAAGCCTCGAAGCTTGCTCGGCAGATCGACACGCAGCCAGCGCGACAGCCGCCACGGCAGCGTGGAGACGATGATCTCGTCGAAGCCCTGGAGGTTGAGCGCGTCCGCGACCGCGGAGAGCGGATTGGCATCGCCCACGTGTCCGGTTACTTCCTTCCCTGCCGCCTCGCTCAGCAACGGGAGCGCCCGGAACAGGCGCTCGCGCGCGGCCTGGCGCCCCGCCACTTCCGGATCGACCACGCGGTGCAGACCCTGCGGAGTGGCCGGGATGACCAGGTGAAAGTCCACCGGACCCTGCACGGCACGGGCCCGCACGGCTGCTAGGAGCGCGGCGTTCGCTGCGGTTCGGTTGGCGACGAGCAGCACACGTGTAGTGGGCATGTGTGACGATTTCCTTGTGTTGATTGTTACGAGCATGCTCGCATGACGCGTGCCCCCAAGCCATCGATATTCACCGCGCTTGCATAGGCAGACTTCGATTTGCTCGTGCTGCTCAGGACGGCGAAATCACGAACTCCCTCCTGTCGATCGCCACCGACGCTTCGGATACGAGCTCACGGCCACTACTGTCCCATCCAAACAGCGTTAGCGAGTCGCCGAGCGCGGAAGTCGACGCTCACGGGTTGGCGATGAGTTTCGGCCCGCTCGACGGTCGGTAGTGAACAAAAGCCGAAGGGACTGGAAATTCAATGAAGAACCGCCTGCTCGACACGGTTGCCGGCGCTAACAAGGTGCGGATTTCGTCCGGGGATCCCTCATGACCGCTCGCCTGGCTCGCCTCGCCGACATCGCCTACCGCCGGCGTGGGCTGACGGTCCTCGCATGGATCGCCGCGTTGATCGTGATCATTCCCGTGGGTGGTGCCCTGAAGGGCAAGTTCCACGCTGACTACTCCACCCCGGGGTCGGAGTCGAGGACCGCGAGCAGCTTAATCGAGCAGCGTTTCGCCGGGTTCTCGGGGAGCACGGTCGACGTCGTTTGGCGCGCCGAGTCAGGCGCCAACAGTCCCGCCACCAAACGTCGGGTGGGCAGCTTCCTCGCTCGAGCCTCAACGCTCAAAGGCGTCGGAGCGCCCGGTGCGGTTCGGGTCTCGCCGGATGGCAAGATCGCCGCCACGACCCTTGAGCTGACCCGCCAGCCGTGGGACATACCCAAGCAGACGGGCAAGGATCTGATCTCGCTGGCCAACGGGGCCAGCGGCAACGGACTCGAGGTGAAGCTCGGTGGTGGGCCGATCCAGGACGCCGAGGGCAGCAACGGTCCGCAGGGCGCCGGCTTCCTCGGTGCAACCATCGTGCTGCTGATCGCCTTCGGCTCGATCGTTGCCGTCGGCCTCCCGCTTGCCGTCGCGCTGTTCGGCCTGGCGATCTCCTCGGCCCTGATCGGTCTGCTCGCCGCGCTCATTGACGTCCCGGACTGGGCGACCGCGATCTCGAGTCTGATGCTGATCGGGGTGGGAGTCGACTACGCGCTGCTCGTGTTGACCCGGTTCCGCAGCGCTCTTGACGACGGCAAGGACACACACGACGCCGTGCTCGAGGCCGTCAGTACGGCCGGGCGCAGCGTGCTGATCGCCGGCTCGACCGTGATCATCGCGATGCTGGGCCTGTTTTTCGTCGGGCTGAGCTACATGTACGGTGTGGCGCTGGCGGCGAGCATCGCGGTGCTGACGGTGATGCTGGCCGCGATCACGCTGCTTCCTGCCTTGCTGAGCTTCGCGGGCCACCGGGTGGACAGCCTGCGTATCCCGTTCCTTGGCCGTCGGCGGGTTCGCAGCGCACCCGGAGAATCCCCGGCGCTTCGCTGGAGCCACCTCGTGCAGCGTCATCCCTGGAGATTCGCGCTCGCCGGCACAGCGTTGCTGCTTGCTCTCGCAGCGCCCACGCTCGGGATGCGCCTCGGTTTTGCTGATGCCGGCAACGACCCACCCGGCAAGATGACACGTCAGGCCTACGACCTCAACACCCAGAGCTTTGGCCCGGGATTCAACGGTCCGCTGCTGATCGTCGCCAAGCTGAGCGGCCCGAACGCCACGCCGAAGCTCGACGCTCTGGTCACCGCAGCCCGCCAGGATCCCAGCGTTACTGCCGTCACGCCGCCGCGGGTCAATCCGGCGGGCGACGCGGCGATCATCACCGTCGTGCCGAGAACGGGACCGCAGTCGGCGGCGACCGACCAGCTCGTCACCCGGCTACGCAACCAGACGATCCCCCGAACCCTGCAGGGATCCGGGATCGAGACGTTCCTCGGCGGCGAGACGGCGACCTTCGACGATCAGAGCACTTTCATTGCCGCGCGGCTGCCCGTGTTCTTCCTGGGGATCATCGCACTCTCGTTCCTGCTCTTGCTCCTCGCCTTCCACTCGCCGTTGATCGCTCTGAAGGCCGGGATCATGAATCTGCTGTCGATCGGGGCGGCCTACGGAGTCATGACGCTCTGCGCAAAGGGCGGATCGGTTGGCAGCGTGATCGGGATCGACCATGAGGTCCCGGTTGCTCCGTTCATGCCCGTGATGATGTTCGCGATCCTGTTCGGCCTCTCCATGGACTACGAGGTGTTCCTGCTCTCGCGGATCCGCGAAGAGTTCCTCAGGCATGGGGACACCCACCGAGCCATCGCGTTCGGGATCGCCAAGACCGCCCGCGTTATCACCGCGGCCGCTGCGATCATGGTCGTGGTCTTCCTCGCGTTCCTCACCGACAACCAGGTGTTCCTGAAACTGATCGGGATCGGACTCGCCACCGCGATCTTCGTCGACGCCACGATCGTCCGCATGGTTCTCGTTCCCGCCGTGATGGAGCTCCTCGGCAGCCGCAACTGGTGGATTCCCCGCTGGCTCGAGAAGCGGCTGCCGCGTCTTGATCTGGAACCGTCCGCGGCCGCGGCGGCCGCGGCGGCCGCGGAGAGCGGGGCGTAACCGCAGGGAGACGCCGCGCGTCGCACTAGGGGGCATGGCGCCGCCGCCGACCGTTTCATGACCCACATCGCGATGCAGGAGGCGGACGACTCGGGCAGCCTCGTCACCTGGGGCGAGCACGTAGCCGACCAGGAGTACGGCGCTGCGCCGGAGTCATAGCCCTAGCTCCCGGAGACCCTGCTTGGGCCGTCTCACGGGTGGCGAGGAGGGGTAACAGAGGAGGATGGCGCGCACCTCAGTACTGCTGGCCGCTCTCACCAGCGAGCCGACGAGCACCTCTGACCTGTACGCGCGGGTCGGTTATCTGGAGCTCACTCGCGTGGGTCTCGTCCCGTATCCGGCGTTCCGCGCCGAGCTCGACAAGCTCGCAGCCGCCGGACTCGCTGACCACACGACGAGCCCCGATGGCTCGACACTTTGGACTCGCGGTGCTAGCTGACTGGCAAGCCAACGGCGACTGGGTACTCGTCTTCTCACCGCGCGGCGGGGGTTAGGTCTGCACCGATTCGGTCAAGGACGGTGGGATCGCCTTGGTAGTTGATTCCGTTGGCCTCGGCGTCGGCGAGCTCGAGTAGGCCGAGCAGGAGCCCGAGCTCGCTGCCGGCGTCGCCGCCCTGGGCGCGGTCATGGCGTTGGCGCTGCTCCCCGCCCACCCGACGACCAGCGATGACGACGCGACAGCGCCGAGAGCATTCCCCTCGCCCGCCTCGGCCGCGGTGTGCAGCTGACCCCCCACCCCAGAGCAGACCGTGAGCAACCAGCAACTAACTACACGCGTGAGCACCGCAGGCTCCGCGGTCGGCCGGGCGACCGGGTTTGAGCTGGCGCGTCGCGGCCAATCCACCGCGGCCAACATCGATTCCGCGCTCGAGCGCAACCGCGCCTTCGCCGCCACCGGCGGCCACCTGGGTGCGGTCGTCTTCCCCAACCTGCGCCTGTTCGTGATCACGTGCATCGATCCGCGCGACAGCCCGCTCTTCGCGCTCGCCGTGATCCACCACACGCAGTGCGGAACCGGCGCGCTCGCCGATGACACATGCCGTCGCTAATTGGCGAGCACGTAAACCAGCCCGTGGGCTTGAGTCACGTACTCGGGGGGAGTATGCTGCGCACATGACCGAAATGACCGATGCCCGGACCCCCGTGCGGGGCTACACACCCACGAAGGACCAGCTGCTGAAACGACTGCGGCGCATCGAGGGGCAGGTGCGCGGGATCCAGAGGATGGTCGAGAACGACCGCTACTGCATCGACATCCTGCAACAGGCCGCGGCCGTGACGGCCGCGATGGACAAGGTTGCGCTCGAGTTGCTGAACGATCATGTCAACCACTGCATGGTCGAGGGCGCGGGTGATGAGGAGCGCCTTAAGGAAATGACGGCCGAGATGATGGGCGCCGTCGGAAGGCTGGTGCGCTAGCGACATGAGTGGCGTACTCAGCACCGTCGGCAACGGCTTCAAGGACGCCTTCCTGATGGCCTGGGAGGTGTGGTGGGCGCTCGTCTTCGGGTTCTTCATCTCCGCCGTCGTCCAGGCCTGGGTCCCGCGCGAGCGGATCCAGAACGCGCTCGCCGGCGAAGGCATCAGGCCGCTGGCCCGGGCGACCGGCCTCGGCGCCGCCTCGTCGTCCTGTTCCTACGCGGCGATCGCCATCGCCAAGAGCCTGTTCCAGAAGGGCGCCTCAGCTAGCGCTGCCCTGGCTTTCCAGTTCGCCTCGACCAACCTCGTATGGGAGCTGGGGCTCGTGCTCTGGGTGCTCATCGGCTGGCAGTTCACGCTGGCCGAGTACATCGGCGGGATCATCATGATCGCCCTCATGGCCGTGCTGCTACGGGCATTCGTGTCCCTGCAGCTTGAGGAGCAGGCTCGGCTGCACGCACAGGACGCCGACACCGGCCATCAACACCACATGGCCGGCGAGAGGATGAGCTGGCGTCAGCGAGTGACCTCGATTTCTGCGTGGTCAGATGTCGCCCACAACTTCCGCGGGGACTGGCAGATGCTGTGGAAGGAGATCCTCACCGGCTTCCTCCTCGCCGGTTTCGTCGCGCAACTCGGCAACGGCTTCTTCAACGGGCTTTTTCTGCAGCACTCCTCCGGCCTCGTTCAGGCCGTCTGGGGCGCTTTCATCGGACCGATCATTGCTGTCCTTTCCTTCGTCTGCTCGGTCGGCAACGTCCCGCTCGCGGCCGTCCTCTGGTCGGGTGGGATCAGTTTTGCGGGAGTGATGGCGTTCATCTTCGCCGACCTCATCGTGCTGCCGATCATCGTCATCTACCGCAAGTACTACGGCGCCAAATTCGCCCTGCGCATCACCACACTCATGTTCGTGACCATGGTCGCCGCCGCCCTGATCGTCGAAGGACTCTTCAGCGCCACCGGACTGATCCCGACTGGCGTCCGCCCCACCCGCGCGGACATCTTCGGCTCCATCCACATCGACTACAAACTCGCGCTCAATCTCCTCGGCCTGATTGCCTTCGTCGCGCTCTTCTGGCTGACCCGACAACGCGGTGCGACCGACCCCGCATGCGGCATGAGGGTCGATCGTCACAAAGCCATCAGCAAAGAGTTCGATGGTGAGACCTTCTACTTCTGCTCTGACCACTGCCTACACGCGTTCGAAGCCAAACCGGCCAGGCACGTCGACGGCGGCGATCGGGTAGTTGAGCAGCGGGTGGCTGAACACGGCGACGCTCGCGCTCACACGCCTGATCACGTCCCCGTCGACCACGAACGTCGGCAGTCCAAAGCTCCCTAGCTCACTATCGGCTCAGCGCGCCGAGGCACGGCGTCGAGCCGATGGCTTTTGGTGGGTCAGCAGGTCATGCGGGCTCAGGTTTGGTTTACGGTCTTGCCGGGTCTAGGCGGGCAAGAGTGTGCTTACGGGGCGGGGTATGGCCCGCGTCGTGCTCGCCCACGTGGGTTTGGACCGTTACAACGAGTTCGTCCTCGTCGACGTCCTCGTCCTTCGGCGATTACTTCGCCACCGCGCTTGCACGTCGGGATCGCGCGGTTGTGCGAGCCGCCGCGACCGCCCGGACGACGCGGGTGCTTGGTGTGCGCGAATATGGCGCTGCCCGATCATGAGACTCCTGCTGGTCGAAGACAATCCGAAGCTGTTGCGGTCTATCCGCCGCGGCCTGGGTGCGGAGGGCTACGCGGTCGATGTCGCGACCGACGGCGAGACCGCGCTGGTCCAGGCCGGCGTGTGGGACTACGACGGGGTGATCCTCGACTTGATGCTGCCGATCCGCGACGGCTTCGACGTGTGTCGAAGCCTGCGCCAGCGCGGTTCGTGGGTGCCCATCCTGATGCTGACTGCGCGGGACGGGGTCGATGATCGGATCATGGGGCTCGACGCCGGTGCCGATGATTACCTCGCCAAGCCATTCGATTTCGGGGAGTTTCTCGCCCGCGTGCGGGCTTTGGTCCGCCGCGCGCCGCAGGAGCGGGCCGCGCGCATCGTCCGCGGCGACCTGGTTCTCGATCCTGCCACGAGAGACGTGCTGCGGGGCGGCGAGGCGATTGAGTTGACCCCCCGTGAGTTCGCCATTCTGGAGTATCTCGCCCGCCGTGCGCCGCAGGTGGTTAGCCGGACGGAGTTGCTCGAGCACGTGTGGGACGCAAATTTCGACGGCTCGACGAACGTGGTCGACGTCCATGTCGGGCGCCTGCGCCACAAACTGCATCGGCCCTCTGACCGAGACAGCGTGATTCAGACCGTGCGCGGGGTCGGCTTCATCCTGGATGTCCCGTCATGAACGCCCCGATCCGGGTCCGGATGACCGCGTGGTACGTGGTCCTGCTGGCCGCGATCATCGCTGCGGTGGGCGCGTTCGTGGTGATCCGGCTGCGGGCCGACCTGACGAACGTGACAGATCGCTCCCTGCGCTCAACCGTGCCGCAGATCGCGGCTGGGTACAGCGTCGAGGGGCTAGTCGAATTTCGCGACAAGTCCAACAGCCTCCTCGCGGGAGAGCGGAACGCAGCGCAGATCCTGTCCGCGGCGGGCACCGTTGTTAGCTCGTCAGGCGACCGCGTGAGCCGCCTGCCGATGCTCGACCAGAAGAGCCTGCAGGTGGCCCTGCGCGGCCGGCTGCCGCTGCTCACCCGGAGCTTCGGCGGCGGCACTCAGTTTCGCGTTGCCGCGGCTGCGGTCGTCCGCCGCGGAAAACGCCAGGTCATCGTTGCGGCGGTCTCGCTCGCGCCGGTGGATCATTCGGTGCACCGCGTTCTGATTCTTCTGCTCCTTGCCCTGCCGGCCGCGTTGGTGGCGACGGCGACCGGGGGCTGGTGGCTGGCGAAGCGAGCCATGCGACCGATCGACCGCATGGTCGGGGCTGCGGAAGGAATCGGACCGACGGACCTCAGCACACGACTAACGGTGCCCGCCAGCCACGACGAGCTGGCTCACCTCGCCACCACCCTGAACGTGATGCTCGACCGCATCTATCACGGCGTGGCCCAGCAGCAGCGCCTCGTAGCCGATACGTCCCATGAGCTGCGCACGCCGCTGGCGGTCATGCGGACCGACATCGACGTCAGCCTGCGCTCAGATGATCTGTCTCCTGCGGCGAGAGAGGTGCTCATGAGTAACCACGAGGAGGTGGACCGGATGATCGCCACAGTTGACGATCTGCTGATCCTCGCCCGGGCCGACGAACGCGGGCTCCGTCTTACCCCAGTGCTCCTCGATCTGCAGGAATTGGCCGGCCGCGCCGTGCAACGGCTCGGACCCCACGCCCATCGCCATAACGTCGAGCTCGCGGCCGATGGCCCCTCCGCCACCGTCCGCGCGGACCCCGCGCGTCTCGATCAAGTGCTGCGAAACCTGATCGACAATGCGATCAAGTTCGGCGCCGGCGGCCGGGTGACCGTGCGCACCTGGAAGACGCCACAGGAGGCGGGCGTGACGGTAGAGGATGATGGTCCAGGCATTCCGCTGGATCTCCTCGACCGCGTGTTCGATCGGTTCTTCCGGGTTGATCCGTCTCGCGACCGCGCGTCCGGTGGCAGCGGTCTGGGCCTCGCGATCGTGCGTGAGCTGATCGTCGCTCACGGCGGGCGGGTCGCGGTCGCCGCTCGGCCCCCGCACGGCAGCGCGTTCACAATCGCGCTGCCGTGCGCGTAGGCGCTCAGGTCTCGCGCAGCAACTCGGTGGGCCGGAGCCTCCGCAGCAATTCCGTTGCCGTGAGCGCCGACGCCAGGGCGGCCAGCACGACGAGGCCGGTCAGCGCCAGCGTGCCGAGAACCGAGATGGTCGCGCTCCGATTGAGAATGAAGAGCGGTTGCAGCACACGAACCAGCAGGTATCCCATGACGGCCCCGATGAGCACTCCGGCGATCAGGCCAAAGCCGGTGACGACAGCGGTTTCGCCGAGGACCAAGGTCCGCAGCTCGCGCGTCTGCAGGCCCTGGGCGCGCAAGGTGACGTATTCCCGCCGGCGTTGAAGCATCAGTCCGAACACGAAGATGGCAATCCCCGCGGCCGCCATCAGCAGCGTGTACAGCGAATCGAGATCCACGAGGCCGCGGACGTTGAGCGCGGTCAAGCTCGACTGGTCTTTGTCGAGACTGGTGCGCGTCGTGTCGATGTTGAGCCGATCATGAGCACCAGGGCCCGCTCGTAGCGACGCCACAGCCACCGCGAGCTCAGCGCTTCCCGATTCCGCAGTCCGAGCCAGGAAGTAGTCAGCCGTGTTCCGACGCGTCGCCGCGGCGTAGAAGTTGAGGTTCGCCACCAGATCGACGCCTTGGGGAAACCCGGGAAAGCGCGTGAACAGTCCGGCGACGCGAGCTTGCACCGGGACCTGATTTGGCGTGCCGCGGGCCAACAGAACCCGGACCCGATCGCCCACGGCAACCTTGAGATCATCGGCGGTCGCCTGCCTGATGAGGACGCCATTTGGCTGGCGCTGCAGCGTCGTCAGCGCGTCTGTCGCGGAGTTGCCGACAAAGAACCGATCGGACAGCGCCGCAACCCGCCCGAAGCTGGCCGGATCGATCGCCGCCAGACTCTTCTGGTCCTCGTTGAACGGGGTCGTCAGCACGGCGTTCTGCAGCTTGAACACAACCGGGGTGGCCGCCGAGACTCCGCGCACAAGAAGCTTGGAGGCGAAACTCGGCGGATGCGGAGCCACACTGAGAACGCTGGGAATCACGCGGACATCCGATCCCACCACAAAGCGCGCATCGGCTGCCTTCGCCGCGTCATAGCTGCTGGTGAAGATGACGAGGCTCGTCCCAAATGCGACGACCAGGCCGACGGCGGCCACACCACCGGCCAAGGACCACGAGCGGCGCCGGATGCTGCGGATCAGGCTGCCCCAAACCGGTGACCCGTAGAGCGGCGCAGCGGCAACGTGCGCGCGTGAGGCCAGCGCATCGAACGCGCGCACGGACAGCAGCACCCCCGCGATCCACACGCCGACGGGAGCGAGGAGCAGATGGGAAGGCAACGACACCGCGCGGCCCGCGTACACGGAGCCGGCCGGAGCGTCGAACGCCCCCGTTTGCAGGGCCCAGAACTCTGCCCCGGCCGTCGCGGCCAGCAGCAGCAGATCCAGGCGCAGGCGCCGCCACGCCGGGGCCTCGCTCAGCATCATCTCGCTGCGCTCCTGGCTGATCTCCCGTCGCAGCGACCGCCGACCAGGCAGGTAAAGCGCCAGGGCGGTGGTCACCATCCCCACCCCTACGCTGATCAGCGCCGAGACGGCCAACGCGCCGAGTGAGGTCGAGAACAGCGTCGCGGGCCCGAGGATCGCCATGACTGACAGGAGGCCGATCGCGGCTCCCACGACCGACCCGGTGCCCGCCAACGCGAGGGTCCGGTACAGGAGCATCCGCAGCAGATGACCTTGGTCCGCGCCGCGGATCCGAAGAAGCGCCTGCTCGCGTCGCTGCGCCGCGGCGAGGATGCTGCCGGCGTAGGCCGCCAGGAACCCCGCCAGGAGCGCCCCCGGCAAGCCGAGAAAGAGGAACATCCGCTTGGCGACCGCCGCGTCATCACGAGCGACCTGCAGCGTGTTCGAGGCGTTGTCGATGAGGTAGGTCTGGCCGGCGGAGATCTGGCTGACGGTGCGTGCGACAGACCGCGTCTGGAGGAGAGCGGTGCCGGGATCCTCCTGCAGCCGTGACCGGTTTAGCTGAACGTCGAGCTCGACCAGGGGCTGGCTCTTCTTCGCCTGCCCGACCGTTGCCGTCGCCGCCTGGAAGGCCGGAATAATCACGTGCTGGAACGTTGCCGGGTCAACCACGATCGTGTGCGGGAGGTAGAGGAATGCCTCGAGGTCACTCGCCTTGCGGCTGTAGAACAGGGGCTTGGCCTGCGA